>Ga0302319_10021898_pt1 | contig 11498 bp, 8 predicted proteins | sample Bog_T0_2_FD_203319 | JGI IMG/M metagenome (GOLD analysis project Ga0302319, IMG submission 203319) | Peat permafrost microbial communities from Stordalen Mire near Abisko, Sweden - Bog_T0_2 | ecosystem: Environmental > Terrestrial > Soil > Wetlands > Peat | place: Sweden: Abisko, Stordalen Mire...
TTCCTCCGGGTTCGGTTGGATTTCATTGGTACTACCAGCTTCTCGCGAAGCGGCGCGAGAGGGGCGATGAACAGGCGCCAGGGTTTCGGGACATTTGGCTGCGGCGGCCATGACGAAAGTAAAACATTACTACTATTCAGAAAAATATCTGTCAAGACAATTTCTACAATTCCGATTTTCGGAATCAGTCAGCGGGCTGCGTTTCGCGGGCGGCGCAAACAAGTCGCTTCCTCGAGCCTTGTCTGTGAGGACGTCGTGACAAGAAGTTGGCGGTGTCGATGGTCGCCTCGGCGGAAGTCCCCGGAACTTGGCAAAACCGCGGCGTAAACGACCGCGTTGCGACGCTGTCATCGCAATTTCCTAGATCAGTTCTAGAGGGGTCGCGTCCAGACACCGAAAGATCGGTTGTAGTCCCGCCATGATACGACTTAAAGTAGGCATGACAGGGCGCTCGCTCGCCGCGGCCGCTTGCTTCAATTTCCACCATAGCGCCGAAACATTGGGCGGGCGCCGACTTTTGAGAATTTTGACTCGCATTTGTTCCGCATATAGAATGTGTTTAGTAGTCGGTGAAATGGAACATCGCGGACAGATTGATTTCGGCGGGATCTGCGAGAATTTTTTCACGACGCCTTTGGAGGGTCGATGACTGCAGCAGTTTCGCGCTTGAAGATCGACGATGAAACGCTGCTCGTGGGCAGCCTCATCGACCGTTGCCCACGAACCATGATGTTGCGAGAACTGGTGCAAAACGGCATTGAAGCCGCCGCGTCGGCGCCGGCGGGAGAGCGATTGGTTCGTTTGTTCGCGCTCGAAGTCGAGGGCGGACGCAAACTTGCGATTTGGAATTCGGGTCGCGGCATGAACGCCGACGAACTCTATCGCATGTGCGATATTGCCGCTTCCATTCGTAAGACGCTGAGTCTCGACCAGAATTTCGGCATGGGCGCGAAAGTCGCGGCGCTGGCGTCCAACACGCTGGGCGTCCGCTATCGGTCATGCAACGACGGCAAAGTGCACGAGGTACTGCTGGGTCACCGCGAGGGAAGTTACGGACGTGTGCGGCGTCCGGGCCCGGATGGCGTACCGGTCGAGGTCCTCGACGTGACCGAGCAGGCGCAAGTCGATGGCGGCGATATTTCTCGCGATTGGACGGAAGTGGTGCTGCTCGGGCGGCGGCGCGAACAGGACACGGTGCAGAACCCGTATGACGACGATCCGCAGGTCGGCGGGAACTGGATCGCGGAGACTTTGTTTCAGCGATACTTCAGGCTTCCCGAAGGAGTCGCGATCCGTTTGGGCCACGGACTTCACGCGGAAGACGGCGAGCGGATCTTTCGGCCGCTCGGCGCTCGGCCTGAGGGGAATGGCGCGCTCCGCGAAGCGGTTACCGACACGACGGGAGTGACCTTCCACTACTTCTACGACCCTCCGCATCCCGAACGTGACTGGGAGCCCCTTTCAGCCAACGACGAACTTCAACAGAATTTCGGTTTGCTGGGCTTGGCGCATCGCGGAGAGATGTACCAGGCGCGCACGGGCGGAAATTGGGCCTATGGCGCGCCTGTTTTCGGCATCGTGGTTTCGCCGCGCAACTACTCGGTCGTGGTTGAACTTCCCGAGGACTATCCAGTTATTCCAGATACTTACCGAACTTTCCTGCAGAATGTAGGCGCTGACCAGGGCGAGGTCCAAGTCGACGCGTTCGCCGCCACGGCGCTGAGCCTTCGGCCGAAATGGCTGATCGAACTGCAAGAGCCGTCGGAACTCGACTTTGTCTTGACGAAGGAGTTCGAGACTGAGATCCGCCAGCTCAGCGACTCGCTCGGCTTGGCCGACGCGAAGGCGGAGCTGCCGTTCCAACTGCGCGTGCTGCGGGACGAACAGGACATTCGGGATCGTTGGCTTATCGGGCGCGCGGCCAAGTATTTTCCTGACGTCGCGCTTCTGGCGATCAATGCGCGCTATCGGAGCCTGCAGGAACTACAGGCCAACCTTACCGACGATATACGCGCGCGCGGCGGGCGCCACGAAGCTCAGGACATCCAGCGAATAGCGGAGCGCGCCTTCATCCGCCGGATTGTGCGCACGCTCGGCCTTTGTCTGGCGAAAAAGAACAATCCCGGCGAATGGGGAAAGAAACACATCGAGACGGCGACCAGTGAAGAAGCGCTCACGCTCGCGGCGGACGACTTGTCGGATTTGCGCTTGGCGTTGCGGAGGGATTTGGGCGCCGAGGACGCCTAGTTGGCGCTGGAATTGCTTGGGCCTCTGGCCCCGATGCGACGGGTCGCGTCGAGAGGCGAGTTGTGAATTTTTCTTGCGGCATATTGGGGATGGGTATGCAGGGTAACGTAGCGCCATTGAAGATCGGCCAGGAGGCTTTCCTGGTAGCCAGCCTTATCGAGCGGTGTCCTCGCGTGATGATGCTGCGAGAATTGGTGCAGAACGGGATCGACGCCGCTGTGCACGCGCCCGAGGGAGCGCGGAGAGTTCGGCTGTCGGGCCTCGAAATCGACGGCGTCCGAAAGCTCGCCATCTGGAATTCCGGGCGCGGCATGTCGGCGGACGATCTGTATCGAATGGGCGACATCTCCACTGCGATCCGCAATTCCGCTGGGTCGCAACAGCGGTACGGCATGGGCGCGAAAGTGGCCGCGCTGGGTTCGAACCCGCTGGGCGTCCGCTACCGCTCGTGCCGCGACGGGAGGGTCTATGAATGCTTGTTCGGCCAACGCGACGGGGTCTACGGGCGCGTGCGCCGAGCCGGCGTCGACGGGCAATTGAGCGAAATCATCGAAGTCACCGATCTTGCGGTCTCTGAGGGCGCTGACGCCGCTCAGGATTGGACGGAAGTTGTCCTGTTCGGCCGGCGGCACGACCAAGACACGGTGGCCAACCCCTACGACAACGATCCGCCTATGGGGCCTAACTGGATCGCCGAGACGCTTTACCGCCGCTATTGGCAAATTCCTGAAGGCGTGACCATCGTTTTGGCCGAAGGGCTGCATGAAGGCGGCGGCGAACGCACGCTCCGATTGCTTGGCGACAGACCGTCGACGCGGGGCGCGAGACGCGAGGTCGCGATCAGTCCCGATGGCGTCAAGGTGCACTATCTGTTCGATCCGGCCGATCCGGAGCGGCCCTGGGAGACACTGTCGTCTCGCGCCGAACTCCAGCAGACTTTTGGATTGCTGGCGTTGGTCCATCGTGGGGAAATGTACCGTACGCGCGCAGGATCGCAGTGGGCGTATGGCGCCGCAGCTTTTGGCGTCGCGTTTGCTCCGCGCCACTATTCCATTGTTGTGGAACTGCCGGCGGACTACGCTGTCGCGCCCAACACTTACCGTATGTTCCTGCAAGGCCACGGCAGTCAACAATCCGAGTTGCTGGTCGACGCCTTCGCGGAATTGGCGCGCAATCTGCGCCCGCCTTGGCTGCTCGAACAACAGCGTGAATTTGAAAGCCAGAGCGGCGCGAGCGACGATTTGCGCGCTGATATCCTGGAACTCGCGCGCAAGCTCGGCGTTCCCCCGGCCGCGGCAGATCATGAGAATTCGGCTCATGACCTGCCGTTTCGGATCGTACTCCTGCGCGACGAACAGGACATTCGCGATCGTTGGCTCCTCGGACGCGCGGCGATGTTTGAGCCCAAGACCAAGGAACTCTTTATCAATACCGGCTACGAATCTGTAGGCAAGCTCGCGGAGGAAGCGCTCGCGTCGCGTCCCGGAGTTGGGGCGTCCGTGCGGGCTCGGGCGCGGGCCGGAGCGGAGCGGGCCATGATCGCTCGCGTGTGCCGCGCCGCAGTGCATGCTTTGTCGAAAGCGTCGGACCGCGACGGCTGGAATGAAGGCAATATCACACGCGCGCTTTCGCCCGAGAGCTTTTCCGCAGTCGCGGAGGATCTGAGTGGATTTTTGGATCCACTCGTCCAGGAATTGGAAGTCCGCAATGTCGCCTGAGATATTGTTTAGCGCGCCGCGAAATCGAAATGGCGAACCTTGGTCGCAGTCCGCGTCAGCGAACGCGTCGCCTCCCGGCGACACCGGAAGACTGACACACATACAAAGAAAATATTGAGATGCCGTTGCTTTCTGTAATACAATTGACATGGGCAACGGTAAAAGTTCATTGCATCAACGTCAAAATTATGTATCAATTCTGTCTGGGTCAATGCCTCAACAAGTAAGGTCTCTGCCGTGGAACATGCGTTCGTGCTAAGCATTGGATCTGAGGTCGAGAATTACGAAATTCCGATCAGGGACCATTTTAATATTCCGCATGTATTTGATCACATTGTAAAATTCCATTATGCCGGCACAAAAAAGCGGGTGCTTGTGCTGGGTTCGCAAAAAGACGACTACTACGGTATTCATATCCGAAATATCCTGCGCGAGGAATGCGGGATCATGGCGCCATTGGTAGAGCTTCGGTTGGCGTCGCGTGTTAATCTTGATGATTTCGACGAAATACTTATATGCTATAACAAGTATCTTGTGCGTCCGCTGCTTGCACATTGGACGGATCAGTTAAATACACCAATAGTCTATCTTGACGATTTGATTTCACGCTACCATTGGATTTTTCACCTTTGCGAGTCGCTCTCATCGGTCTTCAACCTGCGCGACATCATCAGGGGGTTGATGGGTCACGCTGTCGAGGAAACGCGAGCGCTGCAATTCGACGCCTGGACCGCCTTGCGCCGGGACTTGGCCGAACGCGCCTCCGGGACTCGCAATCTGTTGATCTATGGCTCCGGATGTGGAGTCTTGCCCTTCCTGTTGCGAAACTGCGGCGCCAATGTTCGCGTCTATGAATCGGATCCCGTATACAAGAGCAACTTACGCGTGGCTCAGCACCTCGGCAAATTTTCCTTCTATGAGGATAGCCAATTCGAGTCCGACCTCGATCGGTTGACCGACGAGGATTGTGTGGTTTTCTGCGACGCCATAAATCGGTGCGCGGATCCGTCGGAAATCGTCCCGCTGATGAAGAAGGCCGGCGCCTATTATTTGACCTCGTTCTTGTCGACCGCGACAAAGCCAATGCAACCGGCGTTGTTTCGCGACATAGGCGATGCGAACGTTGCGTTTGGTCGTGAAAATCGCCGCGATCGCCGATGCTACGGTTTGGCGCATTACATCTGGTTGCCGAGGGAAAACAGTTTGCGGGAGGCGTTGGGCTCGGAGTTCCGAAAAATCTATGAAACCAACGAATACTTCCTTCGCCCCGAGGAATACGCGAGCGGCTATGTCGCGCTGGCTGTCGGCCGTTGAGGCCCAGGCGATGCTGATCCGTCCCCCGTTGGTCGTCGAGACCCTGAATTCAATTCCGCTTCACTCGGGCGGCGTGGGCGTATACACGGAAAAACTGCTCGAGGCCTATGTTGAAGAGTTGCCCGAACAAGGCGGCGCGTTTGGACTTCTGGATACATGGCAGGGCGAGGCGCACTGGTGTCGCAACTTTCCACGCTATCGAAACTTCTATGGTCTGCCTGCCCCCGAGACTCAGGACGTGATCCTGCATATCGTGTCGGGATTCCGTTCCGCTTTTCGTAATTCTGCGGGCCAGATCGGTCGCTTCAAGAGTTGCCGCGTCGTGGCGACGCATCATGATTTCATCGATCTCGACTATCCTTGGTTGTTCAACGAGGACGAACTTCGTATTCGGCGCGACGCCTATAACGCGTTCCGAAGCTACGAAGGGTTTATTGTTCCCTGGCGCGGCGTCGCCGACCGTCTGAGCGGCGATTACAACATCGCGGGCGATCGAATTGCGACCATTCCTCACGGCAACAGTCAACATCTCGAGATCGATGCCGATTTCAGCGTCGTTCCCGAGGGACGTTATATCCTCTACTCCGGCAAGCTTTACCCACACAAGAATTGGCGCCGCTTACTGAGGGCCTGCGCCGCAATTGCCGACGATTTTCGGAATCGGGAAGTCAAGCTGGCGTTGGTGTCGGCGGACGCCAACTCGATGGCGTCGGAGTTGCGCGAAGAAATCGAGGGCGGAGGGATACAGGATATCGTCGAGATCCTGCCGTTTGTCACGAACTCGCAACTCGCCGGCCTGTTCGCCGAATGCAGCGGCTATGTTTTCCCGTCGATGGCCGAAGGGTTCGGAATGCCAGCGTTCGAGGTTCAAGCGTTCGGCGCCCCGATCTGCTTATCGGACATCCCTGTTTTCCGCGACGTAATGTCGATAGGCGACTATCCGGCGACGTGGTTCGACCCTTTCTCGTTGGAGTCGATGGCGGAGGGCATGCGTCGATTTCTGGAGCGCATTGACGAACCGAGGCCAACGCCATTCGTACGTACCTGGCGTACGGTGGCGCGGGAGCATCTCGACTTCATCTATGGCCTGGCCAGATAGGATAGCCTCCCGATGTCCGATCCGGTAATCCATATCATGGAGCCCACTGCCTGTTCAGTATATGGACACCACTTCGTCTATTGTGAACGCGCAGCCGAGTTCTTTTACTTGCGTGGCTACGACACGGTCAGCTATTTCGCCTGGAGGGGAGGCGGAGACCGTGAATTACGCGAGCGCGCGAGGCGCGCCAAATTCACATTCCAGTTTCGCTACGGGCGCGCTTTCGAACGCTGCTACGGCGGCGATATCTTGGACACGGATCCGATCGAACGCGTTTCTGTCCGGCGCGCCAAACAAGCCATCCAAGAGGCAGATTCGACCGCGACCATCGAGCAAGAAAACATGTTGTGGCGCCTGCGCTACGATATGGACACGGTCACCGGAGACTACGCATTTTCCGATGCGGAGACTCTCACTTTGGAGGAAGCCAGCGACGATATCGCGGAGTGGATCCGCTTGCTTCGGCTCAACTATCACAACCGGAACAATGTCCTGTTCTTGCCGACGGGCGAATTCTTCCTTTTCCATGCCCTCATCGAGAAGGTCGGCGATCTCGCGGGACGGGTCGGTCAAATTCACATTCGCATGTGGAATTTTCTGAGCCTGGAAAGGAACGGCGCCAATCTCGTCGATCTCGCCTTCAAACTCCAGCGCGTGGCGGCGGAACAGGGCGTCAGCGTTTTCTTGTATGCCGAAACGGATTGGGCCTGCCGGCATTTGGCTCTGCGCAGCTCGACGCCTGTCGGTTATCTCGACATCAATTCATTTTCGGAAATCTCGATCGACGATGCGCTGCAGGAATCGGCGGCTCGGTCGCGCAGCGAACCGCCGGAGCGGCTGCGTGTCTTCTTCCCTGGTTCGTATCGACGCTTTCCAGACAAGGGGCTCGGATTCTTGCGCGAATTGCTGCTGCAAGCTCCATTTCCAGCCCATCTACAAATCGTCATTCAGGAGCCCGACTACCGCGCCGTTCGCATTGCGCCCGAAACGTTGTCCGCCAATCCTCAAGTGACGGTGCTCCCGCGTATATTGGATGACGGCGCCTATCAGGCGGAATTCAAGCTCGCTGACATCATCTGCACGCCCTACGATCATGTGACCTGGCCCGATCAATTTCGCGGAAGCGGCGTGATTCTGGAGGCGTTGCTCGCGGCGAAACCGACAATAGTCACGGCGAACACTCCGTTGGCCCGTTATGCTGAGACTTACGAAATCGGCGTCGTCGGCGATTGCGCGCAATTCCTGAAATTGACGCGCGACTTCGATCTCGAGCGGCAATTCAAACAGGCTGCCGAAAATGCAAGAAAATACGCGGGGACCTTGGCGCGCAATCCGATGCTGGAGACGCTGCCGCCACCGCTTGGTCCTGGAATGTTACGTTTCATCGACGACCAACAACAGAGTCCGGCGGCCAACGGCCTCTCGGAAGGTGGTGAGGCAATGCGACTCGTGAGCCGATTGTAGTACGCCGATTCCGGCATCTATGAACAATCGGATAGCCGGCCATCTCGAGGTAAACTGCGTGTTGGCCTGAGTTGAATTGCGACCGCAATTGATACTTGACAGACACACTTCCGCCTATATGAAAACTTCGCGGACTTGCGTTTGGATGGAGCAGAGACATTCGTTGGTCCGGCGGCACGTGGCAAGTCTGTTCAGCATCTGTAGAGGAATTAAGCCTGCGAACACGGGTAAGTCGTCACCGGCGACGGAGTGCGGACGCAGGCGGGCCTCTGCTTTTTGCGCATCGGAGGTGTTGGCGTTTGGTTGCAGACCGCAATGTGGCGTGTTGGCCGCGCTCTCTTCGCTGCCCGAGAGCAGCGACGCATGTACACAGACTGGTAGTGAATGGCAAAACCGCGCGTCAGTTCGGCGGATGTGTTGCCGCTCGGGGGACGTCATTTGGTCCAGGGAAGTAACGGGGGCGGTGGGTGATGCGAGTTACGGCTGATAACCAAGACGCCCTGTTGGACGGCTTCTATCGTCTGGAAAGCGACGGACACGGCGGCCCCTTCCGTTGGACCGGACCATCAAGAGCGTTCCGTATTCGGGTCGCGATCGACCGACGGCTCGATTTTCAAGGCGCGCTGATCTTGTTAGGCTCCGAGAGCAAGCTAAACCTGTCGAATATTCAGTGCAACGTGGATGGCACAGACGTGGAGTTGGAGCAAAATTCAAAAACATACCCGTATAAATACAGTTTTCGTCTGCCGCGCCGACGTTCGCCCGCGCCAACGCTATTTGAATTCATCACGCGCGAAACCATCTCACCGATACGCTTCGGCGCGGTGGTCGACGACCGGAAGCTGGGCGTGATATTCAGCGAATTGGTCCTCACCCGTCTGCCTTGATACATGAGAGTAGCGTGATATCCATGTCGAAGCCGAACGTTATCGTCAATCTGAGTCGCCTCGTGGCCGCGAGCGACGGCGCCGGCGGCGCCGGATGGTTCGGCTTGTTCTTCGCGCGCAGCGCGAGCAAATGCGCCGACGTTACGGTTTTCGTCAATTCCAGAACCCACCAACTCGTCGCAGATTTCCTGCGCGCCGAGGGCGCGACCTTGGTAGTCACGGAGGACCTGTCGACGCCCAAGGCGAAATCGCTGATCGAGCGCGCGCATGTCTATGTCGATCCTCTGAACGGACTCGAGCCTCAGGAGATTCCGCCGTTTGTTTACTCAATCGCGGTTATTCACGATTTGATGTTCCTCGACAGGCCCGGTTTCTTCACCGACCAGGAAATAGCGGCGCGGGCGCTGAACTACGGTACGTCCATAGCCCGAGCCGACTTGGTGCTCACTGTCAGCGAGGATCAGCAAAAGGCTATCCGTGATCGTTATGGCAAAAGCAACGTCGAATGGATCGCTCAATTTCCCTATTTCGACATCAATGTACCCAGCGATATCCGGAAATCGGAGCAGGGGCGCTTCCTGTACTATCCCGGGGTGCAATGGAACCATAAGAACCATTTCAGGCTGATTGCGGCCTTCCTATCGCTTTGCGAGCGCGGCCTGATCGACGACGACGTAAGTCTGGTCATTTCAGGAATTCGTCCCGTCGAGGCGAATTCTATGCTTCACCTCGAGATACTGGGCAAATCTCGTTTCGCACATCGGGTCAAAGAAGTTCCCTTCCTTTCGCCGGCAGACTACGCCGGATTCATGAAATCGGCGATGGGAATTGTATTTCCGACGCTTTATGAAGGATATGGGATCCCGGTCGTGGAGGCGGTCGCAAATGGCGTGCCGATTCTTACCAGTCGGACCGCATCGTATGAAAGCCTGGTCGGACCGCCAGAGTTTGTGCGACTCATCGAAGACTCTCTCGACATCGGTTCGCTGGCGCGAAGCCTGCAAGACTTCATTCAAAACCCACCTTCGGGCGCGCCGGCGCCGTCCACAGCGCCATCGGCTTCGCAGTTCGAGGCGCGTGTCCGGGAAATCCTGCTAAACGCCCTCGAGCGGCCCTGTCGTGGAGAGAATCGCGGCCTGAGCTCAGGCCGGACGCTTCCCCAGCCGCCTCGGCGAGCCGAGACATTGACGCTGCACCTCTGGGCCGTCTCGGCCGATCCGTCGGGACTGGATCGCATTAGAGAACTCGTCGACAGCAGCGCCGCATGGCTGTCCGCGGTGCTCTATGTTTCTACTGACACACTGATGGGCGCTCAGACGTCTTGGCGGAGCGCGGGGCGTCTTCGGGTAACGGCGTCGGATCCGCTCTCTGGCGCGCAAGATGCGACGCTCGTACATGAACTCGTCATGAGTTCCAGCCGATACAACCTCGTGCTCTCTCTCGAAGACTCCGTAGCTTTGACTGAGAATGTACTCGAGCCCATAACGGCTCTATTGTCGCGCGCCAACGCCTCAAATGCGATAGAGGCTTTCCGCGCTTCGGCTTCGCTGCTGCAATGGGGAGAGGTCGCGGAATTGCTCCGCGGAAGCGTGTTGGATCTCGATCGACTGGACATCGGTTTCGATACGAGCTTGGACGGATTGCGCAATGATCTGCAAGCGAGACTGCGCGTATCCACCCGCCACGCTGCAGAAACGTTTGTGATTTGCGATCCGTCGTTAGCGAATCTAATCGGACATCACGCGGGAGTCGCACGCGCGCTGGCGCGAGGCGCCCAGTCGCTCGGTTTTCGAAGCGGCGTTGCGGCAAACCGCCGCGCGTCGACAAATCTGCTTGCGCCGGACGCCCGGGTGCGACCGTCTTTCGACGACTATCTCTATGGCGGCGAAAACTCGATTGCGAAGTTCGCGGCCGATCTCGAGGAGGTCGCTGGCGCCGAACTCGTCACTTCGACGTCGTTTCTAACGCTGTTCTGTGCTACCCCCGCCATGCTCGCGGGAACGGTCGAATTCCTGCTGGCGCGCCCGGCGTTGCTACGGCCGACGATTTTAATTCGGTTCGATCGCGACGAAACGCGAGCGCCAAAGGCGGCGTTGGAATACGCCGACTGTTTCCGCCTGATCTCACAGCTCGGTTTTGACAGACACTTCCGGTTCTTCACCGAGTCGGTTGGGCTGCAGAACTATTTCGAGGAACTCTCGGGACGGAAATTCGACTTACTTTTCAATAGCATTGATGACACCGAGGCGCGATTGAAGCAAATCGGGGTTACCCGACAGAGGCCAACCACGAATGAATTCGTGATCGCCTATCTCGGGGAGGCGCGCTCTGAAAAGGGCTTTCAGTTCCTGCCGTTCATCGTCGACTACGTGATTACCCAGTATCGGGGTCCGGCCGCGCTGCGCTTCAAGATACAGACCGGCGCCAGCGGCCAGAACGAAACGCAGGACATCGGCGCGGCGCGCGTGGCGCTGGCCATGATGGCGAAGAAAGACGAACGCATCGAGGCGCTGGGCTTTCTCGACGACGCTGCCTATGTCGGTGTTCTCAATGCCGCCGACGCGCTCATTCTGCCTTACAAGCCTTCGGAGTACATTCTGCGCGGATCCGGGATTGCGACCGAAGCCGCCGCTTTGGCGAAGCCGATCGTTGTTTCGCGTGGCACGGACATTCAGGCAACTTATTGCGACGGCGGCGCACTCGTTCCCGACGTGCAGAACGAACTCGGGTTCGCGCGCGCCGTGTGCAGCCTGATAGAGAACTATCCCA
>Ga0302319_10021899_pt1 | contig 11498 bp, 10 predicted proteins | sample Bog_T0_2_FD_203319 | JGI IMG/M metagenome (GOLD analysis project Ga0302319, IMG submission 203319) | Peat permafrost microbial communities from Stordalen Mire near Abisko, Sweden - Bog_T0_2 | ecosystem: Environmental > Terrestrial > Soil > Wetlands > Peat | place: Sweden: Abisko, Stordalen Mire...
GCCCCTGGCATCTCCACTTCTTCGTTAGGCAAGGGGGATTGCCCGTGTGCGAAGAAGCTTCCTACATTAACTTTCCGGGCGTGATATCGATACCCAAGCTCGGCATGAATACGTATACAGACACCGATTCTCGATGTCAATGACCTTTTTTGACCACAAAGAATCAGCCTTCCAGCATCGGAAAAACAGTCATCCCGCAACCCGTTTTACTGCCTTATTTTCCAGATCCTGCGGGCCCTGGAGCCGGCGCCGGAAGCGTATAAATAACCTCACCCGGTTTCGCATAGTGCAACTTCTCGCGCGCCTCATGCTCTATCGCGTCCGGATCGGACTTCAGCTTTTCAATGTGATCCTTCAACCGTGCGTTCTCCTGCTGTAGCTCGTCAATTTCCTTCCGCAACTGCTGGTCCTCGGCGCGCTTCTGGTGCCACACCTGCAGCCCGTGCTTGCCATTCACCACATGCCAGGTCAACAGTAGCGCCAGCCCCACAGCCACCACCGTTCCCCCGGGACGCCACATGCGCAGCATCCAGTCCACCGCACGTACGCGCAAAGGCGCCGGCGCAGCAACCGCCCCCCGCTTCTCCGCATATATCGATTCATCCGCCAAGTCTCTACCCTATTCCCAGTTCTTAGTCCCTTAGTCCCTAGCCCCTGCTCTGCGTCCCTAGTCCCTAAGTCCCTGCTATTAGTCCCTTAGTCCCTGCTATTAACAAACTTCTCCGCCGCCGCCTTCAAAGCTTCCATATCCGCTTCGCTGCGCGCTTCCGTATAAGCCCGCACCACCGGCTCCGTCCCACTCAGCCGATAGCAGACCCAAGACCCGTCTTCCAAAATCAGTTTCAATCCATCCGTCCGCACCACGCTTGAAACCTTGCGGCCCCCAAGCTCCGTCGGATCGGCCTTCATCTTTTCAGTGAATGCGGCTTTCACCTCCGGGGTCAAGTGAAAGTTCTCCCGAACAGGATAGAAGGAACCAACCTTGCCAAACAGCTCCTGCAATTGCACGCCCAGGCTCTTGCCGCGCACCGCCACCATCTCCGCCACCAGCAGGCCGGCAATCACTCCATCCTTCTCCGGCACATGCCCGCGAATTGTCAGCCCCGCACTCTCCTCGCCGCCAATCGCAATCTTGTCCGCGATAATCAGCTCGCCAATGTACTTGAAACCAACCGGAGTCTCAAACAGAGGAACCTTGTGATAATCCGCCAGCGCATTCACCAGGTTCGTCGTCGCCACGCTCTTCGCCACGCCGTTCTTCCACCCGCGCGTCTCCACCAGGTAATCAAACAGCAGCGCAATCACATAATTGGGCTGTATAAACGTTCCATCCCCATCCACAATTCCAAACCGATCCGCATCCCCATCCGTTGCAATCCCCAGCGCCGCGCCAATCTCCTTCATCTTGGCCTTGCAGTCGCCCAGCAGATGGTCATCCGGCTCCGGCGCATGCCCGCCAAACAGCACATCGCGGTAATCGTGTACTGTCTCCACAGTTACGCCCGCCTCGCGCAGCAAGTGGCAAGGATACCCGCGCCCCGCGCCCCAAAACGGGTCATACACCACCTTGATCCCCGACTTCGCAATCGCCTTCAAGTCCACCAGCTCAGCCAGCCGAGCCAGAAACGCCGGTTTCGCGTCCGCCGTCTCAAATCCCCCCGCCGGAGGCTCAGCCACCGCCACCGCTTCGCCATTGGCCTGAAGCCCCGCAATCGCCGCCTCAATCTGCTTCGTCACTTCAGGCAGCGCCGGCGCGCCGTCATGGGTCGAAAACTTGATCCCGTTGTATTCCGGCGGATTATGCGAAGCCGTAAAATTGATCGCCCCTGAAGTCTTGAACGTCCGCACCGCATAAGCAATCGCCGGCGTAGGCGCGGCATCGGGAATCACAATCGGAGTCACGCCCGCCCCAGCCAGAACCTTCGCCGCCTCGGCCACAAAAGCCTCACCCAGAAACCGCGGGTCGCGCCCCACCAGCACCCGATGCGGCTCCGGCTGCGTCTTCACATAAGCGGCAATCCCCGCCACCGCCAGCCGTATGTTGGCAAAAGTAAAATCCTCCGCCACAATCGACCTCCACCCAGAGGTCCCAAACTTGATCGCTGTCGTCATCGGCCTTCTCCCATAAGCGCCCCGCCCCAGCGGACCGCAATGACCATACTAATGCCTAACCCAGCCCCGCTCGGCAAGTTCGATTGCGCTTGCGCCCAACCGAAAAGCGTCTACCATACAAGAACGACATTCGCCATGGCCGCACATACCTACGAGGATGCGCTTCAGATCGCGGAATCGCTGCCTCCAGAGGATCAGCAGCGGCTGATTCATGAACCTGCGACCCCGTGCCGCCAAAGCCGCATCCTCCGAACCCCAACGCAGAATCATGGAGTTCTGTGGACTTGGGGCAGAAATCTGGGAAGGGATTGACGCCAAGGAATACGTCAATCGAGAACGGGATTCTTGGGATGGCTAAACAGAAATACCGAACGATTTATCCCTCCCAAGGCATTTTCAAGCATACTGAAGGTCATGAGTAACCGCCTTTCGTCAATCCCGCTCTCGATGTGTTTCTTGCTCGCCTGTTCCCATTTCTACGCCGCCCAAACTACGCCCATCGCCCAAAGCACATCCACACCAACCACACCTGGCGAAATATCAGCCGACCTCGGCCCCTGTTCCGCACTAATCATCGTCACCGATTCCGACTCGAAACCAATCTACGGCGCAAAAATCACCACGCGCATCCAATACGGCCTCCTCGGTGTCAAAAAACTCGACCTAGAAGCCTGGTCAGGCGCCGATGGACGAATCAAAATCACAAGTCTCCCCGAGTCCCTCAAGAAGCCCATGTACATCCACATCGCCAAAGACGACAAGCAGGACACTGAAGAATTCAAGCCCGACGTCCTCTGCCATGCGACCCTCAAGGTTCAGTTGAAGTAGAGACTCAACTTCGTTCATTTCACTTCCATGGTCAGCGCATAAATATCGTCGCTGCCAGTGTCGCGCAGCAACATTGGCGCGTCAGTCGGGTCCAACCCCATCCACAACACCCCGTGCCAATCTTTCAGATCGTAAATGCGCTCCTCCACACCTCCCTGCACGGGAATTCGAAACAGTCCGGCCCCTCCGCCTAATCTCTCGAAGTAAATCATCGTGCTGTCTCGTGACCAGGCAGGGTAGTCCACCCGTGCGCCCTCCTCAAGTACCGTCCATCGCCCAGTCTTGAAATCGAATATCTTCAACCCAAGACCGTCGAAAGGCAAAGCGGCGAGGAACCGGCCATCCGGCGACCAGCGTGGAGAGAGCAGGTTTTCCGATCCGGGAACGGTAGTCACCTGGTGAGTGTCCAGGTCGAGAATGCGAATGTCGATTTTCTCGCCCACGTTACTCAACCGGCCCGAAGCAAAGACAATTCGGTGCCCATCCAGCGACCAATTCGGATCTTCCTCAGCCCTGGTGTCGTCCGGCAGAAGCTTCTGTGGAGTCCCGCCATCGGAGGAAATCACATAAATTGGAGTCGTTTGAGGATTCTCGTCAGTAAATAAAATCTTCTTCCCGTCCGGCGACCAACGCGGAAGAAATACGCCCATTGAATCGTCGGCCAATTGAATCGGGTCGGTTCCATCCTGGTTGGCCTTCCAAAGCCTTTTCTCGGGATACGTCACATAAGCTACGAATTTGCCATCTTTGGAGAACGCCACACCCTGGATGGATTTGCCTCCGAGAAATGGCTGAAGCTGTTTGGTCCTTGGCTCGAGACGGACAAGCTCACCGTGTTCTGTGATGCCTTCCACGAAAATCTTCTTTCCATCTTTCGCAGGAAATGGCCGGCCCCAGTTAATCGGGCCTGTAGTCAACTGCTCTGGCTCTGTCGGCGGTTTGCGAAGGAGTCCCCGCCGCTCATCGAGTGCCCAAATCTGGTTCACCCACCCTATCGTCGGTCCTCCGGCATGAAACAAGAGGAATTTCCCGTCCGGCGTCCATCGGCCACCAACTTTAAAGCCTTCTTTGTTCCAACCTGGCAGCACTTCGCGAAGATTGGATCCGCTCGAAGAAATCTCCCAAAGCTTTTCATCTTTGCTGAACGCGATTGTGCTCCTGCCTGGCGACCAAGCAATTGCATAAGCAATCCCTCCCACATGGGCCAACTTATGCGCTCCAGCCCCATCGCTCCCAACAAGCCAGATGTCGCCTTCAGCAGTGGAGTAGGCGATGGTTCCCCCATCCGGAGAATAGGCCGCTTCTACGAAGCTGCAAAGGCGGCGAGCTGAACCTCCCAAAATCCGAACACTCCAAAGCACCGAATAGGGATTCCCCTTTTCATCGGATGCGACCAGAAAGCTGGACCCATCCGGCGAAACATCTCTAAGCGTGGCACTGCTCGGCTTGGCAATCGGGATTGGCACTATCTCACCGCCCGTCGCGGAAACCTGGGCGATGGTAGTTGACTCAAACTCAGTGAAGTAAAGCCTGCTTCCATCGGTTCCACGCAGAAGTTTGATGTGGCCGTCGTGAGTGACCTGCAGGTACTCCGTTATGCGAGGCGGCGGCAGTGGACGCCCCAGGTACCAGTACGCCCCTGCGAGCGCCGCGGCAAGAAAGACCGAAGCAATCGCCCCTCGCATCCAGTACGTGCTCAATCTCGTCTGGTTCGTAGTTGGCGGAGTTATCCCCCCGGAAGAGCCCTTATCAATCTGCGTCTGAGCGCCGCCGGAGAAAGGCACAGCCAACACCGGATTTGAAGGTTGCGAACTCGCCTCCCGATCAAGATCGCGAATCTCATTGGATACGTCGCGCGCCGTCTGTATCCGTCGCCGCGGGTCTTTCTCCATGCAGCGCCGCACCACGCGCGATAGGTCGCTCGGCAAATCGGGCCGAAGCTCGCTGATCGACGATGGAGGATCCCGAAGAATCGAGGACATCCGCTCAGCCGAGGACTGCCCCACAAATGGATTCCGCCCGGAAGCCATCTCATGCAACAGAATGCCCAGTGAGAAGATGTCCGTCCGATGGTCAACCGGCGCGCCTGAAATCTGTTCCGGCGACATATACGCCACCGTTCCCAGCACCACCCCGGCCCGCGTGTTATCGAGCGAGATGGCCGTAACGTCTTCTGCGGCTGTCCCGCGCAGATCCCGCGCCAGCCCAAAATCCAGCACTTTCACGCGCCCGTCGGCGGTCACCATCACGTTGGCCGGCTTCAGGTCGCGATGCACAATACCCCTCTCATGCGCGGCAGCCAGCGCATCGGCTAGGTCAGCCGCAATCCCAACAAACTGTTCGCAAGGCAGACCGCCAGCGGGAATCCACTGGGCCAGCGTATGTCCCTCAATCAGTTCCATGGTCAAAAACTGGATGCCATCCACCTCCTCCACGGAGAAGATGGTTACAATGTGCGGATGATTAAGCGCAGCCAGAGAGCGCGCTTCCCGTTGAAACCGCGCCAGCCGTTCGGGATCGCTCGCCACTGCGGCAGGCAACACCTTGATCGCCACATCGCGTCCCAGACGCGGGTCGAACGCGCGATACACCTCGCCCATCCCTCCCGCGCCAATCAGCGCGAGGATGTCATAGGGCCCGAGTTTGCTGCCTGCGGACAGTGGCATGAGAATGAGGCAAGTCTAATCGAAGAAAGAGAAGAATGTGCGCCAATTTCAGCGTGCCGCGAGACCCGTCTCATCGGACTCCGGCCCCCAATCGCGGTTGCCCCAGTTCCTCGTCCGCTGCTGCGGAGTGACCGGGGAAGATGAACGCGGCTGAAATGGCCCCGCGCGCCTGGAAGCTTCAGATTCACAAGATCGAGGCCGCCACGAATCATCCCCCCACCAAAATCGCGCGCAATCGCATTGCAACCAAAATTGATATAACTAAATCATAATGAATAACTTAAGCCATCATCCCATGTCAAATCAACGCAGTTTGCATAAAGGCGTTCAGCATTTTGCAACCGTTTACGCTGTTTAGTTCATACCTGCGGTTTCGAAATATGAGCGCAGGCTGCCCGCACGGTCACTGTCGAGGAGAAACCCACCCCTGCAAGGTTAGGTTTCACCCCTTTGGCAACCATCCAGACAACCCAATCACCTATGTAGCACAACCCTCCGATTGAACATTTAACGTAAACTGGCCGAAGTTAATCATCATGCCCCACACCACACCCGCTGCCCGCCTCCCGATCCGCATCGTCCTCACAACCTGCGCCACGCCCGACGAAGCCGCGCAGCTCGGCCACACTCTCGTCGAAGAGCACCTCGCCGCCTGCGCCACCCTCCTGCCCGCCGTAGAGTCCATCTTCCACTGGGAAGACCAGGTCCAATCCTCCACCGAATCCCTTCTCCTGCTCAAAACCGGCCCCGACCAGCTCGCCGCCCTCGAAGCACGCCTCCACCAACTCCACAGCTACCAGACCCCCGAGTTCCTCGTCCTCGGCGTCGAAGCCGCAAGCCTCACCTATCTCCAATGGCTGCAATCCTCCCTCCGTCCGCATTAACATCCATCCCCTGCCAATCCGCCCGTCTGGTATTCTGACCTCCGGCGCTCTTCCAATTCCGTCCGGCAGTGCATGTTGTTGGCATGCCCCATGGTTTGGAAAGCCGCCCGTGCTGATTGCCATGCTGCGCTGGTTAATGATTGGCCTTCTCGTCTCGCTTGCGGCGCTGCTGTCGGCAGTCGCGGGCGTAGCGCGCCACATCTGGATACAACGCCGCAAGCTCTGCCGCGAAAACGCTGCCAGAGTTCGGACAACTTCACCTTCAACCCCAGGCCAGGTCTTTGACCCGGCTGAGGATTTAGAACATGACCTGGAATCCTGAGTCCCTTTCCGATCCCCAAAGCCTTTCTCCTGACCAGGGCATTACCCAATCCCTGCCCGTCCAGGCCGAGTCCGCAACCTGGCCCGCCGCCATACTTCGCCCAACCGCTATCGTGTTGACGGGCAGCATCTTAGCCGCCGTCTGCGCCCACGTCTCTGTGCCGCTCTTCTTCACGCCGGTGCCCCTTTCGCTAGCGCCCTTCGCCGTTCTCCTGCTGGGCCTGCTCCTCTCCCCGCGCCTCGCCGCAGCCACCTTCGTCACGTATCTCGCCGAAGGCGCCGTGGGCCTGCCCGTCTTCGCCCCCAGCCCGCTCTCCGGAATAGCCCATCTCTTCGGACCCACCGGCGGCTACCTGCTCGCCTACCCCGTCGCCGCGTTCCTCATCTCCATCCTTTATCGCCGCACCCAGCGTGCCTTCGTCGCTGCCGCCCTCACCACCGCCGCCGGCAGCTTCGTCATCCTCGCCAGCGGAGCCCTCTGGCTCGCCGCGCTCACCCACGCCTCCCTCCAATCCGTCTTCAATCTTGCCGTGCACCCGTTCCTGCCCGGAGACGCGCTCAAAATAGCCGCTGCCGCCGCGCTCGGGACCGGCTTCATCCGCCTCCGCCGCCAAATCAGTTAAGCCGAATCGGTTAACCAGGCCCACATCGCCGCATCCAATAATCGGTTGCACGTTTTCCCTCGAAAGGATCTATCCCTCAGTGACCACCCAGCAAACCGACGTCGCAGCTCCAGCCGGCATCATCGACATATCCATCGCCCATAGCCCCGACTCCGATGACGCCTTCATGTTTTATGGCCTCGCCACCAATAAGGTGCGCGTGCCCGGCTATCGCTTCACTCATACCCTCTGCGATATCGAGACCCTGAACCGCCGCGCCCAAAACGAAGCCTTCTTCGACGTCACCGCCATCAGCTTTCACGCCTATCCCTACCTCCAACAGAGCTACGCGCTCATGGGTTGCGGCGGCAGCGTCGGCGAGGGATACGGCCCCATGATCGTCTCCAGCAAGCCAATCACCCCTGAAGACCTGGGCAAAATCAAAATAGCTGTCCCCGGCACCCTCACCACCGCCTACCTCGCACTCAAAATCTTCAATCCAGAGCTCCAGACCGTTACCGTCCCCTTCGACAAAATCATCCCGGAGATCCTCGCCGGCAACTTTGACGCCGGCCTCATCATCCACGAAGGACAGCTCACCTACTCCTCCAGCGGCCTCTACAAGGTTCTCGACCTAGGCGTCTGGTGGCGCGAAACTACCGGCCTCGTCCTGCCCCTCGGCGGCAACGCCATCCGACGTTCGCTCGGCGAAGCTTCCATGAAAATCGTTACCAAGGCCGTCAAAGACAGCATCCAGCACGCCCTCGACAACCGCGAACAGGCCCTCAATTACGCCATGCAGTTTGCCCGCGACCTCGACGCCCGCCTCGCCAACCGCTTCGTCAGCATGTACGTCAACGACCGCACCCTCGACTACGGCCCCGACGGCCGCCAGGCCATCCACAAACTCCTCGACCTCGGCTACGAGCGCGGCATCATCCCCATCGCCCCCCAGGTCGACTTCATCGACTAGCTCCCGCCCATCCTTCGGCACATGGGTTTGAGGAATACAGCGGGTGCCCCCGGTCCCTCGCAACTGGGGACCGGGGATTAAGCAGACGGCTGAAAACTCCTTCCTGCAAGCTCTGTAACAGGGCACGACTTCAGTCGTGCCGATAAGCGCACCAAAATGAGGGTTTTAGCCCCTGACGGGTGCCTCCGGTCCCTCGGGGTCCCATTGACAGGTCTTCGTCGATGGGGTGGAGGTCCCTCGTCCGCCGCGACGGAGGGACCGGGGAGTGAACCGACTTCCGACCAAACACAGTACCTACGACACGCCAACTCCCCCAAGGGTAATTTCCATCAACTAATAATTCTCGCCATTCCTCTGAAGATCCTCTAATCTCCGCCGATGCATCCAGTACGGAGGCTTTTCCGCATGCTCGTTAACCATCCACCCACTCTCTTACTCGCCTCGGCCGAACCAGCTTTACTCGCTGCCGTTGAGCCGGTTCTCCTCGCCATGGGCATGCGCGTTGAAGTGGTTCTCTCCGCTGAGACAGCTCTGTCCGCAATAACCGCGCCTATTCCGCCCACCCTCGCCCTCATCGACGTTCATCTCTCCGGCAATCGCACTGGCAACTGGCTCACAGAAGTGCGCGCAAGCATCAGCTCCCGGCGTCTCCCCATCGTGCTCATTGTGGATACCCTCGAACAGGAATGGACGAATCTTCTGACGGAGGGCGTCATCGAAAACGTGATCCTCCGCTCCGCCGAACCCGCCTATTGGGAACTGCGGGTTACCACCACCCTTCGCGCTCTCCACATGGCGCGCGAGATTGAAACCCTCCGTGAAACGGCGCTCATCAATTCCCAGACCGACCACCTCACCGGCGTCTACAATCGCGAAACCCTGCTCGCCATGTTGTTCCGCGAAACCGACCGCGTACAGCGCCTCAAGTCGTCCCTCTGCATGATCCTCTTCGACATCGACGACTTCGGCCATTGGAACTCGCGCCTCGGCTCCGATACCTGCGATCAACTGCTCCGCCAAGTGGTAACCCGCAGCAACCGCCTCCTTCGCAGTTACGATCTCTTCGGCCGCGCCGGCAAAGATGAGTTCCTCATCGCGCTTCCAGGGTGCACCTTCTCGAACGCCGTCATGCTGTCCGAGCGCGTCCTCAAAGACGTCTTCTCTTCACCCTTCCATGTATCCGGCGACTCCATCCGTATCTCAGCCTGCTTCGGCCTCGCCGAAAGCCATGGCCGCTCCCCCATGGTCGTCCTGCGCGAGGCGGAACAGGCGCTCCAATTCGCCAAAGCCGCAGGCCCCGAATCCATCCAGTGCTTCGAAGGCTTCGAAGATGCCTCCGCCGCCCCCGTAACCTACCTCTCCAACTCCACAGGCGACGAACTCCTCGCCTGGTAGCCCGGTCGCCAGGCAGGGCTGGTAGGCCGGGATTTACCCCCGGCTTTAACCAACTGTTCATGGCCAGACGAGAATGCAGCTTAAATATTCGCTGTGGAATCGATTCTTCCATTGCAGTCGATTCCCGCTGAAAATTAATTTAGTTTATTTATCTCAGAACCGAACTTTCATCCTTCCCCAACGCCTCTCTTAAGCATGAACCTGAAGGAGATTCAGACGCCTGATCAAACCCTCCTCGTCCTTCTTGCCCAGAGCGGGGACCGGGCCGCGCTTGAACAACTCCTCCGCGACATCCATGCACCGCTGCGCCGCTACATCTCCGGACTCGTGGGTGCCGACTTCGCCGACGATGTCCTTCAAGAGACCGCTCTTCAAATCTTTCGCAAGCTTCCGTTTCTGCGCGAACCCTCCGTCTTTCGTCCTTGGACCTACCGGATCGCCTCGCGCATTGCCTTCTCCCAGCTCAAACGCGCTCGCCGTTGGGAGCCCCTCGACGCAGCTCCGCCTGATGAGCTCGCCGCACTGAACTCCAATCTCCCCGCCCTACCCGACGAAGCCTTCCTATCCCTCCTCAATCTCGTTTCCCCCTCCAGCCGAGCCGTCCTCCTTCTCCGCTACCAGCACGACCTTTCGCTCGAGGAGACCGCGGCCGTCCTTGAAATTCCCATCGGAACAGCCAAGTCAAGACTCCATTACGGAGTCTCCACCCTTCGCAAACTCCTCACCACTGAAAGGAAACCCGCATGAGTCCTGAACATCAGCAACCCAACTCCGAAAACGCCAATACTGAACTCGCCTTTGTCCAAACAGCCCTCGCGGCCGCCGATAAATCAGAACGCATCTCACGCGTTATCGTTGGAGTGCTCGCCGTTCTGACGGTCTTCGTCTTTTTCTGGATGCACCGCTTCTTCTTTCAGGTGGATAACTACGCTGAGCTCCTGCATGCGCTTCTCCACCTCGCCCTCTTTTTCCTGGTGCTCCTCTTTGCCATCACCATGTACCTGCGCCAGGTCATCAACAACAACACCCGGACCATCCTCCGGGCTATCGCCAATACTCGCTCGCGTTAAGAGTCACGCGAAGCGAAACCCAAATTCGTCCCGCCGCCATAAGGATTAATAGTTGCCGCAGTCACTGGAGCAGAGATTCAGCGACTGCGGTCATGGCGGTAATGCCGGTAGTGAGTGTAGGCTCTGGCAGCGGCTCGAATTTCGACGTGTGCGGGCCAGGAAGAAAGGCTCCGCGAGCTTCAGCCGCGGCAAGCTTTTGCGGGTCCATGGCGCCCAGCCAGAAGTACGCAACAGGGATGCCTCCCGCACCTGGCTCTAAACCCAACACCCCCACGTCCTCGCTGCCCATGTGGCGAATCGAGTCAACAACGTTGTCCTTGCCAATCGTGTTTTCGATCTTCGCGCGAACGCGGCCCATCAGCGCCGGATCGTTGTAGAGCGAGGGCGTGGATTCATCCTCGAGCACCTTTACCGTCGCGGCCTTCTCAGGCGGCAATCCTGCGGCGATCGTGAGCCCGGCCGCCATGTTGGTCAACCCGTCAATCACTGTCTGGCGTGCCTCTCCGGAAAAAGTACGAACGGTGAGTTCAAGCTTCACATCGTCCGGGATGATGTTGCGCTTCGTTCCGCCGTGTATGTCGCCAACCGTGACGACGGTCGGGTCCTGCGGGTCTTCCTCACGGCTCACAATAGTCTGGATCTGCGTG
>Ga0302319_10021901_pt1 | contig 11497 bp, 8 predicted proteins | sample Bog_T0_2_FD_203319 | JGI IMG/M metagenome (GOLD analysis project Ga0302319, IMG submission 203319) | Peat permafrost microbial communities from Stordalen Mire near Abisko, Sweden - Bog_T0_2 | ecosystem: Environmental > Terrestrial > Soil > Wetlands > Peat | place: Sweden: Abisko, Stordalen Mire...
TAACGATCCTGGCCCGCATTCTTGCCTCACAACCAGAGCGGGATAGTAGTGATTCCACACTCACCGCCTTCAGTGAATGCTTCTATATGTCCCTTTCCGGTACCCAAGCAGCACCCAGGCAGCGCTGTGCGGCGATAAAACGCCTTGCAGTGTCGGATGATGACGGTTTACGGCGTTGTTCGAAGACTGCCATAGGTGCGTTGATTAAATCCGACAACTTCATGTCCATGGGTAACTACGACTTTGGTGCGCGCTCGCGTGATTGGGGGTGGTATCCCAAGAATATCCAAGATTTTAAGGCATGGCTCGAAGAGGCGATATCGCTCGTAATCGAACTAATGCCAGAATCGGAAGCCCGTGTGCTCCTTGCAGGTGAGTTACGCAGCCTATGGTTTTATCCTAGCTGCTTCAATGCACTCGATCGCGCCGCGACGATATTTGCTCAGACGAGTCCATGGATCGAAGGATGGATCGCAAGCCGCGTAGCTCTTCGCCTTAATGGGAAGAATATGCCCGAGGAAGCTCGATCCAAGCTCGTGCAGTTCATCGAACGATTGAAACCAACTGACCTTCTCAACCAAGCACGAGCGGTTGTCCTCAATCGAATGTCCGGTGGAGGCGGATGGGATTTCGCAGATGGGGAGTGCGGCGAGGGTGACGCAGTTAAGGCATATGAAAATGCCGATAAAATGGCTCAGGAGATTGGTTGCGCACTCGCCAACGATTCTAAGATCCGTGCCAAGTTTATTGCGGAATTGCTTTTGGAGCCTTACGCAATGAGAGCCTTCCAATGCGGTCGTGGCCTAGCTGAGGGCTCGGATGATCTTCATGCAATGTGGTCTGAGATCGTAATGGGCTATGATGCGGCTAAATCCCAATCACGCAACGCAACCTTACTTGGCGGCTTCATTTGCGAGGCGCATCAGCGCGATCATAGCTTTACATCGCATGCGCTTGAGGCTGCGATGAGCAACACCAACCTGCTGTTGATTCTTCCCTATCTTCAGCAGTGTGCGGGTATTGATATGGAGGGAATTGCACGCCTAAGGAGAGCGATTGAGAAAGGGGGGCTAGTGGCCCTAAACTTCAAAGATATAGCCAATAGCAGCGTCTCGAACTCACCACCGGAACCCCTTGCAGCATTACTCAATGACATTGCGAAGCTACCCAAAGGTGTTGAGGTTGCTATCGAAATTTTGCACATGCATTTTTACCGAAGCAGCAACGATGGGCTCGAGAAAAATGAACTGCTGGTTTCAGTGGGGCGAGACCTTCTCTCACGTGTTAATTTTACAAAGGATAGTCACTTGAAGGACTATGGAACGCATGCCGTAATTGGAATCTGTCTTATGGGGGAAGAGGGGGAGAATGCAGCAGTGAGGGTATGTGCAAATATTTGCTCTGCGCTCGATAGATATAGCGTCTTGTCACATAATCTGATGTACACCTTGAAAGCATTGTTTGAGACCCAACCCGCTATCGCACTCGACAGTTTTCTTCTGCCGTCCTCACCACTCCGAAATAGCTGCCGATTTGATAGATGTCTAGGCACAAGATCCCCCATAGAGAACCTAAATCCAGAGATCTTAAAACAATGGGCAGACCACGATCCAGAGGTGCGCTATCCGTTGCTCGGCAAGTGTCTTAGCATGTTTCCCGAGAAAGGAGACGAAGAAAATGACCTCTCCCCGCTGTTCGTTTCGTTGCTGAAGCAAGCCCCAGATAAGCGGCTTTTCCTGGGAGACATGTGGGATAGGCTGCATCCCCGAAGCTGGGGTGGATCGCTGGCGGATATTTTAACTCAAAGGAAAGCCTTGTTACTGAAACTTTCAGAGCATGCTGGGGAGCAAGTGGGTGCCTCAGTAGCCGACATCCTGCCCGAACTAGATCGATGGATTGCGAGCGTACGTGGGAGTGAACGTGTAGCAGAGGAGAGCTTTGAGTAAAGTATGCCTACAAGGCATTTTACTGCATCAGAGAAAATTCAGGCCAATCAACGCTCATATCTTCTTAGGAAAAAGTATCTGGCTGCATACGACGATGAGTTAACCTGTTAGGGGCTTTTTAAAATGTTATTGCCATCAATGTTGAACGTTTAGGGCATACATCGATTTCATCATTGTTTCTGGTAATTTTTAAGAATCCGAGAGTGTTGAATACCCTCTATTTAAAAGCAAATTTAGAGCTTCCTTTGCGTTGTCCTTTGACTGTTCGTCCCCATTGGAAATGCAACAGTTAATAATTGTTTTCATATTATCGAAGTTCCAGAATATCCCATCCGTAGTTGGTGTCTTTTGAACCAGGCTAAGAAAAATTTCCGCAACACGATTTGTTTCTGAAGGCAAAAGGTCAATGAGTGAGTCAATGTTGAAATGTGAGGTTCTAAAAATATCCACCTTCTTTGAATATTGGCACAATTGCGATAGTCTCCATTGAAAAGGAAAATGCGCACTTTCTAACCATCGAGGGTACATTTCCGTTTCAGCTCTGTTTGCATCCCAGAAGCCTCTGTCCGTAGTGACCTTCAAGAGACACGCAAGTCGCCATTCCACAAATTTCTGAACTCTTAGGAGAATCCTAGGGGAAACTGACTCAATGCGCTTCAGTGACAACAAAGCGCTCCTTGCAACTTCGGTGCGAGTTTCGACGGAGGCTTGTTTGTAAAAATCTTTTAACAAGCCTTCGTCTATCGGGACAATTCCCTGCCAGGCGAGTTGAATCAGTCGGGTGCCGAGGCGAACTTCGCTTGAATTCTTATGAGGTTTTACGGATTTTGGATATGGAATCTGTTTTGTCCCTTGAATGTATTCTTCCTCGAAGAAGATAAAAATCTCTTTTGAAGCAGGAGTAGCTCGTAGAAAATTATGCCATGATGCTAACCATAATTCCTGTTTTTGAGGGAAGATGAGGCTTTTGTTTGCTCTTACCCAGGTTGGGTTGAGTCGCAACCAGAGCATAATATGCTCGGAAACGGCTGCAAAGACTGCGGGATGCCCGCCATTTTCAGGAGAAATGATCTCCTTCAAAAGGGGCCATATCTCAGCAATCTCATCTTCCTGAGATAAATCCCTCCGTACCCAAAATGCATATCTTGCTAAAAGATCGATAGCCCTTCCCCGGTGTGAATTCATGGCAATATCGAGCAGGTATTCGGATGATTCGATAAGATTCTCGTCGAGACTTTTATCGTGTTTAGTGGCCATGCGCTTGATCAGAGCAAAAATGAAGTTTCGAAACATGCCAGGGAGAATTCCCGTTGTTTGCAATGCTTCTTCAATAAAGAAGGCAGCCATCATTTCTACCCCCTGATAATCGGGTTTCGTTCCAGAATATTCGGAAGGTTTTTCGGCTTCACTTTCCAACACCACTCTCTCTTCATTCGGCCTCTCAATAACCCATTTACAGAGCGTTAAAAATTGATTCCAAACCTGTTCGGTTATCGGCTCTTTCGCCTTGATTAGCTCGACGCCCACTCCAAAAAAACTATGTAAGAAGATAGGTCGGCGAATTTTCTCCCACCAACTTGGCCAGTTAACGAATCGAGACAGATCCCTTTTTGCAACTGCAGAGAATGCTGTTGATAGTCCATCAATGCTGACATCTTCATACTGCCCGTTTCTAGCTGTATAGGTGCCCTTGGGCTCCCAGTTATTGAGATAAGTTGCCAAGTCACTATTACTCATTTTGCCAAGCTCATCTGAATCGATGGGACTCTTCTGAATAACATCCCCTCCTCGAATGCTCTGGTTATCAACGATTTCACCCCATGTTTCACGGGCTGCCTCATAAAGAATTCGCTGCTCCTCCGATAGTAAAGGTACAAATGGATGAAGGTACCTGTAGAAAAGGTATTTTTTTCGAGAGGCAACCTCTTCAGACGTTTTCCCCTCTTTTGTTGAATAGATCGATATTTCCAGGTCGACACCATCAGAAATTTGCAACCAAATGCCCTGCCACTCTTCTTTTGAAAGAAATAGGTTTCCACAAGTCGTCGCTGCAGCTTTGACCATTTGAGCGAACTCATCTTCGTAGTTTTTCGTTCCATAGTGATTCTGATCCGACAGGACATCCTCACGAATCGGGCCAAGTAATTCCTCAATATGAGATGTATAAATAAACCATCGAATTCTTCTATAAATAAGGCTTTTCTCTTCTAGAAGGAGGTGATGGATAATCTCCCAATCTGAGTTTTTCTTTCTGAAGACTTCCTTGCAGGCAGCCAGGGTTGAATAAACCAGAGCCCGATCTGCCTCTACATGTACTCCTCCATCCGAGAGGATAAGCATGACGTCACACCAGTATTTTGACCAATCTTGGCCGTTATCATATGACCTTCCGTCAGCTTTGAGCAGGAGCATCTGATGCAGTGCCTCAATCAGAAGTTTAGCTGTTTCCGTCGGCGCTGCCACGCTAACATCGCGAACACCTCGAGAAAGAATTTCACTGAATTCCCAAGAGTCGAATGGAACATTTGGGTCGATCGGATCTAGGTAGTACGGCATTCCCGATAACTTCCTCTTCTCATCACCTTTGGGATCTGGGTAAAACGTCACGATTTGCTTAAGCAGAATCAGTGCATGATTCACAGCCCCTATATGTATCCAGTGTGAAAGAATATCGCCCAACGCACTCCCATCAAACTTTCGATAATTTCCTGCATATTCACACAATCTGTTCAATAAAATTTCAGATTCCTCAGGAGATGATATTTTCTGCGCAATCTGCGCTATGTCATAGTAAACCTGAACATTGTGTAGAGGTGGCAATGCCTTGATAATCTCAATAACATTACGTGGTGCTTTTTCATACAACCTTACAAGGCATTGACTCTCAGGCCAAGCAGGGTGGTGTTGACCATTTTTGCTCTCCCTTATCGAGGGAGGATTTTTAAAATACCCATTATTAAAAAGAGGAAGCAGCCAGGAAGGATCCTGTAAAGTTTCAAAGAAAAGCACATGGTTTGCTCCCTTGACTCTTATCAGTGAGAGGGCCTCCTCAAGGGACTGATTGTCATAAGTGGCAGCAGATAACTCTCTAAGCCTTTTACCATGTTCCACCGTCGAAGGCGAAAGATAGTCCAAAATTAATTTTTCAACGAGTTGTACCTTTTCTTGAAGCTTGGGCAATTCACTATAGTTACTACCGTGATGCGTTGCCCGCTCAAGAAATTCACTTAATTCTTTAAGCATTTTGCTTCGCTCTTCCGCAATTCGGACTGGAAGAAAAGGACTCATCGGGTCGCTAAACTCGATGACCTTATGCAGCTTAAGCTTTCGATTCTGTCGGGGCTTTTCTACCAAATAGGCATTCAAGTCTTCTAGGAGTCCGGCCAACACTGGATTTATCCCTCCCTGCCATCCATCGGTATAGATGCTTAGGCATTCTTCGAGCTTTCCCTTCATCTTTACTCTCAATTGTTCTCGATGAACCTCCTCTTCTTTTTTAAAGGGAATGAGAAAATAAAGCTTTTCTGTCAATTCACGTAATGAATTAGCTGCCTGAGAAACCCGATCCGGATTATCCTCGTCCTCTAGCACTCGAAGCCCTCCAAGATAATACGACTTAAAGTCATGTTCAGGCGTAGAAATGCGGGAGAGTGCCTCCAATACGCGTTGTTGGGTTGGAGTCAGCCGAAACTCACTTCGAAATGGTGACTCGGATTCGTCATTCATATCAGACAGCTAGCATTCAGGAGGGGGGAGGAAAAGAATTCACCATTCAAAGTTCCCAGGGTGTTTCTGGATTGCATGAACTTTTACCATGGCTGCCCAAAAGGCCCCCTCGGCCCTCCTGACATCTCAAGAGGTAATGCAACCATTTCAACAATTTGTCGCATCGGGCAATGAAGCGTTGCCCAGAACCTTGTGCGGGTGGGTCTTTTTTTAGATGACGGGTGCGAGGAGGGATGGCTTGAAAATCAAAAGTTTCCACCTACTTTTGCCTGCGGCTATTGCTTTCCCCCAACCAGAGGAGTATCCAAAATTCATCGATGGGGCGTGATTGCTTCTCCATGAACATTCTCTCAAACCACCGTTCATGAAATGCTCCAGTAAGATAACACTTCTGATTACCAGCACTGTAGTGCTAGCTTCTTGCCACAAAAATTCGTCGCAAACTTCATCGAATGGAGGGGATACAACCACTCCGTCGCCCAGCCCATCGGTCGGTTCTTCAGTCTCCCATGGAGGAGGATCTTGGTGGCTCTGGAGTCATTCTTATGGCAGTGGCTATTCATCAGGTTACAATGGAGGCCCCGCAGGAGGGAGTAGTTCGGAAGAATCCGATGAATCTGCTGCTCGCGGTGGCTTTGGTTCAACTGGCGGGGAAGAATCAGCCTCTTCTTAAAATAGAATGGAGAGATTAGCCATTTCACCCCGTGCGAATCTTGCGCAGAAACTAGAAAGTCAGGGTTTCCTATTTCATGGAGGCCCCGACTCTTACTGGAATGAAAATGCCTGCTATCGGTTTGCCAGCCACGAAATAGATAGGCTGGAAGCCGCAACCGAGGAACTTTATCGGATCTCACTCCTCGCGGTAGAAAGGGTGATTTCCCGCAATCTCTTTTCCGAGCTCCACATACCTCAAAAATTCATCCCGCTGATCCGAAGCTCTTGGGAAAGACACGAGTTCTCCCTCTACGGCAGATTTGACCTTTGGTTCGATGGAGAAGGAATCCCAAAACTCTACGAGTTCAACGCAGATACCCCAACGTCACTTTTTGAGGCTGCAGTAATCCAGTGGACATGGCTACAGGAGGTATTTCCAGAGAAAGATCAGTTCAATTCGATCCATGAAAAATTGATTGAGCAGTGGAAGCGTCTTGGAGTGCCCACGATGCATTTTGCCTGTATAGGCAACATCGAAGAAGATTTTGCAACGACGGTCTATCTCGAAGACACGGCCCTACAGGCGGGAATCAAGGGCAAACGCCTCTTTATCCATGAGATTGGCTGGAATGGAAGAGAGTTCGTGGATCTGGAAAACCAACCGATCAAAACCCTTTTCAAACTCTATCCTTGGGAATGGCTTCTTCGGGAAGAGTTCTCCGTTTATCTACCACTCCGACCATGTCGCATGATAGAGCCCGCATGGAAAATGATCCTTAGCAACAAGGGCATTTTACCGATCCTCTGGAAATTATTCTACGGGCATGAAAACCTCCTGCCCGCCTATACCACTCCTGAAAATTTGGGATCCTTCGTGAGAAAACCGTTCTTTGGACGGGAAGGCAAAGGGGTTGAGTTCGATGAACACTCCGTATGCGAGAACGAGCCTGTCATTTATCAAGAAGCGAAAGCTTTGCCGGATTTTGGGGGAAATTTCCCTGTGATAGGCTCTTGGGTTATTGGTGAGCAATCAGCCGGGATGGGCATTCGTGAAAGTGATACACCGATTACCACAAACACCAGTCGGTTTGTTCCCCACTACTTTGAGTAGTCTCGTCACCATGCCTGTCAGAAGGCAGAGTGAGGCTGGAGGTTGGTACCTGCTGAACATTTATCCTCCTGCCGTGTCTCACTGTTCAACGGAGCATGAACACCCCAAACACAGATTTGCCAGCCAAGGCCCTCAGTAGATTCCGTACAGGCTTTGGAGTCACCTTCATCTGCATTTATATCCTTACCTTCTTTGACATCAACCACGGTGGATTTTTACATGCATGCAAAGTGGCGTTCTTGCCTGCTTTCGTTGTCTGACTGGTCTTAGGGGGATTGGCAGCCTGCAAGATGAGTGCGTTGCAGCTCCTGCTCTGTTTACTGGAAGGATTGGGCTGACCAGTTCCATTCCAACTCTCTGGTGACCTAAAGCAGCAACTTCCCCCAAAGATTCTCCAGGAGAAAAATTTGTATATAGAAAAGTTTAGGGGTAAATGCTGAAATAGGTCACCCAGTACTGGGGATTGATCTCAATGTGGCGCGGGATCACTCTTTGCTAGACACGAACGTTTGTTCGGTATCATTCTTGCCTTATGGAGATCTCAACCCCCATCCCCTTCAAGCCAGGTTCCTCCCTGCGCATCCCTCTGGTTACTGCCATTGTCGATGCAGGCTTTCCATCACCTGCGGATGATCACTTGGAGCGGTCCATAAATCTTAATGAGGAGCTGATCAGAAACAATGCAGCTACCTATTGCGTCAGGGTTCAGGGTGAATCCATGCGGGATGCCGGTATTCACTCCGGTGATGTCCTGGTGGTGGATCGTGCTGTTACTCCCTCCAACAAACAGATCGTGATCGCCATGATTGATGGGGAGTTCACTGTGAAGCGCTTCAGAAAGTACGGAGAAAAACTCTTCCTTGAAGCGGCAAACCCAGATTTTCCCTCCATTCAGATTGGAGAGAATCAGGAACTGGTCATCTGGGGAGTTGTCACCTACATCATTCATAAGGCGGTCTAGGATGAGCTGGGTTTCCACCATCGTGTTGCTGATGGCAGGGATGGTCACTCCTCTACTTGCTGACAATACGATGACGGTAACCTCCCCGAATTTCGAAGAAGGTAAGCCAATCCCTGGACGCTTTTCTTACCATTCGGAAAACCATTCTCCGTCACTCATCTTCAGCCAGCTCCCACAAGGGACACAATCCCTTGCCCTTATCGTCGATGATCCAGACGCTCCCGCAGGACTTTGGACTCATTGGGTGATCTGGAACATCCCAGCTTCGATTCATTCTATCGAGGAGAACGCTGTGCCTTCATCTGCACTCCAAGGCCGCAATAGCTTTGGAAATAGCAGATATGACGGCCCCGCTCCTCCAAGCGGTACTCATCGGTATTTCTTTCGTGTTTATGCCCTAGATAGCGTGCTCACGCTCCCATCTGGAGCCAGCAGAGGGCAACTTGAAGCAGCCATGAAGGATCACGTTCTGGGAGGAGCTGAAACGTATGGCACCTTCTCGGCCACCCCTTAAGAATAATCCCATGAATCTGGAGAGGAATCCCTCTGCTTCTCGTCTTGCCCTAGTGGACTGCAACAACTTCTTCTGCAGTTGTGAGAGGGTCTTTGATCCTTCTCTCATGGGAAAGCCTGTGGTGGTGCTCTCCAACAACGACGGCTGCATCATCTCCCGCAGTGAAGAGGCCAAGGCACTGGGCATTCCGATGGGTGCTCCTCTCCATCAGCAACAGGAGGTAATACGGAAACATGGAGTTCGGGTCTTTTCCTCCAACTACACCCTCTACGGCGATATGTCGGCCAGAGTCATGTCGATCCTCCGCGATGCTGTCCCAGCGATTGAGGTCTATTCCATCGATGAATCTTTTCTGGAATTGCCTCCCAGCTTTGATGAGGAAGCAGCCCGAGCACTGAGAACCAAGATCCTTCGATGGACAGGTATTCCGGTTTGTATTGGGATTGCAGGGACAAAGTTGCTCGCGAAATTTGCCAACCGCCATGCCAAGAAGAACAAGGAGATTACCGATGGTGTCTTTGATCTGACGACTTATTGGGATCCTGAAAGTCTGATGGCTGATGCTCCTTGTGAGGCTCTCTGGGGAGTTGCAAAGAACACGGCTAGGACACTATCAAAAATAGGTATCCGTACCGTTCTGGAGTTTCAACGTGCAGACCCAACTGCGGTGAGAAAAAGCCTTGGAGTCGTCGGAGAACGACTGCTGCGGGAACTCAACGGGATCGCCTGCTTAGAGTTGGAGGAGATGCCACCATCCCGCAAAGGAGTGATGGCTTCCCGTTCGTTTGGTAGTCCTGTGGAGGAACTGGAAGATCTGGAAGAAGCCCTTGCCAATCATGTGGCCCGAGCATCTGAAAAGATCAGGCGCTTTGGACTCCTCGCTACCCACCTGGAGGTATTCCTTCAAACAAACCGATTTAGGAAGGATGATGCTCAGTATTACCCGACACTAGGGATGACCTTGCCAGCGCCAACAGCCTCAACCTCGGAGTTGATGGCAACCGCACGGGATTTGCTTCACTCCATTTACAGGTCTGGTTATCGGTACAAAAAGACCGGTGTGATGCTGGCCCATCTCGTGTCAGAGGATGAATATCAGCCCAGTCTCTTTGATGCTCCTACCCCCAAAGGCAAGCGGTTGGACATCGATAAGATCGTGGATGAGATCAATCACCGTATGGGAGATAACCGTACTCCTGTGATCACTCGCGCCTCCATGGGAATGCAGAATTCAGGAAAAGGGTGGAAGATGAGAGCCGAAAGCCATTCACCCAATTATACGACCAATTGGCAGGAGTTACCGGTTGTAAAAGCGTAAATACTTGCATGAGGGAGATACTCTACGACCTACTCTCACTGAGACAGTAAGGTTCATCAAAGCTCACAAATATTGATCCTAATGCCAATATACGTTTCCAAAAATGACCAACAACTTGGTCCATTCGAAGACGCCGAGATACGTGATGCCTTAAGGTCAGGAATTTTTTCTTATGATGACTGGTGCTGCAGGGAGGGTTGGGAAGAGTGGAAAGCTCTACGGACTGTATTTCCAGAGCCTCATAAAGCGGACCTTGCACCGCTCAAGCTTCCAATCATAAAACCAAAAAGGAAAATCTGGGTCATTGCTGGTATAACTATCGCGGCTCTGGTTGGGCTCTATATTGCTTCTCCATATTACGCACTCTGGAAGCTGAAAAACGCCCTCAGTTCGGGAGATCGTGCCAGCATTGAGGCTCTGATTGACTTTCCCTCCTTGAGGGAATCTTTGAAGGATCAACTTAGAGTAATGCTGAGTAAAAAGGTCGCAGCCGATAGCGATGCGAAAGATAATCCCTTTTCAGGTTTAGCTACGGTACTTGCTCCTGCCATGGTGAACTACTTTATTGATAATTTTGTAACTCCCAGTGGAATTGCCTCTCTAATCAATGGTTCCAATGCCTTGCAGACGGCAGAGGACAAGGGAGTATCTGACAGTCCTACACAGATTGATTGGTCCAAGGTGAGGCACCGCTCTTTCACGGGGCTAACACAATTCATGGTGGACATAGATGGCACCAAGATCTTCATGTCCTTCACCGGCACTGGATGGAAGGTCAATAATCTAGAACTTAAGCCTGAATAACTAGCACGTATGAGAAGAGCCATTATCTTGTGCTTCCTTCTGGCCTCTGTAGGGCCATTGGGGGCGCAGCAGGGACCTCAGGATCTTCATCCCTACTTTTCTCCCAATGGAGGCTGTACTCAGGCTGTTGTGGATGTGCTCGCTACAGCAAAGAAATATGTCCTCGTCCAAGCATACAGCTTCACGTCTGCTCCCATTGCTCGTGCTCTTGTTGATGCCAAGAAGAGGGGAGTGGATGTTCAGGTCATCCTTGATAAAAGCCAGCAAACTGAGCGGTATTCATCAGCCACCTTTCTGGCTAATGAGGGAATCCAGACCTACATCGATCCCATCCACAAGATTGCCCACAACAAGGTCATGATAATTGACGGACAGACGGTGATCACCGGCTCCTTCAACTTCACCAAGGCGGCAGAGGAGGGGAACGCTGAGAACCTGCTTGTGATTACTCATGCACCGGAAC
>Ga0302319_10021903_pt1 | contig 11497 bp, 8 predicted proteins | sample Bog_T0_2_FD_203319 | JGI IMG/M metagenome (GOLD analysis project Ga0302319, IMG submission 203319) | Peat permafrost microbial communities from Stordalen Mire near Abisko, Sweden - Bog_T0_2 | ecosystem: Environmental > Terrestrial > Soil > Wetlands > Peat | place: Sweden: Abisko, Stordalen Mire...
CAGTTCCGCCAGCAGATTTGCCCCAGCATCCCCAGGTCAATCCACATGAACTGATAACGTATGTATGATCCCATTGCGGGGTTAGTTGGGCGGGAACCGCCCACGCTTCTAACTTTGCGAATGGCACGCCCGCCATAAGACCTTATTCCCCCAAGCCGGCGGCGCTGAATCAGTCGCAGACCGTCAAATCCCTACAGTTACAGCAATCTGTAGCGGACAGGATTGTTCCACGCCAGAAGTAATTTCCAAAAAAAATGCTTCTTTGCTTGCACCACCCGTTCGGGTTCTTGTCTCTGCCTGGCAGCGCGATGCTCGGTTGGACGTCATGATGGAGTGAGGGATACAGGATTATATTCCCGGAGTCAACATCTCTTTTCCGAAACCGATCTACCGGCCTCGGCCTGGGCTAGGGCCGGAATCCGGAAATCGGTTCAGAAGATCGAGGCGGACCAAAGACGTCTGCGTTCCCTTGCGGACACTGTGCGAACATTTGCCATCGAAATTCGTATCCGCATCCGGAGAGCAAGAAGGTTCTGCGGAATTTCATCCGGTTATTGGTGAGCGCAGTAGGATTCGAACCTACGACCCGCTGATTAAGAGTCAGCTGCTCTACCAACTGAGCTATGCGCCCGCACCAACGAGGGGCGGTTTCTATCAAGCTTCCCCCGCAATGCAACCCCTCTCGTCCAATCGCCCCCGCCGCGCCGGCGTCACGCCCCCGCCAGAATCGCATCGGCCATCTTCTCGGCCGTCATAAGAACGGGGAAATTCGTGTTCGCGCACGGCACCACCGGAAACACCGAGGCATCGACCACGCGCAACCCCTCCACCCCCCGCACCCGACCCGCCGGGTCCGTCACCGCCATCGGGTCGCTGTCCGCCCCCATCCGGCACGTACACGAGGCATGCCACACCCCCACCGCGGCCTTGCGCACAAAGGCTTCCAACTTTTCGTCGCTGGTCAGAACGTCCTGCAGGGTGATCCCCTCCATCACCAGCGTCTGCATCAGGTAACGCCGCAGCACCGCCGGCCCGTCCAGCGCCTTGGCCAGCGCATCCGTAATCAGCTTGTTCTTGCGGCTGAGCAGCCCGACCTGGCGCACCTTATCGCTGTAGCTCGCCGGGAACGGATCCTCGGTCACGCTTTGCATCACCGGGGTCAGGTGCATCGCGCCAAACCGGCGCACCCCGTCCATCATCCGCTCCAGGTCGCGTTGGTCTGACAGAAGATTGAAGTCCACCGCAGGTTCATCAGACCAATTTGCCGACCGCAGCCGGACGGACCCGGTTTCCGAGTAAGTTTTGTAGACCGTCACGATGAACGAGCCGATCTGCTCGCCGACCTTGTGCCAGGACGTCTTGTTGGTCACCACCGTGAACATGTCCCCCGCCGGTATCCCCGGCAAACCGGACGAATAGCGCAGCGCCGTATAGATATGCCGCCGGGTGTAGTCGTGAATGATCCGCGCGTGTGGCTTGAGGAAGGCCGCGACAGCGACCGCCGGATGATCCTGCAGCCGCTGCCCCACACCCGGCAGCGCCGCACGCACCTCGATGCCAAGCTCGCGCAGATGGCCCGCCGGCCCGATCCCGGCCCGCAGCAAATGCGCCGGCGAGTGGATCGCGCCGCACGACAGGATGATCTCGCGACCATGGAATTCCTCCGGCTTGCCGGCGACCATCGCCTTGACACCGACACAACGCGAGCCGTCGAAAACCAGCCCTGACGCCACCGTATCGGTGGAAATCGTCAGGTTCGGCCGCAGCCGTGTCCCCGGATCGAGGTAGCCGATCGCCGCCGACACCCGGCGCTCGTAAGCGTTGGAGATGGTGATCGGGAAATACCCGTCCTCCCATTCGGCATTCTGGTCCTGAATGAACCTGTAACCCGCCTGCTCGAACGCTTTGCCCACCGCCTTGGCGTGCTCCGGCCACAGATCGGGAAAGATTCGCCGGACCGGAATGCGCCCCTCGCGCCCGTGCCACGGACCGTCGAAGTCCATGTCCCGCTCGACCTTCTTGAAGTAGGGCAGCACGTTGTTCCAGTCCCAGCCGGCCGCACCCAGCGCCGCCCATTCGTCGTAGTCCGTCGGCGCGCCGCGGTTGGCCAGTTGCCCGTTGATCGATGACCCGCCGCCCAGGATCCGAGCCTGCTCATAGGTCCGCAGCGGCGGCGCCTTCTCGTCGGGATTGTTGTGCGAGATCACCTCGGTGGTGACCTTCAGCTTGTTCCATGTGTAGTTCGGATTGAGGTATGCGGTGCCGGGATACGAATCGAGCACCGCGGCCGGCACCTTGCCGTGCGGCGTGTCTTGCCCCGCCTCCAGCAGCAGCACCGTGTTCTGACTGCGTGCCGACAGCCGGTTGGCCAGCACGGAACCTGCCGATCCTCCGCCCACGATAATGGTGTCGAACATCATGGATGGCACGGCATTCCTCCTGGCTTTTGCTGTTGCCGGAGGATCGTCTTGATGACGGATAGCTGACAAGCCCCTCGGGTCAGCCAGGCAGGCGCCCTATCGGAAAGATCAGTGCGGCGTGGCTTCGAGAGCCGCCGACATGATGCGCGCCAGATCGTCAGCACGGAACGGCTTGGCGCAGACTTTCCAGTCGAAATGCCCTTCGGGAATCGCTTCCTCGCCGTAGCCCGACAGGAACACGAACGGGATCTGCCGCCCCGTCAGCATCTCGGCAACCGGATAGACCTTCTCGCCGGCCAGGTTCACGTCCAGCACCGCCAGGTCGAACGTCTCAGTCCGCACCGCATGCAGCGCCTTCGCCACGTTGCCGCAAGGACCGAGCGGGCTGCACCCCATCTCGACCAGAAAATCCTCGATCAGCAACGCGACAAGGAGCTCGTCCTCGACGATCAAAACGCGCTTGCCGGCGAGTATCGCGGGGGCGACGGCCATCATGACGGTCCTCTCCAGGCAGGGGCAGGAAGCGGGGCACGTAACGTGGCGACAACACCCTCGGGTTCGAAGCTCACTTCGCAATCGCCGCCGACATCATGGGCGAAACCACGCTCGATCAGCGTCAGGCCGAAGCCGCGCCTGGCCGGTGGTGTCACGGGCGGACCGTTCCGCTCCACCCATTTCAGCACCAGCCGGTCGTGGCGTTCTGTGGTTTCAACGCTCCAGGTGATCCCAACGTTCCCTCCCGGCACCGACAGCGCGCCATATTTCACCGCATTGGTGGTCAATTCATGCGCTGCCATTCCCAGCGTGAGCGCGGCGCGCGGCTCAAGCAGCACCAGCGGTCCGTTGATGACGGCATTCGCCCGGCCACCCTTCAGTTCCTCCAGCAAAATCTCCCGCACCGGAACCGGCGCCCAGCCGTCGCGGCTGAGCAGCGCGTAGGCTGCGGTCAACGCATGGATGCGGCCCAGGAAGACCTCCTGGAACCCCTCCAACGTCATCGCACGCCGCAACGTGTTGGTGGCCAGGGAGATCACCACGGTCAGCATGTTCTTCACGCGATGGTTCAGCTCGTCGACCAGCGTGCGCTGATGCTGTTCGGCGCGGACGATGCTGGTGACATCGACGAAGGTGATCAGCGATCCGTCCACGGTGCTGTCGGGCGTGCGATACGGCAGGATGCGCATCAGGTAATGGGTGGACCCGTCCTGCCGCTCGACCCGCCGTTCCAGCGGCTGCAGCGTCCTTAGCACCGCCTGGATGTCCTCGCGCAGCGCCGCATAGGTCAGCCGGCTGACGATATCGGTCAGCGGCCGTCCGATATCGCTCGGAATCAGGTTATAGATGTTGGCGATTTCCGGCGTGAAGCTGCGAATGATCAGGAACGGATCCAGGAACACCGTCGCTACCTTGGTGCTGTCGAACAGGTTCCGCAGATCGCCGTTGCTGCGGTCCAGTTGTTCAACCTTGGTGGTCAGCTGAATGTTGACCGTGTTCAGCTCCTCATTGATCGATTGGATTTCTTCGCGTGACGTCTCCAGTTCCTCGTTGGTTGATTGCAGTTCTTCATTGACCGATTGCAGCTCCTCATTGGAACTGCGTAGTTCTTCCACCGCGGTGGCATGTTCCTCCGCAATGGACTGCAGTTGTTCCCGCAGGTCGCGGTTCTCACGCTCCAACTGGGCGATCGCGGCATTCGCATCGGGAACCGCCGCGGTGGCCGCCCCGTCGGCCGACGGCAGCGGCGGGCTCATCTCGACGAAGACGATCAGGTAAAGCGGGCCACTGTCCGGACTGGGCAGCGGTTCGACGATCAGCCGGACCGGCGGGGCCGCCTCGCCGGTCTCACTGACAATGGCACGCAGCTGTTCCACGCTACGCCCGGTCTCGATACAGCGCCGCAGCGCAGAACGCAGTTCCAGGCTCCAGCCCTTGCGGGCCATCACGAACAGGTTGCTGCTCGGCGCGCCCGCGGCAGGCTCCAGAAAGCGTCCGGTGTGGCTGGAAAAATGCGCGATCTCGCCCTCCGCGCCGACCACGACGAATGGCGAGGCGAACCGCTCCAGCACCCGCCGGTTGGCCACGGCGACCGCCTTCGCCCAATGCGCCCTTGTGTCGGTCCGATTCGCCAAACCGCCTCCCACCGGCGAGCGCTGATCCCCAACCGCGACCTGATAAACGCTGGGCACCTCGCTCGGGCCATCCTGGCGGACAAAAATTCGGTGTGACCGGTCCAGCGGCAGGAACAGCCGTTCGTGCCGGGCGATCGTCTCGGACGCGCCCAGAACCAGGATGCCGCCGGGCACCAACGCGTAATGGAAGATCGGAATGATCCGGTCCTGCAGCTCGTTGTCCATATAGATCATCAGGTTGCGGCAGGAGATGAGGTCGATTCGGGAAAACGGCGGATCGCGGATCAGGTTGTGGGCGGAAAAGGTGCAGAGTTCCCGGACCTCCTGACGGACCACGTAGCCACTCAGACCCTCGGTGAAAAACCGTGACCGCCGCTCGTCTGGCATGCCTTCCAGCAGCGTGGCGGGATAGCGGCCGGCGCGGGCGGTGGCGATCGCGACGTCGTCGATATCGCTGGCGAAGAGCTGCACCCTCGGCGTGATCGACAGCCTGTCCATGTGCTCGCGCAGCAGGATGGCCAGCGAGTAGGCTTCCTCTCCGGTCGCGCAGCCCGGCACCCAGACCCGCACGTCGTTGATCGCGTCCTTCCCCTGGAACAGGCGCGGGATAATGTCTTTTTCCAGTGCGGCGAACGTCGCGGTGTCGCGGAAGAAACTGGTGACGCTGATCAGCAGGTCGCGGAACAGCAGCACAGTCTGCTCACGATCGGTGCCGATCCGACCGATATAATCGTCGTAGCTGGTGAGCCGAAGCACCTGCATGCGGCGCTGCACCCGTCGCATGAATGTCTGCAGCTTGTACTGGCTGAAGTCATGTCCGAGGCGGGAGCGGAGGATGTCGCAGATCGCCGTCCGGATCTTGTCCACATCGAGCAGGGGTAGGTCGGCGTCGCCCAGCGCAGCGAGCCGCACTTTCCGCGCGGCGAGGATATGGGCGGGCATGTCTTCGACGGGGACGTGCAGATCGACGGCACCGGTCGCGACCGCGCTATCCGGCATGCCGGAATACTCGGGCCCGGTGCTGTTGGATCCCTGGGCGAGCGTCAGGCCGCCACGCGCCTTGATTGCCTTCAGACCGAGCGCGCCATCGTGGCCTGTGCCAGACAGGACGACGCCGACAGCATCCTCTCCCAGGCCGGCCGCCAGTGAATCGAGGAGGGCGTCGATCGGCCCGGCGTCCCGTGGCCCATCCGCCACCATCTGGCCCAGCGCGAGGTGGCCGTCCCGCAGGCGCGCGATGGTCGCCCCCGGAATGACGAGCACCTGATTCGCGATGACCGCATCGCCGTCCCTCGCCTCGGTCACCTTCATCGTGGTCCATCGCGCCAGGATGTCGGCCAGCATGCTCTTCCGTTCGGCACCAAGATGCAGCACGACGACGAAAGCCAGCCCGCTGTCCGACGGCATTTTCTCAAAGAAGCGGTGAAACGCGTCGATCCCGCCGGCGGAGGCGCCGATTCCGACGACGCTCTGGGGCGAACTATTCATGGGGAGGCGCGCGCCCGTTCTGCCAACGGCGCAGGGACAGGCCAGGGCAGGATGGGACCGGATGGGATCGTGGAACAGTCGTCGGTTGCATAGGACAGCCGCCCTACCACGGCGTGCGGACGATGCGAACGCGCGGGAGGGGGTGCCGGTCGCAGTTTCATTCCTGTCGCTGCCGGATCACCAGGGTTTTCGCGCAGAATGGAGCAACGAATGGTCGGCGGCAGAACAAACGAACTGCGAAACCGACAATGTGCAGCGGCGCATCCGCTTGCCTCCAGATCACATTGGCCTGGCGATTACTTACGATGCGTGACAGTGTATGAGATTGCGTTTGCTCGACATGTGGCGGCTGACGTGGCGGCGCTTCGCCCGATTGACGGGCGCCGTCTCAGGTCGTAGGGGCCGGGTGCTTGAAGAATGGGTATAATCGCCGGCAACTTGCTGGTTTCGGGCGACTATTTCGGTCGTTCGAACGTGTGTGCCCCGCGTCGGTAGCGGCAGTGCCCTTTATGAACGATATAAACTGCAAAACAAAGAAATGTCAATTTCGATGTTTTGGGTAATAAATTGCATTACGGGCCGGATAAAAAGTCATTATTGGATGATATTTTGGATAGTCACACCTGTAGCGTGGTAGTCGCATAAAAAGTGACATTCGACAGGTCTCGCGCTGGCGAAAATCCACCTGTTTGCCCCCTGCAGCAAAATATATCACGGAAAAGTGATTTCGCCACTGGACTCCGCAGGGGGGCTACCGTAGCGTGCAAATGCGCACGGTAATCAACCCGATCCGGAAGGAACAACCATGAGATCATCGTTGGACCGCCCGCCGTGCCGTTTTCCAACACTTTTGACGCAGGTCAGCGACAGGAACGCACGGCATGCGGGGAGTTACGCATGATGCGGCAACCGGTGATCGAGTTGTTTGGTTCGACAGAATCAGCAAAAGGCCGGCCCATCAAGGGCTTGACGAAGCGGGTTGGCACCAAACAGATGGCGCGGTCATTTGCCAGGGCCGCCCCCGAAACGCCCACCGATCCTTACCTTCTGCTTTTGCTGGCTGATCAAGAAATGGTTGACGGTCGCGAAGAACAGGCAAGATATCTTATCGAAGCAGCGTACGAGTTCTTTGACCGGAAAGCCAGAGTGAACGTTCGAACATTACACTTGGTACGTTGATGGTTGAGGCCGCGCGACAGCGACACGCCACCCCACCAAATCGAACGATTATATACTATGGTATGACGGGACGATGGAACCATTTCATATCCGGCATTAGCAATGTTCCACCACGAGTGTCCGGTCAAAAAATAACAAATTCAATTTCTTGAAGTCTATTAAACTCTCGCTCTTTCAGCCTGCAACGATGCTGTCGTCGGTATCGCCATTTTTTCGAATATTGCCACTGATAGGACCTGCATCAGTGTGTAGAGTGACGCCCCTAGGCCAAGCCGCTTTTGTAATTGCTAACCAGGGGTAATTTCATCCTGTTCGGCTTATCTACAATCCGGCAGTTGGCTCATTCCTTCGAGGTTCTTGCAACCTGGGGTAGATTTCACGTCGGGGCGAGGCGGAGCGGCGGCTGAAGTTGGCGTCCGTGCTGGAAGTGTCGCACGGCCTCGCCGAGGATACGAAACCACTTTCCCAGCGGGTCCAACTGCTCCGCATTGACCCGCAACTCGGCCAGGAAGCCAGCGATCGTTACTTAGGCTTGACGTGCTTTGTCCCGTGTGCGGTTCGTCGACGAATATCCGATGACCGTCACCGGCAAGGTGCAGAAATTCATTATGCGCGACATGATGCAACGCGAATTGGCGTCCACATGACCGGACCCGCCGTCGCCCCCTGGCCGCGTCCGAAGCCAGGACCAACGGCACGAACCCGCACCGCCGCTCAACGCCCCGCCAGCCAGCCCACCACGCCCAGCCCGACCACCGGCATCGCAAACACCGCCCAGTCGGCACGTCCGATCCCCGCCAGCCCGGCCGCAATCGCAACGATCGCCGCCACCCCGGCGATATTCCACCCATCGCCGAACAAGTTCTTGACGAACGCCCTCACGCCGTCACCCGCCGCGGCCCGCGCCGCATCACCCGCACCAGCGCCTGACCGCCCGCGAGGTAGAACGCCTCCAGTGCCAGCAAACTCCAGTCCCCCGCCGGCCAGACGTCCCCGGCCAGCGCTTCCAGCGTCCAGAACGTTCCGAACGAAACGATCATCGCCCCCACCATGAACTTGATCGCATTCTCCGGCACCCGCCGCAGGGGCGCCCGCACCGCCAGCCCGGCAACGAACACCAACAGCAGCGCGATCACCGCCGTCGCCCCGTCGAACAGCCAGGCCTGGCTTTGCAGGCTGAACGCGACGACGATCAGCCACACCTCCAGCCCTTCGAGCAGCATGCCCTTGTAGGCAATCAGCCAGGCGGCGAACCAGTCGCCCCTGCTCAGCCGCCCACGCGTTTCGCGAAACTCGACATCCTCGTCGTGCAGCGCCTTCAACCCCGCTTGCCGCGCAATCGCCTTGGCCAGCCAGCGGACGCCGAACAGGAGCAGGAACACACCGATCACGAACCGGATCACGTGCAGGTTCAGCCCCAGACTGAGCGCGCCGCCGCTCGCCACGGTCAGCACCGCCAGCGTGCCCAATCCCGCCGCTGCCGCGCCAAGCGACGCCCCCCAGCCGATCGTCAGGCTGACCGCAAGCACGATGGTGAACGCCTCGACCCACTCCACGGACGCTGTCAGGAACAGCGGCAGCACAGCCGGCCAGTCCATGCTAATCGGCCCCCGTGGTAAACACCGCCTTCCCCGACACAAGCCGCGCCCGCAACTGCGCCCCGACCTCCAGTAACCCCCGCCAGTCACGCTCCACCCCGATTTGCGGCTTCAGCGAGCCATCAGCGATCAGCGACACCAGCAGTGCCAGATCCGGCGCGAACCGCTCCTCGGCTTCCGACGTGAAATAGCTGAAACTCTGGATGCGGGAATTCGGCGCCCCGCGGAAATTCGCAAAACCGATCGTCGTCGGTTCGGTCGAGGAATTGCCGTACACGACGATCGTCCCCCTCGCCTCGACGAGCTGCAGCGCCGTCGCCAGCGACTCGCCGCCGGCCGATTCCAGGATCAGCGCAAACCGGCCCTGCGCGTTGCCGATCCCCTCGACAATTTCCGCCGCCCCCAGCGCCCGCAGCCCCTCCGCCCGGTCTGCCCGCCCGACCACGGCGGTCACATGCGCCCCGGACCGAGCGGCAATCTGTACCGCCAGCGTCCCGACACCGCCGGCAGCACCGGTGATCAGCACCCGTCGCCCCACCAGCGGGCCGCCATGCCGTAGCGTGCGCAGCGCGGTCAGGCCCGCGACCGGCAACGTCGCCGCCTGCGCGAAGCTTACAGTGTCAGGCAGCACCGCCATCCGATGACTTGGCACCGCCGCGCGCTCCGCCCAGCCGAAATCATCGACCAGAGCCACCACCCGCGCGCCCTCCGGCGGGCCTTTGCCGTTCGCCGCCGGCCGCAGCACGGTGCCGGCGATGTCCTGCCCCGGCACCCAGCCCTCCTTGTTCCGCGCGAAAGACGCGAGCTCGCCGCGGTTCAGCGAAAACGCGTGCACCCGCACCAGGGCTTCATCGGCGGCCGGGACGGGTTCGGGTATTTGCAACAAGTCGATCGGCGCCGGTCCGTTTGGCGTATTGACAAGGGCGAGCATCGTTGGGTCCTCCGACGACCCTGAGAGTTGTGCGTTTGCGCCTGGCTTGCAAGCGAACCCCGGCCGGACGGCGCCCCGAACAGTGAATGAAACCCAGCCGCGGTTTCGTCGTTAGCTTCCAGGCGACCCACAAAAGAGTCGCCTGCAACATCAGGAGTGAACGATGGACAAGGATCGAGTCGAAGGCGCCGCACACCAGGCCAAGGGCAGCGTGAAGGAGGCCGTCGGCAAGATGACCGGCGACAAGAAAACCGAGGCCTCTGGCGCCACCGAAAAGGCAGCTGGCAAGGTACAGAACGCCGTCGGCGGTATGAAGGACGCGGCCCGGGATGCTGCCGGGCGCTAAGCTGTCCGGACGGGAGGCGCGCTGCAGCGCGCTTCCTGTTCAGGCTTCGCCGAGGAAGCGTGCGACCGCCGGATTGGCAGCGAGCTGCGCCAGGTCATCTTGGGTCGGCAACTGAGGCCGGTCTCGCAAGACGTTGACCATGCACAAAAATCCAAGAGGTTCTCCGGCGGTGGCGCGAAACTGGTGCCAGGTCCAGGCCGGGATGCTGACCAGATCGAACTGTCTCACCGCCCGAACCTCGTCGCCGACCAGGCAGCTGCCGCTGCCGCGCAGGATCATCACCGCATGGGCGTGTTCATGCCGTTCCAGCGTCGAGTAGCCATCGGCATCCATCTCGAAATAGCGCAGTTCGCCGGCGAGATCGTCCTCATGGAACAGCACCTGACGGGAGATGTCCTTGAACGGGGCGCTGCCGTCCTGCTTGTACGGCTGATGCGCGACCCCCTCCCAGCGGAAGTCCTGCGTAGTGGGACGGAAATGCGGTGTTCGTTCGCTATCCATGGCCATTTCCCTGGTGCCGAAACCAGCCCTAGCTGTGAGGTATCGCCCCGGATTGCAACCTGCGGATCGAAAAAACCGTCCAGCGTCATCGAAGTGCTAAGTCAGCAAATGGCCTGCGACGGCGCCGACAAAGCGCCTGGTTTCTTCGGTGATCCGCTCCCGTGCCAGCAGCAGGCTGCCGCCAATCAGCAACATCGTGTCCTCGCCGTAGAAATCCAGGATTTCGCCGGTTCGCTCGAGGCTCATGCCGCCGGCGGGCACCGGCAGGGCGGCCTTCATCCCGTCGTCCCTGCGGCGTGCGTTATCGGCCAGAGTCCGGCAAGTTCCCGGGGCGTAGCCGAACCGGCCGCCGAAACTGGGGAAGATCACCGCATCGGCACCCAGCAAACGAAACAGTTTGCCGATCAAGAGGTCGGGCGCGATCCGGGCTGCGCCGCCGAGGCTGGGATGAGCGAAGAACGCCAGGTCGGGGAAGTCGCGCACCAGGGCCTGCATCGCCGGAAAGCCGCAAATCATCGGCGCCAGCATGACGCAGTCCAGTCCGGCGTCGCGCGCAAGGCTCGCCTGCGCCCGCAACTGATCGAGATTGCCGGTCAGGCTGGGAATATAGCGGGTCGGATGACCGGTCGCCCGCACGCCACGCGCGATGCCCGCGGCGCAGGCGCTCACCCGATCGGCGAAGTGGGAATAGCGTTGGTCGGCCAGACCGTGATCGTCCTTGATGAAATCCAGCCCGCCCGCGGCCAGTTTCTCAGCCAGCGAACCCAGCGCCTCCGGCGGCAGGCCTTGCGGTTTCAGCGCCGACCCGGTCATCGCCCTGCCGTGCAGTTTCAGGCGGAACCGCAGTTCGGCGATGCCGTGACGCGGGCCGCCGAAGCTCTGCACCAGCGTGTCCGGGATGGCGA
>Ga0302319_10021904_pt1 | contig 11496 bp, 11 predicted proteins | sample Bog_T0_2_FD_203319 | JGI IMG/M metagenome (GOLD analysis project Ga0302319, IMG submission 203319) | Peat permafrost microbial communities from Stordalen Mire near Abisko, Sweden - Bog_T0_2 | ecosystem: Environmental > Terrestrial > Soil > Wetlands > Peat | place: Sweden: Abisko, Stordalen Mire...
CGAGATGGCGACTGATTCTCAGCGCCGCCTTCAGAGTCTTCCTCAACGGAAGGATCATTGGAAGCACTGCTCGGCTGGTATCGCTGACCGGCTAACTGCTCTTTTTAGGATCACGGTTCGGACTGTCTCCAGTCGGCGGGTGGGATCGTCCTTATAAAACACCAGGCCGGGCTGAGATTCCCCGTCGCCAAATTCGACGTTCTGCCCGACTGCGTCCTTGCCCAGTAACTCCCGATACAAGATATCACCACGGCGAAGTGTACTTCGTATGGGCGAATATCATATGATCCATGAGGAGCCAGGAATGCACAACAAATATTTGGTACGCCCCGAAGATGTGACCCCTTACAGTCCCGCCAATCATGCAGGTACGAAGAACTACCGCCTGGTGGCGCCCGGCGTGAACGGTTCGCAATTCCTGGAGATCGTCTATGGCGATATCGAACGTAAAAAGGGAGCCGTCGCTCATGCGCACCCCGAAATGGAGCAGGCCACTTATGTCCTGGAGGGAGAAGCCACGGCGGAGATTGGCGGCGTAACCCACCACGTCAAGGCCGGCGACCTGCTGTTTTTTCCCGCCGGCGTTTTTCACGATCTGCGGGTGATCAGCGAACGCATCAGGCTGCTGGTCATTTATGCTCCGCCCTATGGCGAAGATCCAGGGAAAGTGATCCGCCGCGACGTCGACCCATCCGATTAGCGTGTATCACCGGGTTCCCTAGCGGCGAGAAGCGGGGACTCACGCAAGTCCCGGCGCGTGGCTATTTCACTTTCCCCAATTCGACATTCGTCAACGTAACGATCGATCCCGGCGCGACGACCGCTTCTATCTGCCCGGCGGACCCGACCGAAATCACGGAATTCTCCTCTCGTGGGCTGGCCGTCTCCAGATAGCGGAACGCGGCGCCGGGCCACTTAACGGTGATCTTCTGTTCCTGAGTCGAACGGTTCAGCAGAATTACAGTCCTGCGCCCGCCTGATCCCTGAAACGCGGTAACCAGAACGTCGGGATGCGAACTTGTCGCCTGCACCCGATTCATTCCCTCGCGAACCCGCCGGGTATAAGCGCCTCATACCCGCAACTGGTGGCTGGACGCCACAGGCATCATGCCATGCTCCCGGTCCGGCACAAACAGCGTTCGCGTCCATCCATAAAGATGGCTGCTCAACATTGAGGAGCGTCCAGCAATACATCGGCCGCGCTGACGTTCAGCCGGGTCAGCAGTTTGTGGTAGAACTGGCCCATCGCAAAGCAACCCGGCAGGACCGCGTCTGGAACTCGCCGTTATTCACGCATAGTTCCACCGCCAAGAAATTCTTCGAGTCGGTCGCCGTCCGCAGTTCCGCCAGGCGCGCGTCGTATCCGTCGGCATCGCGAAAGAAACTCTGGTAGTCGTAGAGGTTCGACGCGGCATAATCGATGGCCTTCCACGCGTCCGGATCTTCGCGGAAAGCCTTCGCCGCGGCGACGCCGAGCGGCGAGGTCGCGGCGTTGTGCATATGAATTCGCGTGGACAGAAATCCGGCCGCATCCAGTCCGGCCCGCAGCGCCTTCGCCATTTTCTGCCAGTCGCCGGCCGATTGCGTCACCTCATTCTGAATGCCGACGATCTCCGGAGCTTTCCCGGTCTTCTCCCGCAATACCGGCAATAGCCGGTCACCGTCTCGACGTAAGGCCCTGAACCTGGCGAATGTATTCAAAATTGCTTGTTTCGCAGTTGGGGAAATTATCGCCGTAGTAATGGGGAGAGGCGTCCGAAGGCCGGTCCCAGTTCGTCATCTCGCGATTCAGCATGGCGCCCGTCGGATACTCGCGATGCAGCAGCAGATTGTATTCGGCCAGCAGCCGCCACCACTCGGCCGTTCCCTGGGGACTCAGTTCCGCAAACGCGGGAGGCGTGGCGGTGCCCCCCCACCCGATCATCGACTGGAAGTGCGTCGTATCGTCCACGTCGACCGTCGTTGCCGTAATCCCCGCCGGCAGCAGTCGCCCACGCACCGAACCCTTTTCGCTCGCCAAGGCCAACTGGTGTCGGTTCACATCAATCGGCGCGCGCGACGTCAGCGCTTCCTTCCCGTTCAGCAGCACTCGCACCGTCAGCCGGTGATCCGCCACCACCGTGATCGCCTTCAGACCGCCTCCGAATTCGACCGACGACTCTTCCCAAAGACCCTCGGGATGCCGGCCCGGACGCTCCGGCACCGGAGGAACCTTACCCAGGCCCGGCGAGTCGTAATATCGAACCGCCAGCCGCACTTTTCCACTATCGGCTTTTACCGTGAATCCGCCGGACGGACCGGTAAATATCCATGGCAGCTTCGGAGCGTCGCCGTCCGACTCGTCGATCGCGAGCGTCCTTTCAAACAGCGCCGGGAGCCATTCCGCGAAGTACTTTCGGGGCGCCCACGCCACGGCCCAGCGGGTACGGGGAGATGGAGGACCGGGCAGTGCGAACGCGTCGCCTCCGGACTCCGGAGACTTCCACTCGGGCAGATCGATCCGCGCCGGTTCCGGCGAACCGGGCTGCGCGCCACTCTGGTCGGCGGCCGCCGCCGAAGCGGCGAGAAACGCGCCCGAAAAAGCGCGCCGCGAAATATTCTTCATCGTGCTCCTCTTGTATCCACGGGACAACGCATCGCGGTGGCGCGACCGGCCGAATCGTGCGCTCCAGGAATTGTGATCGATCCTAAGATATCACCATGGCGAATTATATTTCGTAATGGCGAATCTGGCTGCCCGTACTTTACACGCTCCGAAGTCGCTCCCGCGTCTTAAGCGAGCGTGTCGCTCAGTTCCTGGCACGTCTGCATCAACAGCGCCGCCGCGCGTTCCAGCTTGCGGTCCATTCGCGAGGGCGGCCCGGCTACGGTGACGATATACACCCCCGTGTTCCACATAAAAGGGCAGGAAACCGTGAGGACGCCGTCGAGCGATTCCTCGCGGTTGAGGAACCAGCCGCGTTGCCGGGACAGCCTGATATCCGCCAGCAATTTGCTCCTGGCGGTAATGGTCCGTGAGGTCATTCGTTTCAGATCCGCCGATTCCACGAACGCTTCCAGTTCAGGATCGGGCAAGGTACTGAGAAACGCCTTGCCTCCCGACGTAGCGTGCATGCTGCGAATTTCCGAACCGACCGTTACGGAATAGCGAATCGGGTGTTTCGGCTCCGTTACGAGCAGGTACGAAACGCGCATTCCGGTCGCCTTCGCCAGCGTCACGGTCTCCTCCAGCCTGTCTTTCAGGCCCTGGAGCAGCGGCTCGGCCCGCGTCAGGAGGGAATCGTGCGCGGAAACGGTTTCGCAAACGTTCAGCAGCCGGCGAGTTGGATAATAGCCCGCGCGCGGAGCCGCCTCATAAAGGTAGCCTCGCGCTTCGAGCGCCCGCACCACGTCGTGGCAACTGGAGATCGGAATGGAGAGTAGCCGCGAAATATCGGTGAGCGACAGGCGGCGCTTTTCAGCGGCAAACATTTCAAATACATCCAGCGTGCGATCGACGATCTTCGACAATCTGCGCTCCCTTGCGGCAAGTGACTTTTTGCGTCCCCGCTCCGAAGCGGGCTTGTGAAGACGCTAGACTCAGTGTAGATTATGTAGTGGCGAAGTTATTTTCGCTATTGCGAAAGCGGAGGTTTCATGGCAGGTCCTCTAACGGGAGTCCGCATTGTCGATTTGACCACGGTAGTCATGGGGCCGTCGGCCACCCAGATATTGGGCGACCTCGGCGCCGATGTGATCAAGATCGAAGCGGCGAGCGGCGACTCCATGCGGAACATCGGCCCGATGCGCAGCCCGGGCATGGGGCCCCTGTTCCTGCAATCGAACCGCAACAAGCGCGCCATCGTCCTCGATCTGAAGTCCCCCGCCGGCATCGAAAAGCTCAGGGAACTGATAGCCGGCTCCGATGTTCTGGTTTCCAACATCCGTCCGCAGGCGCTGGCGCGCCTCGGTCTGGATTACGCGAACGCTGCGAAGATCAACCCTTCCATCATCTACTGCGCGGCGGTGGGTTACGGTCAGGGCGGACCCTATGCCGGGGAGGCCGTCTATGACGACCTGATGCAGGCTGCCTCCGGCATCTCGGGGATGTTCCATCGCGTGGATGGAAAACCGCGCTATGCTCCGGTCAACATCTGCGATCGGGTGGTAGGCCTCTACACGGTGATCGCGATCCAGGCCGCTCTCTATCACCGTCACCTGACCGGTGAAGGCCAGGAGGTGGAAGTGCCCATGTTTGAAACCATGGCGGATTTCGTTTTGTCCGATCACATAGGCGGCCGGGCCTTTGCCCCGGTGATCGGCGATACCGGCTATCTGCGTCTTCTTTCGAGAACGCGCGGACCCTACGCAACAAGCGACGGCTACATTGCCGTAGTGGTTTACACCGACCTTCACTGGCGAAAGTTCAGCGCAATGATTGGCCGTCCCAATCTTATAGACGAGGATGAACGGCTGCGCGACATGCAGGCGCGCACGACCCATGCCGAGGTTGCCGGGCAGACTCTGGCGGATGAATTGGCCAGGAAATCCACCGGGGAATGGCTTGCCGAATTTCACGCCCGGGACATTCCGGTCTGCCGCGTGAATTCCGTGGAAGATCTGTTCGAAGACCGGCACCTTCGCGCTGTCGGATTCTTCAGGGAAATGGAGCATCCCACGGAGGGCGCCGTCACGGTTCCGCGTCCTCCGCTGAATTTCTCGCGCACGCCCCTCGAAATTCGCATGCTCGCCCCGCGCCTCGGCGAACACAACGAGGAATTCGGCCTTGCCCCGAGGCCGTAAAGGATCAATATGTCGAGCGAAGCAAACCCGGTTTTAAATCAAAGGCGCGGCGCGGCCTTGTGGATCTCAATCAATCGCGAGGATCGAAGAAACGCCCTCAACCCCGCCGTAATCGGCGGCATTCATCAGGCAATAGCCGACGCCGCGGGAGACGACACGGTGCGCGCAATAGTCCTGACGGGAGTCGGCGAAAAAGCATTCTGCGCCGGAGCCGATCTGGGAAGCGGACCCGGCGTGTTTGCCGCCGCGCTCAATGAACCGACCACCGACTTTGGCAGGCTGGCGCGTCTGGTTCGCGGCATCGGAATCCCTTTGATCGCGCGCATCAACGGAGCGTGTGTGGCCGGGGGGATGGGGCTGATGGCGTTGTGCGACCTTGCCATTGTGGCCGACCATGCGCGCTTCGGCCTTCCCGAAGTGAAAGTCGGCGTGTTTCCGATGCAGGTGCTGGTCTACCTGCGCCGCATCATGCAGCCGCGCCATTTCAATTATCTCTGTCTAACGGGTGAACTCATTACGGCGGCGCGCGCCGTCGAGATGGGCCTTGCGAACGAGGCGGTGCCTTACGGCGCACTCGACGCACGCGTTGACACCCTGGTCGGGCTTCTCTGTCTGGCCTCGCCCCGGGCGATTCAACGCGGCAAGTACGCCATGGCAGCCATGGAGTCGATGAGCTTCGACGGCGCTCTCGCTTTTGCCGAAACCCAGATTGCGCTGATGTCCCGCACCGAGGACGCTCAGGAAGGGCTGGCGGCATTTTCGGAAAAACGCAAGCCCGGATGGCAGGCGAATGAAGGCAACGGAGGCAGCGCCTGATGGAGCGGGTGGTTCGAATTGGCGGAGCCTCGGGGGCCTGGGGCGACAGTCCGATGGCGATACCGCAACTGCTCCGCGAAGGCGTCGACTACCTCATCATGGACTATCTCGCCGAGGTCACGATGTCCCTGCTGGCCCGCGCGAAAAAGAAAAAACCGGAAGGCGGTTACCCTCCCGACTTCGTTGCCTATCTGGCGCCTCATCTCAGGGCGATTCGGGAAGGCAACGTGCGCGTTGTCAGCAATGCCGGAGGCATGAATCCGATCGCATGCAAACAATCGATTGAGGCGCTGGCGGAGAAAGCCGGCGTATCGCTGCGGGTCGCGGTGGTGGAGGGGGACGACCTGATGCCGCTCATTCCTCAATTGCGCGACGGCATTTGCGAGGCTGTGTCCAGCGCCGCTCTTCCCGATACGCTGCTTTCGGCCAATGCGTACCTCGGAGCTTTGCCCATTGCCGTGGCGCTCGAACGCGGGGCCGATATCGTGATTACCGGTCGCTGCGTCGACAGCGCGCTCGTCCTGGGTATTCTGATGCACGAGTTCCGCTGGCAGGCAAGCGACTACGACAGCCTGGCCGCCGGGAGTCTCGCGGGCCATCTCCTGGAATGCGGACCCCAGGCGATTGGTGGCATTTTCACCGACTGGGAAGAAGTCCCGGACTGGCACAACATCGGCTATCCGATTGCCGAATGCCACGCAGACGGAACCTTCGTCGTGACCAAACCAAAGGGGACTGGCGGCCTGGTGACCCCCGCTACCGTTGCCGAGCAGGTCCTCTATGAAATTGGCGATCCCGCGCGGTACTTGCTGCCGGATGTAACTGCCGATTTTTCCCTGGTGCGGCTGGAACCGGCGGGTGCGGACCGCGTCATGGTCAGCGGGGCCAGCGGACAGCCGCCTGGAGCACAATACAAAGTCTCGGCAACTTATCAGGACGGCTTTCGGGCGATTGCCTTTATCGTGATTGTCGGCGTTCAGGCAGCGCTCAAAGCGGAGCGCACGGCGAAGGCTTTGATCGACCGCGCGCAAATGCTGTTCAAGGAGCTGGGCCTGCCGGATTTTTCATCCACGCACGCAGAAGCGCTCGGGGCGGAAGCGTCATACGGCCCGGAATCGAAGGCCCGCGAGACCCGCGAAGTGGTCCTGCGCCTTGTTGTGGATCACGCCGACGCCCGCGCCCTGGACATCTTTGCCAGACAGGCAGGCGCTGTGGGAATCAGCTTCGCCCAGGGCACGGCAGGGCTCATTGGCGGACGGCCCAATACGACCCCGCTGATTCGCTTGTTCACTTTCTTCGTCGACAAGCCGGCTTTACCGGCGCCTGAAGTTACCGTGGGCCAGGACGCACCGGTCAGCGTCCCCATTCCCGTTGGTGGAATCGCTCTCGCAACCTGCCCGACGCCGCCTGTGGGTGAGACTGAAGAAGACGAGATCGAAGAAGAAGATCTCGCCGAAGTCCCGCTTCTTCAGGTGGCCCACGCGCGGTCCGGCGACAAAGGAAATTCATCGAACATCGCGATCTTTTGCCGCAAGCCGGAATATATGCCGTGGCTGAGAACGCAACTGACTGCGGAACGCATCGCGGCGCACTTTGCCGCAGTCGCCGAGGGCCCGGTGGAAAGATTCGAAGCGCCCGGACTTTCGGCGTTCAATTTCCTGATTCAGAATGCACTGGGCGGTGGCGGAATGGCATCGGCGCGCATCGATCCCCAGGGCAAAGCTTACGGCCAGCGCGCACTGGAGATGATGGTCCGGGTTCCGCGCCGCTGGTTGCGGAATGTGTCGCGGAACGCAGCCTGAGCGCAATTCATTTCGCCTTCGGAGTCCACGGCTTGCGCCGCACAGGAGGTTCGGGCGCAGTTATGCCGGCATCCGAAACGGCGGGGGCCCGGGGAGCGGTCTCCGGAGCGTGCGACAACGCTTCCGTCTGAGGTTTCTCGGAAGCCGCCGTTGGCAAAGCCAAAGCCGCGGCGGCGCCCGCTTTTCGCTGCACGCCCTCCAGCAGCAACTCAGCCACATCCCGCACGGCGAGGCTCTCGGGGTTCCTTCCGGGTGTGCTCTCCAGCATGCTCTTACAAAAAGGGCATCCTACAGCCAGCACATGATCGTCCGCTCCTTTGAGCCGCTCTTCCGCCTCGCGATAGCGGTTCTCGGAAATCCGTTCGGTTCCTTCTTCCTCCTCTTTCCAGAACTGCGCGCCGCCGGCGCCGCAACAGAAGCTGTTCTCACGGTTGCGCGGAAGCTCAACGACTGAGTTGCCGAGGATGTTCAAGAGATTTCGCGGACTGTCATACACGCCGTTGTGCCGGCCCAGGTAGCAGGGATCGTGCCAGGCCACCGTGGAAGTTCCCGCGGCGGCGCTCAGTCTTCCTTCATTCACCAGGGAGTCAAGGTATTCGGTATGGTGCACGACCCTGAAATCTCCGCCGATCTGTCGATATTCCCTGCCGAGAGCGTTCAGACAGTGCGGGCAGGTGGTCACGACGAGCTTCGGCTTCACATTGTTGAGCGTGGCGACGTTCGCGTCGGCCAACTGCCGGTAGAGGTATTCATTGCCGGCTCTGCGGGCGCTGTCGCCGGTGCAGCACTCCTGTTTGCCGAGAACCGCATAGTCCACCTTCGCCATATCGAGCAGTTGCACGAAAGCCCGCGCGGTCTTTTGCGACTGCGGATCGTAACTGGGCGCGCAGCCGACCCAGAAAAGGACGTCGGGCTCGGGGTTCCGGTCAATAGTCCTCACATTGAGGCCCGCGGCCCAGTCCATTCGCTTGTCATGGCCGATGCCCCAGGGATTCTTCGTTCTTTCCATGCCCCGGAATGCGGCTTGCAATTGTGCCGGGAACTTACCCTCGATCATCACCTGGTGGCGGCGCATGTCGATGATGTCCAGCATCGGCTCATCCTGGACCGGGCAGACTTCCATACAGGCGCCGCACGTCGTGCAGGCCCATAATGCCTCGGGAGAAAGCGCAAAGGTGAGCAGAGCGTTCGGACTGCCGCATCCTGAATCGTTCAGCTCCATTCGCTTATTGATCTCGAGCGCGGACGGGCTCAGGGACTTCCCCGTCGTAGTTGCCGGGCACGCATCCTGACAGCGGTTGCACTGGATGCAGGCGTATGCATCCAGCAGTCGCGGCCAGGCCAGATCTTCCAGCCGATTTGCTCCGAGCTTCGGATCTTCGGCGTCGAGATCGAGATCCAGGGGCGGCAGCACACCCGACAGGGAATCGCGTGAAACGAGGTATTTTACTGGCGCAAGGAGGATGTGAATGTGCTTGGAGCGGGGAAACCAGACGAGGAAAGCAAGAACGCTTCCCAGCGCTCCCCAGTAGCCGAAGATACGCCAGGCAAGGGCGTCTTGCGGCGAGAACAAATGCGAGAGCAGCGTGGCGAAGGGCGCAACGCGATCCGGGCCTTCAGTCGCCAGTTTCGCTCCGGCGCCAAGAGCGCGGCTGCCGATGTGAAACAGAATAAAGGCCGAGACGAGGATCGAGTCCCGGGCGATGTAGCCTGCCTGGGCATCGGCGTGAAGCAGGGTGCGCTGGTTGAATCGGAAGTCGCAGCGGCCGGAAAAGAGGAAGCGTCGCAGAACGAGCGCAATCACTCCGACGAGAACGCAGGCGCTGAGGACATCGGCCGTCAGCACATAGAGATCGCCGGCGAGTCCCGGCAACCGGAACGGCGGCTCGACAAAGCCTTCGAGCGCGTCGGTGACGTTCACCAGGAGATAAAAGACAAATCCGTAAAAGATCAGGGAATGGAAGACGCCGACCCACGGACGTTTTCGGAAAGTGCGGCGCTGAGTGAACACCGTCGAGAGCGCGTACCGGATACGGCGAAGCGGTTGGTTCATCCGCGGTTCCGTATCCTGCCGCCCGGCTGCGATGCTTCGGCACAGGCGACGGAAACCGGGGAAGGCGAACGCGCCCATGATTGCCGCAAAGATCAGGAAGAGGATTTTCTGCGGCAGGGGAAGCATGCTCACGCACCGGTGTTTCGCAATTCGCGAATCAGGGCGGGAACGATTTCCTTCACGTCTCCCACCACCGCATAGTCCGCCTCGCGGAAGATGGGGGCGTCGGCGTCCCTGTTGATCGCGACGATCAGCTTACTCTTCCCCATGCCGGAAAGATGTTGTACCGCGCCGGATATTCCCAGCGCGATATAGACCTTCGGCTGCACGGTCTTTCCCGTCTGGCCCACCTGCTCGGAGTAGGGACGCCATCCTGCATCAACGACCGCTCGGGTTGCCCCTACCGCCGCACCCAGTTGGTCCGCGAGGCCTTCCACCAGCTGCCTGAAGCCTTCCGGACTTCCCACGCCCCGGCCGCCGGAAACAACGATCTCCGCCTCGTTCAGAGAGACGCGGTCGGTCTTTTCCCGGATTTTCCCGGTCACGATGAGACGGCGCTGCGGCAGCATTAACTCGACATCGTACTGCTCAGCAGGACTGGCGTTAGGCTGAGCCGCCGGGAAAGAGCCCGGCTTGACGGTGACAACAACTACCGGACCTTCGGCCTCCACCCGCTCCGTAACACGGGCCAGATGAGTATAGTGTTCCGCCTGGATCGCGCCGCCGGCATCGCGCAGGCTGATGGCATCCTCAACCAGAGGCGCGTCCAGCTTAACGGCGACACGAGGGCTGTATTCACGTCCGCTTCGGCTGCCGGCGATCAGGATTGTGTGGGCCTCGCCTTCGCCGGCGATCTGTGCGACGGCGGCCGCCCAGACTTCGGGATCGTACTCGGACAGCGCGGGATTGTCGGCGACAAGCACCTGATCCCCCAGCGCCGCGGCCGCGTTTGCCACGTCGGCAACCCGGTTGCCCAGCACAAGGATGGTTACGGGGCCTTCACGCTTCAGCTGGTGCGCGGCACTGGTCAGTTCAAAGGTGCTCCGGCTCAGCTTGCCCTCGGCGTGATCTGCGACGACCAGAATCATGGAATTACCCTCGCCCGATTGCGGAGCAGATCCGCCAGTTGCGCGGCGGCAGCCGGAGCATTGGAGCCGTCGATCGTGGTGCGCAGACGCGGGCGCACCTGCACTTCGGCGTCGAGAAACTTCAGCCTCGGTTTTACGGCGAAGGCTTCCAGAGACTCGCGGCGAATCTCTTTGCGCCTCGCTTTCATAATATTGGGAAGCGTCGGATACCGTGGATCGTTGAGGCCCTGCTGCGTCGTGACGACTGCCGGAAGCGGAACCGAAAACGACTCGCTCCCGTTGTCGACATCGTGCTTCCCCGTCAGTTGCGTTCCTTCGAGCGAGAGCGCATTCGTCCAGGTCGACTGCGGCCATCCCAGACGTTCCGCGGTGGCAGCGCCCAGAGCATGGCTGTCCCAATCGGCCTGTTGTCCGCCGCAGAAGATGAGCTCGGCGTTCTCGGCCCGGGCCACCTGAGCGACAACGCCGCTGATGGCGATCGCATCGAGCGGTCCGTCGGCCTCCACCAGTATGGCGCGGTCCGCGCCCATGGCAAGTGCGCTGCGCAGCGCTTCTTCGCAACGGAGGGGCCCGACGGCCAGCGCGACCACTTCGATTCCCGGCGCGGCTTCGCGCATCCGCAACGCCTGTTCAACGCCGTATTCGTCCATGGTGTCGACCACCAGCTTGCTGCCGGAAAGATCGATCGCGCCATCTTTGACCCGGACGCTTTCCTCGGCATTCAGAACCTGGCGAATGACGGTTAAGATGCGCACTTGTTTCTCCCTGCGCCGCCGGTATAGAGCGCGAACGCCGCCACGATTGCGAGGCAGCCCACGGTGCCGAGCCCCCAGCGGAAATCGCCGGTCAAGTCCTTCAGCCGTCCGATAAACCAGGGTGACACGAAGCCGCCCAGAATTCCCACGGCACTGATTGCCGCCAACCCGCCCGCGGCGCTGGCGCCGGAGAGGAAGCC
>Ga0302319_10021906_pt1 | contig 11496 bp, 9 predicted proteins | sample Bog_T0_2_FD_203319 | JGI IMG/M metagenome (GOLD analysis project Ga0302319, IMG submission 203319) | Peat permafrost microbial communities from Stordalen Mire near Abisko, Sweden - Bog_T0_2 | ecosystem: Environmental > Terrestrial > Soil > Wetlands > Peat | place: Sweden: Abisko, Stordalen Mire...
CCGGTGCCGGATCCGCCGACATAACCCGGGGTGAAGGGCGAGCCGAACGCGAGGGTCGCATCGGCTGAGCTGACCGGGGCCTGATTGAACTTCGCGACATGGTCCACGGTCCAGGTAATCGTCGGGGAGACGGCGCCGAGGGCATCGGTCGCCCAGGCGGTGAAGGTGTCGCTGCCGGGCGGATCGCTCGACGGATTTTGCGAGTTGCCGCTGTAGCCATTGCCGCCGCCCGCATAGGCGAAAGGCTGGCCGTTCTTGTTGATGCTCACCGCCGTGAGGTTGCCGTTGTCGTCCTGGGCATCTGCGGAAATCGTGTAAGCCTGGCCGGCGAGCGATTGGGTGGGATTGATGACGCCGGACGACGCCGTCCAACTGATGCGGGGAGCGTCATTGGCCGCGCCGGGATTCACCGGGCCGATTGCGCTCGCCACATAAAAATTGCCCTGGCTGCCGCCGCCCTGGTTGTAGAGGTAGACGTAGACGAAAACGCGAAAGTTGGTGGCGGGGGGGAGCGGGGTCGTGCGATAGGTCCACGTGAGCGTGTAGCCCGGGCTCGGTCCCGGATTGGGCGTATTGATTGGCTGATAGACGATGCCCTGATCGGCCACCCCGCCATTCAGCGCCGCGACGTTCCAGTTGCCCGAGCTGTCCTGCTGTTCGAGCCAGACGTCCATGCCATAGATGCCCTCGGAATTTCGCGGGGTGAACGGAGCGGATTGGTACGTGATCACGCCGTGCGAATGGTCGGTGTAACCGAACGGGCTGAGGTAGGGGTAGCCGAGGGCGAGCGAGCTGGCTCCGTGGTCCGCGCCGTAGATGCTGTCGGGAAAGGGCTGGTTGATCCCGGCTCCCTGAAAGGGCGGATCGACGGAGTAAGGCGACTGCGTCGGCGCCGGATTGTTGTCGGCGAGCAGGCGGGCGGCCGCCGCGCAGGCGAAGAGGCTGGCGGCCCTATGGAGTCTCATACACCTCAATCAAGGCCAGTCCGTTCAACGGGGTGCCCGTGGCGGCGCCGATTACCGCCGTGTTGTTGCCGGGAGGGACCAGGGTCAAGATCGCGGCATCCGAGCTGCCGGGGGCCCACGGGAAAGCCCCGCAGGCGGCCGCGAGCGCGGCGATTTGGTCCGACTGGGCGGAGTCGCCCCAGTCGTCGTTGATCGCGAGCGGGTGGCCGGCGTTGTCGTATAACGTCAGGGCCGGGTCCGGGAGCGTCCCGGGCAGTCCGAAGGCGGCGGCGAGGGCCGGACCGGAACCGCGGATGAGGAGTCGCTCGTGGCCGGTGCCGGTCACCGAGCAGCCGATGATGGTCTGGGTGTCGCCCGGCCCGGCGAGGGCGCGCGTCGAGAGGTTGGTCAGGCGGCTGCCGTCCGTCAGGCTGAGGTCGTAAATTTCGACCAGGCCGACATACCCCGTCTGGTACTGGGCCGGGGTCCCGGGCGGCGGCGAAACCAGGACCGAGTAGGCTCCCGGCGCGAGGTTGACGACCATCGCGCTGTCGCCGCCTCCGCCGGCCCAATTGACCAGGGGAAAGTCACCGACCTGTGCCGCCGCCTGCACGGCGGCCGCGCCTCCGTCCGGCGCGGTTGTCCATCCCTGGTTGGAGCCGATGGTCGCCCCGCCGGAGACCAGTTCGAGCTGGGTCGCGGGAATGCAGGCGGCGGCGGGAAAACCCACGGTCTGGAGCGACGGTCCGACGCCGCGGATCAAGACTGTCTTTTGCGCGGTGGGCGGACCGCTGATGACAAATCCGCCGATCAGGGTGTTGTCACCGGATTCCACGAGGCCGCGAGTCGAGAGACCCGCCAGCTGGTTGATCCCGTCCGACGCCGGCACCGCGACTTGGGGCGGCGCGACGGCGGCGGGCGCCGGCCATACCCAGTCGGCTTTCACGCTGTCGGAGCCCACTGTCACCGTGGCGGTCGCGGTGGCCCGACCGGCGCCGGTCGCCGTGAGCACGTAGGCGCCGGAGTTTGCCGGCACCGGGATGGCATAGCCGCCCGACGTCGATGTGATCGCGGACCAGCCGCCGTGGTCCGGGGTGATGCTGATCCCGGCGAGGCCTTCGCCCGGGTCGTAGAGCCCGTTCGAATTGGTGTCCTGATAGGCGACCCCGGTGATGAATACGGTGTTCGCGGTGCCGAAGGGCAGGTCGCTTTGGGTGAAGAATTCGCTGTTGCCCCGGACGAGGGTGAGAATGCGGTTTCCGGACTGGCCGGGGGCGATCGTGATCCCGATCATCCGCGTGTGGCCGAGGCTGAGATTCGGCAAGGAGTCGCCCTGCAGGAGGAAGGTCGGCGGCGGGCTCCAATTCCCGGCGGGATAGGAGGCCGTGAGGTTGGTGAGCATCCACTCCCGCGGCGTGATGGAGGAATCGTAGAGGTTGGCCTGGGCCACCTCGGTGGGATTCGCGCCGGAGGGGCCGAATTGCGCGGTGCCCCCCGTGGCGTTCGGCCCGACCAGGACGTTCGCGGGCCCGCTGACCAGGGCTTCGCCGAAGATCGGGACCGGATAGATATAGGCCGGCGGCGGCCGCTGGGCGGGGAAGCCGAGCGGCGGTGGATTCGCCGCCCCCGCAAGCACCGCAGACTGCTGCTGGAAAAGCGGGTAGAAGACGAGGGGCGCCTGGCTGATCGCCTCGGAGCTGGGAAACTTCACGCTGTCGGCCTGGGCATTTTGCCAGGCGCCCTGCAGCCACTGCTCGAGTTGGGCGGTGGTCGTGGGGGCCTGCGCCAGCATGAAGCCGGCGATGACGGGATCCGAACCCGCCACGCTGAGAATGCCGGACAGCGTGCCGCCCGGATCCCGGCGGGACGCATTGAGCCATTCCAGGGCCTGCTGCTCCTCCGGCGTGGGGTCGCCCTGGGACCATTGCCGACTGGGCTGGGCCATGGCCGAGGAAAGAACGAGTGCGGCCAGAACGGCTGGGGATAGTTTGGCGAGGGTGTGCATGCCCCCATTATGGCAAGTGCGGACGCCCCACCTTTTGCGTTCTCACCCTGGCAGCCCCCAGCCAATGGATCGAATTTCGAGTTTCAGGTCTCATCCCTCAGCATTCGGCGAAGACGCGCTTGCTATTATTCGGGCATGCAAACCAACACTTCGAATGGGAGAGGGAGAGAGGGATTCAGCCTGGGAGGGACGCTGGCGACGGTGGCCCTCGCGGCTTCGGTCATGGCGATCGGCGGGCCCGTCGTGGTCCGGGAATTGCGCAACCGGGTGGGGCGGACCTCGGATGCCGTCCGGCGGCCGGAGTTGTCGGTCGGCGATGCGATCGCTGACGCCGCCGATCTGACCCGGTCGGTTGCCGTTGATGCGGCGCACTCGACCGAGGCTGGGCCGGTTGACGCCGTCGGCCCGCTGCTGTGGGTGTGCCCGGCCCCGTGGGCGAACCGGCCCGTGCCGTGGATGCAACCGTGGTGGGACCGTCCGGGTCCGGAATTCTGGCGGGGCCGGCCCCTTATGGCCCCCGGGTTTCGCGCAGGCGGGCGAGAACCGCGGCGCAGAAGGCGTCGTCGTCGCCCCGGGCGTAGACCGCCGCAACGGGGTCGTTGGCCAGGATCAGTCCGGCCGCGGCGTAGAGGAAGGTTTCGGCGTCGTGCGCGGCCTGCAAGGTGTGCCGGATCGCACGCCAGCCCTCCTCCCCGGCCTCCCGGAACGACCGGGCGGCCGGCGCTTCCACCGCAGTCGGGCTGACCTTCGGCCAGATCACTCCGCGGGCATCGACCGCGACGAGAAAGGTCCCGGGATGATCGAGGAGACAGGCGAAATCCGGACCGGCCGGGTGCCGGCGGTCAAACCGGGCCGCATTCCATTGCGGCTCGCGCAGCCAGCATTCGCCCAGGCCGGACTCCAGGATGCTAAATGGCTCGGCCTCAAGCCACTCGGCCTCGATGCCCAGCGGGCCATGGAAGGTCTCGAGCGCGCACGCCAGCACGGGGTGGGTGCGGGACGTGACGCCGTGGGCGATCCAGCGGGCGATCGCAGGTTCAGGGGAGGACACGCCATATAATAGCAACCGCCGGAATTTAAGGTAGACGCGACATTCTGTCGCGTTGCCTCGGAGGGAAGCGGCAGTATGCCACTTCTAGTTTGGTCGGAACACGCAGAGAGCGACCGATGGCATAAACTATCCCATGCACCCCGGGGAGACACCCCAGGGCCCTGGGAGTAGCAATGGCGAATAATAATTTTCGGAGGGTTTTGCTATAAACGCGCCCGCCGATGTCCGACGCACCCGCGTATACCCGCAATCAGGAGAATTTCGCCGCGTTTTATGCGCTGCAGGGCGAGTATGTCCGCTGTCTGGCGTCCTACCCCGACGTCATCCGCAATTGGCTGGCGGCCCAGCCCCGGCGGGAACCCCGCAGGGCCGGTCGCCCGTCGCGTCCCCAGAGGGCCTGGCGCAGCGCACGGCTGAGCATCGGGCGGCGGCGGGAGCTCTCGGACCTGATCCAGCGGGTGGAGGAGGACCCGGCCGCGGTGGATTCCCTGGCAGCCCTGCTGCTCGGCGCCATGCCGGTTCGCACCTACCTCGAGATGGCCGACGCCGCGCGACCGAGCCTGCAGGCGATCGACGCCCGGGCCCACGAGCTCTGCGGGCAGCTCTCCCGGATGCGCGAACGACTGCTGATGGCCAACTATGGCCTGGCCCAGACCGTGGCGCGGCAGCATCATCCCGCGGATCGCGCCGATGTGCTCAGCGCCGCCGCCTGCGGGCTCGTCGATGCCATTGACCGCTACGTCCCGGGGGAGCGGGCCGCCCGCTTCAGCTATTTCGCCAGCTACTGGATCCGCTACCATGTCAGCCGGCACATTCAAAAATGCGGCTCCGTTGTGTCGTTTCCCATCCACCAGCATCGCATCGGCCATCGCATCAATCGCTATCTCGCGATCCGGCAGGCCAGCGGCCTGCCCGCTCCCTCGGACGCCGAGCTTGGCTCCGCTCTCAAGCTCGGGGGCGATGCCATTTACCGCAGCCACCAGAAGCCGCAGGTATGCTCCTTTCAGAGCCCCGGCGCGCGCGGCGCCGCGCTGGAGCATTACCTCTGCGATCCAGAGCCCGGTCCGGCCATGGCGCTCGAGGAGGCCGAGGTCGCCGTTCAGCTCACGTCCCTGCTCCGCGCCAGCGCCCCGCCGGCAATCCGCGTCATGCTTGCCTATGGCCGCAGCGTCGGCTCCCTCGCCGATGCCGCCGTCGATTACCTCACCCAGCTCCACGAGCTGGCGATGGACCGAATCGCGCCGCTGGTCCGCCCGCGGCCCTGCCTCGACTATGCCGGGGCCGACCCCGGTGGCACCGGGGTCAATGATCCTCCGGCTTGCGGAACTGCTTGTGATCCTGCTTTTCCAGCGTGAAGAGCCGCGAGAGATCCTTGAAAGCGGCCACGTTGTCGCCCGCGGTCAGCGCCCCGGCGAGCGTGTCGACGCCGTCGATGAATTGGCGCAGGCCCGCCTGGTAACTGGCGATGAACTTGTCCCGGTCGGGCCCGGACAGGTCAGCCGCCTTGGCCGGAATGAGGGTCAGCGACGCGGTGGCCGCGGCGCGGATCTTGGCGACCAGCTCGAGGGAGGTGTCGTTCTGGGTGGAGTCCTTGATTTGCTTCTTGAGCGCCCGGGCGGATTTGCCGATCACGTCCATCTGTTTCTCGAGGTCGGTCTTCTCCTCCGGGGCCGCCGGTATGGCGGGGGCGGCCGGGGCCATCGCAGGGGCGGCCGCCGGGGGAGCCGGCGGCGCGTCGGCCCGCAGCGCGGGGGCGACGCCAGCCAGGGCGATCAACGGTAGGAAGGAGAGGGAGAGGCGCAGTTTCATGGTGGGAAGGCAGGTGGGGAAAGCGGGGAAGGAAGACAAAATCGGGCGGGATGGGCAACGGTTATTTCGCGCCGGGGCCGAGCAGCTGCCAGATGAGGACGGCGGCGGCGGCGGAGACGTTGAGTGACTCGACGTGGCCACCCCCCGGGATCGTGACCAGCCGCGTGCACGCGGCGGCCAGTTCGGGAGCGAGCCCATGCTCCTCGTTGCCCAGGACGAGCGCGACCGGAGGCCGGCCCGGTATCGCCGGGTCCGGGCGCAGCGGGGACGCGGCCCCGGTGCCGCCCCGGGTCGCGGCGCCGACGACCTCGTATCCGGCGCCGGCGAGGTCGCGGAGGAAGGCGGGGCCGGCCGGCGCGAGCCGGACCTCGAGGTTTTCCAGGCCGCCCTCGGCCACGCGGTAGGCGGCGTCGTTCGGCCGGGCGGCCGCCGGGTCGTCCGGGATCACGATGCGCGGAACGCCGAAAAAGGCCGCCGTGCGCGCGATCGCCCCGAGATTGTGGGCATTGCTCACCCGATCGAGCACGAGCAGCGGCTCGCGCCGCCGGACCCAGCGCGCGAGGTCGGCCGGTGCCACCGCGGCCGGGGCGGGCGCGTCCGTCACGGCGACGATCCCGCCGTGATGGATGGTGCCGGCAATCCGCTCGAGCTCGGCCGGTTCGACGCAGCGGTAGATCTTGCGCGCGGCGGCGAGCGCCTTGCACATCAGGCCGATCTTGCGCCCGGTCGCGTAGTCGAAGTAGAGCCGGTGGATCGACGGGGTGTCCCGCTGGAAGCGCGCCCGCACCGCGGCCACGCCGCAGATCTTGAGTTCATCGCGGCCCGCGCGGTGCGGTGACTTTTCTTCCGGGACAGGCATGCGGCGAGGGTAGCGCCGGCGCCCCCGGCCTGCAACCGCCGAAAATGCCGCCGGGGCGCCGTTGCTACCGGGTGGTCCCGACCACCGTGAATTCCTCGCGGTCGTGGTAGAGATGGCGGATGCGGACGCCGGTCGCGGCCGTCGCAAAGATCGAGCCCGGCGCGCGCAGCTCGGCCGCCAGGGCGAGGGGATCGACGCGGCCGAACTTCAGGTTGAGCACGAAGCGCCGGCACCACCGGCCGGCCAGCCAGGGCTCGGCGATCTGCCGCACCACGTGATGGGGTTCCTCGAGCAGGTCGCACAGGAGCCAGTCGAAGGGCCGGCCGTCGTCCGGGCGGAACGCGAACGCGTCGGCGCAGCGGTGCTCGATCTGCGGGTGGTGCAGCGCGCCGCCCTTCAGCGGCCCGTTGTCAATCGCGACCACGCGCGCCCCGCGCTGGGCCGCGCTGTAGCTCCAGCCGCCGGGCGCCGCGCCGAGGTCGGCCACCGTCTCGCCCGCCCGCGGCTCCGCGCCCAGCAGCCCGTAGGCCTCCTCGAGCTTCAGGTAGGACCGCGACGGCGCCTGCGGATCGTCCGCCATGCGGCACTGGCCGTTGGCCAAGGCGTCGCGAGCGACCCACGCCCGGCCGAAATCGGTGAAGCGGACAAACAGGCCGCGGACCGGGCCGACGCCCCGGGGGAGGGCGGGGGCGGCGAGTTTCGCCACCCGGGAGAGCCGCTTGCGCAGGAGCAGTGCGAATGCCTGCTCGACCGCCGCCGCGCGCCGGCCCAGCCCGACCGGCTCCCGCGCCTCGAGCCAGAGGCAGGGCCACGCGGCCTCGACCCGTTCGCCGCGGAGGCTGGTCATGAAATAATCCAGGAGCTGCTGGGCGAGCTCGTTGACCGACTCGCCGCGGATTTCCACCGGCGCCGGCAGCCACAGGTGGGGAAAGGCGAGCTCGTGCGCGGGTTCCCCCGGTGCGGTCAGGACCCAGCCGGGGCCGGACTCCCGCGGGGCCACGCCGGCCTCCGCCAGTTCCCGGGCCAAAAGCGCCTCAAAGCCCGACTGGCAGGTGCAGAGCATCGGTCCCGCCCCGTCAGAGCCGGTGCAGGTGGAAGCCGCCGTCGACGTCGAACACGGCGCCGGTCGAGAACGGGAAGCGGTCCTCGGCGATGGCCCGCACCGCCCGGCCGACGTCCTCCGGGACGCCCCAGCGGCGGATCGGCGTGATGCCCTGCTCGAAGATCAGCTTGTCGTACTTGGCCTTCACGCCGCCGGTCATGTCGGTGGCGATCACCCCGGGCCGGATCTCGTAGACGTTGATGCCATCGTTGGCCAGCCGGTCGGCGAACAGCTTGGTCATCATCGCCAGGCCCGCCTTGACCACGCAGTAGTCGCCGCGATTGATCGAGGCGGTGTAGGCGGAAATCGACGAGATGGTGACGATGCGGCCGCGGAAGCCCTCGGTGTCGCGCTCCTGCCCCAGCATTTGCTTGGCGACGAGCTGGGTGAGGAAATACGGGCCCTTGAGGTTGATGGCGTAGAGGCGGTCAAAGCTTTCCTCCCCGGCGTCGAGCAGGTCGGCGCGGACGGTCGGCGCCACCCCGGCGTTGTTTACCAGCAGGTCGAGGCGGCCGAATTGGGCGGTGGTCTCGGCGACCAGCCGGGCGCGGTCGGCGGCCACGGCCACGTCGCCCTGGATCAGGATCCCTTCCCCGCCGGCCGCCCGGACCAGCCCGAGCGCCTCGGCGGCGGCCGCGCTGTTGCTGGCGTAATTGATGGCCACGCGGCAGCCCGCGCGGGCCAGTTCGATCGCGATGCCGCGGCCGATGCCGCGGGAAGCGCCGGTGACAAGGGCGGTTTTCTGAGCCATGGGGGGAGGAGTGAAGGGGAGCGGGGGGCGGCATTCAAAGCAAATTGCGTTTCGCGGAGAACCTGGGTAAGGTGTGCCGGTCCAATCAAAGCATGAAAGCCATCTTCTTTTTCGTCCTCGGCGTCTTTGCCGGGGCCTATGCGGTCCACGTCTACGATGCGCGCGAATGGGAGACGGGGCGCGCGCACGGCACGTTCGGCGACACCATCGAGAGCAAGCGCCAGGAGTGGCACCTCACCTCCGCCGACATCAGCTCCGACCTGGACAAGACCGGCCAGGTGTTCCGGGAGAAGGCGGCGGTGGCCGGCGGGAAGATCAGCGACGTGCGCATCGCCGCCGTGATCAAGGCGAAGTTCGTGCTCGACCGCGACCTCTCGGCTCGCGACATCTCCGTCGACGTGGCCGACGGCGCGGTCACCCTTTCCGGGACGGCGCCCTCGACGGAGTCCATCGGCCGGGCGGCGGCGCTGGCCCTCGACACGGACGGGGTGCGCAACGTCACCTCCCGCCTGTCGGTGCAGTCGCGGGAGTGAGCGGCGTCGGCGTCGGCGCGGCGGGCCGCCTTTAGGATTGACCAGCGATGGCGTGGAATCCACGCAAGAAGGTCTCTCCATGAAGAAAACCCCCAAGAAAGTCCTGCTCGTGGCCAATGGCGATTTGCGCCAGTCGGCCAATGTCGTCACCTGGCCCGCCCAAGCGGCGATGGAGGCGGCCCTGACCGCGGCGGTGGCCCGCCTCGGCTACCGGCTCGTGCGCGCCCACCCGTACAAACCCGGGCTCAAGCACGGCTTCATCGGGTCGCAGAAGGAGGGCATGGCGGTGTTCGCCGGGATCGACCCGCACACGCCGATCATCGTGGCCGAGGCCGTGTGGCAGTACTCGCACCACGTGCTGCCCGGGCTGCTTTCCCACCAGGCGCCCATCCTCACCGTGGCCAATTGGAGCGGCACCTGGCCGGGCCTGGTCGGCATGCTCAACCTGAACGGCTCGCTGACCAAGGCGGGCGCACCGTACTCGACGCTCTGGAGCGCGGATTTCACGGACGAATTCTTCCTCGATGGCCTGGCGGAGTGGCTAAAGGCCGGCCGGGTCCGGCACGCGACCTCGCACGTCAAGCCGCTGGCGCGGGCCGCCGTGCCGGAGAAGGCCCGCCGGGTGGCGGCCCGCATCGCCGCGGATCTCCGCCGGCACAAGTCGATCCTCGGGGTTTTCGACGAGGGCTGCATGGGGATGTTCAACGCCATCATTCCCGACCACCTCCTGTTTCCCACCGGCGTCTTCAAGGAGCGGCTATCGCAATCGGCCCTCTATTATGGCGCCACCCAGGTGGGTGACGACGAGGCCCGCGCGGTCTACGACTGGCTCCGGGCGAAGGGCATGACGTTTCACTACGGGCCCAATGAGGAGACGGATCTCACCGAGCGGCAGGTCCTGCTCCAGTGCAAGACGTACGTCGCGGCCCTGCGCCTCGCCGACGAGTTCGGCTGCGAGGCCATCGGCATCCAGTACCAGCAGGGCCTGAAGGACCTGCTCCCGGCGTCCGACCTGGTTGAGGGCATCCTGAATAATTCCGATCGCCCGCCGGTGAAGAATGCCGGCGGCGAGGTGATCCGGGACGGACGGCCGCTGACCCATTTCAATGAGGTCGATGAATGCGCCGGCCTCGACGGCATTCTCACCAACCGGGTGCACACCGCCCTCGGGCAGCCGGTGGAAAACACGCTGCACGACCTGCGCTGGGGCGACTGGGATGCGAGCGGCACGACCGCCGAGTACGTCTGGGTCTTCCTCATCTCCGGCAGCGCGCCGCCCGCGCACCACGTCGGCGGCTACGCCGGCACCGACTCGCTGCGCCAGCCGCCGATGTATTTCCGCCTGGGCGGCGGCACGGTGCGGGGCATCGCCAAGCCGGGGGAGATCGTCTGGAGCCGCATCTTCGTCGAGGGCGGCCGGCTCAAGATGGATCTGGGCCGCGCCAAGGCGATCAGCCTGCCCCGCGCGGAGACCGAGCGGCGGTGGAAGGAAACCACGGTGCAGTGGCCGATCATGCACGCCGTCACCTACGGCGTGACGCGCGATCAGATGATGGCCCGCCACAAGGCGAACCACATTCAGGTGGTGTATGCGAATTCGGCGAAGGAGGCCGACCTGGCGCTTTACGCCAAGGCCGCGCTCGCCGCCGAGCTCGGGCTGCAGGTGAGCCTGTGCGGCACGAAGGCCGACGGTTCGGCGTTCTAGGGGTCCGGGCCGCCGCGGGAGCGGCGTCGTTCCGAAAGGTGGACGCGGTGTCCCGCCGCGGTCCTCTTTGGTTCGCGACGGGACGGCGCGTCTATTTCTGTGGCATCGCATCCAACTGGTCCCGCCGCCGCCTCGCCGCGGTGTCGTCGGGATGGAGCAGCACCGCCGCGTTGAAATGCCACCGGGCCTCGCGGTTGCGGCCCAGGCGGAGCAGCACTTCGCCGAGGGCGCGGTGGGCCTCGGCGTAATTTGGGTTGATCCGCAGGGCGGCCGTGTAGGCGTCGGCCGCCTCGGCCACGCGGCCGGCGCCGGCGAGGGCATTGCCCAGGTTGTAATCGGCCTGCGGGAACTGTGGCTCCAGGCGGAGCGCCGCCTCGAACTCGGCCGCCGCCTCCCCGCGGCGGCCGGCTTCGGCCAGGGCCATGCCGAGGTTGTAGTGGGCGAGGACATTGTCCGGCCGCTTGGCCGCGGTGTCGCGATACAGGGCGACCCGGGTCCGGTAATCCTCGTTGCGCTGCACGGTGAGCCCGAGGCAGGCGGCCGCCGCCGCGACGCCGAGGATCGAGCCCGCGGTCCGTCCGGCGAAGCGGTAGAGCGCGCCAACCAGCACCGCGACCACCGCGGCGAGGGGCAGGTACATGCGGTGCTCCGCGATGGTCTGGCGGATCAGCGGGACGAAGCTGGTCGGCGCCAGGATCAGGAAGAATGAGGCCCCGGCGAAGCCGAGCGCGCGCAAA
>Ga0302319_10021908_pt1 | contig 11495 bp, 8 predicted proteins | sample Bog_T0_2_FD_203319 | JGI IMG/M metagenome (GOLD analysis project Ga0302319, IMG submission 203319) | Peat permafrost microbial communities from Stordalen Mire near Abisko, Sweden - Bog_T0_2 | ecosystem: Environmental > Terrestrial > Soil > Wetlands > Peat | place: Sweden: Abisko, Stordalen Mire...
ATCCTTAATCCCTTCGAGGATCAGCCCTATAAAGAAAAACGTCCGGGAAAAGAAGATTCCCTCCATGAACTTGGAGAAGGAGACGTTGGACGAGAGCACCTCGCGGTACTCGATGGGCGCAAAAACCAGCGTCTCCAGGCGTTCGATCAGGCCGTAGAGTTTCAGAATAAAAGGCGTTTTCTGCGAGAGCGCGTCCAGCAGACGTTCGGCGTCGCGCGTCGTGAAAAGGCCCTGTCGCGCGTGCTCCGGAAACGTTTCTTCAAGGAGGCGATCGTAGTTGGTGGTGATGATGCTGGAGAACGGAATCGACTGCAGCAGTCTGTGCGCTGAGGAAATCGGCAGGTCGGGATAGTATTGCAGTAAGAATTCCTGGAGCGGTTTGCGGCGATTGCCGAAGATCTGCACGATTCCGTCGGCGACTGAGTTGCGCTCGCCTTCCCGGAGCGCGGCTTCGAAAGATCGGGCGTAGTCGGTGTCGATCATCTTCTGTTCCTCGACATGATGGAGAAGGTCGAACAGAAACGTAGTCCAGGGCGCCACACCCGCGCCGGCACTTAACCCGGCTCCTGCGAATAATACGCACTCACCGGAACTGCAACTCTTTGCGAGATCGTCCGGAACGGCCAGGGTGGGCAGCGCGAGCGGTAAAGGAGCGCCGGAATGATGCCGAAGCGCCCGATCCAGTTCATCCACGCAGCGGTCGAAGTCCTTGCCGTCTGCGGCGTCTGCAAAATCGACCCAGGCCTTCTGCCTCAGCGCCTCGGGGACGGGACAATCCCCCAGCCGCAGCGGAATCAGCACCACTCGGGATTCTTTTTGCTCTCTTTCCAGACTCAGCCGCCATTCGGACTCAAGGCCACGCCTGGAAAAGGAAGCCTCAGACATAAGCAGGACTACGAAACGGCTCCCCTCCAAAGCGGCGTTCTCGGCTGCCCGCCAGTCCTCGCCGGCCACGATTTCGCGGCGAAAGAACACGGTCCAGCCGCGCTTGCGGAGTGCGTCGGTAAGGCGACCGGCGACATCCGCCTCTTTCCCGGAATAGGCGATGTAAACGTCGCAACCGGGGTTGTGCACAACGGCCATGCGACTATTCTTCCATGAAAGGTCAGACTGGCATAATGCAGGCTCCGGCCGTGACAACTGAAATTCGTCCCGCCCGCGATAGCGACCACCATGCCATCTGGGCGATTCTCGAGCCGGTCATCCGTGCAGGCGAGACCTATGCCCTGGATCGAGATCTGTCCCGCGATGCGGCGCTCGCCTACTGGTTCGCCCCTGGCAACGAAGTGTTCGTGGCCGAAGCGGAAGGCCAGGCCGCAGGCACTTACATCCTTCGCGCCAACCAGGCCGGAGGCGGTTCGCACGTCGCCAACTGCGGATACATAACCGCGCCCGCCGCAACTGGCAAAGGAATCGCGCGGGCCATGTGCGCGCACTCGCTCGATCACGCGCGGAAACGCGGCTATCGAGCCATGCAGTTCAACTTCGTCGTAAGCAGCAATGAGCGGGCCGTCAAGCTCTGGAAGAGCTTCGGATTTGAGATCGTCGGGCGCCTTCCCGACGCTTTCCTGCATCCGGTACTGGGCCTCACCGACGCATACGTGATGTATCGGTTGCTGTGAAGCTACTGGCCTCGGCCGCCTCGACCGGCCGGCCTTGGGGGCGCGACGTAATCGACCAGCTCGTTGACCGGCTTATTGGCGGCCCAGGCGATGCCCCGCAGCAGGGTTCGCTGGATCTGGTAGTTGGAAAAGTTGGTATAAGTGTGGCCCTGCATCCAGACGAAGGCTCGCGCCGGCTGGCCTCCAGGCAGGGTATGCTCGTAGGTCCACATCTGCGGGGCGACCTCGCCTTTGTGTTCGCCAGCGCTGCGGGTGGGCGCGATAACAGCCGTGGCCAGCACATGAATTGGAGGATCCTTCGACCATGTCATCAGGAAGAAAGCTTCGTCGAAGAGCGTCATGTCGGTCATGTCCGCCATGATCGGGTTGGTCTTGTCGACCACCGTATAGGGGATGGGCGCTTCGAGAGTATAGTTCACTTCGCCATGCTTCTTGGAACCGCCGACCAGGGTGGCGAACCAGGCCGGGTCGGGGCCGCAGAGCGAATCATGCAGGCTCACCAGGCCGCCGCCGCGTTTGACGTAAGCCTCCAGATCGGCGCGCTGGCTTTCATTGAGGAATACGGCATCGCCCTTGTAGATGACGACTACGTCGGTGTGTTCGAGGTCGGCTTTCGATGGCCCGTGCAGGGCGCCTTCGACGACTGCGCCGTGCTCGGTCAGCAGCTTGCTCCAGTCGGCCAGGAACTGAGGGTAATCGTGAAACCCGGGGCCATGCGATTTCAGCCCGGCCCAGATATAGATGTGCATGCCGTTGGGGTTCTGGCCCTGCGGCGCGGGCACGCCGCCTCGGCCCTGCGCAAGGACGATTCCCACCACGGTGAAAAACAGTGCGCTCAGTTTGGGAGTACGGGTCATATGCGGCTCAAGATTATCATGAGCCCACGGGCCGCGGCGCCGCCAGGTCGTGCGCGTATTCCTTTAGGAACCCAGCATCGCCGTCAGTTCGTCGACCAGGCACGTGAGGCGCTTCGACTGGCCGTCGAGCTCGCCGGCCGAGGCGGCGCATTCCTCAGCGCTGGCGGCGGTTGTTTGCGTTACCTGCGACATCTGCGACATCGCTTTCGAAACCTGTTCGATATTGCGGGCCTGTTCAACGCTGCCGGCGTTCACCTTGTCCACCAGCGATTCAATAGTCTTCGATTCGTGGATAATCTGACCGATCGCGGCGGCAACATGGTCGACCCGTTCCTTTCCACCCGAGGATTTGGCAATCGACTCCTCGATCAGACCGGCGGTGTCGCGCGCGGCCAGGGTGCAGCGTTGCGCAAGGCTGCGAACTTCGTCCGCCACCACCGCGAAGCCTTGTCCCGCTTCGCCCGCCCGCGCTGCTTCAACCGCCGCGTTTAACGCGAGGATGTTCGTCTGGAATGCGATCTCGTCAATCACCTTGATGATCTTCGAAATGCGTCCGCTCTGGGCGGTGATCTCGTTCATGGCCACCACCATCTGGTCGAGCGACAGGCCCGCTTCCCCGAACTTCTGCCGCGACTTCGCCACCAGGGCGGCGGCGCGCTCGGAACTCTCCCGGTTGTTGCGTGCCATCGCGTTCACCTGCTGGCTGGAGCTGGACGCTTCCTCAATGGACGCGGCCTGCTGGCTGGCGCCGCTCGCCAGCGACTGGCTCGTCTGCGAAATCTGCGCGGCGGCCTCCGCTACCCGCCGCGAACCTCCTTCCAGATGAATGGCCACGTTTTGCAGGGCTACCATCATTCGCCGCGCCTGCCAAGCCATTAAGATTCCGATGACAAGGCCGATCAGCGGCAGCATAATCGCCAGCCACCGGTTGCGGGACACGTTGGCTGTGGCGGCCGCGCTCGACGCGGTAAGAGTCTCGCCCTGTTGTTTGATAAGCTCGGCGGCCACCCGGTCGTTCTCTTCGAGGATCGGATAAATGCCGCCCTGCATGAGATCGTTGCCTTCGAGGAATTTTCCCGAAGATGCAAGCTGCCGGTATCTCTCGTAATGACCGGCCCACTGCTCAAGTCCGCGCCGCAGGGATGCCACGGTTTGCTTCTCGGCATCGCCGCTGGCCAGAGACTTCAGCTCATCGATGTTCTTCATGGCCTGGCCCCCCGCCGTGTTGAATTTGTCCCGCTGAACTCCAATGAATGAATCGTTGTGGCAGGCGGTGCACTCGCCTTTGGTATCGAGCGAGCGGAAGATGTAGGAGATTTCCTCGCCGCGCGCTTCGGCCTTCATTTGCTGGAACGAAGTGGTCAGATTGCCGACCAGCCTCATTTTTCGGGCCGTCGAGTTGATAGCGGTGTCGAGGCCGGAGCCGAGTTCCGAGATCGAGTAAAGCGAGGCGGCGCCCAGGACGAGCAACAGCGAGAGCATGCCGGAGAAGACGAGAAAGAGTTTGCGTGAGATCGACATAAAATGTGGGGGTCAGAGGCGGAAGTTGGCGACAGTCTGTTGTAACCTTTGGGAAATGCGGGAAAGCTCTTCCGAGCCAGCCAGGATTTTCCCGCTGCCGGCAGAAATCTCCGAGGCGGCATGGTCCACTCCGCCGATATCGCGCGAGATCTCCCGCGAAACCTGGGACGACTGGGATATTCGCTCACTCGCCTCGCCCACACCAACCGATGCCTCGGCCAGATTGCGGGAAATGTCTTTGGTGGTAGCGGTCTGCTGCTCGATGGCAGCCGCTATGGAGCTCACGATCCCGCTTACCTGGGAAATGACCTCCGAGATCATCCCGATTCCTTCGACACCGGCCGCCGTGGCCTGGCGGACGCCTGCGACGCGCTCTTTGATGTCGCCGGTGGCATTTGCAGCCTGTTGAGCCAGGGCCTTGATCTCCGCGGCAACCACCGCGAAACCCTTGCCGGCGGCGCCCGCGCGGGCGGCTTCGATGGCGGCGTTCAGGGCGAGAAGACTGGTCTGAGCGGAAATTTCGTCGATAGCGTCGATGACCCGCCCAATGCCGCGGGCGGCCTCGCCCATGTGGTTGATCTTCTCGGTAATCAGCGCCGCCTGTTCCCTTGCCTCGCCCGTAATTCTGCGAGCCTTTTCCGAGTTCCCGGAGATCTCCGCGATGGTGGCCGTCATCTGATCGGTGGCGCCGGCAACATCGGTTAGGTTCGCCGCCGCGTGTTCCATACCGCTGGCCACGGAAGACACGTTAGAGCTCATTTCCTCGGCGGCAGCCGCAACCGAATGAGCCTTATCGGAGGCGTGCTGCGATTCGGAGGTCATGCGGGCTGAGTTCGCCTGCAAAGCCGTGGCAGCGGAAGACAGGAGGCCCACCTCGCCCGAAATCTCGCCAATCATTTGACGCAGCCGCGCCGACATTTTGCCCATAGCCCTGGCCAGGGTTCCGGTTTCGTCACGGCGATCGAGGAAGCCGGCGGGAAGCTCCTGGCAGAGGTCGCCCTGCGCGACAGTCTCAACATGGGCCACGGCGACAGCAAGAGGGCCGGTGACGGATCGGACTGTCAGGATGAGCAGACACACAGCGAAACCAATAGCGACGATCGTGCCGCTGACAATTTTCAGGCGATAGCGCTCAAATCCGGAAATGCGCATTCGCAGTACCGCGTCCAGTTCATCGATCGTCTTATCGAAAAGATCGAGCGATGCCTGGCTGGCGGCGGCGGTTGCCTGGCTGGCCTGTTCGCGGTCCAGGGATTTACCTTTGCCCGCGGCGGTTAGCAGGTCGATTAGCTTCTGCACCTCGGCTTTATATCGGCCGAGCGGGGCGTCGACAGCCGATTTCAACGTCGGGCTGGCTCCTCGAAGACTCTTCGCATTCTCTTTGAGGGCGGTATCGAAATCCCCGGTGATGCGGTCGAAATCGGACTCTTTCAGCTCGGCGCTCATTATGGCGGCGCCGGTCGGATCCGATGCGGCGTTGAACGATACGGCAACCGATCCGATTCGATTGAGGCTCTGGGCCATGCTTACCGAGGTGATGTCAGCCAGGTAGTATGAATCCATTTCGGGATCGAGCGTGAGGTTCGAAGTATCCCCGGCGTGGCCGATAAGGCCTCGGATGTCGCTCATCAGTTGCTCATAATGCCGCGGATCGGGCTTCGATTCGCCGCTGAGCGCTTGCCACTTGCTTTTGACGGCGGCCACGCCGACGTTTTCAAGACCAGCGTCCTTCAGGGCCGCTGGCGTGAAGGCCAGGAGGGCTCCCACCTCGCCATCGGCCTTTTCCATTTGGCCGACCAAATCGTCAATTTGCTGCCGGGCGGATTTGACGTCGGATCCGGCCAGAACCGCGGTTTCGTAATCGGCGAGCGCCCGGACCAGGCGAACGGCGGGGCGCTGGAAGCGGTCTCCCGCGATCTCGCCTCGGGCAAAATCGATCTTCTCCGAGAGTTGGTCGATGTTGAAGTAGAACAGCACCCCGATGGGTATCGAGAAAAAGCAGGCGGAGATGGCAAACCGCATTGCGAAGCTGAGCCGGCCGGCGAGTTGGCTAAAGTGAATCATACGTTTGGGGCTACTGGCAACCGTGTGGGGCTACTGGCAACCGTGTGGGGCTAGTGGCAACCGTGTGGGGCTACTGGCAACCGGCCTTTAGCCGGAAAGCCGCAAGTGTCCCTGTAGGTATTTCGGCTCACGAGGGCAAATTCTTTAGGTGTTTCAGGCTGTCTGGTACGGAGCAAGGTTAGATGCGGACATCCAAAACGCAGCCCCCGGATCGGTTATCCTATCTCCTTAACCATGCCCTCACTTCTTCCCCCATCACGCCGCCACGCCTCGTTGGTCCTCGCCGCGGCCCTCATCCTCACCGCTGGTTGCCGCGGTAAACACAGCCGCACCACTGTCGAAAACGAAGAACCGCCCGAAGGCGGACCGCGCATGGCCTCCGCCCTCAAAATGAACGACCCCGACGCCCCCGCGCAGCTCATCAAAGGCTTCTACGGTGTCGAAAGCGGGACATGGCGCTGGACCGCCAAAAACTTCACCGCCATCCTCCGCCCTCCGCTCACCGCCGCCCAGCGCGGCGCCACCCTCACATTCGCTATCTCCATACCCGATGTCGTCATACAGCGGCTCTCCAACGTCACCCTCACCGCCTCCAGCGGAACCACAAAGCTCAAATCCGAGACTTATTCAAAACCCGGCTCCTACACTTTCTCGGCCGACGTGCCCCCGGACCTGCTCATCAAAGACGCCATCACCCTCGACTTCGCACTCGATAAAGCCATTCCCCCGGGCAGCACCGATTCCCGCGAACTCGGGATCATTGCCATCGCCATCGGTCTCGAAGCCAAGTGAACCCCGCCAGCGGGCGCATGGGGGAAAAAAAAGGGCGCAGCCGCTGGCTCACGCTCTTCTTCACGGCCGCGCCGGTGGTGTTCATGGTCCTGCTGTTCCGCGACGGCCTGAAATGCTGGTTCATCGCCGACGATTTCGCGTGGCTCGGCCTCCTGCGCCAGATCTACACCCCGCACGACGTCTTTCGCGTCCTGTTCGAGCCCGCAGCACAGGGCACCGTCCGCCCCTGGAGCGAGCGCGGCTTCTTCCTGCTCTTTGAATACCTCTTCGGATTCGACGACTTCCCGTTCCGCCTGATGTGCTTCGCCACCATGGCCACAAACCTCGTGCTGCTGAACCACATCATGCGCCGGATCAGCCACTCGGCGTTCGCGGGCTTCGTCGCCGCCACCTGCTGGGCCGCGAACACCGCCCTCATGGTCGTCATGACCTGGAGTTCCGCTTACAACGAAGCCATGTGCTCCCTGTTTATCCTCTCCGCCATGGCCCTGTTTATCCGTTTCGCCGAGACCGGCCGCCGCAAATTCTGGTGGTGGCAAGTGGTTGTATTCGGCCTGGGATTCGGCGCGCTTGAGCTTAATGTGGTCTATCCCGCCCTCGCCGCCGCCTATGCCCTTTTCGTCGCTCCCGCCGAGAAACGACGTCGCCTGCTCGTCAGTTTGTGGCCGCTGTTCGTCATTTCGACAGCCTATTTCCTCTGGCACCGCGCCGTGGTCCCCATTCCCACCACCGGTCCTTACGCCGTCCACGTCGATGCCCGCGTGTTCCGAGCCCTCGCTCTCTACGGAAAATGGTCGCTCGTGCCCGTCGACTGGGTCGCATTTGGACACTCCGCCGCCGCCGGAAAGTGGATATTGTGGATCGGAATTACCGGGATTAGCGCGCTTTTAATCAGCGAGGCGCGCCGCCGCAGAACCACTATTCTTTTCTTTATTTCCTGGTTTCTTATCCCGCTTGCGCCCGTTCTGGTTCTGCCCGAACACCACACGGATTACTACCTCACGATGCCGCTGGTCGGTCTCGCCATGCTCTTCGGCTACGGGGTAACTTGCGGGGTGCGCGATTATGGCAAACTGAGGTGGCTGGGGCTAATCCCTGTCATTGCATATCTTTACGGGATGATTCCGGTCTCGCTCTCTGCCACCCGCTGGTCGCTCGACAAGACCCGTCCCGTTCGCGGAATCGTCCTCGGAGCCCAGGCCGCCAGCGAAAAACACCCCGGTAAAGCCATTGTTCTTAATGGAATCACGGCTGGCCTCTACCTCGATTCCATCGGTCAGGGGGCTTTTACCGCTCTGGGTGTCGACAACGTCTATCTTACGCCTGAATCCGGGACCGCAATTGCCAGCGATGGCGGCACCGCCGATCTGGAAAAATCCGTACTGGACCCGGATTTAATGTCGCACGCAATAAAAAAGGATCAGGTCGTGATATACTCTCTTGTCGGCGATCACCTTCGTAACATCACGGAGGTTTACGAATTGTCTGCTCCGAACCGTTCGTATGATCGATTGCCGAGCCGTGTCGACGTCGGGAACCCTTTATATTCCTGGCTGTTGGGTCCTTCGTGGCTTCCACCGCAATCCGGTATTCGCTGGATGCCGGCCAAAGCCACTGTAAAAATCAGAGGTCCCGAATCGGCGAGCTCTCACCTTGAGCTCGATGGATTCTACCCGGCAGAGCAACTTAAGAGGACTCCCCGTGTTCTGAAGGTGTCCGTTGACGGGATTCCGTTGGGTGAAATAAAAATTCACGATCCGGAGAGCGGTTTTTCTCGTCTACTCGATGTACCGCCTGTAGCGATCGGAAGGGATTCCGTGGAGATCGGACTGGAGGCCAGTCCCGTAGACACCCGCGATGGGCAGGATTATGGGATGGTTTTCGGAAAGATTGCGTTCAGGCCCTGATGAATCCGGGCTAGCTGGCTAAAGTTCCGTGATTAATTTTCCGATATTAATCTTAGTGAACGTAGACGTGGTGCCTGGGTTGGTGTAGTCTAATCAAAACCCGTGAGTATGCAGGGCGTTAAGCGGGCGGGTCCGCCGCGAAAGCGGGTCAGGAAAAGTTTGGTTAGAAAATTGCTTCACCTGAGACCAATGCCGGAAGGCAGCGCGGTGGGGCAAAACAAGATGACCAAACGTTAAGCTTCACGCACTCAGATTTTTTGAAACTTTTTGCGAAGATTATCGTCTTATCGACAAGAGAAACGACAGACGAAACGAAACGAAACACAGAAGTAGGAAGACGAGGAATTGAGAAATGACCAAGGCTGAACTGGAAAAATTTAAAGCCATTCTGGAGGCGAAGCAGGCCGAGTTGTCCGGCTCCCTCCGCAACCGGGATGAAATCGTGATCGAGAAAGCGCCCGACGCCCTCGACGAAGTACAACTGGCTGGTGAGCGCGAACTCGCCATCCGCAATCTCGACCGGGATTCGAACATGCTGCGCCAAATCCGCCGCGCGCTCGCCCGGATCGCGGATGAATCCTATGGCGTCTGCCTTCACTGCGAAGAGGACATCTCCCCCAAGCGCATGAACGCCGTGCCATGGGCTGGTTTCTGCATTAAATGCCAGGAGCAGGTAGATCGTCACGAAATCGAAGTGGAAGACACGGCAGATCTCTTCGCGAGCGCCGCGTAAGAGCTTCCGTTTCGACGTCTGTGGATCGTTTCAAAGGCAGGGTCTTTCCCAAAGATCCTGCCTTTTTTACGCCCCGCGGACCCCAACGAAGGAAATCATCCGACCTGCCGCGTCCCGCTCCCGTCGAAACGAAAAGTACCGGTTCCCCTCACAGAAAGTACATTCCCGAGCCAGCCAAACATCGGGAACTCCAGCAGCGGCCAGCTGCTTCTCATTGATGGCGGGCAAATCGACCTTCACCGCGGAATTCGTCTCAATCCCAAACCGCAGCGCCACCTCCGGACCCACTTCATAACAGCATCCGCCTATCGCAGGCCCGATCGCCGCGTGCAGATTTTCCGGCCGCGAACCATACCGTGTAATAAGTTCCTGAATCGCAGCACCCGCGATCCCCGCGGCGGCCCCGCGCCACCCCGCATGAATCGCCGCGACGGCGTGTGTCCGCTCATCGGCAATCAGAATCGGAACGCAATCTGCCGTGCGAACCCCGACAACCACCCCAGGCGCATTCGAAACCAGCGCATCGCCTTCCGCAAACCGATCCAGCCCCGGCGCCAAAGCCTCCAAAACCACACCGGAATGCACCTGCCGCAGTGTCGTGATCCCCTCCGGATAAACCGAATCCCTCCCGCCAAACCCATGCATCAGCCAGGCGAACTTCGAAAGATTAGGGGCTCTCAGCATTGCGTAATTGCGTAAACTAAACTTCGATCTTAGAGCAACTCAAGAAATGAAGCGAAACCTCCCCGCCTGGCTCGCCCCAGCCGTGTCCCTCCTGGTGTTTTGCCTCATCGGCCTGGCCCTCATTCCCTACCCCGGGCTACAGAACGACGAGCTCTTCTTCTCCGGCCCACTCTACTACGACGACGCCTCCTTTTACCGCCTCGAATTCGGCGCCACCAGAATCCCCATCATGGTGATGAGCTACACCGGAGCCCTCAAGACCTGGCTCTACGCCGCCCTGTTCCAGTTCTTCGAACCCAACCAATGGTCCGTGCGAATCCCCGTACTCCTCATGGGCATGGCCACCATCTGGCTTACATGGATTTGGGTGCGCCGAATTGCGGGAAATCGCGCAGCCGCAGCATCCGCAATCCTCCTCGCCACCGACACCATCTTCCAGCTAACCAACACATTCGACTGGGGACCCGTGGCCCTCCAGCACATCCTCCTCATGGCCGGACTCGTCGCCTTCGACCGATACCTGCGCACCCAGCGCCAGAGCCTGCTCGCACTTGCATCCTTCCTCTGGGGACTCGGCCTATGGGACAAAGCCCTCCTCATCTGGCCTCTCGCTGGCCTGGCCGTAGCGGCACTCTGCGTCTATCCTCGCGAAACACTAAGCAGTATCCGCCCGAAACCCCTCGCGATCGCCCTCATCGCATTTCTCATTGGAGCCGCACCGCTGGTTAAATTCAACCTCGCGCAACACGGTCAAACCGCAAGCGCCAATACCCACCTCACCGCTGACGACATTCAGGGCAAACTGACCGTCCTTCGTCACACCATCGACGGCAGCGCCCTTTTCGGCTACATGGTCTATACCGGACCGGACAATTTCGCTATCCGCCCCCGCAACATCGTCGGACGCCTCGCCAGGTCAATCCCAGGCCAGCATCCCCACAACCTGATGTTCCCCGCCTGTATCGCGGCTCTCATCCTCATGTTCATCGCCAAACCAAACCGCCGCCTGCTGGCATTTCTGCTCATAGCAACCGCCGTAACCTGGGCCCAAATGGCCTTCAATAAAGGAACGGGAGGAGCCGCCCACCACGCCATCCTGCTGTGGCCCTTCCCTGTGATCTACGTCGCAATAGCCTTCACCTCCGCCGCGGAAAGAATCCCGCGCCTCGGCCCCCCAATGCTGGCAGTAGTTATCGCCCTCCTGGCCGGCGCCAACCTGCTAACGACCAGTGGATACCTGAAAGATTTCGCCATCTACGGAGCCGCCGGAGGCTGGACCGACGCCATCTACCGCCTCTCAAACTCCATAGAACAA
>Ga0302319_10021909_pt1 | contig 11495 bp, 8 predicted proteins | sample Bog_T0_2_FD_203319 | JGI IMG/M metagenome (GOLD analysis project Ga0302319, IMG submission 203319) | Peat permafrost microbial communities from Stordalen Mire near Abisko, Sweden - Bog_T0_2 | ecosystem: Environmental > Terrestrial > Soil > Wetlands > Peat | place: Sweden: Abisko, Stordalen Mire...
TCGCAGCCATCCGGACCGTCCTCGGAGGCGGACGCTATTTCAGCAACGCCGTCAATGACCGGCTGGCGCAAAAATTCGTCCACGGCGCCAGTGACCCAACCACGCCCATTGCGGAGCTCAGCGACCGCGAACTCGAGGTGTTTCAATTGCTGGGCCGCGGCTACAACACGCGCCAGGTTTCCGAACAGTTGCACGTGGGTTTTAAAACTGTTCATGTGTATTGTTCCCGGATCAAGGACAAACTCAATCTGGCCAATATCAATGAACTGGTTTTTCACGCCGTCCGCTGGCACGAAAGCCAGCAACCCCGTTAGATCTTCCCGGCTTCAATCCATGTAGGAAGGATTCCTACAATATAATTGGAACCCGCCATACAGTCAGTTCAACCCGTTTGGTTTCATCTCTGCTCTGCCTTTATGCAGTTCGGTTCCGTCAGGCAATTTCGGAACACATTGATTAAAATTATAACCCGCCTGACGCTTGGTTCCGCCGCACCAACAACTCTTGAACAAATGAAAACATGCAAAAACATCCGACCAGCGGGTTTCACCCTGGTCGAAATCATGATCGTCGTGGCCATCATCGGCCTGTTGGCGGCCATTGCGATTCCCAACTTTGTGAAAGCCCGCGCCTCCTCCCAGGCCAGTGCCTGTATCAACAACCTCCGCCAAATCGACGCTGCGGCCAACGAGTTTGCGTTGGAAAAAGGCAAGACTTCGGGCTCCGCCATCACCTTTCCCAGCGACCTGACGCCTTATATCAAGCTGAACGCGGTCAGCAGCATCCCGCCGTGCCCAGCCGGCGGCACCTATGGCACCGCATTTACCGTTGGCTCCTCTCCCACATGCACGCTTGGCGCCACGGTAACGCCGGCGCATAAACTGCCCTAAAAGATGATCGCCAAGTCTATGTGAGCCGGCTGCCAACACAGCGGCTCTATTGATGCCAACCACAACAAATTATATTCCAATAAAGAGACACCTGCCCCAAGACGAGACACTCACCGCTGAATATAGCCGAAACGGAAAACGGGAATGCGGGGATTGTAGCAGTATTTCTTTAAACGCTCTTATCATCCAATCCCTTTCCCTTGAGAATTTGCGGTAGCCATTTCTCAACCCTTGATTCCCGGGTTTTGGACTGTTTGGCCCCGGAAAAATGAAAGAGGTATGCCCTTTGCCGTCCCGGCGTCAACGCCCTAAAGGCGGTTTTCAAGGCGGGATTCCCATCCAACTTTTCTTGAAATTCCTCGGGAATGGCGAAATCCGCGGTCTTTTTAAGCTTCACCTTCAAACCGGATTTTTCCACCGCCATGGCTTCGTGAACATAGGCTTTCAAGGTCTTTTCCATCCCGACGATTTCCCGGACGTTGGTGAACCGGATCTGGCGCGCCGCCTGCACATGTTCCGTCTGTTGCACCAGAATGCCCTTGGCATCCTTCAACAAAACACCTTTGAAAAATAAAAGCGCGCAGTATTCCTTGAATCCATGGATCAAAACGATGTTGCCTTCCTCAAGCGTGTAACAAGGATGCCCCCACTTCAATTCTTCAGCCAGCTCGCAGTCGAGAACAATCTTTCTCAATTTCTGAAATTCTTCCCGCCACCGCTTGGCCTCGCTCAAAAACACATCAACCTTGGGGTTCATCCGGCTCTCTTTCATGGATGAAATTTTAATTCGGTTGCCGCGTGATGGCAACCCCGCACCAGCACCCCGCGCGCCGCCGCTTCTCCCTTCTCGCCCAAGGAGAGGGCCAGGGGTGAGGAGTCAACCATCAATTCCACCGCTTGCATTTTCTACTGCCACGCATGAAAACGGACCATTGCTGGTTAAACAGCCGCCGCTAACACCGCTGTCAAAACCGCTTGCGGACGGCATGCCGCATGCTAAATTGCAACGCTTTGCAGAACCGAAAGTGTCAATTTGGCCGCCGCATGCGCCAGCGTCTTCATCTGGCAGCCGGAGTTTTGTCACTCGCCGTCTGGCTGTTCATGGCGGCGGCCGGAGTTTGCACGCCGCTGCATGCGTGGCTCCACAGCGGTGCCATCCCTGTCCACGACGATGATTGCGCGCTGGTCGCCATCGCCCATGGAAAAGTGGCCACGGTCATCTATGCCGCTCCCGCAGCCGTCGTTCCGGTAATGGGCATTGAAATTACCCCAAGCCGTCTACTCCCGACTTTTTGCCCGACTTCAGCCTTTCTCCCCGATGTTCGCGGTCCGCCCGCTTCTCTACTTCCTTCCTGAAAGTTCGCCGGTCTTCACCGACCGGATTTCGTTGGTTTAATTAACCTGAATTATTTCGGTGTCATGCCTTGGTGCATGGGATTTTTGGAGCATTGTAATGTCGCGTTGTAATGAAACATTTAAGCATTGGGCTGGTGGACCTCTCCACCAAATCCAGATGAGCGGGCTCAGTAAAACTCGGCAGGGTCAGCGATTCGCCAATTTGCCGCCCTCTTGCGTTCTGCTTTGCATTGCGTCCCTGGCCGCGTTGCTCGCGGCGGGTTGCGCGGTGGGCCCCAATTTTAAAACACCGGCGCCTCCGCCCGTCGCCAATTATACCGGCCATTCGTTGCCGGATACCGTCACCACCACCAACGTCGCCGGCGGCGAAGCCCAGCGCTTTGCCAATGGCGGTGACCTCGCCGGCGACTGGTGGACCTTGTTTCACTCCCGGCCATTGAATGAGTTGATTCAACTGTCGCTCTCCAACAATCCCGACCTCAAAGCAGCGCAGGCGGCCTTGTTGGTCGCCCGCGAAAATGTCCTGGCGCAGCGGGGCGTTTACTATCCCGCCGTCACCGGCAGTTTTTCCGCCACCCGCCAGAAACAAGCCGGCACACTCGCACCGGTGCCCAATTCAAACACCTTTCAATACAATCTGTTTACCCCGCAAGTCAGCGTTTCCTATTCGCCCGATGTCTTCGGCCTCAACCGCCGCACGATGGAATCAGTGAAGGCGCAGGAACAAGCCGTCCGTTTCCAGATGATCGCAACCTATACCACCCTGACGGCGAATGTGGTGGTCACGGCGATTCAGGCCGCGGCCGTGCAGGCCCAGATCGACGCGACCCGCCAGCTGGTGGTCCTTAATTCGAACATGCTGGAAATCCTGCGCTACCAATACCTGAAAGGTTATGCGGGCCGGCTGGACGTTGTCGCCCAGGAATCGCAGCTCGCCCAGGTCAACGCCACGCTGCCGCCGTTGCTCAAGCAATCGGCGCAACTGCGCGACCAGCTGACGGTCCTGGCGGGAGGGTTTCCGAATCAGGCACCGCTGGAAAAATTTGCGCTGTCAGACTTGCGGTTGCCGCTGGATATCCCGGTGAGCTTGCCGTCGCAGTTGGTTGCCCAGCGTCCCGACGTGTTGCAAGCGGAGGCGAATCTCCACGCCGCGACCGCGCAGATCGGCATCGCCATGGCAAACCGGCTGCCTAATCTCACGCTCACCGCCGATGCCGGCAGCACCGCCCTGTCCATCGATAAATTATTTTCTTCCGGCACGGGCTTCTGGGGTTTGGGCGCCGCCGCGACGGCCCCGCTGTTTCAAGGCGGACAACTCCTCCATCAGGAGCGCGCCGCCAAGGCCGCCTGCGTTGAAGCGGCGGAACAATATCGCGGCACGGTTCTAACCGCGTTTCAAAATGTGGCGGATACCTTGACGGCCCTGGCCCAGGACGCCGAAGGCTTGCAGGCCGCCGCCACCGCCGCTGATGACGCCCGGGAAACCTTGGATCTCTCCCAACGCCAATGGAAAGACGGCTACATCAGCTACCTGGCTTTGTTAAGCGCGGAGCAAGCCTGGCAGCAAGCCCGTATCAATCTGGTGCAGGCGCAGGCCGGCCGTTATGCCGACACGGCCGCACTGTTTCAGGCGCTGGGCGGCGGTTGGTGGCATCATGCGGATTTAATCAGCGAGAAAAAATGAAATATATGGCTTTTTGCAAAAAAAATTTGTGGGCGGAAATTCAGTCTGAATTCCTGCGCGCCATTACCATTGCCGTCCCCGTCATGGCGCTATCCGGGCTCCTGTCATTCACCGGCTGTTCCGACAAAGTGGATCTGGACCGCGGCGCTCCGCTCTCTTCCATCACGCCCAGTAACGTGACGTTGACGGTCGCGCAGCGGCAGAAAATCCAGTTTTACACCGTCGCGCCTTCCCAATTCCATCGGACCACCGAAACGACCGGCACCGTGGATTTCGACAACGACCAGGCCACCAGCGTGCTCGCGCCGTTCGGCGGGCCGGTGTCGAAGTTGCTCGTAAATCCCGGCGACCAGGTCAAGGCGGGCGACCCGTTGGCCGAAGTCGATTCCCCCGATTTTGCGGCTGCCATCAGCGCTTATCGCAAGGCCCTCGCCACCGCGCAGACGCTCCGCCGCCTGGCGGACATGGATAAGGATCTCATCCAGCACAACGGCGTGGCCCAGCGCGAGGAGGAACAGGCCCAAACCGACGCCGCCAACGCCGAGGCGGACCGCGACGCCGCGCTGCAAACGCTGGTCTCGTTGAATATCGATTCGCAGGTCATCAACGACCTGAAGGCCGGCCGGCCGGTTTCGCGGCCCGGCGGCCGGATTAACTCGCCCATCGCCGGCACCGTCGTGGAAAAACTCATCACGCCCGGCGAACTGCTGACGGCTGGCACCACCCCCTGTTTCACCGTGGCAGACCTCTCGCGCGTCTGGGTCCTGACGCAAATATTCGGCGCCGACCTCGCTGCGGTCAGCGTCGGCGATTCAGCCGAAATTGAGACAGGCATCGCCACGAATCGCTTTTCCGGAACCGTGGATAACATCTCCGCCCTGGTCGATCCCAACACCCGTTCGGTAACGGTGCGCGTGGTCGTCGATAATCCCGGCGACTTTCTCAAGAAACAAATGTACGTCCGCGTAAAAATCCAGGCGCGTCAGGAGGCCACCGGCCTGCTCGTGCCGGTCTCCGCGATCCTGCGCGATGACGTGAACTTGCCGTTTGTTTATGTTGTCCAGCCCGACGGAAGCTTCGCCCGCCGGCATGTGACCCTGGGTTACCGCACCGGCGACCAATACGACATCCCCGACGGCCTCCAGGTCGGCGACCAGATTGTCGTCGATGGCGCGATCTTCGTTCAATTCCTGCAAAACCAATGAGCGAGTCATTGCCACCCGTTGATTCCACGCCGCGAACGGCTTCGGTGATGAACCGCGTCGTCGCCTCGTCCTTGCGGCAACGCTTTCTCGTCACGCTGCTGACGCTGGTGCTGATCGGGACCGGGGCGCGGTCGCTCGAACGCCTCCCGGTGGATGCCTATCCCGACCTGTCGCCGCCCATTGTCGAAATCATCACCCAATGGCCCGGCCACGCCGCCGAGGAAGTGGAACGCCTGATCACCGTGCCCGTCGAAGTCGGGATGAACGGCATCCCGCAAATGACCACGCAGCGCTCCATCACGCTCTACGGCTTGTCGGACGTCATCCTCACCTATCACGATGGCACCGACAACAACTTCGCGCGGCAGGAGGTTTTCAACCGGCTGTCCGGCCTGAGCCTGCCGGCCGGCGTTACGCCGTCGGTGTCGCCGCTTTCCTCACCGTCGGGTCTGATCTATCGCTACGTCCTGCAAAGCTCCGACCGTTCGCCAATGGAACTGAAAACGTTCGAGGACTGGATCATCGAGCCGGCCTACAAATCGCTCGCCGGCGTCGCGGACGATTCGGGCTTTGGCGGTGGCACCATGCAATATCAGGTGCTGCTCGATCCGGCCAAAATTGCCGGCGTCGGCTTGTCTGTATTGCAGGTGGAAGCCGCCCTCGCCGCCAACAATGGCAATGCCGGCGGCGGTTTCTATTCCCAAGGCGGCCAGTTTTACTATGTGCGTGGGCTGGGGCGGCTGGAAACCCTGGAGGACATCGGCAACGTCGTGCTGGCGGTGAACAATGGCACGCCGGTGTTGCTGAAAGATGTCGGCCGGGTCGTCATCGGCATCGCCCCGCGCCTCGGTGAGTTCGGTTTCGAAAAGCAGGACGACTGCGTGGAAGGGGTCATCCTCCTGCGTACCGGCGATAAAACGCAGGATGTCTTGCAACGCGTCGAGGCGAAAACCCGCCAGCTCAACGAGCAGGTCTTGCCCCGGGATGTCAAAATCGTTCCATTCTATGACCGCACCGATTTGATCCGGCTCACGACCAGGGTCGTGGAGCAAAATCTGTTGCGCGGCATGTTGCTGGTCGTCGTGATTCTCATCTTCTTCCTCTACGATTTTCGCGCGGGCTTGATCGTCGCGGTCACCATCCCGCTGGCGCTCCTGTTCGCTTTTATCTGCCTCGATCTCCAAAAAGCTTCCGCCAACCTGCTTTCCATCGGCGCGGTGGATTTTGGCATCCTCGTCGATGGCGCGGTGGTGATGGTGGAAAATATCTTCCGCCAGATCGCCTTGCGCCAGGGCACCCGCCACAACGTCATGAAAATCGTCATGGACGCCGCCGCCGAGGTGGACCGCCCGCTGTTCTACGCCGTCGCGGTCATCGTCGCCAGCTTCCTGCCGATTTATGTTCTGGCCGGTCCATCCGGCACGCTGTTCAAACCCATGGCGGACACCATGGTCTTCGCGCTGATCGGTTCCTTGATCGTCACGCTGACGTTGCTGCCCGTGCTCTGTTCCTGGTTCATGCGCTCGGGCGTCCGCGAACGCCGCAATGCCGCCTTTGAAGCCATCAAGTCCGTTTACACCCGGGGTCTCGATGTTTGCCTCGCGCATCCGTGGGTCACCACATTTGCCCCGGCCTTGCTCCTTGCCGGTTCGTTGCTGCTCATTCCCCGGATCGGCGCGGAGTTCATGCCACAACTCGATGAGGGCGCCCTCTGGGTCCGCGCCACCATGCCTTACACCATCTCCTACGACGAATCGGCCAAAATCACGCCCCAGATCCGGCAAGTGTTGAAATCCTTTCCCGAAGTCACCACTGTTGCCTCGGAACTGGCCCGGCCGGACGACGGCACGGATTCCACCGGCTTTTTCAATGTCGAATTTTACGTCGGCCTGAAACCTTACTCGGAATGGACCGGCGCTTACCGCACCAAGGCCAGCTTGATCGAGGCCATCAACACGAAGCTCCAGCAATTCCCCGGCATCATTTTCAACTACACCCAGCCGGCGGAGGATGCCGTGGACGAAGCCGAATCCGGCTTGAAAAGCGCCCTGGCCGTGAAAGTCTTCGGCTCCGATCTGGACGTGCTGGAACAAAAGGGCAAGGCCATCAAATCCATTCTCGAGCAGGTGCGCGGCATCAAGGATGTGACGCTGGTCAAGGAACTCGGCCAGCCCAGCCTCGACATCAAAATCAATCGCGCCATGATCGCGCGCTATGGGGTCAATGTCGCCGACATCAACGCCTTGATCACAACCGCGATCGGCGGCGACGTCGCCACGCAGGTGCAGCAGGGCGAGAAACAATTTGATCTCGTGGTCCGCCTCGAGCGTCAGTACCGCGACAACCCCGAGGAGATCGGCAATATCCGCGTGCCCACGCCCGCCGGACCGCAGCTTCCATTGAAAGAATTCGCAGATATCCGGGTGATGAACGGCCCGTCGTTCATTTACCGCCAGGACAATTCGCGCTACATCGGCGTCCAGTTCTCCGTCGCCGGACGCGATCTCGCCGGCGCGGTGGAAGACGCCATCCGCCAGGTGAAGGAAAAAGTCGGCCTGCCCGACGGCTATCGCACCGATTGGGGCGGCGAATACACCGAATACACCGAGTCGCGCGCGCAACTGAACGTCATTCTGCCGCTGACCGTGTGTCTGATTTTCCTGCTGCTGTTCGCGCTTTACAGTAATCTGAAATTCCCCTTCATCACCGTGCTCGGCGTGGTATTGTCCGCGCCCGTGGGCGGACTGATCGCGCTCTGGCTCACCGGCACGCCCTTTTCAGTTTCCTCCGGCATCGGCTTTCTCGCCTTGTTCGGCGTCTCCGTGCAGACCGCCGTCGTTTATATCTCCTGCGTCAACGAACTGCGCCTCGGAGGCACCTCCCTCACCGACGCCATCCGCGAAGGCGCCATCCTGCGGCTGCGGCCGATCATGATGACCGCCCTGGTGGCGGCGTTGGGCCTGTTGCCGGCCGCACTGGCCACCGGCGTGGGCACGGACACCCAGCGTCCGTTCGCGCTGGTCATCGTCAGCGGCCTGTTCACCCGCCTGTTGATCAGCATCTTTCTCATGCCTGCCCTCTATACCATCGTGGCGCGTCCTAACGATCGGCTGGAAGTGTGATCACTCATGATGGTGAGATTTCCCCGAAGCATTCGCACATTGACCCCATGAGGCCAAGCGCACCATTTTGTCAGTACGCGCCAACCATTTCTCCCTCTCCTCGCCAAACGAGGAGAGGGCCGGGGTGAGGAGCCAAAAAAACTCCGCTGTGAAATCCGACGCGGAATAACTTCAAATTAGGGTCTGTCGTCGCCTTGTTTGCTGACGTACAATGTGTTGAGGTAGTTCGAAAAATGCGTCGCTTCGTCGTTGCTGGCTTCCTCATGGCCCGTGCAATACCAACGCAAAAATGCGTTTTTCAATTCCGCATTCTGTTTCGTATCACCTGGCTTCAACTTAAGCGTCACGCGGGAGACCATCTTGACGGAGCAACGGCCGTGACTTCGTAAGGTTGAGACGTAGCCTGCCACGCCGTTTATGATGTAGGATGTGGCTGCGATGTGCGGCGAGATTTGGACCAGGCTTCGGGCGTGACCTCGGTGATTTGGCGGTTGGCCATTTTAGGCAGGCGCTCGAGCACGTCACGCAGGAGCCACCCCACGCGAAAAAACAACAACAACCTGCGCCTTGCGTGAATCCGAAAACGTCCCGTGTGTCGGCTCCAGCACCTTAGGCAGCAAGGTTGCGAGACTTTTTATACTCATCAACATGATGAAGCAAATCGTTGGAGCATGGAATAAACTGCATGCTTATCATAACCATGCACGCCACATACTTTCTGGATGCCGGTGAACCATCGAACAACGAAAGAACTATGAAGGCCATGCCAAGCAAAATAACCAATAAATTCCAAGCGATGGGAAATAGCCTCCAATGTCTCTTGAGGATCGAGGCTGCCTTGTAGGCGCGAACAGCGTCGAGAGCGTCCCCCCATGAACATGAGCCGCCCACCACCGATTGGGCGACAACCACCGATTGGGCGGTTGCGAGTCGTTGTCATCTTTGCTACCCTCACCCCATGCTAAGCGTGGCCGTATCAGAATCAGCCGCCCGTAGGCGGCAGGGGGAACTGGGTCAGTTCCTCACCCCTGCGCCGGTGGCCGATTTTATGGCTTCGTTGTTCGGACCGCTTCCCAAATCGGTGCGACTTTTGGATGCTGGCGCAGGTGCCGGCGCACTCACAGCCGCCCTGATTGCTCACTTGTGTGCGAAAGAAACGGGCGTTCACGCGATCGAAGCGACCCTTTATGAGCTTGACCCGTTGATTCAGGACACTCTGTTGGGAAGGATGAAGGATTGTCAGCGTCTTTGCGATGAAACCGGCATTAAATTCCACTTCACAATCCATGTAGCGGACTTCATTCGGGAAATGTCAGTGCGACTTGCCGATGATTTATTCGGTCCGAAACCGCCCACGTACGATGCCGCCATTGTGAATCCGCCCTACCGAAAAATCGGCTCGGATTCGGTTGAAAGGCACAACCTGCGCCACATGGGTGTTGAAACGAGCAATCTTTATGCGGGCTTCATTGCCGTCATCCAGCGACTGCTCGCTCCCGGCGGCCAACTGGTGGGCATCACTCCAAGGAGTTTTTGCAATGGTCCCTATTTCCGCTCGTTCCGCGAAGATTTTTTGGCCGGCTTGGAAATTCACCGGCTGCATGTTTTTGAATCACGCGGCGCAGCCTTCCGCGACGATAGCGTATTGCAGGAAAACATTATTTTCCACGCCGTCAAGGGCCGCAATCAGCCGCCTCATTTGGTGATTTCCAGTAGCAGCGGCGAACCGGGTGCCAGCATTGCCGATGAAACAATTCCCTTCACGGAAATCGTCCATAAAAACGATTCCGAGAAATTTATTCATATTCCATCGGCGGCGGGTCATACCGTGGCCAAAAAAGTCATGGACCGCCTGCACGCGACCCTTGAATCTTTAGGGGTTGACGTTTCAACCGGGCGGGTTGTCGATTTTCGGCTTAAAGACGCTCTGCGCATGACGCCGGAGAGTGGGACGGTGCCATTGCTTTATCCATGCCATTTCAACGGTGGAACCGTTCATTGGCCAAAACTCGACGCCCGCAAACCCAATGCCATTCTCAACAACCCTGAAACCCGGCCCTGGCTCGTGAAGTCGGGCGTGTATTTGCTAACAAAACGGTTCACGTCCAAGGAGGAGCGGCGCCGCCTGGTTGCTTGCTTGGTCGATTCAAACCACTTGGACGCCGAATGGCTGGGATTTGAAAATCACTTGAACTATTTTCACGCGGGCGGCAAAGGGTTGGATAGGAATCTGGCCCTCGGTCTTTTTGCTTTCCTCAATTCCACGGTGGTCGACCAATATTTCCGGCGTTTCAGCGGCCACACGCAGGTGAATGCCATGGACCTGCGCAAATTGGCATATCCCGACCGCGATACCTTGAAAACGATGGGCAGCGAATTGAAACAACTCAATCAACCACAAGCGACACTGGATAGACTCGTGGAAAAACACCTTCATGCCCGCCAATAAGCCAAGTCGTTTAGGAAAATCCCGAAAACAAAGACTCACCGAGACCGGCAAAATTCTTACCGCGTTGGAGTTCGGGCCAAAGCAAAGGAACGAAACTGCCGCCTACACGTTGCTGGCATTGCTTGATCTCCGCCCAGGTGTTCCTTGGGAAGAGGCGCAAGCGCCGCTATGCGGCATCACGCCAGTCATTGAATTTATCGCCAGGGCAAACGGTGTCCGCTACGCGCCCAACACCCGCGAAACAATTCGCGACGATGCAGTGAAGTTTTTTGTGGAGGCAGGTTTGCTGCTTCGCAACCCGGATGATCCCAACCGCCCAATCAACAGCGGGAAGACGGTCTATCAAATTGAACCGTCGGCGTTGGCATTGCTTCGCAAAGTCGGAACGCCGGGATGGACTCCCGCTTTGAATAAATACCTGGCCAGCCGCGAAAGCCTGAAGCACGAAATAGCTCGCCAGCGGGACTTGACGCGCGTGCCGGTAACGCTGCCCGATGGTTCAAAAGTAGCCCTTTCGCCAGGCGGCCAAAATCCCCTGATAAAAGCAATCATTGAACAATTTTGTCCGGCGCTCGCTCCCGGTGGCGTTGTCATCTACATCGGCGACACGGAAAATAAATTCGTTCATCTTGCTGCTGAAGATCTCAAATCCCTGGGAGTGACGCTGGACTCAGCGGCAAAAATACCTGATGTCATCGTTCACCATACCGCAAAGAATTGGTTGCTACTTATTGAAGCAGTTACCAGTGCCGGGCCAGTGGATGGTAAACGGCGCAAGGAACTCAAAGA
>Ga0302319_10021912_pt1 | contig 11493 bp, 21 predicted proteins | sample Bog_T0_2_FD_203319 | JGI IMG/M metagenome (GOLD analysis project Ga0302319, IMG submission 203319) | Peat permafrost microbial communities from Stordalen Mire near Abisko, Sweden - Bog_T0_2 | ecosystem: Environmental > Terrestrial > Soil > Wetlands > Peat | place: Sweden: Abisko, Stordalen Mire...
GCCTTGGGCACGGTGGTGGTGATGCGCTCTTCTTCGATCATGCTTGTAACCAAGCCACGCAGTAACGCGCGGCGTGCGCTGATGTTGCGCTTAAGTTTAAATCCGGCCTTGCGGTGCCGCATGTGTTATTCCTCTGCTCCGTATTGTTCGGCAGCGGCGAAATCAGCGTGCGTCGCCGGAGGCGCTCCACCCACTAATCGGCCCTGCGCATCGAACTTCATGCCAAACGAAAGGCCGAGACCGGAAAGAATCTCTTTTATTTCGTTCAGCGACTTGCGACCGAAATTCTTGGTGCGCAGCATTTCCGATTCGCTCTTCTGCACCAAGTCGCCAATGGTTTGAATGTTGGCGTTCTTGAGGCAGTTGTACGAACGGACGCTCAGTTCGAGTTCTTCCACTGAACGGTTCAGCACTTCGTTCATCTGGTTGATGGCGCGCTCTGCCGGCTCTTCCGCCACTTCGGGGCTCTCTTCAAAGTTAATGAAGATCGTCATGTGGTCTTTGAGGAGCTTGGCCGCTTGGCCCACCGCGTCTTGCGGAGAGATGGCGCCGTTGGTCCAGACTTCAATGGTCAGCTTGTCGTAATCGGTGTTCTGCCCCAAACGGGCGGCTTCCACCGTGTAGTTCACTTTGCGCACGGGCGAGTGAACGGAGTCGATCGGGATGTAGCCGATCGGCAGATCTTCGTCATAGTTACGATCGGCCGAAACGTAACCACGGCCGCTCTTGATCCGCATTTCGATATTGAGTTTGCCGCCTTCACCCACGGTGGCGATGTGCAAATTGCGATCGAGGACTTCGATATCGTTGTCGGTTTCGATCTGGCTGCTCATCACTTCGCCGGGAGCATCAACGGTTAAACGGGCAATGCGCATGCCCTCGCCCATCATCTTGAAGGGAACCTGTTTAAGGTTGAGGATGATATCGGTAGCGTCTTCGACGACACCGGGAATGGGACTGAATTCGTGCGATACGCCATCGATGCGTACACCGGTAATCGCCGCGCCCTCAATGGAGCTCAGCAACACTCGACGCAAACCGGTGCCGATAGTGGATCCGAATCCACGTTCGAACGGCTGCGCCGTAAACTGACCGAAACGCTCGGTAAGAGTCTCGGTGTTGGCGACTAAACGCTTGGGTTTCTGGAATCCTTTAAACATAATCTGCTCTTTCAGGTCCTCCTCGACTTACTTCGAATACAACTCGACGATGAGCTGTTCGTTCAGTTGAATCTGCACCAGCTCTTCACGCTTGGGCTGCTGCAGAATGCGAGCCTTTAGGGCATCGCGGTCTACTTCCAACCATGAAGGGCTGGGAGTGTGGGCTGTGGCGTCGCGCGCGGCCAGAATACTGCTATTGTTCTTGCTGCTTTCGCGAATTTCCACGGAATCGCCGGGCTTCACCGTATAGGACGGAATGTTGACTTTCTTACCGTTGACCGAGACGTGGCCGTGGCGAACGAGTTGACGTCCCTGTGCGCGGCTGGTTGCAATGCCCATGCGGAACATCACGTTATCCAAGCGCTTCTCGAGCGCGGCGAGCATCAGTTCGCCGGTGATGCCTTTTTGCTTGACGGCCTTCTCATAAAGATTACGGAACTGGCCTTCGAGCACCTGATAATAACGGCGCGCCTTCTGCTTTTCGCGCAGCTGCAAACCGTAGCCAACAACCTTGGCCTTCTTATCTTTGCCGTGTTGACCAGGAGCGAAATTGCGCTTTTCAATGGCACACTTTTCGGTGTGGCAGCGCTCGCCCTTCAGAAACAACTTCATGCCCTCGCGCCGGCACAGCCGGCAAACGGGACCACTATAACGTGCCAATCAATGACCTCCACAAAATCCATGCGCCTGTGGCACATGTTGCTAGGTGCGGTTTACGGCAGCAAGCCTTCGTCCCGCTTAAATGACTAAGTAAATTCGAAGAACGAAGCTTCGAATCAAAATCGGCCAAAATCAGACGCGGCGCTTTTTGGGCGGGCGGCAGCCATTGTGCGGAATCGGCGTGACGTCTTTGATGGACTTCACTTCGATGCCGGCAGTGGACAACGCGCGCACGGCCGATTCACGGCCGGAGCCAGGTCCCGCGACGCGCACTTCGACAGCGCGCAAGCCGGATTCCTTCGCCTTGTTGGCGGCAGTGAGCGACGCCTGCTGCGCCGCGAACGGCGTGCCTTTGCGCGATCCGCGGAAACCGAGCGAGCCGGAACTCGACCAAGCCAACACGTTGCCGATAGGATCGGTAAACGTCACAATCGTGTTGTTGAACGAAGCTTGGATATGCACCGTCCCGAACGGAACGTTTTTCTTTTCCTTCTTCTTGAAGGTTTTCTTCTTTGCTGCTTTTGCGGGTGCCTTCGCCATTTATCTCAGATCTCCTACTTCGCAGTTGCCTTCTTCTTATTGGCGACAGTGCCCTTGCGCGGACCTTTGCGCGTACGCGCATTGGTGTGAGTCCGCTGGCCGCGCGCCGGCAAGCCACGCCGGTGCCGCAAGCCGCGGTACGAACCCATTTCTATCAGGCGCTTGATATTCATGGAGACTTCCTTGCGGAGATCACCCTCGATCGCGCCTTCTGTTTCGATGAGCGTACGAAGATGGTTCACTTCCTCTTCGGAAAGATCGCCCACCTTCTTTTCCGGATCGACTTGCGCCCGGTGCAGAAGAGACAAGGCGCGAGTGCGCCCAATGCCGTAAATATACGTCAGCCCAATCGCCGACCGCTTCTTTGCTGGTAAATCAACGCCTGCTATACGCGCCATAATTCCTCTTCGCCTAACCTTGCCGCTGCTTATGCTTGGGATTGGTGCAGATCACGCGCACGACGCCGTGGCGATGAATCACCTTGCACTTGTCACACAATTTTCCAACCGATGCCTTGACCTTCATTGTCGTTTCGCCTTCCTATTTCGCTAAAAGCTCTAAAATCCGTCCACGCGTTCGATCCTGCGCCGAAACCGCCACTTTCACCCGGTCACCGACTCGCAAACGCACAAAATTCGCCTGTTGGGTACTCGGCAGATGGGCTACCAAGGGATGTTCACCCTCGAGCAACCGCACTCTAACCAAAGCGCTTGGCAACAACTCGGTCACGACAGCCTCTGCCACACGTTCAGAGGCGGCTGTACCCTCAGATGCTGCTTCCATACGCCTACCCTACGGCCTGGTCAAAACCCAGGGTCCGTTATCCGTTACTGCCACCATATGTTCGAAGTGGGCCGAATAGGAACCATCCTTGGCCACCGCTGTCCATTTATCGGACAGCACCTTCGTTTCCGGCTTACCCGCATTGACCATTGGTTCAATCGCCAACACCATGCCCGGTTTCAAGCGCGGGTTTTCACCACGCCGATCCACATAGTTCGGAATCTGCGGTTCCTCATGTAAAGAGGTTCCAATTCCGTGCCCTACAAACTCACGAACAATGGAAAAGCCATTGGAAACCACATGCTTTTCCACCGTCCCACAAATGTCAAATAAGCGGTTGCCGGATCTTACCCGGTCAATCGCCATTTCCAAGCTCTCTTCGGTCACCTTTAACAGGCGTTTGACCGAATCGTTCACTTCGCCCACAGCCACCGTCAGGGCAGAATCGCCATAGTAGCCATCCAACAAAACGCCGGTGTCGAGAGAAACGATGTCACCCGGCTTCAACTTCCGCTTGGCGGAAGGCATGCCATGCACCACTTCTTCGTTCACCGACGAACACAACACAAACGGATACTTGGTACCCGCGGCCTGCGTGTAATAACCTTTGAACGCCGGTTTCGCCCCTGCGTCCGCAATCATCTTTTCCGCCGCCAACTCCAACTCTTGCGTCGTAATGCCTTCGGTGACCATGCCCTTGAGATCCTGCAAAATGCGGTACACCAGCATGCCGCTGCGCCGCAACTTCTCAAGTTCCGCACTGCTTCGCCGAACAATCACGACCTTATACTCACCTGTGAAGCACCGTTTGCCTCGCGGCTCATTCCAGCCAACGCTTCGCGAATTCGATCCGTAATGCGCTGGGGAGTATCTTCTCCGCTATTGATATCAAACATCGCCACGCCCGCGCTTTTGAAGAAGCTCAGAATCGGCAGCGTTTGCGAATCGTATTCGCGTAACCGTTCCCGGATCACAGACTCCTTGTCGTCTTCGCGCGTTTCCAAAGCGGACCCATCACGATCACACTTTCCGGCGATTTTGGGAGGATTACTGGTTAAACTGTAAATGGTTCCACAAACCGGACACTGCCGACGGCCACTGAGGCGAGCTACGATTTTTTCGTAGTCAACCACCAAGTGTACCACGGCGGGACGAAATCCGTCACGCTGCATCATGTCCAGCAGCACTTCCGCCTGCTTCACGGTTCGCGGGTATCCGTCCAAAATCACGCCTCGTTTACAGTCCGGCTGCTTGATCCGTTCTTGTACGAGCTCATTCACCATCTCGTCCGGAACCAGTTTCCCCGCCTTGATGAGCGTTCCAGCCTCCCGGCCTAAACCGTCGTCAGCGGTGATATGAGCACGCAACATATCGCCCGTAGACACATGCGGGCCGATACTTTCTTGCAGAATTTTGGCTTGCGTTCCCTTTCCAGATCCAGGCGATCCGAAAAGAATGAGTGCCGGTACCGCTGCAGCTATCGAGTTGGTAGAGGTTCCGGTCAAAGCTTGTCTAATTTACCTGCCGACGTTAACGGCGGCCACGCACACGTCCGGCGCGCGGGGTAAACCCTTCGTAATGACGCATGATCAACTGCGCCTCAATTTGATTCACCGTATCCATGGCCACGCCCACCACGATCAGCAAAGAAGTACCACCGAAGTAGAAGTTGACGTTCAAGCCGTCTAATAGGAAACGGGGGAAATGTTGATCGATCAACTGACCCAAGCCAGCCGGCGGCAAATGCTGCAGCTTGATGCCCTGAATCATGATGGTAGGAATGATCGACAGGATCGACAAATAGAGACCGCCGACTACCGTGATCTTGGACAGGATCTTGTCCATATACTCGGCCGTATTCTTACCGGGGCGAATACCAGGAATGAATCCGCCGTATTTGCGCATGTTGTCGGCGGCTTCACTGGGGTTGAAAATGATCGAAATATAGAAGAAGCAGAAGAATACGATCAGCAGCACGAAGGCCAGATAGTAAAGCGGTTCGGCGGCGCCAAAAGCGCCAAAGAAACTGCTCGCCCAGCGGCTGTTCTTAAAGATGGCAAACTGCATGGCCGTTGAAGGCAGAGCTAAAAGCGACGAAGCGAAAATGATCGGGATGACACCGCCCGCATTGACTTTCAAAGGCAAGTGAGTGGACTGCCCACCCATCATTCGCCTCCCGATAATGCGTTTGGCGTACTGCACGGGAATGCGCCGCTCGCCGCGTTCGACCAAGACTACGAACGCCACCACCGCGACCATCACCGCCAGAATCAGGATCATCTGGAGTTTATTCCAGGTCTGATCGACAAACGTATGTTCGTAGATATTCTCTATGGCGCGCGGCAGACCAGTTACGATGCCGGTGAAGATGATGAGCGACATGCCGTTACCGATGCCGCGTTCGGTAATTTGCTCACCGAGCCACATGATGAACGCCGAGCCCGCGGTAAACGTCAAAACCGTCATCGATACGAACTTCCAGCCGGGGTTAATGACGAAATTGCCATCAGATCCCTGCAAGGCCAGAGCGATACCAAACGACTGAACAATGGCCAGACAGACCGTGAGATAACGAGTCCACTGGGTAATTTTGCGCCGCCCTAGTTCACCCTCTTTTTGCAATTTGTCCAAAGTAGGAATGACCACCGTGAGCAACTGCAAGATAATGGAGGACGTAATATACGGCGTGATTCCCAGCGCGAAAATTGTCATTCTGCGAACGTTGCCGCCGCTGAACAAATCGAAATAGCCCAGGAAGCCGGACTGGGCCGCACGTGTAAAGTAATCTTCGAATCGAATAGAATCGATGCCGGGCGTCGGGATGTGAGCGCCGATACGGTAAACCGCCAAGAGACCTAAGGTAAACAAGACACGTTTCCTCAGATCCGGAATCCGGAACACGTTGGCGAGCGCTTCAAAAAACTTATTCATCGTTGTCTCTTAAGACCAGGGACTCTTGAACCAGAGCTTTCTGTCAATTCGGTAGAGCTACTTCTTTGCGGAAACAGGTTTTTTGGAAACTGGTTTTCCGGTGAATGCCGGCGGCTTGGCGATTACGTCAGCCGTGCCACCATGCTTTTGAATCTTGTCGAGTGCCGATTTGGAGTAGATATTGGCAGTCACCGTGATTTTACGGTTCAGTTCGCCATTGCCCAGCACTTTCAGGCCGGCGCCCAGCTTCTTCACGATGCCACTCTTCATCAAAGACTCCGGCGTAAACACATCGCCTTCCAACTTCTCCAGGATGCCAACGTTAATGATGGCGTAATCCTTATGGAAGATGTTGGTGAAGCCGCGCTTCGGCAAACGGCGGTGCAGCGGCATCTGGCCGCCTTCGAAACCGCGCATTTTGCTGTAACCCGAAATCGACTTGGCACCTTTGGCGCCGCGACCCGCGAACTTACCGCGACCTGTACCCATACCTTGGCCCAGGCGGCGTTTTTTATGCTTCTGGCCCTTCGGTGGGCGCAGGCTGCTTAAATTCATGTCCTTATTCCTTCACGATCTCGAGCAAATGCGGAACCTTGGCGACCATCCCACGGAACGACGGCGTATCCGGCCGCTCGACCGTGCGGTTGATCTTGTGAAGCCCCAGGGACTTCACGATATTCTTGTGCGCTTGTGGCGTACAGATCGGGCTGCGCACCAGCTTAATCTTGATTTTCCCCTCAGCCATTTTCCGTTACCTTCCCTTACCTACAGCTTCTCGATGGGCAGTCCGCGCATGTCGGCGATGGCCGCTTTGTCGCACAACTGTTCGAGCGCATCAATAGTGGCTTTCACCACGTTATGGGCATTGTGAGAACCGATCGACTTAGTAAGCACGTTCGGAATACCCACGGCCTGAATGACTGCACGCACCGGGCCGCCGGCGATGACGCCAGTACCAGCCGGAGCCGGCTTCAACAGCACTAGACCGCTGCCAAAGCGCCCTAAAACAGGGTGCCGAATGGTGGTCTCAAGCACATGCACTTTGCGCAAATTCTTCTTCGCTGCTTCAATGCCCTTCTTGATGGCAGACGGCACTTCTTTGGCTTTGCCTGTGCCATAGCCAACCACTTTCGCCGCGGGGTCGCCTACCACCACCAGCGCCGAAAAGCTCATGTTCTTACCGCCCTTGACCACTTTGGTCACACGGTTGATGCTGACTACCTGTTCCTTGAGGTTCAGGCTGCCCGCATCGATCCGCTTGGCCGATCCATTTGCTGTCATTCGATTTAAAACTCCAGTCCTGCTGCACGTGCCGCGTCGGCCAGCGCTTTCACGCGGCCATGATAAAGATATCCTCCACGGTCGAAGACTACCTTGGTAATGCCTTTTTCCTTGGCGCGCTGTGCCACGGTTTGACCAATCAATTTCGCACCATCGAGATTGCCGCCCTTGCCCTTCAACGTTTTTTCGGTTGAAGCAGCTGCCACGAGAGTATGTCCCGCGGCATCGTCAATCACCTGAGCGTAAATATGATTGAGACTACGGAACACCGCCAGCCGTGGACGTTCCTGCGTTCCAGAGACCCGGCTGCGAATGCGCTTGTGAATGCGCTGACGAATTTCGTTTCTTCCCACCTGTGCCATTTACTTAGCTCCTGCACCGGTCTTGCCGGCCTTCTTGCGCAGCACTTCGTTCATATAGCGCACGCCTTTGTTCTTGTATGGATCGGGTGGCCGCAGCGAGCGCATCAACGCCGCCACTTGCCCGATTTCTTCACGGTCTGAGCCAGTAAGCACCAGGTGTGTCTGCTTATCGATCTTCAAATCCACGCCTTTCGGCAGGATGAATTCGATCGGGTGCGAATAGCCAAGGGTGAACGTGGCAACTTTACCCTTCACGTCAGCACGATAACCAGTGCCGACAATGTCGAGTTCGCGGGTGAATCCGGTGGACACGCCGGTGACGGCATTGGCCGCCAGCGCGCGCGTCAATCCATGCAGCGCCGCTAACTTATCGCTGTCTCTGACAAACTCGAGCGTGTTGCCTTTCTGTTCCGGACGAATTCCGGCGGGCAGAGGCACCGACAGCTTACCTTTCGGACCTTCGACTTGCAAGTCCGCGCCGATCTTGATTTTGACCCCCGTGGGCAGGGGAATGGGCTTTTTTCCTACTCGTGACATGCGTTGGTCCTTACCAGATCTGACACAAAACTTCACCGCCCACGCCCTCTTTACGCGCGGACGAACCAGTCATCACACCTTTCGGCGTGGTGAGAATATTGATGCCAAGGCCGCCTAAAATGCGCGGGATTTCCTTGCTTCCCACATACACGCGGCAACCGGGACGGGAGACGCGCTCAATGCGCGAAATCACCGGCAGGTTGGCAGCCGTGTACTTGAGGTAAATACGGATAAACTTCTTGGCGCCTTCTTCCGTCAACTTGTAGTTGAGGATGTAGCCTTCTTCTTTAAAAATGCGCGCCAATTCGTTCTTCAGCCGGGAAGCCGGTACGTCTACCTTCGCGTGACGGGCAATGAGTGCGTTACGCACTCGCGTCAACATGTCGGCAATGGGGTCTGCTGTCATTTACTTACCTTCAGCACCTTTCATTCCTTGTTTGGTTTTCAAATTCTCTACCAGCTGGCTTTCGTTACGCCCGGGATTTCACCCGCCAGCGCTAACTTCCGGAAACAGATCCGGCAGAGCTGGAACTTGCGCAAGAATCCGCGCGGGCGTCCGCACTGCTTACAGCGGTTACGCAGGCGCGTTGGAAACTTCACCATCGTCTTCGTTTCCTTGGCGTGCGCCAAAGCTGCGAGACGGCTATCTTGTTTTGCGATTTTCGCTGTGGTGGCCATCTAAAATCCTCTTATTGCCGGAACGGCATGCCCATCTGCTTCAACAACGCCAAACCTTCTGCGTCCGTCTTAGCGCTTGTCGTGATACAGATGTTCATACCCTTAGTCTTTTCAACCTTGTTGTAATCAATCTCGGGAAAAATCAATTGATCTTTCAAGCCGAGCGTATAATTGCCGCGGCCATCGAACGATTTCGGAGAAACTCCGCGGAAATCGCGTACACGAGGCAGCGCCACATTCATCAAACGGTCCAAAAATTCAAACATGCGGTCGCCGCGCAGCGTGACCATGCAACCGATCGGCATGCCTTCGCGCAACTTGAAAGCCGCAATCGATTTACGCGCTTTGGTCACCACGGGCTTCTGTCCGGCGATAGCGGCCATTTCGTTCACCGCCCCGTCCATCAATTTGCTGTTACCGGTTGCTTCACCCAACCCGATGTTGAGCGAGACCTTTTGGATCTTCGGCACCGCCATCGGATTCTTGTAGCTGAATTCCTTGGTCAAACCCGGCACCACAACCTTCAAATAGTGTTCCCGCAGGCGCGCCTTACCCGCCGAAGCTTTCGGCGTGTCGGTCTTTTCAAGAACAATACCGCCGCCTTCGCCACGGCCGCCGGTGCGCGGACGCTTCTCAGACTTGGCTTCTTTGGCGGGCGCCTTCTGTTCTTTGGGCTTCTGTTCTTTGTCTGTCTTGTCGGCCATCTTCGTTCTCTATTCCAGCTAAAATCAGTCCAGCTATTTCTTGTCGAGCGTTTCGCCGCCCTTGCGCGCAATACGCGTACGCCGCACTTTGCCGCCTACATTTTCCAGTTTGTAACCCACGCGCGTGGCAATACCGCCAGCCGTCAACATCGCCACGTTCGAGATGTCCATCGGCATCGGCTTTTCCGCAATGCCGCCCTTAATCTGCTTGGACGGATTGGGCCGCGTGTGCTTCTTTACCATTTGCAGACCTTCCACTGTCACCTTACGGGCCAGGCGGTCCACTTCGAGCACTTTGCCCGTCTTACCTTTGTCTTTACCCGCAATCACCTTGACCAGATCGTCTTTCTTGATCTTCAAGCGGACGGGTTTGCGCTCGCCCTTTTCCTGGCGGCGTTGATACGCTACTTTCGGCATGGCTTAGAGCACCTCCGGCGCGAGCGAAACAATCTTCATGAAGCGCTTGTCGCGCAGCTCACGGGCGACCGGACCGAAGACGCGCGTGCCCACCGGCTCGCCCACTTCGTTAATCAGCACCGCGGCATTGGAATCGAAGCGAATATAGGTGCCATCTTTGCGGCGCGTTTCCTTACGCATCCGCACGACTACACAACGCACCACTTTGCCCTTTTTGATCGCCGAATCCGGGGCGGCTTCCTTCACGCTCGCCGTAATGACGTCGCCCAGCCCCGCCCGCAACCCCAGATCGCCGCCGCGCGGCAAAATGCATTGCAGTTTACGCGCGCCGCTGTTATCAGCGACCTCGAGCATTGTTCGCATTCCAATCATGACGTTTCTCCTAAAACCGCCGGCGCCGCACTGTTACAGCGGGCCGCCTGGCGCTCCACTATTTCTTTTTCTTTTTCAAAGTCTTCTTCACGCGGGTATCGGCTTGTTCGGTCAACGCCGGATGATCCACGGTTACTTGCACGGCACGGCGTACCACCGTACCCAACTTCCAACGCTTCAGTTTGCTCAACGGGCGGCATTCAATGATGCGCACCACATCGCCTACCTTGGCCGATTGCTCTTCGTCGTGCGCATAGAACTTCTTGCGCTTCGTGACAATCCGCTTATAAACCGGGTGCGAAGTACGGCGCGTCACTTCAACGACAATCGTTTTCGCCATCTTGGTCGAGACAACCTCGCCCACTTTTTCGTTCTTGTGACCCGTTGCTTCTTGCGTCTCTACTATTGCCGCCATTGTCTACCTTTTCCTACTTCCCTTTTCGCTTGAACAAACCGGCTAAACCCCTGCCCTTTTTGGCGGGAGCCTTAGGAGCCACCGGCGCCGCTTTGACAAGGGGTTCAATCTTCTCGCCAGCTAGTTCCTTGGCGCGCAAAACCGTTAGCATCCGCGCACGGTCTTTCTTGAGCCCACGGTATTTCGTCAAGCCTTCCAGTTGCCCCATGCCCATCTGAAAACGCAAGCGGAACAGTTGCTCCTGCGAATCGTGGATCTGGCGCTGCAAATCGTTGGCATCTACGCCCGAAAAGTTTTTGTGTTTCATGTTCAGGCTTCCTTCTCTTTCGCCACCGCTTCCGGTTGGTTACGGGAAATAAATTTGGTAGGCACCGACAACTTCATCGCGGCCAAACGCATGGCTTCAGTCGCCGTCGCTACGCTCACGCCTTCCATTTCGAACAGAATGCGGCCCGGCTTGATCACCACTACCCAAGCTTCCGGCGCGCCTTTACCCTTACCCATACGGGTTTCTGGCGGTTTCTTAGTGATCGGCTTATCGGGGAATACCCGGATCCACACCTTGCCGCCGCGCTTGATGAAGCGCGTCATCGCGATACGGGCAGCTTCAATCTGACGGTTGGTCACCCAGCCGCAGCGCAGCGCTTTTAAAC
>Ga0302319_10021913_pt1 | contig 11493 bp, 9 predicted proteins | sample Bog_T0_2_FD_203319 | JGI IMG/M metagenome (GOLD analysis project Ga0302319, IMG submission 203319) | Peat permafrost microbial communities from Stordalen Mire near Abisko, Sweden - Bog_T0_2 | ecosystem: Environmental > Terrestrial > Soil > Wetlands > Peat | place: Sweden: Abisko, Stordalen Mire...
GGTCGTGCCCTTGAGGCCAACCAGACCGCAGAAGGCGGCGGGAATGCGTATCGACCCCGCGCCGTCGCTGCCGAGGCCGATCGGACCGACGCCCGCCGCCACCGCGGCCGCCGCGCCGCCGCTGGAGCCGCCCGGCGTGCGCTCGAGATTCCAAGGGTTGCGCGTCACGCCGTAGATCGGCGCGTCGGTCTGGCCCTTGATCCCGAACTCGGGCGTCGTGGTCTTGCCGATCATGATCGCGCCCGCCGCGCGCAGCCGCGTGACGAGCACATCGTCGCGGTCGGGCACATGATCGGTGAAGGCGATCGAGCCGAAAGTCGTGCGCACGCCCTTGGTCGGAATGAGGTCCTTGATGCTGACGGGGACTCCGTGCAGCGGACCCAACGCGTCCCCGGCCATGACCGCCTGCTCGGCGGCTTTCGCGCCGCGCCGCGCGTCTTCGGCGGTCACGGTGATGAAGCAATTCAGCTTCGGTTGCAGACGGTCGAGCGCTGCCAGCACGGCGTCCATGTATTCCACCGGGGACAACTTCTTGCGCTTTATGAGCGCGGCGGCGGCGACGGCGGAGAGGAAGCGCAGTTCGGTATCGGCCATCTTGAGTCTCCTCGGTGTTTGATGCTCAGGCGCTGTCGTAGAGGTGGCAGGCGGTCAGTCGGCCCGGCGCGGTCTCGCGCAGCGCCGGTTCGTCGGTTCGGCATCTCGGCATGACGCTGGGACATCGGGTGTGGAACCGACAGCCGGGGGGCGGCGAGAGCAGGCTCGGCACTTCGCCGCCGATCGGCGGAGTCCTTACGCGCGAGGGATCGGGACGCGGCGCCGCGTCGAGCAGCGCGCGCGTGTAGGGATGCAGCGGCTTCGCGTACAACTCGCCCTTGGTCGCGATCTCGATGATCGCGCCGGCGTAGATGACCGCGACGCGATGGGCGATCGCCCGCACGACGGCGAGATCGTGCGCGATGAAGAGATAGCTGACGGCGAACCGCGCTTGAAGGTCCATCAGCAGGTTGACGATCTGCGCCTGCATCGAGACGTCGAGCGCCGAAACGGGCTCGTCGGCGACAATGAAGCGCGGCTCCAGCGCGAGCGCCCTGGCGATGACGATGCGCTGGCGCTGTCCGCCGGAGAATTCGTGCGGGAAGCGGTCGGCGGAGTCGCGCGGCAATCCCACCATGCCGAGCAAGTCGCGCACGCGTTCGGCGCGGTCGCGCCGCGTGTGGGCGCCGGCGATGTCGATCGGCTCGGCGATCGAGTCGCCGACGCGCATGCGCGGATTCAAGGCGGCTTGCGGATCCTGGAACACAAACTGAGTGCGCGATCGCACCGCGGAGAGGTTGGCGCGCCGCTCGGGTCCGGTGATGAAGCGACCCAACAACTTGACCGCGCCGGCCGTCGGTTCGATCAGGCCGACGAGCACGCGGCCGGCGGTGGACTTGCCGGAACCGGATTCGCCGACCAGACCGAGCGTCTCGCCGTCGAAAATGTCGAGCGACAGGTCGCGCAACGCGTTGAGCCGCGCGGGCTTGCCTCCGGCGCCGCGGATATCGAAAGCCATGTCGATGTGGCGCGCCTCGAGCAGCGGTTCGACCTTCATGCCTGTGACCCGATCGCGCGGGTGCGCGGCGGGCAGCGCACGCGATGCCTAGCGTCGATGGCGACCAGCGGCGGCGGCGCCGTTCGGCAGAGCGCCTCGACATGGGCGCAGCGCGGACTGAAACGGCAGCCGGCGATCGGTTCGTCGGGATCGGGTATGCGTCCCGGTATCGCGTAGAGCCGCCCGATGTCGCCTTCGAGCGGCGGCATCGAGGCCATGAGGCCCTCGGTATAGGGATGCCGCGGCGCGCGAAACAGCGCCTCGACCGGCGCATCCTCGACAATCCGCCCCGCGTACATGACCACCACGCGGCGGGCGAATTCCGCGATCACGCCGAGGTCGTGCGAGATCAACATCACCGCCATGCCGAGCTCCGCGCGCAGATCGCGCAGCAGTTCGAGGATCTGCGCCTGAATGGTCACGTCGAGCGCCGTCGTCGGCTCGTCGGCGATCAACAATCGCGGACGGCAGGCAATGGCCATGGCGATCATCACGCGCTGGCGCATGCCCCCGGACAGCCGATGCGGATATTCGTCGATGCGGCGCGCCGCGTCCGGGATGCGCACGAGGTCGAGCAGTTCGATCGACCGCCGCCGCGCCTCGACCGCCGAGAGGCCTTGATGCAGGCGCAAGGTTTCGCTGATCTGATCGCAGATCGTCAGCACCGGATTGAGCGAAGACATCGGGTCCTGAAACACCATCGCGATGTCGTGGCCGCGCAGACGCCGCATGTCGCGCTCGCTCGCCCGCAGCAAGTCGCGCCCTCCATAGCGCACGGCGCCCGAGCGAAACCGCGCCGCGCCGCGCGCATGCAGACGCAGGATCGACAGCGCCGTCACGCTCTTGCCGCTGCCGGACTCTCCGACCACGCCGAGGCTCTCGCCTTCCGCGATGTCGAACGAAACGCCTTCGACCACCGTGCTCCAGCCGCGATCACCGCGGAACTGCACCGTCAGATCGTCGATGGAGAGCAGCGGGTCCGCCATCTCAGCCTTGCGCCTTCAGGCGCGGATCGAGCACGTCGCGCAGACCGTCGCCGAGCAGATTCAGACCCAGCGCGGCCAGGGTGATGCCGAGGCCGGGAAACAGCATCACCCACCAGGCCTGGGTCGCGTAGTCGCGCCCTTCGGCGATGATGTTGCCCCAACTCGCGGTCGGCGGCGGAACGCCGACGCCGAGGAAACTCAGCGCGGCCTCGGCGAGAATGGCGTAGGCGAAGACGAAGGTGACGTGGACGAGCAGCGGACTGATGCTGTTGGGAAGAATGTGGCGAAGCATGATGCGCGCGTTGCTGGCGCCTGAGATTCGGGCCGCCTCGACATAGTCGAGTTCGCGCACCACGAGGCCGGAGGCGCGCACCAGTCGAACACCGCCGGGGACATAGGCGACCGTCAACGCGATGATCACGCTTTCCATCCGCGGTCCGAGGGCGGCGGTGACGCCAAGCGCGAGCAATATCGCGGGGAACGACATCAGCGCATCCATGACGCGCATGACGAACGGGTCGAGGCGCCGAAACTGCGCCGCGAGAATCCCGAACGCCGCGCCGAGAAGGCCCGACATCGCGGCGACGGCGAGACCGATCCACAGCGAGACGCGCGCGCCGTAGAGCACCCTCGTGAAGATGTCGCGGCCGAAATTGTCGGTGCCGAAGGGAAACGCGGCGGAAGGCGGCTTGAAGCGGAAGCGCACCTTCATCGCCGAGGGGTCGTGATCTGACAGCAGCGGCGCGAAGATGGCCGCGAGCGCCAGCGCGGCGACGAGGATCAAGCCGATCTGGAACGACCGATGGCCGGCCAGCCGGCGCAAGAGGACCAAACGCCGACGCGGCGCCAGCGCGCCCGCCAGGGAACCCGCGGCGAGCTCAGTCATAGCGCACCCGGGGATCGGCGAGGGTGTAGATGAGATCGACCGCCAGATTGATGAGCACGAAAGCGAAGCCGTAGATCAGCATCACGCCTTGCACGAGCGGATAGTCGCGCGCCAGAATGCCTTGCACGACGAGACGGCCGACGCCGGGCAGCGCGAACACCTGTTCGATCACCACGGAGCCGCCGATCGCGGTGGACAACAAAATGCCGATCGCGGTGACGATCAGAATCAAGGCGTTGCGGAACGCATGCTTGCCGACCGTCCGCCATTCGCCGAGGCCCTTGGCGCGGGCGGTGCGGACATAGTCTTGACTGAGCACGTCGAGCATCGACGAGCGGGTCATGCGCGCGAGGAAGCCGATCTGGAAAAGCGACAGCATCGCGGCGGGGAGTACAAGCGAGCGAAGCCACAGCAGAGGGTCGCTCAGAAACGGCGCGTATCCGCCGGTCGGGAACCATCTGAGGCCGACGCTGAATACGATGATCGAAAGGATGGCGATCCAAAACGCGGGGGCGGAAACGCCCAGCAGCGCCAGCGACATGATCGCGGAATCGATCCAGGTTCGCCGATAGTATGCCGCGACGGCGCCCGCGAGCACCCCGATCGGCAGCGTGATCAGCAGCGAAAGCATCGTGAGCGAAAGCGTGACGGGCAGCCGCTCGACCATGGCGGAGAGGACGCTCTGGTTGAGCATCAGCGAGGCGCCGAAGTTGCCCTGCAGCAGATGCCAAAACCAGATGCCGAGTTGCTCGATCAGCGGCCGGTCGAGGCCGAGATTGTGCCGCACGGCGGCGATCGCCTCGGGCGTCGCCTGATCTCCGGCGATCACCACCGCCGGATCGCCGGGCAAGAGATTGATCAGAAAGAACGCCAGGATCGACACGATGAGAACAACGGGCGCCGCCTGCAAGACGCGGTAGGAGATCAAGCGCCACATGACCCGCTCCTTTCCGCCGCTCGTGTCGAAACACGTCGTGGCCCGGGCGCGTACATTTCACGCGAGCCAGATGTCCCAGAGCTGCAAGATGCCGGCGTAGTCGGATTGGCCTTTCAGCTTTTTCGCGTAGCCCGAGAGACGCCCGGTATCGGCGATCTTGATCATGTAGCCTCCGCCCAGCACTTCCTGCTGGATCTTCACCCAGATGTCGCGTCGCTTGTTCAGGTCCGGCTCGGCGAAAAACGCCTTGTAGTCGGCGTCGAGCGCGTCATTCCCTTTGATGTTGGAGAAAGCGTAGATCAGCGGCCGCCATTGCTGCGGGCCGAGGATGTGCTCGGGGCCGAACAATGTCGTCGAGAGGTTCCATTCGCCGCTACCCTGCTGCATGTGCGAAGCGTTCGTGGTCCAATCGACGATTCGCACGTCCACGTTCATGCCCGCGGCCTTGAGCTGCTCGGCGACGACCAACATGGTCGAGCGCATCCATTGATAATTACTGTTGGTCTCGATGATAAGCTTTTCGTTGTTGTAGCCCGCCTTTTGCAGCAGCGCCTTGGCTTTGTCCGCGCTCTTGCCGTCGTACCACGGCGCCGGCGTGTCGGCGCCGGGATAGTAAGGCGTATTGGGGTAAGACATCCAGGGGTTCGGCTTGTTGATTCCACCGACCGCCTCGGAAATCTCGCCGATGTCGATCGCGGTCCCGATCGCCTGCCGTATCGCGCGATTGGCGGTCAAACCGTATTGCGAATTGACGATGACATAGGTGCCGCCGAGCGGGAACACCTGCCGGATGGCGAGCTCGGGGCGGGACTCGATCTGGTCGCGCAGCTCGAAGGGAATGCTGCCGGCCAGTTGCGCTTCATCCGTCTGCAAGGCGGCGATGCGCGTCGTCGCCTCCGGCATGAAGCGATAGTTGACGGCGTCGAGATAGACCGTCTTGCGCCCGGCGTAGCCGTCGCGTCCGGGCGAGCCGAGATCCGGCGTATAATCGTCGAAGCGCTTGATGACGAGATGACTGTCCTTCACCCATTCATCGAGCTTGAACGGGCCCGTCCCGATCACGTCGATGCCGCGGGAGGGCTTGTCCTTTTGCGACGCGGGCAGAATCATGAAGGGAAAGATGGGGGCCTTCATGACGTCGAGCAGAACGACGTTCGGCTCTTTCAGATGAATGACGAACGTGTAGGGGTCGGGCGTCTCGTAACGATCGACGTCCGCGAGATTGCCTTTGTTGGGACTGACCAATCCGTAGCGCTCAATCGACGCCTGAACGTCGGCGGCCGTCATCTCGGCGCCGTTGTGAAATTTGACGCCATGCCGAAGCTGAAACGTGTAGGTCTTGGAATCGTCGGAAACCGCTACGCTCGCGGCGAGCATCGGCTTGGTGGCGTTTTGATTGTCGAGAGAAACCAGCGGTTCGAAGAGATTGTGAATGACCTCGAGTTCAACCGCGCTCGACGAGACATGCGGGTCGAGGCCGCCCGGCCCGGAAACCGTCGCGTAGGCGAGCACGCCGCCCTTTTTCGGATCCGCCTCGGCGGATCGCGCGCCCGCCGGCAGCCAGGCGAGGGCGCCGATCGCAAGCGCTCCTTTAGTGAATTCCCGTCGTCCGAGAGTGGCCATGCGTGTCCCCTTCGACATTTCGTTCATCCAGGCGCGAGCCGCCTGCTGGCTTCGCGAATCTGCTTCTACCCCTCGGCGAGAGCGGCGAAGGCGGCTTGCGTCGCCTCCAAGGCGAAATCGATGTCGGCGTTCGTGTGCGCCGTCGAGAGGAACATGTTGTGCCTCGGATGCATGTAGACGCCGCGTTTCAGCGTCTCCTGGCAGAACCTCTCGCCCTTGGCGAAATTCGCGTCGTCGTCGAACAGGATCGTCGGCATCTGCGGCGGCCCGCTTTGTCGCACGCCGACGCCCGCCGCGGCCGCTTGCGCCGCGATCCCGTCGCGCAGGCGTTGCCCTCTTTCGCGCATGATGCGCGGGCCGTCTATCCGCTCCAGTTCATCGAGCGTGGCGATGGCCGCGGCCATCGGAACCGCGCCGCACCAGAACGAACCCGTCACGAACATCCGCGACGCCGTATCGCGCAGATGATCGGCGCCGGTGACGGCCGAGAGCGGGTAGCCGTTGGCGATCGCCTTGCTCCAGGCGCTGAGATCGGGCCGCACGCCGAGGAGATCCCAACTCCCATGCAGCGTCAACCGAAAGCCCGCGCGAACGTCGTCGAGGATCAGGACAGCTTGTTTGTCGTCGCACAATTGGCGAGCGCGCCGGGCGAAAGCCGCGTCCGGCAGTTCCTGATCGAAGCCGTAGTCGTGCCGGTAGGCCGACGCGATCACCCCGGCGAGATCGTCGCCCGCTTGCTCGACGGCCGCCTCCAGAATCGCGATGTCGTTGTAGACATATTCGATCAGATGCGCGCGATCTTCCGCGGTCACGCCGAGCGGATGCGGCGTGCACCAGGGCACGGCCCCGTGATAGGCGCCGCGCGCGGCGAGGATCTTGCGCCGTCCCGTCGCGGCGCGCGCGAGCGTGACGCAGGTCGTCGTCGCGTCGGTCCCGTTCTTGGAAAACAAGGCCCAATCCGCGTGCGTGACGAGACCCACCAAGCGTTCGGCGAGTTCGACCATGCGTTCGGTGGGGCCGTTGAGCAGATTGCCCTTCGCCATCTGACGTTGCGCGGCCTCGGTCACGAGCGGGTGACAATGTCCGAGAATATTCGGGCCCCAACTGCACATGAAATCGACGTAGCGATGGCCATCGACATCCCAGATATGGCAACCCTCGCCGCGTTCGAAGAACTGGGGATAGCCGGCGGGCAAGCCTTCCGCGCGCATATGTCCAAACATGCCGCCGGGAATGACGCGTCGCGCTCGGGCGCGCAGTTTCCGATCCGTTGTTTCCGCCAGGATGTTCATCGCCGCGTCCTCTCAGGAGAGGCCTAGCTTACGATATAGGATATATCCGTCAATCCCCCGCCGGCCTCAAGCCCGCGCCGGCTTCAGCGAGACCGCGCGCATTTTGGGCGCGCGGACGTCGAGTTGCATCCCGCCGCCGGGCGTTTCGACGAGCGCCGCCTCTCCGGACTCGATCTTCGCGATCAGTTTCACCAGGCCCGCGCCGCCTTCGATCATGTCGTCCTGGACCGCCTGACGCGCGAGAAAGGGGTCGCGGCGGCGCAGCGCTTCCATCAATGTGAGATGCTGATGTGGGCCGGGATAGGTCGGCGCCGCATGGGGATAGAGATATTTGAGCAGCGGACCGTTGCGCAGCCAGATGCTCTCGAGGATCGCCACCAGATCGGTCATTTGCGAGGCGCGATAAATGAGAAAGTGAAATTGGAAATTGGCGAGCGTCGCGGTCTGGGCGTCGCCGCTCCTTTCCGCTTCGATCAATTTTTCGTGGATGTCGGCGAGTCGCGCCAATTCGGTCGAGGTGATCAGCGAAGTCGCCTTCTCGGTGGCGAGCCCTTCCAGCAGAAGACGAACTTCGCGCAGTTCCTTGTAACGCGACAGCGAAAGGTTGGCGACCGTGATCGACTGGCGGGAGCGGATCTCCAATCCGCCCTCGCGCGCGAGCTGCATGATGGCCTCGCGCACAGGCGTCTGGCTCACCCCCATCGCCGTCGCCAGTTCGCCGATGCGCAACCGCTGGCCCGGCCAGAATCGTCCCGCCATCAGCGCTTCGCGAAGCTGGTTGTAGACGCGCGTCGTGAAGTTCTCGCGATTGCCGAGCTTCAAACCCTCCAGCATCGATCTCAATCCCCCGTCGGCTCCTGCTCAGGCTCCGACGCATACACGTCGGCTCCCCGGAAAAACAGCCGTTGCCGCGACACCGACTGCTTCTCGATTTGCCCCCAGTCGTACAGCATGGGAACCATCTCACCGGCCGCCCAGGTCGCGTTCTGGTTCATGTGCCAGCGGTTTCCCGGTTCGCCGGACGCGCCGTGAAAGACGATCCAGCGGCAGTTCGCCCAGGCGCCGACGTCGAAGACGTAGCGTGACAACGACGCGTAGACGGCGCGCGCGCCGACGCTGGCCGCGCATCCCGTCGCGAACACGGTGTCGTTGTCGCCCCCCACCGGCGCGGAAAGTCGGTCGAGCGTCTCGGCGTGCCGAGGCAGGACCGTCGAGAGCGGATGGGCGAGTTTCGGCAGATGCGCGGCGCCCCATGCCTCGACCGGAGACGCCGCGGCCTCGATGAGCGCGTCGCGCAGCAACTCCTCCCATGTCGCGCCGTTCAAAAACGAGCAATCGTCGTTGCGCAACAGACCCAGCGCGGTCCACCAGAGTTGGTTGAGCGGATTGACGCCCGGCGGCACGCCGGCGAAGGGACTTTTCGCCGCCTCGGCGAGGCCGCTACGCGCGGCCACGAGCCGGGTGAGCGCGCGCCGCGTGGCCTGATAGGCGGTCGCGCCCATCGAGTCGGTCGTCATCCGTCCGTCCCAGTCGAGGATGAGACGACGCAGCGCCGCCGCGTCGGCGTGCTCAGGCTCGGGGGACGCCCGCAGGCGCTCGCGTAGCTCCACGCCGGGGATCGTTTCGACATCGCGATGGATCGCCGCCATGTCGTCGACTGTCGCGGCGGTGAGCGCCTCGAGACGTCGCCAGACCCGGCGCGCGCGATGCGGCGGCATCGCGTCGGTGCAGAGATAGTCCTCGCCCTTCTCGACGACGCGGTTGTTGGCGGTGACGATGACGCCTTCCGGGGGATCGATCGCCGCGGGCATGCGGCTCCAGTCGACGATACCGTCCCATTCATGCTCGCCGTTCCAGCCAGGCACGGGCAACCAGCCGTTGGCGCGAGAACGACGCGGGACCTTCGCGCGCACGCGGTAGCCGATCCTGCCGTCGATGTCGCCGGCGACGAGGTTGTGGTCGATGAGCCCCCATTCGCGGGTGGCCTCGTAAAGCGTCTCGACAGATGAGGCGCGCATCATCGGCAGCAGGGTGTCGAACGATCGATCGAGTTCGGTGAACTGCATCGAGCGCAGCGCGATGCCCCAACCGTCGCGCGGATCGCCGACGATGATCGGGCCATGTCGCGTCTCCGCGACCTCCACCGAAACCGCTTGCTCACCCTTGACCGCGATCACCTCGCGTCGTCGTCGCACCGGCTCCCAACCATCCTTGAAGCGAGAGCTCTGCCCGTCGGCGGAAAACTTCTCGACATAGAGGTCGTGAATGTCGACGAAGGCGTGCGTCACGCACCAGGCGACGCGCGCGTTATGGGCGAAATGCGGAAAGCCCGGCACCCCCGGCGCCGTGAGGCCGTTGACGTCGAACTCGTCGCAGGTGATGTGCATCTGCGCGTACATGTTCGGCATTTCCAGCACGCGATGCGGGTCGCCGGCGACCAGCGGGCGCCCGGTCGCGGTGCGCCCTGGCGACAGCGCCCAATTGTTGCTGCCGCCGCCCGTCACGTCGGGCGCGGCGACATCGAGCAAAGCCTCGACGCCCACGCGAAGATCCTCGAGCGCGGCGCGATAGGGCCCTTTTTCGAGGCCCGGCGGAAGGCAGACGAGTTCATCGCCGCCGTCCTCGAAGCGCAGCTTGGCGATCCCTTCGAGGCCGACGATCGGCAGCGCGGCGGCGCGCCAGAGCTTCCACCAGACCGAGCCCATGAGAAAGCCGATCTGCCGCATCACCGCGATGGAATGCCACGGCAGCCATGCTTCCGGCTCGACCCCGAGCAACTCGAATTCAAGCGGCCGTGCGCCCGTCGCTATGAAGGCGTTCACGCCACGCGCGTAAGCCTCGAGCATTTCGCGCGTCTCCGGCGCGAGGACTTCATAGTCGCGCAGGGAAGCGCCCGCCGTGTCGACCTGACGCGCGAGCACGTCGCCCGCGAGCGCGGATTTGCCCACCCACTCGGCATAGCGACCCGTGCCGCGACGAAGCAGCGCCTCCATCTGCCAAAGCCGGTCGCGCGCATGCGCGAAGCCGAGCGCGGCGAACGCTTCGTGGCGCGTTCCGGTCTTGATATGCGGAATGCCCCACGCGTCGCGCCAGATTTCGGCGCTGGCTTGTTTCGTCATGGAATAGCGCTCCTTGTCGTTCGCGCGCCCCGCCTTGACCTCGACGATATAGGATATATTGTTGCCGTCGATGTCAATTCGCCGGCATTTCGCGAAGCGTAGGGAGGATCTCGGTGCGAGACGAATCCATCGGGCGGCGTCAGCCCGCTCCGCGCATTCGCGACCCCGAAGGCCTGCGGGCCATCGCGAGGGAATTGCGCCGGCAGGTCATTCGCATGATCGCGCCCTTCGGCCACGGCTATGTTCAGCAGGGCCTGGGCGCGGCCGATATCTTCGCCGCGCTCTTCTTCGGCGAGATGCGGCTCGACCCCGCCGATCCGGCATGGCCGGACCGCGACCGCTTCTTGCTCTCGACCGCGCACAACACCGCGATCTTCTACGCGACATTGGCGCAGCGAGGCTGCATCCCCGCGGACGTGCTCGCGAGTTATACGCGCGACGGCTCGGCGTTGGAGGTCAACGCCTCGGAGCGCATGGGTCCGGTGGTGGAAGCGACCTGCGGCTCTTTGGGGCAGGGGCTCTCGGTCGCCGTCGGCATGGCGCTGGCCTCGCGGCGTCAGGGGCGTGACAATCGCATCTACGTCGTGCTCGGCGACGGCGAGATGCAGGAGGGGCAGGTCTGGGAGGCCGCGATGGCGACCGGAAGCCATCGCCTCGCCAACCTGTGCCTGATCCTCGATGACAACAGCATGCAAGTGGCCGGCCATGTCGACGTCGTCGTCGACATGAAGCCTGTCGCCGACAAGTGGAGAAGCTTCGGCTTTCGCGTCGAGCGGATCGACGGCAACGACATGGACGCGCTGCTCGGCGCCCTCGACCACGCGCGGGACTTCGCCGATGGCCCCACCTGCATCATCGCGAAGACGCTGGTCGGCAAGGGCGCGCCGTCGCTCGAAGGCGTGCTCGGCCACACGATGCGTTTGACGCCGGAGATGACGCGACGCGTGCTCGAGGAACTGTCGGGGGCGGCCTCATGACAACCCAAGGCGAGAGCGCCAAGGTCTCCGACTTCATCGCCCGCGGCGCCCCCGCGCTTCCCCGGTTTTATGGCGACGCACT
>Ga0302319_10021914_pt1 | contig 11493 bp, 11 predicted proteins | sample Bog_T0_2_FD_203319 | JGI IMG/M metagenome (GOLD analysis project Ga0302319, IMG submission 203319) | Peat permafrost microbial communities from Stordalen Mire near Abisko, Sweden - Bog_T0_2 | ecosystem: Environmental > Terrestrial > Soil > Wetlands > Peat | place: Sweden: Abisko, Stordalen Mire...
ATGGCTTTGCGCCTCTCAGCCGCAAGGCTTCGTCGACACGCGGGTGAAAGCGCGGCGTTTCATCGCCTACTGGTGCGGCATTCTCTCGCCAACCTAGCCCAGGCGCACCAATCGGTCGCCTGTAATGCTCTGCACGACGTCACCGAACGAACCTGCCGCTGGCTGCTGATGTCGCATGATCGAACCAACAGCAACGTGGTGCGACTGACCCAGCAATATCTCGCCACCATGGTCGGGGTGCAACGCACAACCATGACGAGCCTGCTTGCGGGCCTTGCCGACGACGGCGTCATCAAGAAGGGCAGGGGCTGCATCGAGATTCTCGATCGTGCCCGTATGGAAGCCCAGGTTTGCGAATGCTACGAGACCGTTCAATCCAATCTTGAACGCCTTATCGGCCGCGCTCCAAGCGCGCCGTGAGCGCCGCGCGCTAAGGAGAACATCGGATGTCAGCCACTCTGGGGGTTTCGTCAGAGGTGAAGGCCTACGTGCAACACTGGGGAGTGCGGGAATCGGCTGTGCTGGCGCGCTGTCGCCGCGAAACGGAGAGCAATCCGCGAGCGATGATGCAGATCAGCCCGGAGCAAGGCGCCTTGATGCAGGTCCTGACCCGGGCTCTTCGAGCCCGCTGCGTCATCGAAGTGGGAGTCTTCACCGGATATTCGTCCACCTCGGTGGGCCAGGCGTTGAAGGCGATGCACGGCGACGCTGCGGAGCTGGTTGCGTGCGACATTTCCCAGGAGGTGGTCGACATCGCCCGGGGTTATTGGAAAGAGGCGGGTCTTGATGGGATTATCACCACCAGAATTGCACCAGCTGCAGAGTCTCTCAAAGCGCTCTTGGACGAAGGTCGTGCGGGAGAATTCGATCTGATGTTCATCGACGCCGACAAGACGGGCTACCGGACCTATTACGATCTGGGCTTGACGCTTCTGCGGCCCGGCGGAACGATGTTGATCGACAACATGCTTTGGAGCGGCGCCGTGGCTGATCCTACCGACACATCCGCCGACACCGCAGCCCTCCGCCACTTGGCCGCCTACATACATGATGACGACCGGGTGGACATGACTCTCGCCACCGTGGGCGATGGCCTCTCAGTCATCCTCAAGCGTTGATCCCAGGCCCCTCACTCCGGAGCGGCGATCAACTTTTCGCAGGCGGGGGCTTGGCTTTGCCGCGAAATTGGCCATTGTCGCCTCTTTCGGGCGCGCGGTGACGCCGCGTTAGCCATCCCAAGGAGCGAGAACATCAACATGCCGGAGACCACTCCGAAGAAACCGAACGGCCTGCAAAAGGTTCTGAAGCCGTCGCCCGAACTGGCGGCCGTGATCGGGTCCGCTGAACTGTCGAGGGGCGAAGTCGTCTCCAAGATGTGGGCATATATCAAGGGCCACAATCTGCAGAACCCCGCGAACAAGCGTGAAATCCTGGCTGACGCAAAGCTCAAGCCCGTCTTTGGCGGCAAGGACAAGGTTGATATGTTTGAGATGAACAAGCATCTCGCCAAGCACCTGAAGTAGTCGGTTCGCGCCCACGCCGCGACGCGACTCGCCTTCGCGAATCGTCGTCAGAGCGTGGTGCGCACCTTCAGCAATTCCGGAAAGAACGCCGTTTCCAGTGCCTTGGCGAGATAACCAAGGCCGGCGCTGCCGCCTGTGCCCGTGCGGCCGCCGATGATTCGTTCAACCGTTTTCAGATGGCTGAACCGCCATTGCTGGAAGCGGAAGTCCAGATCCACCAGTTTTTCGGCAAGTTCGTAGAGATCCCACCAGGCTTCTGGGTCGCGATAAATCGCCAGCCATGCGGCTTCGACCTCGTCGCTAGCGACATAGGGCGCGCTCCAATCACGGTTGAGTTGACCCGCCCCGATCCCGAACCCTCGCCGCGCCAGCAATCGGACGGCTTCGTCATACAGGCTGGGTGTGTAAAGCGTCGCCTTCAGAGCCGCATGAACTGAAGGCGCGGCCTCGTGCACCTTCAATGCGTCAGCGTTCTTCGATCCAAGAATGAAATCGAGTTGCCGGTACTGATAGGATTGAAATCCTGAGCTTTGACCGAGCGATGGTCGGATCTTTGCGTACTCGCTGGGCGTCAGGGTGGCCAGGACGTCCCACGACTGAATCATCTGCGACTGGATGCGACCGACGCGCGAGATCATCTTCAGCGCACTCGCAAGGTCGTCCTTCCTAACGCAGTCGCGCGCGGCGCCCAGTTCATGAATCGCAAGCTTCATCCAAAGCTCGGAGGCCTGGTGGATGACAATGAACAGCATCTCGTCATGCTGATCCGATCGTGGCCGCTGCGCTCCGAGGATCTCGTCGAGCGCAAGATAGTCACCATAGCTCAGGTCGGGACGAAGATGCGGCGCGGGCGGAGCGGTCATGGCCTTTCATTCGCACGCGGCCGATCGCTGTCAACGCTGCCGCCCATCCTTGACACAAAACATGGTCGCCCTAAGAGTGATCACAGATGGAACGGGGCCTGTCTTGCGCCTCCGAAGCCGCGCGCCGACTCCCTGGAGAACCGATGTCCTCCCCTCTAAGCCCTGTCGCTGATCCTATGGAAGCGCGCGCCTTCCTTGAGGCGCATCCCGATGTTCAGTTTTTCGAGATCTTGTTCACCGCGCTTTCCGGCGTGCCGCGCGGCAAACGCCTGCGACGTCACGAAATCATGGCAGTGTATGAATACGGCAGGTTTTTGCCCGGGTCGATTCTCGTCTGTGATGTCACCGGCCAGGATTGTGAAGACACCGGTCTGGTCTGGGAAGACGGGGACGCCGATCGCCTCGCCAAGCCTGCTCCGGGAACCCTGGTCCGCGCGCCCTGGTTGGGCGATGACGTCGCGCAGGTCATCACCTCGCTTTACGAACTTGATGGCCAGGCCAACGATCTCGATCCGCGGCATGTTCTGCGCCGTGTGCTCGACCGGTTCACCGGTGATGGTCTGACTCCCGTCGTCGCTTGTGAGTTGGAGTATTATCTGGTCGACCCGATCCGCACTCCAGAGGGAGGCGTACAACTCGCGGCCACTCCGACGGGAGAGCGGCCAACCCTTCACGGCGTCTATGGCCTGCGCGAGCTTGAGGACTTCTCCGGCTTCCTGCGCGATCTGTGGCGCGCCGCCGACATTCAGGGCGTGCCACTGGAGGGCGCAATTTCTGAATACGCGCCTGGCCAGTTGGAACTGACGCTCAAGCATGGACCGGACGCGTTGCGCGCGGCCGATGAGGCGGTGATGTACAAGCGCATCGCCAAAGGCGTCGCGACTCGTCACGGCGCCGAGGCCACTTTCATGGCCAAACCATTCGCTGATCGGGCCGGCAGCGGCCTCCACCTCCACGTCAGCATCAATGATACAGACGGCGGGAACATCTTCGCAAGCGAGGACCCAGCCGGGACCCCCGCTCTGCGGCACACCGTGGGGGGCCTGAAAAATGGCCTCGCCGAGGGGATGGCCATCTTTGCTCCTAACGCCAATTCCTATCGCCGTTTCCGCGCCAACTCTTACGCCCCCGTTGCGCCGACCTGGGGGGTCAACAACCGCACCGTGTCGCTGCGCGTGCCCGCCGGACCTGCCGCAGGCCGTCACATCGAGCACCGTGTCGCAGGCGCCGATGCCAATCCCTATCTGGCTTTGGCCGCACTGCTGGCCGGCGTGCATCACGGGCTCACGCACAAGACCGATCCCGGGCCGCCGGTAGAGGGCGACGGTTACGCCGCCGCAGCGAAGAGTGATCTGCGGCTGCCGGCGAACTGGTTCGCCGCCGTAGATGCCTTCGACCGCTCCGAGGTCCTGCGCGACTATCTGGGTGATCGCTTTGTCACCATGTTCGCGAAGGTCAAACGCACCGAGCAGGACCGGTTCAACGAGGTCGTCTCCGCGCTCGACTACGACTGGTACCTGAAGAACGCGTGAGGGCCGGGGCGTGACCTTCACCGCTTCCTCGAGCCGCCGCGCGTCCCGGCGCTCTCTGCTTGCCGGGCTTGGCGCCGCCGCCGCGGGGCTCAGTTTCACATCGCTTGATGGGTGCGCGCCCAAGGGCAAGGCGGGTCCTAACGGCGAGGAGCTGAAGCTCAACCTCTACAACTGGGACACCTACACCGGAAAAACGACCTTGGCCGATTTCAAGGCGGCGACGGGAATACAAGTGAAGATGAGCCTCTTCGCCACGAACGACGAGCTCTTCGCAAAGCTCAAGGCCGGCAATCCTGGTTTCGACGTCATCGTGCCTTCGAATGAATACGTTACGCGGTTTCGCATCGCCGACCTCCTGATGGAGCTCGACCTTGCCAAGATCCCCAATCGCGTGAACCTGTTGCCGGCGTTTCAGAACCCGCCCTTCGATCCCGGCCGCCACTTTTCCATGCCCTACACTTGGCTGGTGCTCGGCATCGGCTATCGCAAGTCAAAGATGCAGGGCGTTCCGGACAGCTGGAAATGGGTGATGGACAGCGACCGCTACAGAGGACGGATCGGCCTCTTCGCGGAGGCCGACGACCTCATTGAGTTGGGCGCCAAATATCTGGGCCACTCGGTGCGCAACATACCGCTGCCGGTGATCGACCAGGTAGCCGAGATGTACATCCGCCAAAAGCCTTACGTGAAAATCTTCCACCATGACGAGGGCCAGGACCTGCTGCTGTCCGGCGAGATCGATATCGTCATGGAATACAACGGCGATATCGCACAGGTGATGACCGAGGATTCCGATCTGGACTTCGTCGTCCCCCGTGAGGGGAGCATCATAAATTCCGATTGCCTATGCATTCCCAAGGGGGCGCCACGCCCGGACAACGCCCACAAGTTCATCAACTTCCTCCTCGACGGCAAGAACGGCGCCGAGATCTACAACACCATCAAGTACCCCACGCCCAACGCCTCGGCTTTGGCCCTTATGCCCGCCAGCTACCGCGAGAACCCGGTGATCTTCCCGCCCGCTGAGGTCATGGCCCGCTGCGAATACGCTGATTTCGAAGGTTTGGCGCGGTCCCACCTCTACGACGAGACCGTCACCCGGATTTTCGCCGCATGAGCGGGCGACGGGACCAACCCCATGGATGAGTCCTGGAAGCGCGCCCGGGCGGTGTTCGCCACGCTCGCCGGTCCGCCGGTGGTGTGGCTGTTCGCCTTCTTCCTGATCCCGCTGGCCATCATCTGGGCCTACAGCTTCGGCGAAAACCAGAGCCTCACCCACATCGCCATCAACGGCACGCTTTCCAACTACATCCACGCCATCAAGCCCCTCTATCTGGGCATCATCTTCAAGTCGTTCTGGTTCGCGGCCCTGACCACGGCGCTGTGCCTGGTGGTGGGATTTCCCGTGGCCATCGCCATCACCTTCGCGTCGGAGAAGACCAAGATCTGGCTCCTCCTGCTGATCATGCTGCCCTTCTGGACCAACCTTTTGATCCGTACCTACGCCCTGATGGCCGTGCTCAGGACCGAGGGATATATCAACTATTCGCTGGCTTTCCTGTGGAACGGCCTGGGCCATCTCGCCGCCCTCACGGGCCATCCTATGGCGGCGTTTCAGCCGCTTGAACTCCTGCACAATAACTTCGCCGTGGTGTTCGGCCTGGTCTATGTGCAGCTACCGTTCATGGTCCTACCCCTCTATGCGGCCCTGGACCGGCTGGATCGCTCGTTGCTTGAGGCGAGTCTCGATCTAGGCGCGGGCCACATGACCACCTTCACCCGCATTGTCGTTCCCTTGGCCACACCTGGCATTGTGTCCGGTGTACTGGTCACCCTGATACCCTCGATCGGGGCCTATCTGACGCCGGACCTGCTGGGTGGTCCCTCCAGTCAGATGATCGCCAATGTCATCGAGCGCCAATTCAAGACAGCCAATGACTGGCCCTTCGGGGCGGCTCTGTCCTTCCTTCTGATGTATATGACGTTCCTCGCCATCGCTGTTCAGGCCGTGGTCGCCCGCGGTCGAAGGGCGCGTCAGGCATGAGCGCGCGCTCCAGGAGAGCCCCGCCAGGGCCGCTGGAGTATCTTCGGCGCTGGCCGATTCAGGCCTGGCTCATGGCTGTCGTGATCTACCTGTATGCGCCGCTGATCACCCTCATGGCTTTCAGCTTCAACGACAGCCGGCGCAACATCGTCTGGCGCGGCTTCACCCTAGATTGGTACAAGGTCGCCTTCGAAGATACCGATCTGATCGCGGCCTTCGGCAATTCGCTCACCATCGCGGCAGTCTCGACGGTGGTCAGTGTGATGCTCGGCGCGTTGACCGCCATTCTACTCTGGCGGTTTCGCTTCCCGCTGAAGCCCGCCCTCGAGGGCGCGCTGGGCCTTCCGATCGTGGTGCCTGAGATATGCATGGGCGTCGCCATGCTGGTCTTTTTCACCCAGGTGATGCCCTGGCCAACCGACCTGATCTGGCCGCTGAATCTGGGCGCCATCATCATCTCGCACATCTCCTTTTCGTTCAGCTTCGTCGCCATCGTGATCCGCGGGCGTCTGGCTTCCTTTAACCGCGAACTGGAAGAGGCGGCCAAGGATCTGGGAGCGGGAGAGTGGCGGATTTTCTGGGATGTGCTGGTCCCTCACATGCGTCCAGGCCTGCTGGCAGGCGCCCTGCTGGCATTCACTCTCAGCCTGGATGATTTCGTCATCACCTTCTTCACCTCGGGCCCGGACACCACAACCTTCCCGGTAAAGGTCTATTCGATGGTCCGCTTTTCGGTGACGCCAGAGGTCAACGCCGCCTCCACTATTCTCATTGTCCTGACCGTCGCGCTCACCGCTCTGGCTCTGCGACTTCAAGGCACCGACGTAGCGCGCATCGAAGCAGGGGATGGAGTCTGAACGCCGTGGCGAAACCTCCGCAAAAGACCATCATTCGCTTCGAGAATGTCACAAAGCGCTATGGCAAGGTGCTGGCGGTCGACAACGTCAGCCTGTCCGTCGATGAAGGTGAATTCTTCGCGCTTCTCGGGCCCTCGGGCTGCGGCAAGACCACCTTGCTGCGCATGCTGGCCGGCTTCGAGACGCCTTCGGAGGGTCGAATTCTCATTGATGGTCAGGACATCAGCAACGTCCCGCCGAACAAGCGGCCGGTGAACATGGTCTTCCAGTCCTACGCCGTCTTTCCGCACATGACTGTGGCCGATAATGTTGCCTATGGGCTCAAGGTCGACGGCGTCCACGTCGCAGAGCGCGATCGGCGCGTCCACGAGGCGCTGGGCTTGGTCAAGCTGGACGGCTATGGCGCCCGCAAGCCCGATCAGCTTTCCGGCGGCCAGCGTCAACGGGTGGCGCTTGCCCGAGCCCTGGTTAAGCAGCCCCGCGTTCTGCTCCTGGATGAGCCCCTGTCGGCGCTGGACGCCAAGCTGCGTGAGGCCATGCGCTCCGAGTTGACGCTGCTGCAGGAAAAGGTCGGCATCACCTTCCTGTTCGTCACACACGACCAGGACGAGGCCCTGGCCATGGCCAGCCGCTGCGCCGTGATGAACCGCGGCCTCCTGCAACAGGTCGCCACCCCAAATGACCTCTACGAATATCCCAACTCGCGGTTCGTCGCCGATTTTATCGGATCGGTGAACATGTTCGAGGGCAGGCTGGTTGTGGACGAGGCCGACCATGCGGTCGTCGAGTCGCCTGAGCTTCCCACCCGGGTTTTCCTGGATCACGGCGTGACCGGCGCCCATGAGAGCACTGTGTGGGTGGCCTTGCGGCCGGAGAAGATCGAGCTGCACAAGCGCGGAGAGGGGCGGCCCATGCCGGATCTTGAGGACATCCCGGAAGGGTGCAACGTCGTCCCGGGTGTCATTCGCCATATTTCGTACCTCGGCAGCGAGTCCGTCTACGAAGTCGAGGTCGAGGGTGGTCGCCCGGTTCGCGCGCTGCGGTCCAATCTCACCCGCCGCGACCAGGAGGATTTCACCTGGGATGAGCCTGTCTGGCTCGCGTGGCACGCGTGCTCACCTGCGGTGCTGCTGTCATGACCGCCCGTGCCGTTCTGGGGGTTGTCGCTTGTTCGCGCGCCATCGATGATGAGCCTGCGCAGCTGGTCAAGAACCGCTATGTCACCGCAGCCATGACCTATGGCGACGTCGCCGCCCTGCTCGTTCCGTCGCTCCCCGACCTGATGAGAGCCGCCGACGTTGCACCGCGATTGGATGGACTTCTCCTGACCGGAAGCCCCTCCAACGTCGCGCCTGGCCTCTACGGCGAGAGCGATGCGCCGGACGCCGAAGGCCCGTTCGACGCGGGCCGTGACACCATGACCGCCGATCTGATCAAGGCCATGCTGGATCTGGGCCGACCTGTGTTCGGCGTGTGCAGAGGTCTCCAGGAGATCAATGTCGCCTTCGGCGGCGCTCTGCGGCGCGACACCAGCCGAAATCCCGGTCTGATCGCCCACCACGCTCCCGATGGCGCCACCCTGCCTCAGATGTTCGAGCACGAACACGAAGTGGCGCTCGCCCCGGGCGGCCTACTGCGTCGTGAGTTCGGCCGCGATCGACTTCGCGTCAATTCCGTACATTTTCAGGGAGTCGGGCGCTTGGGTGAAGGACTGTCGGTGGAGGCCAGCGCTCCTGACGGTCTCGTCGAAGCGGTCTCCGCCGTCGTCAACGGCGCTCCTGTCTTGGCCGTGCAATGGCACCCCGAGTGGCGGACTCAGGACAACCCTGACTCCCAATCCTTCTTTCGCCTGCTTGGTCGCGCCCTGCGCGGCGAGCTCGCAGCCGCATAAACACCGCAAGGACCCCCAAACCGTGACCCTCCGCAACTATGATATCGCCGAACTCCGCCGCCTCGATGTGGCCCATCACCTCCCGGCGCAGACCGACTATAAGCTCCAGCGCGACGCTGGGGGCAGCCGCATCATCACGCGGGCCGACGGGTGTTTCATTCATGATGGCGAAGGGAACAGTTTTCTGGACGGTATGGCCGGCCTCTGGTGCGTCCAGGTCGGCTACGGGCGCGAGGAGCTGGCGGCGGCCGCCTATGACCAGATGCTGGAGCTGCCCTACTACAACACCTTCTTCAAAACCGCGGCCCCCACCACGGTCATGTTGGCCGCCAAGGTCTCGGAGCTCTTGGGTGGAGACCTCCAGCACGTGTTCTTCAACAATTCCGGCTCGGAAGCGATCGACACCATCATTCGACTGGCCCGCTTCTATTGGCAGGTGAAGGGGGCCCCTAACCGCAACATCATCGTCGCCCGGGTCAACGGTTACCATGGCTCCACCATCGCCGGGGCCAGCCTCGGCGGCATGAAGGCCATGCACGAGCAGGGTGGGCCCTGGGTGCCGGGGATCGAGCACGTTATGCAACCCTATCTCTTCGGGGAAGGCTTCGGTGAGGATCCCGCCGTCTTCGCCGCCCGCGCCGCCGATGCGGTGGAGCAACGCATACTTGAGGTGGGACCCGAAAATGTCGCCGCCTTTATCGGCGAGCCGGTCCAGGGGGCTGGCGGTGTCATCATCCCGCCAGCGGACTATTGGCCGCGCGTCGAGGCAATCTGCCGCAAGTACGGCATACTGCTGATCTGCGATGAGGTGATTTGCGGGTTCGGCCGTCTGGGCTCCTGGTTCGGCTTCCAGCACTTTGGCGTCAAACCCGACCTGGTCAGCATGGCCAAGGGCCTTTCCAGCGGCTACCTGCCCATCTCCGCCGTGGGAGTAGCCAGTCACATCGTCGAGGCGCTGCGTGAGAAAGGTGGCGATTTCGTGCATGGATACACCTATTCGGGCCATCCCACCTGCGCAGCCGTGGCCCTCAAGAATATCGAGATCATGGAGCGGGAAGACTTGGTCGGCCGCACCGCCGGTGACAGCGGCCCCTATCTTGCCGCCGCTCTCGGCCGCCTCGCTGAACACCCGATGGTGGGTGAGACCCGCTCCCTTGGGCTTATCGGGGCGGTGGAGATCGTCTCGGCCAAAGGCACCAACCAGCGCTTCGGCGCCGCGCCAGGCAACGCCGGGCCGCTGGTGCGCGACCTTTGCATCAAGAACGGTCTGATGGTGCGCGCCGTGCGCGACACTGTGGTGATGAGCCCCCCGCTCGTGATCTCCCACGCCGAAATCGACCGCCTCGTCGATACCATCGCCCGTTCCCTCGACGAAGCCGCGCCGTTGCTGCGTGAGAAATTCGCCGCCTGATACTGTGCCGCCTGGCAAACGGCCGCCGCGCTGTTCGATGGGGAGGGAGGGGTCGAGATCGAAGGACCTGACAGTTGGTCCGTGTAGCGCTTTATGACAGGGTCCGACCAGGGTTGCTCAAGGGAAAATCCCATGCCCGCACATCTGCCTCGTCGGTGGTCAGGCCTTGGCGTCGTGGTCGCGCTGCTGGCCGAAGCAATGCCTGTGGCGGCCCGGGCCGGGGGTGCTTTCGATGGCGCGTGGCAGACAACGGTCTCATGCGCCGCGGCGGGCGGAGCGCTGGGTTTTTCCTATCGGTTCGACAGCGAGATAAAGGACGGAGCGTTTCGCGGTCTCCATGGGGAACTGGATGCTCCGGGCTACCTCTTGATCACCGGCGCAGTCGGCGCGGACGGGTCCGCGAAGCTCTACGCGGCCGGCCGCACGGGATCCAAGGAGTTCGTTCCCGGGCGCGACACGCCGCGCGGGACGGAATACGGCTACAACATCGACGCCCACTTTGCGGACGCTACCGGGACTGGAACCCGCGTCGAGGGTCGGCCGTGTTCACTGCAGTTCGAAAGGCGTTAGATGCAAGGGGTTGAGAGACCATGAGCTTCACCACACCCTTGGTCCTGGCGGGTCCTCTTCGTTCGCCACGCCAGATGCTCGCCGATCAGGAATACGGCGGTCACAGCTCCATCCATGATGACGCCATGGCCGAGAAACTGGGCTTCCGCGCCGGACCCATCGAGGGTCCCACCCATTTCAGCCTGTTCCCGCCTTTGCTGGAGCATCTGTGGGGCCGGGCCTGGTTCGAGCGCGGGTGCATTTCGGCCCACTACCAGACCATGGTCGTTGAGGGTGAGGAGGTGCGCGCCTTCGTCGAGATCCCGCCGCCTGGCGTCCCGCGCACCCGCGTTTGGGCGGAAAAGGCCGATGGAACGCCGGTGCTGGAGGCCAGCGCCAGCCTTGGACCCGGCCATGGCGAAACCCTGCTCGAAGGGCGCCTGGCAAAGCTGCGGCCGCCTGAAACACTCCTGATCCTTGCCGATCTGGCTGTTGGCATGAAGGGCGCGGTCGATGAGATCGTGCGCATGGACGCCGATCAGCACATGGGCGCCCTCTATCCCTTCAGCCTCGCGCAAAAGCTGGAGAAGATCACCGAGCCTTCGCCCTGGTATGCCGACGCCGCCGCCTCGCCCTGGGGCCGGCCGATCATTCCCCTCGAAATGGTCAGCGTCCTGGCGGAATATTCCAGCCACAAGGCGAAATTTCCCGTGAAGGGACCGGCGGTCGGCCTGTTCGCCGATCAGGAGATCCGCATGTTCGACGGGCCCCTGTTTGTCGGCGAGGACTACCTCATCCGCCGCGAGATCGCCGCGCTTTCCGA
>Ga0302319_10021915_pt1 | contig 11492 bp, 10 predicted proteins | sample Bog_T0_2_FD_203319 | JGI IMG/M metagenome (GOLD analysis project Ga0302319, IMG submission 203319) | Peat permafrost microbial communities from Stordalen Mire near Abisko, Sweden - Bog_T0_2 | ecosystem: Environmental > Terrestrial > Soil > Wetlands > Peat | place: Sweden: Abisko, Stordalen Mire...
CGTCGAACATGGCGCGCCCCTTGTACTGCTTTCCGCCCACCATCATTGGCAGGAATCCGCCATCGCTCCCCACCGGTACGCAGCCATGAAAAATCAGATGCTCTTCGCGGCTCGTGTACATGGCGCCATTCTTCACCATCCAGCGTAGCTGTTGGCGGAGCTTTTCGCTTGCAAGGAACGACCCTCGAATGCGTTCAAGGCAGCTCTTTTCGTCCGGGGAAAGCTCGTACGGGTTTGCGGGGTCGATCGTCGGGAAATTGGTATCCTTCAATGAATAGACCGCCCCGTCGACCGTGATGGTACCGGCCTTGCGATCCATGCGGTGAAGCAGGCAGCGATCTTCCATCTGCCATTCGGGATGGCGGGCGATGGCCTGGCCCTCGAGTTTGAATTGCATGATCGCACAGGCCTTCTGCATGCGGGCCATCACGACTTTTTCCCTCATCCCCTCTCCCTTGCAGCGGAAACAATCCGCAGGATCGTCGTCATATACCTTGCGGGCCAGCACTTCCAGCGGCTGTATCGGAATGCCATATCCCTCTTCCAATTGCGTGAGCCGGCGGTAGCGCAGCGAGACGCGGAGCACGTGGCATATGAGCGCACTGTGTCCGAGGCCAGCCCCCAGCCACGCCATGTCGTGATTGCCCCATACAAATGAAACTTTCGGCTGCTGCATCAGATAATCCACCACCTTGTCCCCTCGCGGCCCGCGGTCCCAGCAATCGCCCGCGATAATGAGTTCGTCGATGGCCAGATTGCGAATCACGCGGCCCGTAAGATGGATGAGATGCAAAACACGACCCCGGCGCACGAGTTCATTCACGATCGCCTCGATGTATCCGTGCTCGCGTTCCGTGGAAGGCTCATGGAGAATCTCCGTGAAGAGCTCGCGATATTCGGCCGGAAAAATGCGCGTCGCATGCTTGAGGCTGCGCCGCGCGGCGAGCACGCGCACCACGTCGAAAAGATTGTGCAGGGTGCGGACGGCGAATTCCTTTTGCTCCATGGGGTCGCGCATGGTGCGCTCCAGGCGTTCCACGATCTCGGCCGGATAAAAAATCAGAGTCAGGAATTCCTCGAACTGTTCCGAGGGCATTTTTTCCTTCAACAGGCGCTCCACCAGCGGGCGCAAGGTGCCCGAGGCGTTGTTGATTACGTGACGCAGTTTCTTATCCTCGCCGTGAATGTCACTGATGATGTGGACGGTTCCCTTTGGCAGCGTTAATTCGGCGGAAAAACGGGCGATCTCGGCGATGGCAAAGTCAATGTTTGGCACTTCGCGCGCAAGCGGTCGGAGGGTCGCCAGTTCGTAGTCACGCAGGCGGATGTCGTTTTTCGTGCTGGGGGTGGCACTCATCGGGCGAGGCTTAATGAACGATTTGCGAAACTGAGCCTAAAATTTGTACAAGTTCCGTTGGGCGTTGGGGATAACAGGAATCTGGGAATTCATTTTTAATCGAGCATCACGGTTCTCCAGTCCTCCAGGGGACGTCAAAGGTCACAGATTTTCCAAAGCGGATAAAGGAAAAAGCCGGCTAAACATTCTGGGTATTATTGGAAAAGCGGGTTTCATTTACGGACCAGCGGGTAATGGGTCGAGATTCGGTACACTCCGATGAGTCCCACCGTTTCTGCTCAATGTCGGGGGTATATGAAACGGATAGGGCAAAATGTCTAAGGTCTGGTGTGCCGCTCGGTATCGCTCACGCCGTAACGCGGAGTCCGGTGTTTCCCCGAATCGCCGGGTATAAGGGGCTGCATTAGCCCGTCTCAAGTTCTTCGCGCCTCTTGCGGTCAGCGGCGACGGTAGCGATCCGGTGCGTGGGGATTCGCAGAACAAGAGGCCTGGCGTGTCGTAATTTGTTGCCTGACCCGCATTTTCCGCATTTTCCCTCTTGCCGTTAGCGCCGACGGTAGCGACCCGGTCCATGGGGATTCGCAGAACGAGAGGCCGCTTGTGTCTTGATTTGTTGCATGGACCTTGGTTTCCTCTAATATTTCAAATTATCGGATTTTCGCCAAGAAAGCTCTTGCTTGGGAAGCATGGTCGAGGGATTTTTGCGCAATGCCGAGATCCCCCAAGGCCCCGTCCTGGCTTCTAGCGATCTGTATAGCGCTGGTTTTATTAACTCCTCCTAAAATGAGAGGTCAAACGCAGGACCTTGAACGACAGATGTTCGACAACAATGTGAAGGAATTGGAGCTTAATGCGAACAAAGGCGATGTTTCAGCAATGAAAAATCTTGGGCGGCTGTATAGCGAGATTTCTTATCCTGGCGACCCATTCAGTAAGATAAGGATAGATTTACACAAAGCATTCTATTGGTATCAACAAGCCGCGCTCCAAGGAGATGTGGCATCTATGGTTAAAGTGGCCAGGATGTACTATTTTGAGGGCGGCGTCCCGAAAAGTATACCGAGAGCGCTTGAGTGGTACGAAAAAGCAGCGAAGCAAGGAAGCGGCGAAGCCATGTATACGCTGGGGAATGTGTACAGAGATGGCAAGGAAGTTCAGAAGGATGACACAAAGGCGTTTGAATACTTTCAGAAAGCCGCGGTCCAGGGATATTACGGTACCGCGTTTCTTGTCGGAAATATGTATGGTGAGTGCGAGTATTGGAATGGCGATAGAGTTGTTCCTCGTGACGACAAAAGGGCCTTTGAATGGTATCAAAAGGATGCGCTTCAAGGTGATGGGTTCGCTCAGGCGGCCATCGGTCTCATGTATCTTCATGGCGAAGGTGTTCCCAAGGACAATGTTATGGCATGCGTTTGGATGATTCGCGCCAACATTGATCGTAACGGCAGAGACGACAATTACTACAAACTTGGGGCGGAAATTCAAAGCAGCGTAACCGAGGCGGAAAAGCTCAAAGCTGAAAAAATGGAGAAGGAGATGTTCCCGCCACCGAAGCCAACCCCGCCGCCGAATATCCCAGGACTCTGAGAGGTCGATGCGAAATCAGTCGCCGGAACGCATCAGGAACATCTGGGCTAGCGATCGGCGGGTTGGTGGGAAGGGTTGTTGTGAGTGCGCGTTTTTCATGTCGTGATCGCCTCGCGGGAGATGTGAGGTGCGCATACTTTTCCTGAACCAATACTTTCCGCCGGATCCGGCTCCGACGGGGATTCTGCTGCGGGAAATCGCCGATGCGTTGGCGGTGGCGGGGCATGAGGTTGCGTTTGCTTCGTCGGGGCAGGAATACCGGGCGGGGCAGGGACGGGGTTCGCGGTATCGGTCGATAACTTGTCGCACCCTTTCAGGGCTTGCCCGTTGGGGAGGGCGGTGACCCAGGGCTGCGCTGGTTCCTCGCTACACCCTGGGCTGGCCTATTTCGGGCCGTTGGCCCTCTTTTCCCCTGGGCTTGGGCGGGCGGCGGCGACTATCGAGTAGGAATCCGTCACCTTTCGACCGGTCGCAATTTCAAAACCCTTCAGCACACGGGCAGCCACTCCCTCACCCTCGAGCATCAAACCCAGCAGAATGTGCTCTGTTCCCACGTACGTATGCTTTAGGTCCTTGGCTTCCTTGCCGGCGAGGGCTAGTACTCTTTTCGCCCTTGGAGTGTAGGGAGGGATTCCGAATACATTCGGTTCCGGGCCGCAGCCGACACATTCTTCGACCTTGTTGCGGACCGTTTCCAGGTCAGTGCCCAAATGCTGAAGCACCTCTACCGCGACTCCGTGGCCAAGCTTGAGCAGACCCAGTAACAAATGCTCGGTGCCGACGAAGTTGTGGCGTAGGCGGACAGCCTCCTCACGCGCGAGCCTGAGTGTGTTATTCGCTGCTGGTGTGAAATCGAGCATCTGTTGAACGGACTAAGGTACCCGGTCCAATGGGAAGGTCGCAGGATGTGCTGTGCCGAAGCGAAACGGAGAGGCCATCCAATTGAAAAGCCAGGATAATTAAATTGCTCCGATTAATGCGGACGCTGGGGCTGCTCATAAATCAGAATGCAGGTATTCGTCCAACAGTCAGTGATGGACACGCTTGCGCCGACGCGGTTTAGGATCGGGATCAACCTCGGCAATCCCGGAAAGGATCACCGCGCCACGGTCTGGAAATTCCGCAACGATGGAAAGGCTTCCGCCCATTGCCTCCACATAGCCGCGCAATGTCGAAAGCAAAAGATCGGTGCGCTTTTCAATCCGCGAAATGCTGTCCTGGGTTACGCCAAGCTTCTTTGCAAGGCGCGTTTGGGTAAGCTTGCGCGCTCGACGCAATTGCTGGCGCGTCATTTCCTCGGCGATCAATTCAGCCGCTCTTTCCTTTACGCGCTTTTGGTGCGCGGCAGGCATTTGCTTGATGACGTCCTGTATGTTCGTAGGCATGGTTAGTTGTTTTCCTTTCGCATTCTCTTCAGATGAGCCGTAAACCGGTCATCTGCTTTCTGAATCAAGTCGCGGTAAAATCTTTTCTCGCTGCCGCCCGATTTGTCGCCCGCAACCAGCAAAATCGCCTTACGCTGGGGATCGAAGGCGAAAGCAACCCGCCACGCCCCATCTGCCGCCTTGAAACGCAACTCCTTCATATTCGAATGCTGAGAGCCTTTCAGCGTGTCGGCATGAGGCCGCTTCAAAAGCGGGCCGAATTGCACCAAGAGCAGGGAAAGCGCCTCGATTTCAATGCGCACCTGCTCTGGCAGCCGCGTGAATTCCGGTAGGAATTCATCGGCGAGTAGAACAACCCAACTCATCCTTGCAGTATGGCATGAAAGACATTATGGCGTCAACGCCATATTGACGAATAGGATTGGGCGCGAATGGCCTATCATTTGGCCATCAGTTCGTAAAAATGCCTCTGTTACGATTTCGAAAATGAAGACGCTATGGCTATTATCATGAAAAGAGCAATGTGCAACGCTATGGCTGGCAGGCAGTCGTTGCGGGGCAGGAACGCCAAAATTGGGAAAATTACGCCGATCTCTTTGGACAAGAAGCCCAGCGACTTGGGATGTTTGCGAGCTTTTCGTCGATGAGGCCGGCGCACCGGGGGGTTGCCATACCGGGTATAAGGTGAAGCGGTGCGCATACTTTTCCTGAACCAATACTTTCCGCCGGATCCGGCTCCCACGGGGATTCTGCTGCGGGAAATCGCCGATGCGCTTGCGGCGGCGGGGCATGAGGTGGCGTTTGCTTCGTCGGGGCAGGAGTATCGAGCGGGGCAGGGGAGGGGATCTCGGATGAAGCGGGAATTGCAGGGGCTTTGGCGGCTTTTTCGCATGGCGCTGGCGGCGGGGCGGGTGGATGCGGTGGTGTCGGCGACGTCTCCGCCTTTGCTGGTGGTGATTGCCGCTGGGATCGCGAAGATTCGGCGGGCGCGGCATTATCATTGGCTCTTCGATATGTACCCGGAACTGGCCACGGCGCTGGGAGAGATCCGGGCGGGGCGTGCGGCGGGGCTCTTCTCGGCCGCCACGCGCTGGGCCTATCGCGGGGCGGATTGTGTGGTCGCACTGGATCAGGATATGGCGGACCGGCTTAAGGGCTACGGGGTCACGGCGCGCATCATGCCGCCGTGGGTGCTCCAGCCGCTCCTCGATGCGCGGGGCTCGACGGCGATGGAAACCCGGGCGTCCAATCCTGCGGAGCCGATCTGGCTTTATTCGGGGAACCTGGGGCGCGCCCATGAATGGCAGACGCTGCTGGATGCCCAGGGCCTTATTGAGGCTGCGGGCTTGCCCTGGCGGCTTGTTTTCCAGGGAGGCGGTCCCTCATGGCCGGCTGCCAGGGAGTATGCCGCCCGCCTGGGATTGAGCCGGTGCGACTGGAAGCCGTACGTGCCGGAGGGTCAATTGCCGGCGTCGCTGATGGCGGCGGACGTGCTTGTTGTCACCCAGAAGCCGGAAACGTGCGGCCTTCTGTGGCCGAGCAAGCTGGCGCTGGTGACTTCCCTGCCACGGCGGATCCTTTGGGTGGGACCCGTGGACAGGGCTATTGCCCGGGACCTGGGCGGGCTGCCGCAGGCGGGGATTTTTGCGCCTGGGGACGCGGAAGGGGTTGCCAAATGGCTGGAAGTTGCCGGTCCGGGCCGGCCAATTACGGTTCGCGACCCGGCCGCGGCCCGGACTGCTGGTCTGGCGGAGTGGGTCCAGATGATCGCGGGAGGCTGAGGAAGTCCTGCGTCAATGGCGGGGTAAGCACGAAAAAGAATCTAAAGGAGCGATTTAGGAAAATGGGGGAGGGATCCTGTTGGTGGGCGCGGAAGGGTTCATGTTCAAGTTAAAGTGTAGGTTCAGGTCGTGCCTGAGGCAGATCCGTCCTTAGACGGATACACGCTGGCGCGCGTGACACCCGGGCTGCTGGTCTTCGGGAATGGGTCCAGGTGATCGCGGGAGGAAAGGGCTAAGGGGTGGCCCTGAGCGCATGCGGCACGTCCAGGCTTGCCCGACAGAAAGGGCGATGGCATCATCCGTGCTGACTCCAGTTGGACCTATGGGAATTACAGGGCATAGCCTAAATTTCGAGACTTCGCGCGATCAGGTGGTCTGAACGCTCGCTGCCATGATCCTGTCCGTCATTTTTTTCGTCCTCGGATTCCTGATTTGTGTCCTGCTCACGCCATGGGTGATCCGGCTGGCGCACCGGGCCAACCTGGGCCTGGACGCGCCTAACGAGAACCGCAAGCGCCACGAGACCCCGATTCCCCGCCTTGGAGGGATGCCGATCATCTGTGCGCTCTCGATCGGACTGATGTTCATTCTCTGGACGCAGCCGGACTGTTCGGTGGCTTTTTTCCCGGTGCTGCTGGGTTCGGTCTGCATGTGCGGGCTCGGGCTTTGGGACGATTTCAAGCCGCTCGGCGCTCGCAAAAAGCTGGCGGGGCAGATCGCCGTTGCCGTGCTCGTTTACAGCATGGGGTTGCGGATCGATCGCGTGACCTATCCGGGCGGGGCCTGGTCGGTTTATCTGCCTCATACCCTCAGCATGCTGGTCACGGTCTTCTGGCTCATCGCGCTGCCGAATGTGGTGAACCTTATCGACGGATTTGACGGGTTGGCGGGTGGGCTTGGCCTGTTCATGGCGGTTACGCTCGGCATTGCCGGCTGGCTCAATGAACAGCGTCCGGTCGCGTGGTATGCCTTCACCATGGCCGGGTCGCTCCTGGGTTTCCTGGTCTTCAATTTTCCGCCTGCCCGCATTTACCTGGGCGATGGCGGGGCGTACCTGATCGGTTTCTGCATCGCAGCGCTCTCGCTTGCCAGCTCGAACAAAGGGTCCATCGCCGCCGTCATGCTCGTGACCGTCGTCGGCCTTGGGGTGCCGATCCTGGACACCACTTTTGCGCTGGTTCGCCGAGGGGTCCGCGGGTTCCCGCTCTTCCACGCGGATGATGAACATATCCACCACCGGCTCTCGGACCTTGGATTTTCGAAGCGCCGCGTTGTGGTCGGTGTGTACGGTATTTGCGTGGTGCTCAGCTTGATTGCGCTGAGCATCATCTGGAGCCAGGGGCGCACCATTCCCATAGCGGTGGGTGCTGTCTTTCTGCTGGCGATCTTTGCGCTGCGCTACCTTCAGTATGTGCGCAGCTTCGCGGACGTGGGCGGGCAGGTGGAGCGGCTCTTCGCCCGCCGGCGCACGGTGCGTTACGCGCTGCTCCAGGCACAGATCCTGGAACTGGAAGTGGACCGCTGCGCGGAATCGACGGAGTTCTGGCCGCTTTTCAATCAATCGCTGCGCCGGGTGGGATTTCTCGAGGATGGCGACTGGACGGAGGAGGAAGCGATCCAGATTAACGTGAAATACAACGGGAGCAAACCGTGGACGCTCCATGCCCCCAAGGATGTGGGCACGACCGGCGAATGGCAGCGGATCGCGGATTGTTTTCGGCCGATCTATGTGAAGGCGATCGCGAAATGGAGACACGCATGAGTGGGAGGAACATGGGACTTATAGGACCTATGAGACACGTGGGGCCTATGGTATGGCACGCGCGGGGGAATCAGTTATGATCTCGCGTTCAGAGGTTTTCATGGTTCGATAGGCCCGCAAGGCCCCGCTTTCCGTTCCCCGCAAATGCATCGCGCTCCCATCCGCAGCTCCATGAATCGCCGCCTCGCGGCGGGGCTGTTTGCCGTGCTGATGCTCGCGGCGGTGCTTCTCTTCGGGGCGGTGGATCGCATCGTGCAGTTGGGTCTCATCTTTGGGCTGGGGTTCGGGTTTCTGCTTTATCCGCCGGAGGTGCCGCAAATGTCCCGGGTCCGCGGATGGCTTGTGCTCGGTCTCGTGGCGTTTGTGGTCCTGTCGCAGTTTCTGCCGTTTCGCTGGTTTGGCCACACCGAGTGGAGGCTGATCCTGATGAGGGATTACGATCTCAACTTTCCCTTTACCCGCAACCCGGAGCCGGGACGCGCGGTGGACTGCCTCCTGGTGGGCCTTCTCGCAGTGGGATGGTTCTTCTGGGTCCGCACGCTTGCGTGCGACCGCGAGGTGCGCGTCTTCCTGGTGTGGGCGCTTTTTGGGTCGGCGGCCATCGTGGCCATCGTCTCGCTCGCGCTGGGCACGCGCACGGATTTCCTCATCTACGGTGTGCGGTACACGCCGGGCTGGACGGGATTCGGGCCGTTCCCGAACCGGAACCACACCGCAGCGCTGCTGGCGATGGGGGCGCTCGCCGGCGCGGGATGCGTCGTGCGCTCGGCCCACCGGCGGTACTGGATGCAACTGGGTGCATCGCTCGTGCTCGAGGTGTTCACGGTCGTTGCCCTACTCGAGACCCGGTCGCGGGGCGGGCTGCTGGGGCTGGGTTGCGGCGCCGTATTGTTTGCGGTCCTGGCCATTTCGAAACTGCGCAGCCGCAGCGCGATTGCCGGCGCGATTGCGGGCGGATTGCTTTGCGCGACCATCGTGCTCTCCTTCGGCTCCAAAGTTCTTTCCCGCTTTGACTCGCCGGGGGATGGCAATATCCCGAACAACCTGCGCTGGCAGATCTGGCAGGATGCGATTCGCGTCTGGCAGGATGCGCCGCTGTGGGGGCATGGGCTAGGGACCTTTGCCCAGATATTCGCCTTCTATCAAACGGCGCAGACGCACGAGCAAATCGTCCTGCACCCGGAGAGCAGTTGGTTGCTCTGGCTGGATGAACTTGGGGCGATCCCGGTAGGCATCGGGGCAGCGCTTTTGCTCTATTTCATCGGGCGCAACGTGATCGGGGCGTTGCGGGCGGGAGACCGTGGTTTTCTGATCCGGGCCGGGGCTTTTGCCGGTGTGTTCGGGCTTCTCTGCCATGGCCTGTGGGATGTGCCTGTTCATCGCTGGGGGACGGCGGCCTTCGGGATTGCGCTGCTGGCCATCGCCTGCCCGCCCTTGCACCGGCGCCGCCAATACCAGCTGGACCGCCTCTGGGCCGGGGTGCCATTTTGCGTGGGAGTCGTCTGGCTGCTGCCGTTCATGGGCGATGCGCCGGACTGGGACCCGTTCGCCACGCGGCTCCTGCTGGAGCGCCTCACTTCCTCGCCGACGCTGGCGACGCTCGACGAGTTGCAACACATCGAGCGCTCGTTCCCCTTGAACTCCGAATTGCACGAGGAAATCGGTGTGCGCGAAATGATCGTGGCCGGGCATCCTGACCAGGCATGGCGTGAGTTCCGGATCGCCGACCGGCTTGCGCCGACGGACTGGACGCTGCCGTCGACGCAGGGATGGATCAGCCGGCAGACATCGCCCGGGATGTCCTTCCACTTCTGGAGCCTTGCCATCGAGCGCTCGGGCCGGCGCGCGCCGGAGATCTTCCAGGCGGCGTACCGCAATTCCATCGATCTGGCGGGAGGCGAGGAATTCTGGCGGAGCTACGCCGAGGGTCACCCGGAATTTCTCCTGTGCTATGCGACCGCCGCGGTGAACGACGAACACGGGAAGGCAGCCTATGACGAGTGGTGGAAGGCCCGTGGCGACTCGAGTACGGGGCTCGAGGAATGGGAGCCGTCGGCCTTCTACTCCGCGGTGCGAAAATGGGGTAACCGGGCGCAACTGGAAGTCTGGATGCAGCGCCGGCGTGAACTGGAGGAGAGTGATTACAAGAATTGGGCGGCCATCCTGCACGAGTGGCAGATGGACGCGGACGCGTGGAAGATCCTGAGCCATCGAATCAAGGAACCGGCCTTCCCCGACGCCGATGGCAGCGAGACAATGGAAGCGCTTGAGGAAAGCTGGCGGCAGCATCCGGACGACCCGGTGAGCGCGCAGGCCTATGCCCGGCAATGCTCGATGAACGGCGACGCGGCGACCAGCGAGCAGGTCATCCTGACCGTGGCAGCCGGGAAGAGTCCGCCGACGTGGTTTATCGAGAAAGCGGCGTTTTTGTACGCGGCGAAGAAGGATTACGCGACGGCGGTGATGTCGCTGCTGCGGGTGCAGGCGACGGATTCGTAGGGGCTCGCCGGTTGTCATTTGGCCGTTCAAGATGCTGGCAATGAACACTCGGCTGCACCGCTACTGTTGTCCGGGTTGGATGTTGAATGCCGTGGGAATGAGTGGATGCACCCCGGCCCCATTCACCTTCCTTTGGCTGGCAGTTATCCTTGCATTCCCCGCCGTTTCCGCGCGCGCCGGGATCTGGATCGAACCGGTCGTTGAGGACAGTCCGATGATCAAGAAGGGGCACCTGGAAGGGGGGATCAATGGAGAGGCGGCGCACCGGAGTGACGGCAAGACGCCGTTGATGCTGGCGGTAGAGGCCGATCAAAACGATGTCGTCGATTATCTGCTCGGCAAAGGGGCGGACTTGTCGCTGAAGGATGCGGCGGGCGAGACGGCGATGGATATTGCGCGGAAGGGAAAATATCCGGATATCGCGGCGAAACTCGATGCCTACGTAACGGCGCACCCCAATGGCGCGGAATACTACGCCTCGAAAACGCCCACGCTCTTTATCGTAAGCGGAACCGATCAAACGGGTGCGCCTGACTCGGATGCGCCTCAATCCCTGATGGTCTATGCGATGGGCAAGGATGGGCAGGCGCTGGCGGACGCGCCGGTGAAATTCTCGGTGGAGGATGGCACCCTGCACCTGTTGACCGACGCGTCGAGCCCGCCGAGCGCGTCGCTGATCTTGCGGACGGATGATTCCGGGATATGCCGCGCCAATGTGCATTTGCCGAAGACGCCAGACACGGTGGTGCGAATCATGGTGAGCGCGGGGGTTGGGGCGGCGGTATCGACGGTCGAGTTCACGGCCACGAGCAAGGTGGTCCCCCGGAGCGTGGGCACCGGGGTGGTCTCCTGTTTCAGCCCGACGGATCAGGCAGCGGTCTTGAACGGGGATGGGAGTGTCGACGTGAGCTGGGAGAATCGGACGGATGATGAAACCTGCATCAAGATCTGGATCCGGGTACCGGGCGCCTGGAAACTGGCGCTGACGGTACCGGCGCATTCGACATCGGCGCATATCCCGCCGCAATAGGGCTGAGAGGGACTTTTAACCACGGATTTCGCGGATGGGACTGCCGGATAAAGCCACCACAATGGGGACCTGCCGCTCCGCGCCGGGG
>Ga0302319_10021916_pt1 | contig 11492 bp, 9 predicted proteins | sample Bog_T0_2_FD_203319 | JGI IMG/M metagenome (GOLD analysis project Ga0302319, IMG submission 203319) | Peat permafrost microbial communities from Stordalen Mire near Abisko, Sweden - Bog_T0_2 | ecosystem: Environmental > Terrestrial > Soil > Wetlands > Peat | place: Sweden: Abisko, Stordalen Mire...
GACGGCAGGCGGGACGCCTGCGCTACTTTTTCCGAACAGCTTTTGGTATGGCGGCGGCTTTGACCTCACCCCCTTTTATGGCTTCACCGAGGACGCGGTGCACTGGCATCGCACCGCCCGCGCGGCGGTGGCGCCGTTCGGCGGGGCGCTCTACGGGCGGATGAAGCAGGCCTGCGACGAATATTTCTTCCTCAAGCACCGCGGCGAGGCCCGGGGAATCGGCGGCCTTTTTTTTGACGACTTCAACGAGCTGGGATTCGGGCCCAGCCTGGCGCTCACCCTCGGCGTGGGTCGCGCCTTTCTCGACGCCTACGGCCCGATCGTGGCGCGGCGCAAAGCGATGCCCTACGGCGAGCGCGAGCGCCGTTTCCAGCTCTACCGGCGGGGCCGCTACGCCGAGTTCAACCTGGTCTGGGACCGCGGGACCCTGTTCGGCCTGCAGAGCGGAGGGCGGACCGAGTCGATCCTGATGAGCCTCCCGCCGGTCGTGCGCTGGGACTACGACTGGCAGCCCGAACCGGGCACCCCGGAAGCGCGGCTCGTCGAGGACTTCCTCCGCCCCCGCGACTGGGCGGGGTAGTCCTATGATCTTGTGTCCCCGCCCCTAAGGACCGAGGCTGCGCCGGCCCGATGACATCCCGCGAACGCTTCCTCGCCGCCTGCGCCGGCCAGACTCTCGAGCGGCCGCCGCTTTGGATCATGCGCCAGGCCGGCCGCTACCTGCCGGAATACCGGGCGCTCAAGGCCCGGCACGGATTCCTGTCCATGGTCCGGACCCCCGAGCTCGCCACCGAGGTCACGCTGCAGCCGATCCGGCGTTTCGCCCTCGATGCCGCCATCCTGTTCTCCGACATTCTCGTCGTGCCCGAGGCCCTCGGCCAGGGCTATCGCTTCAAGGACGAGAGCGGTATCGCGATGGAATTCCGCCTGGAGACCCGGGCCCAGATCGACGCTCTCGCGCCGGCCGACGCCGTTCCCACCCGGCTGGCCTACGTCGCCGCGGCGCTGGCAATGCTGAAACAGGAGCTGGCCGGGCAGCGGGCCCTGCTCGGTTTCGGGGGCTCGCCGTGGACCCTCGCCAGCTACATGGTCGAGGGCGGCAGCTCCAAGGATTTTGCCCGCATCAAGGCGCTCTTCTACACCGACCGGCCCGCGTTCGACGCCCTGCTCGGGAAGCTCAGCGCGGCGCTCATCGCCTATTTTCAGATGCAGATCCGGGCCGGGGCCGACGCGATCCAGATCTTCGATTCCTGGGGCGGCATCATCGCCGGCGCGGATTACGAGGCGGCGTCCCTCCAGTGGATCCGCCGCATTGTCGCGGCGCTGCCGCGCGATTATCCCGTCATCCTGTTCGCCAAGGGCGCCGCGCCCCATCTCGCCGCGCAAGCCGGCTCCGGCGTCCGCGTGCTGAGCGTCGACTGGACCGCCGAGCTGGCGGCCGTGCGCGCCGCCCTCCCTCCGGCGCCGGCCGGGCGGGGCGTGGCGCTGCAAGGCAATCTCGACCCGGTGCTCCTCGGCACCTCTCCCGCCATTGTGCGCCAGGAGGCCTCCCGGCTGCTGGACTCCATGCGCGGCGCCGCCGGCTACATTTTCAATCTCGGCCACGGCATCCTGCCGGACGCCCGGATCGAGTGCGTCGAGACGCTGGTCGACACGGTCGCGACCTGGCGGTGACGCCGCGGCATCGCCATGGCCCTTTTCCGCAAATCGATCGCCGTCCTCGGGGGAGGCATCACCGGCCTGACCGCGGCTTATCGCCTGACCGCCCTGGGCCATCGGGTGCGGCTCTTTGAGGCCAGCGCCCGAATCGGCGGGGCCGTCCGCACCGAGATGACGGGCGGCTGGCTGGTCGAGGCCGGCCCCAACACGCTCCGGGAGGATCTGCCCGAGGTCGGCGCCCTGCTGCACGAGCTGGGGCTGGACGCCGAGCGGATCGAGGCCAGCCCCGCCGCGGAGCGCCGCTATCTCGTCCGCGGGGGCAAGCTCGCCGCCCTGCCCGCGTCGCTGCCGGGCCTGGTCGCCTCCCCGCTTTTTTCGGTTTCGTCCAAGCTGCGGGTGCTGGCCGAGCTGTGCACCCGGCCCCGCGGGCGCACCTCGGACGTCAGCGTGGCCGAATTGGTCCGCGCGCATTTCGGCGCCGAGGTGCTGGAAGGGGTCGTCCAGCCGTTTGTCAGCGGCATCTGGGCGGGCGACGCCGCCCGGCTCTCGGCGCGCGCCGCCTTCCCGCGGATCCTGGAAATGGAGGAGACCCATGGTTCGCTGCTGCGCGGGCAGATGGCGGCCGCGAAGGCCCGCCGGGAGCGGGAGGGAGCGGGCACGCCGCGGACGATCTCCTTCCGCCGCGGGCTGCAGACGCTCTCCTGGGCCCTGACCGCGCGGCTGCCCGAGGGCACGATCGTCCTGAACGCCGCCATCGCTGCGCTCTCGCCCGGCGAGCGCTGGCAGGTGGCCTGGCGCCACGGGGAAGAGGTGCTGCGGGAGTCCTTTGACGCCGTGGTCGCTCCCCTCCCGGCCGGGTCCCTCGCCCGGATGGAAATCGGCGGTCCCGGCCAGCGCCCGCTGGCCGAGCTGGCCGCCATCGAGCACCCGCCCCTGGCCTCGGTTTTCCTCGGCTTCCGGCGCGAACAGGTGGCCCATCCTCTCGACGGCTGCGGCGTGCTTGTGCCGGCCGGCGAGCGGCGCTCCGTGCTCGGGGTGCTGTTCTCCTCCAGCATGTTTCCCGGCCGCGCGCCGGCGGGCTGCGTCGCGCTCACGGTGTTCGCGGGCGGGTCGCTGCACCCGGAGATCGCCAGCCTCCCCCCCGCCGAGCTGCTCCCCCGCGTGCAGGCCGACCTGCGCGACCTGCTCGGCGCGACCGGCGAGCCCCGCTTTGTGCGTCACACCTTCTGGCCGCGGTCGATTCCCCAGTACAACCTCGGTTGTCAGGCCTATCGCGAGGCCGTCGCCCGCTGCGAGAAGGCGCATCCCGGGCTGCTGATCGGCGGCCAGGCGGTGGACGGCGTCTCCCTGTCCCAGTGCATCGCCGCGGGCGGCCGCCTGGCCGACCGCGTGGAGCACCAAAGCTAATCCGTCCCAGCGCTGGCTTGAAGGTAGAAGCGGCCTTCTGCCGCTTCCCTCATAGGCACGCGGCGGAATGCCGCGTCTATCTTGGCCACGCCAGCGCATCCCCCTCGGGCATTTCCGCGACGCGATAGCCATGGCGGCGGAGCATCGCCAGGGTGGCCGCCTTGTCGGCGGACTCGAGGTGCTGGTGCTCAAACATGATCAACCAGGGCCGAAACCGGGTGAAGTCGAACTGCCGCAGGATCCGGCCGTCGAGGCCCTCGGCATCGATCACCAGCAGGTCGATCCGCGCGATCCGGTGCCGGGCGAGCAGGCTGGGAATGGTCAGAGCGGGGACCGCTTCCGCGATGACGCGGGATTCCAGGTCGGGGATGGCCCCCTGGTGCTTGAGCAACACCGCCCGGTCGAGGCTCGCCAGCTGCTGGTACCAGGCGGGCGCGCCCGGCGCGTCGGCCACCCGGTAGAGTGTCACTTCGCCGTCCGTCTCCGCGATCGCCGCCCGCTCCACCGCGATCCCGGGCCGGCCCGCATGGCGGCGCGCCAGCGCCTCCGCGAGGTGCGGAATCGGCTCCACCAAAAGTCCGCCCCAGCGCGTCACCTCGAACCAGCGCGCCAGCGGGTCGCCGGAAAATCCGTCGTTGGCGCCAATTTGCACCACGGAAGCCTCGGGAAAAGTCCGGGCAAAATGTTCCAGCACCCGTTCCCCAGTCGCGCGGTCGATCGCCGCTCCCCGGCGGGCGCGGACCTCGGCGAGCAGCAGGCGCGTGCCCTCCCGCCACCGGGTCTCGACTGGTGGCCGGCCCCGCAGGCGCCAGCGGGCCCACGCCGCCGCCGAGTGCGCCTGCCACCGCCGCCAGGCGGGCGGCGCGGCGGGCGCAGGCGGCAGGGAGACCACCGCGGCCCTGGGCTCGCCGCCCATCTCAAAGGTCACCTCGGGCGCGCCATCCCGGAAATCAGCGCGGTGCACCCGCCCGGAAAAGCCCGTGACATAGGGGTACCCCGGAAAAGCGGCCTCCACGTCGGGGCGCGGCAAGAGCCCGAGTTCCGTCTCCACCGCCCCGCGCCAACGGACCCCCCGGACCGGCCGCACCGCCGCCACCCAGCCGGAGAGCGCCTCCCCATCCCGAGTCGGCCGCTCCCGCGGCGCATCGACATTGAGCACAAACCCATCTCCCGTCTGCATCGCCCTTGATCAAACCGCGCGGCGCCGGTGGTGCAACCCCCCAATCCGTTTTCACGCAAAGGCGCGAAGCCGCAAAGGTCGATCCTTCCGATCACCAAACCCGCAAAACATCGAAAGTCCGATCCCGCGACGCGGGATCGGACTTTCGATGTTTTGTGACTTGGACTGAAGACTGAATCAGAGAGGTCTTCTTTGCGACTTTGCGCCTTTGCGTGAGAAGGGATTGGTTGAAAATCATTGCTTGGCATTACCATCCGTTCGGTAGTGGATCAGTTTGATCGGGAGGATACCCGTTGCCCGGCGGTTTGGACGTGGCTTGGGCTTCCAGCCCAAGGGCTCGTAGGATGGGCGGAACGCCCAGGTGGTGAAGGCTCGAAGGTAGACGCTGCGTCCCGATGAGGCAACGAGGCGGTACGCGTCGTCCAGGTTCAATGCCATAGAGCATGGGCCCGGGCCCATGGGCATGGGAGTCACGGGCAGGATGCCCGTGCTACGTCGGATTTTCGCAGCCCAATCAAACTGATACATTACCATCCGTTCGGAGGGGTTGACTCGATCCGCAGTCAACCTACCCTCGCCCCCCTTTCGTTCGCATGGCCCAATCCCTCAAAGACACCCTGCAGCTCCCGAAAACGGACTTTCCCATGCGGGGAGAACTGCCGCAGCGCGAGCCGGTGCGGGCCGCCCATTGGGAGACGATCGGCCTCTACGATGCCATCCAGCGCAAACGGGCCTCGGCCGACCGCGTCTTCGTGCTGCACGACGGCCCTCCGTTCACCAACGGCGACGTGCACATCGGCACCGCGCTCAACAAGGTCCTCAAGGACCTGATCAACCGCTTCAAGTCCATGCGGGGTTTTCGCACTCCCTATGTGCCCGGCTGGGACTGCCACGGCCTGCCGATCGAGCAAAAGGTCTCCCGCGAGCTGAAGGATGCCGGACAAACCGTGGGCACCTCTGAATTACGCGCGCGGTGCGGCGCGTTCTCCGAGCGGTGGATCACTACCCAAACAGCTCAATTCAAACGTCTTGGCGTAATCGCCGACTGGAAAAACCAATACAAGACCAAGGACCCGGCCTATGAGGCCGATATCGTGCGCACGTTTGCGGCCATCGTCGAACAGGGCCTGGTCTATCGCAGCAAGAAACCGGTGTATTGGAGCATCCCCTTTGAAACGGCTCTGGCCGAGGCGGAAATCGAGTACAAGGACCACGTCTCGCCCTCGGTCTGGGTGAAATTTCCGATTCCTCCCGGGGAAGCCGAAAAATTCGGCCTGCCGTCCGATAAGCCGGCCAGCATCGTCATCTGGACAACCACGCCCTGGACCCTTCCGGCCAATCTCGCGATCGCCGTCCATCCCGACACCGTCTACATCCTGGCCGATCTCGGATCGGAGCGGATCCTGGTCGCGCAGGAGTTGCTGCCGGCCGTCCTGGCGGCCGCGAATCCGCCTCTGGCGGTGGCCCCCTCCCCCGGTCCGGCGGTGCTGCGCACCGGCCGGCAACTGGAGAATCTGGCGGCGCGCCACCCCTTCATCGACCGCGCCTCGCCCGTGGTCCTCGCCGACTACGTCACGACCGCCAGCGGCACGGGTTGCGTGCATACCGCCCCCGGGCACGGGGCCGAGGACTATCTCACCGGGGTGAAGTACAAGCTGGAGATCTACTGCCCGGTCGGCGATGACGGCCGCTTCCTGGACGACGGCCGGATGCCGGCCGACCTGGTGGGGCTCACCACCCTGGAGTCCGTCGAGGACCTCGCCGCCAAGCGGACGTCTCCCGCCAACGTCGGCGTCCTGAAAAAGCTCGCCGCGGTCCACGCCCTCTTCGCGAAGAAGAGCTTCACCCATTCCTACCCGCACTGCTGGCGCTCGAAGACCCCGATCATTTTTCGCGCGGTGGACCAGTGGTTCGTGGCGCTCGACGAGCATGGCGTTCGCGCCCGGGTACTCGCGGAGATCGCCCGGGTCGGCTGGATCCCCGCCTGGGGTGAAGCCCGCATGCGCGGCGCGGTGGAGTCGCGCCCCGACTGGTGCATCAGCCGCCAGCGCGCCTGGGGCGTGCCCATACCCGCCTTCTACGATGCCGGGAAGCGCGCCTATCTCGACGCGGGTGTGGCTCGCGCCGTCGCCGACAAGATCGGGCAACGGGGAACCAACTTCTGGTACGACCACAGCGCCCCGGAGATCCTCGCCGGCGTGAAGGTGCCCGCCGCCTGGCCTGCGCCCGACCAGCTCAGCTGCGGCCGCGACACCCTGGATGTCTGGATCGATTCGGGCTCCTCGCACGCCGCGGTCCTCAAGCGGGGACAGGGTGGCACCCGCTGGCCGGCGGACCTCTATCTCGAGGGCAGCGACCAGCATCGCGGCTGGTTCCAGTCCTCCCTTTGGACCAGCGTCATCGCCTACGGCGCCGCCCCCTACCGGGCCGTGCTCACCCACGGTTTCATCGTGGATGAGGACCGGAAGAAGATTTCCAAGAGCGAGACCTACGCCAAGCCCCAGACGAGCGACGCCTATGTCGGCGAATATGGCGCCGACGTCATCCGCCTGTGGATCGCCTCCCAGGATTTCCGCAACGACATCCCGATCTCGAAGGAAATCCTTTCCCACATCGGCGAAACCTACCGGCTGCTGCGCAATACCTTCCGCTTCCAGCTGGCCAATCTCTGCGACTTCGATCCCGCCCGCGACGCCGTGCCCGTTGCCCAACTGGACACGCTCGACCGCTGGGTCCTGCACCAGGTGGCCGGCCTGATCCGGGAATGCACCGCCGCCTACGAGGCCTACGAGTTCCACCGCGTCTATCAGCTGTGCAACCAGTTTTGCTCGGTCACGCTGTCCGCCACCTACCATGACATCCTGAAGGACCGGCTCTATACGCTGGGCGCGGCCGCCCCCCTGCGCCGCTCCTCCCAGACCGCCATCAGCCAGGTTTTTCAGGCGCTGGTGAAGCTGCTCGCCCCGATCCTCGTTTTCACGGCGGACGAAGCCTGGGGCTTCGGCATCGCCCAGACCGAGTTCTCCGGCGATTCCGTGCACCTGCAGGACTGGCCGGTCGCGCCCGAGGTCTGGACCGACGCCCGGATCGAAGCCGACTTCGCCGCCCTCCTGAAGGTGCGTTCCCGGGTCAACGAGGCGATCGAGCCGCTGCGCGCGGCCGGCCAGCTCGGCAAGTCCCTGGACGCCTCCGTGACCTTGGGAGCGGCCACCGGCAGCCCCCTGCTTGCCGTCCTGGAGCGACATCGCGACTTCCTGCCGGAACTTTTCATCGTCTCCCACGTCGATCTGCGGGCCTCTCCGACCTCCGGCGACGCCGAGCTCTCCATCTCAGTCGAACCATGCAGCAAAAGCGGAGCCACCCGATGCCCCCGGTGCTGGCGCTGGGTCCCGGCCCTGGAGGCCTCCGCCCATGGCCCGGTGTGCCCGCGCTGTGCGGCCGCCCTTAAAATATGATCATTTCCTCCTAAAAGTCCGTGCCATTGCCCGATTCTGCGGTCTAAGTAGCCCGCGACCCTTTACCCCCGAACTCCCCATGGCGCAGAAAACACCAAAATCGAAGACGGCGCATCCCGCGCCGGCTAAGACCTCGCCGCCCGCCCGGGACGTGCCCGCGAAAGCGGTCCCGACCGGACCGCGCGCCAAGAATTCATCCACCATGGCCAAACCTTCCAAGAAGTCCCTGCGCGAGAACATCCTCGCGCGCAAAGCCGCCTCGAAACCCATCGCCTTCAGCCTCGACGAGGTCCGCGCGATTGCGAAGACCAACGCCAGCAAGGCGGCGGCCGCCGCCGCCAAGGCCGCCGCCAAGAGCGGGCTCAAGGCGCCGGCACCCAAGCCCGCCCTCACGCTGGCCAAGCCCGCCAAGCCCAACCACATCAAGGCCGCCTCGCTCGCCGACATCCTCGGCTTCAACCCCAAGAAGGCCAAGTCCATCACGGCCGTGGCGGAGAAGGACGTGCCCGAGAAGTTCCGCCGCTACTACCGGCTCCTGCTCGACGTGCGGGCCCACCTCACCGAGGGGATCGAGCGCCACTCCGAGGAGTCGCTCAAGCGCTCCGCCAAGGACGACGCCGGGGATCTCTCCGCCTACGGCCAGAACATGGCCGACGGCGGCATCAACACCTTCGACCGCGACTTCGTCCTCAGCCTGGTGTCCAGCGAGCAGGAGGCGCTCTCGGAGATCGACGCGGCGATCAAGCGCATCCACGACGGCACCTACGGCATCTGCGAGATCACCGGCAAGCCGATTTCCAAGGACCGGCTGCTGGCCGTGCCCTTCGCCCGCAACTCCGCCGAGGCGCAGAAGGAACTGGAGAAGAACCGCTATCGCGGGCGCAGCCAGGCCGGCCTTTTTAGCGAGATGGGCGAGGACGGCGCCAAGCTGGTCGAGGAAGACAGCGGCGGCGACGAGTGAGGACGGAAAAGGCGGAATTCGAAATTCGGAAAGCGGAAAATTTGACGAAACGCATCCTCGCTTATCGGTGGCTGCTGCTGATCGCGGCGATCGTGGTCGTCCTCGACCAGGCGGCCAAGGCCTGGATCGTCGCGCGGTTTCCCTCCGGCGCCTACGGCGAGCTGGGCGCAATCACCGTGGTGCGGGGCTTCCTTTACCTGATCCACGTGGACAATACCGGTGCGGCCTGGAGCCTGTTCACCGGGCGGAGCGTGGTTCTGGCCGTCCTGGCGGCGGCGACCCTGGGGGCGATCTTTCTCTGGCGGCGGGCGCTGGGCCTGGCCGCGGCCCGGACCCAGGTGGCCTTCGGCCTGCTCTGCGGCGGCATCGCCGGCAACCTGCTGGATCGCCTGCGCCACGGCCACGTCATCGACTTCATCGACTGCCACTTCGGCCGCTACATCTACCCCACCTTCAACTTCGCCGACTGCGGCATCTGCGTCGGCGTCGGGCTTTATCTCCTCCAATCCCTGAGAAAAACCAACTGAACAGGAAGAACGGGAAGGCCGGGAAGAATGCGTGCCACCCTGAACGCTTCCCGTTCTTCCCGGCCTTCCTGTTCAAATCCGGATTTCAGGGTCTCATTCAACGTTCGCCATCTGCTCCTTCACCCGCTCGAGCTCGTTCTTCAGCTCGATCACGTGCCGGCTGATCGCGAGGTCGTTGGCCTTGCTGCCCAGGGTGTGCGCCTCGCGGCCCAGCTCCTGCAGGATGAACTCGGCCTTGCGACCGATCTCCCCCTCGGACTGGAGCAGGGAGGAAAACTGCTCGAGATGGCTGCGCAACCGGGTGATTTCCTCGCTGACGTCACAGCGGTCGGCGAAGAGGGCGATCTCGCGCAGCACCCGATCGTCGCCGAGGTCGAGCTCCAGTCCGGCCTCCCGCAGCCGTTTGAACAGCAGCTCCCGGTAAGCCGGCACCACCTGGGGGGCGCGGCCGGCCACCGCCTCCACCAGGCGCCGCAAGGCCCCGATCCGGGCGAGAAAATCAACCAGCAGGGTCTCCCCCTCCTTGGCGCGCATCACCGCAAACCCATGCAGCGCCTCGGCCAGCGCCTTGAGCACCACGGGCCGTGCGGACTCGGCCGGCGGGAGCCCGGCCGGTTGCCGCCGCGCGCTGGCGATCTGCCACAGCAGCTCCGGGGTCGGCTGAAAGGCGATCCCCTGCCCCGCCGCCAGCGCCGCCAGCTTCGCCAGCGTCGCCGCCACCGCGGACTCGTCCCAGGCGGTCTCCTCCGCCGCCGAACCGGTGAGCTCGATGGCGACATGCACCTTGCCGCGTGCGGCGAAACGCCGGGCCTGTTCACTCACCTCCGCCTCCAGGCTGTCCCAGTCCCCCGGCAGCGACACCGTGAGGTCCAGGGTGCGGCGGTTGACCGAGCTCACCTGGATCGCGAGGGAATACCCGTCGATCGCCGCCGCCGCCCGCCCATAGCCGGTCATGCTTCGCATGGTGGGAACGCGGGCCGTCAGGACTGGGCCCGCAGCAGCGCCGCGACCTGCTGCACATCCTTGTCCCCCCGCCCGCTGAGATTGGCAATGATTATCCGGTCCGCCGGCAGGGCGCGGGCGCGTTTGAGGGCATGCACCAGGGCGTGGGTGCTCTCCAGCGCGGGAATGATGCCCTCGAGCCGGGAGCAGAGCTGAAAGGCCTCCAGGACCTCGTCATCGGTGGCATAGGTGAACTCGATCCGGCCCCGGTCGCGATAGAAGGCGTGCTCCGGGCCGACCGCCGCGTAGTCCAGGCCCGCGGAGACCGAGTGCGTGAGCTCGATCTGCCCGTCGGCATCCTGGAGGATGAAGGTCTCGCAGCCCTGCAGCACGCCGAGCCGGCCGCCCGCGAAGCGCGCCGCGTGCTCGCCGGTGCGGAGGCCGCGCCCGCCGGCCTCGACGCCGATGAGCTTGACCGCCGGGTCCTCGAGGAAATCGAAGAACAGCCCCATGGCGTTGCTCCCGCCCCCGACGCAGGCGATCAGTTCGTCGGGCAGCCGTCCCTCGCGCGCGAGGATCTGCTCCCGGGCCTCGGTGCCGATCACCCGGTGAAAATCGCGCACCATCATCGGATACGGGTGGGCGCCATAGACCGTGCCGAGGATGTAGTGGGTCGAGCGCACGTGGGTCACCCAGTCGCGCATGGCCTCGTTGATCGCCTCCTTCAGCGTCTTCTGTCCGGCCTCGACGCTGCGCACCTCGGCGCCCATCAGGCGCATCCGGAAGACATTGAGCGCCTGGCGCTCCATGTCGACCGCCCCCATGTAGATCACGCACTCGAGGCCAAACTTCGCGCATACGGCCGCCGTGGCCACCCCGTGCTGGCCCGCGCCGGTCTCGGCGATGATCCGGCGCTTGCCCATCCGGCGCGCCAGGAGGGCCTGGCCGAGCGCATTATTGATCTTGTGCGCCCCGGTGTGCAGCAGGTCCTCGCGCTTCAGGTAGATCCTGGCGCCCCCGCAATGCCGGGTGAGACGCTCCGCGAAGTAAAGCGGCGTCGGCCGCCCGGCAAACTCCGCCAGATGGCCGCGCAGCTCGGCCTGGAATGCCGGATCCCGCCTGGCCTCCGCGTAGGCCGCCCCCAGCTCATCCAGGGCCGTCATCAGGGTCTCCGGCACAAACACCCCCCCGTATCGGCCAAAATGGCCGGCGGCATCCGGTTGCGAGAACCGGTCGAGGGCGGGAGGGATGGCCGACATGGGAAGCGGACGCTGAACCCTAATGGCCCGACTGGCAAATGGGATTTGTCTCCTATCCGGCCGTGGCACGGGCATCCTGCCCGTGTATCCCAACGTGGCGGG
>Ga0302319_10021918_pt1 | contig 11491 bp, 4 predicted proteins | sample Bog_T0_2_FD_203319 | JGI IMG/M metagenome (GOLD analysis project Ga0302319, IMG submission 203319) | Peat permafrost microbial communities from Stordalen Mire near Abisko, Sweden - Bog_T0_2 | ecosystem: Environmental > Terrestrial > Soil > Wetlands > Peat | place: Sweden: Abisko, Stordalen Mire...
TGTGGATGTGCACCCAGCCGAGGAGGCTGTCGAGTAGCGCGACAAGAGCCAAAAAGCTGACCAGCATGATGCCCACATTCATCGCCAGCCTTCCGCCGTCGATGGTGCCGCGCGCAATGGCGCCCACGAGATTCTCTTCCTTGTGCATCTCGTCTTGCGGAATAACCACTCTGCCCTCGGTAGCCGGTTTATCGGTCTCCGGCACCAGCATCTTGGCCATCACAATGGTTCCCGGCGAGGTCATGATGACGGCCGAAAGCAGATGCCGCGCTTCCACGCCTTGCGCGATGTACATGGCCATAATGCCGCCCGAAACATGCGCCATGCCGCTGGTCATGATGGTCATCAACTCGCTGCGCGTGGCTTTGGACAAGAACGGCCGAATGGTTAGCGGTGCCTCGGTCTGGCCCATGAAGATGCTGGCCGCCACGTTCATGCTCTCCGCGCCGGATATGCGCAGGGTCACCAGCATGAGCCAGGCCATGCCGCGGATGAGAATCTGCATGACGCCAATGTGGTAAAGCACGGCGAAAAATGCAGAGATGAAGATGATGGTAGGTAGCACTTGAAACGCGAAGATCGCTCCGGAAGTCCCCGCTGGCAGCAGCGAGCCAAAAGCGCCCGAGTTGGGCAGCCCGAGCTGGCCAAACAGCAACTGCGTCCCCGCAAACGTAGCCGCGAGCATGTTGTTGACTACGCCGCCCGCCCAGGTCATCGCTCGCTGGCCGTAGTCAAAGCGAAGTACGAGGTACGCGAAGCAAATCTGCAAGCTGATGCCCCATCCCACGGTGCGCCAGCGAATATGATTGCGGTCGGTTGAACCAAGATATGCGGCCAGCAACACAGCCAGGACTCCTAAAATGCCCGAGAATCGCTCCAATGCGGAACCTCCTGAAAAGCAGTTGTCAGTTGTCAGTGATCAGTGGTCAGTGTATCCGCAATGGCCATTCTGCCACTAGGAAAATTAGATTTTCCGATCAAGGCGAAACGATCATCTGCTGCTGGCGTTGTCCTGCATATATTGTTGAGCCGATTCACGAGTAAATATGCGGCTAACCAGCGGCACCGCTGGCGGCGGAGTCGCCGAGAAGCGAATTGCCTGTCTCAGCATTGCCTCCGGCTCCGCAAGCTTCTCCGCGGTCGTTGCATAGAGCGTTGCGAATGGCTGTCCTTGCTCCACCTTCGCGCCGCGCCGCGCATGAAACAGAATTCCCGCATGAGGATCGACAGGCTCGCCGGCTTTCTCGCGTCCCGCGCCAAGCCGCTGCACAGCCCATCCCAGCGCTGTCGTATCCATCTCGCAAACATATCCGCTCTCCCACGCTTCAAGAACCCGCGTGGCGCCGGGCTTATGAAATCCGGGATCGTCAAAGACTCTCACATCGCCGCCCTGAGCGGCAATCATGGTGAAAAAAATCCGCAGCGCTGAGCCATCAATGAGCACCTTCTCAGCCCGCGCATAGCCCGCCTCGGGCGTCTCCGCCTGCCCGCCAAGATGAATCATCCATCCGGCGAGAATCAGCGAAAGCTCGCGCAAATCTTCGCTTTGCGCCGGCCGCTCGCCGCGCATCAGCGTTATACACTCCACAAGCTCGATCCAGTTGCCCGAAGCCTCGCCGAGCGGCTGCCCCATGTCCGTCAACAGAGCCACGGTGCGCGTTCCCGCAGCCTCGGCGGTTGCCACCATCAGCGCGGCAAGAAACTCCGTGTCTTCATACTTTGGCAAGAATGCCCCCGAGCCCGTCTTTACATCCAGCACCAGAGCGTCCAATCCGGCCGCAAGTTTTTTACTCAATATCGACGCACAGATCAGCCCCGGATTCTCGACAGTTCCGGTTCGGTCGCGCAGTGCATAGAGCACGCGGTCCGCCGGAACAAGCGTGGGTGTCTGGCTCACGATCGAGCAGCCGCACTTCCTTAGAACTGTCTCGAATTCAGACAAGGACAGCGCGCAGCGGTAGCCGGGAATCGATTCCAGCTTATCGAGCGTTCCGCCGGTGTGGCCCAACGCGCGACCGCTGATCATGGGTACGGCCACGCCGCAGGCGGCGGCTAGCGGCGCGATTAAAAAACTGGTCTTGTCTCCCACGCCGCCGGAGGAATGCTTGTCGACTGCCTTCTTGCCCAATCCGCGAGGTGAAAACTTCTCACCGGAATCGCGCATGGCCAGGGTCAGCGCGCGCGTCTCATCGAGCGAGAGCCCGCGCAGCCAAGCAGCCATGAGCCAGGCGGCAAGCTGCTCCACAGGAATCGATTCCGAAGCGGCGCCGGCAACAAGAAATTCGATCTCACGCGCGTTCAGAGCGCCACCGTCGCGCTTCTTCCGGATCAGATCGATGGTATGCAGCGGCGCTTGGCCGGGTTCAGCTGTCATCGCGGTTGCTCTCAGAATTCGACCCTGCAATTGATCCTGCAATTATAGAGAACGCAGGCTGAAACTGCCGATACATCCTTCCGACTGCTGCCCGTTCCCGCTTCCTACTGGATTGACCGCAGCGAAGCTGTTGTGGAAGAATTCGATCCGCGACAGAATCTTCGTCGATCCTGTGTTGTGCAGGGCACTGGCCATGCAATCGCTCGAAAGAGGTTTACATCCGATGCGCGTATATTGGGTTGTTCAGAATCTATCGGCCCTCGCAGTTGCCATCTCCGCAGTGTTCTTGTCTGTTGCGCCTGTGCGCGCACAGAGGTTTTCCGAGATCGATGCAGACTGCAAGCAGGCCGAGCAGGCCGCCGCGCCCCATGCCGTCATCTCCAACGGCCTCGTCAAAGCCGTCGTCTACCTGCCCGACGCGAACAATGGCATCTATCGCGCCGCGCGCTTCGATTGGTCCGGCGCGATTGCCTGCCTGGACTACAAAGGCCATTCCTACTTCGATATGTGGAACAACAAAAATGATCCCACGGCGCACGACTCCATCTCCGGTCCCGTTGAGGACTTCCGCTCCGCAGACGGCAAGAGCGCTCCATTTTACGACGACGCGAAGCCGGGAGAGCTCTTCGTCAAACCCGGCATCGGACTGGTGCGCAGAATCGACGACAAGCCCTACCGCTTCCAGACTCTATATCCTCTTGTCGACGGCGGCAAGTGGACCATTCACACAACGGCAAACTCGGTCTCCAATCGCCAGGAATTGAAATCGCAATTCGGCGTGGCCTACGTCTACACCAAGACGCTCGAGCTCGACCGCAACCAGCCGATCCTCAGAATCCAGCACTCGCTGAAGAACACCGGCGCCAAGACCATCGACATTCAGGTTTACGATCACGATTTCTACCGGCTGGACAATGAGCCCACCGGGCCCGCCATCAACGTGCGTTTTCCCTTTGAACCGAAAGTGGCGCAGCCCTTCAAAAACGGCGCGCGCATCGACGGCAAGCAGATTGTTTACGATCGCGTGTTGCAGACCGGCGAGTCGGCGCAGGGCGGCATCACGGGCTTCTCCGATAGCGCATCTGATTACGATTTCATCCTAGAGGATTCCCACACCGGCGCAGGCGTAGAGCAAACCGCGGACGTTCCGCTTGCTTCCATCACCTTCTGGTCCGTTCCGGCCACGGCGTGCCCTGAAGCCTACATTCACGTCACCATCCCACCCGGTCAAACGGGACACTGGACGATCAAGTATCGCTTCTTTACGAAATAAGAGTTCTGCGGTGAAGTGAAGGCGTACGTTTACTTCAGCTTCATCTCAAAGGCCATGGGCAGAACTTCGGCGAAATTCATAACGCGCGTACCATCCGTAGTGGGAAAGGCAACCGGCACATCGGGCCCTGCAAACTCCGCCAGAACCTGCCGGCATGCGCCGCACGGCGGGCTGGCAGCATGGTTCAGGTTTGCCACTGCCACTGCCACCACGCGAATCTTCGGCCCAAACTGCGAGACCGCGTGCACCAGCGCCGAACGTTCAGCGCAGATAGTGAGACCGTAGCTTACATTCTCCACATTCGTTCCCGTCACAGTCTCGCCGTTGCTGAGGCGCAGCGCCGCGCCCACGCGAAAACTGGAGTAAGGCGAATAGGAGTTCTCCGCTGCCCGCGCGGCGCACTCCAGCAACCGCTGCATCTCGGCATCGACTTGTGTTTCTTGTCCCATGACGCTCACCGCCTTCCGGTGCGCGATTCTATAACTCGCGCTGTTTGTGAATGCTGAATTGAATTTGGCGATGGTAGTATTAGCTGTTGATCTCCAGCATCGTCTTCACCGCATGGTGCAACCGCTCGGTAATCTCCGCTTCGCTCGCATCAGGCCCAAACTCGATCGGCTCGCCAATCACCACTTCGATCTTCCCGCTGCGGAACCAGTTCCCTTCGGCCTTCAACTCGCCAAGGCCGCGAATGGCGATCGGCAACACCGGCACATTGCTCTGCCTGGCAAGCAGTCCAATTCCGTGGCGGAACCGCGCCAGTTTTCCATCCGCGGACCGCGCCCCCTCGGGAAACACCAGCACGTTGTATCCCCGATCCAGCGCGCGCCCCGCATGAGCAAAGCTGGACTGGAAGTCTCTTTGCCGGGGCAGCGGAAATACATTGAACAGCGCCGTCACCAGAAAATAGTAGAGCGGCCCCGGCAAAAAGAACTTGCCCGAAGGATGGGCCGGCTCCGGATTGCGGAAGCGGCGATACTCCTGAAGCATCTCGCCCAGCATGGCTGTTGCAATATGCCGCCGCACCCGCCCTTCGAGAGAGTATTCGAGAATCGGCCCATCGAACGCCGAGGCATGATTGGCCACAATCAGCATCGGCCCTTCGGGCAACGGCCTGGCGGGATCCGCGACGCGCGGCGCAGCCAGCAGCCATACCAGCGGTCGCACCACCGCCTCAAGAAACGCAACGCGAAGCCACTGCACCGGCCTCCACCATGGCCATGTTGGATAAATGAATTTAGTATGCGGCTGTGCGGAACCGAGTGCGAATTCCTTGTCCGAGCTTCTCCTCTCGGCGACTTCATCGCCGACAGTTGCAGTAGTAACTCCACTCGCACTGCGCTCTGGCCATTCCGCGCTGAGCTTCGGAGTCACTCCATCGTCAGACTCGCCGGCCACCAGCCTACGCAACTCGCCGAGCGTGTGCACCTCTTCCAGCAGCCCGCTTCCGGAAACGATTCCCAGCTTCTCCTCAATAGCCGCTGCCAATTGCACTCGGCCCAGGCTGTCCAGATGCAGGTCTTCCGTCAATCGCAGCTCGTCGCCCACGCCCGGCGGTTCTTCGCCTGAGACCTGAGAGATCAGTGCAAGCAGCCAGTCCGACGATAGGCCAAACGCGTCAACCCTTGCGCCATGCAACTCCGCGGAGCCGTTGTGCAGCGAGCCTACACGCTGAAGCCGTGCCAGCCACGCGGCTACTTCCTTGCGCTTTACTTTGCCCGTGGAAGTGCGCGGAAGATCAGGCTCCGGCCAAAGCACCCAGCGCAGAATGCGCTGAAACTCCGCCAGCCGCAGGTTCGCATTTTCAACGGCTATGAGAGCAGCGTCGCCCGATCCGCGGCAGGCGATCACCGCGCAGGCCTCTGTACCCGTCGCAGTCTCTGTTGGCACCACCGCGCAGGCTGCCACGCCCGGCTGCTCCTCAACCACTGCCTCAATATCTTCAGGGTGCAGGTTCAGCCCTGCCGCGGTTACTATCACCTCGCTTTTGCGGCCAAGGAACTTCAGATCTCCCGATTCATTCTTCGCGGCAATGTCGCCAGTAGCCAGCCACTCCTCCTGCCAAGGGCGCAGTTTTCCGCCTGACCAGGTGGCGCCGGCAATCATCGCGCCCCGCACCAGCACCTCACCGTCCGGCCCCAGCTTCACCTCGCGCCCCGGCAGCGGTTTGCCGATCGTTCCGCTGGCCACATGGAAGGGATGATTGAGCGTAATGATGGCCGTTGTCTCCGTCATTCCGTAGCCCTGAATGAGTACGAAGCCGAGCGCGTTCCAGAACTGCTCGAGCGGTCCGGGCAGCGCGCCGCCGCCGGAAACAATCGCCCAGAACTTCAGTCCGAACTCGCGATGCACTCCCAAGAAGCGCATCCAGCGCCGCGGCGCGCCAAGCTTTCCCTGCGCGCCGGCCACGCGCTCCGCGAGTCTCTCATGCGTGGTTTCAAGATGCGTCTTGAGCAGAGCCAGCACGCGCGGAACAGCCGCGAGCACGGAGATGCGCTCCTTGCGAATCATCTCAATAAGTCTGGGAGCAGCCAGGCGGCTCTCAAAATGCAGCTCCGCTTTGAGAATCGGAGGAACCCAAAGCCCCATGGTCTGCCCGTAGACGTGGCTCAGCGGCAGGGTGTGAAGAATGCGCAGCGGGTGCACCAGCTTTTCGTAGCGCATGTAAGGTTGTGCCCCGTCTTCAACCGGACCAACGCTCGAAAGCACGTTGCCGTGCGTGATCACAATGCCCTTGGGGTCGCCGGTGGTGCCGGAGGTGAACAGAATCTCAAGTGGCGTAGCGGAGGAAAGCCCGGCTACCGGCAATGCCTCGGTTGCCGGCAATGCGCACTTCCAGCCCTCAAACGCCAAGAGGGGAAGCTCTGGAGTAGCGGGTGCCGGGTGCCCCAGGTCTCGCGTTTGAGACCTGGGTGACAATTGCCGCAACAGCAGCGCGTCTCCCACGGCCAACTTTGGCTCTACGTCTGCGGTCACGCGATTCGCAAAGTCAGGCGTCCCATAAGCGTCCAGCGGCACGGCCAGCACCCCGCGCACCATGCAACCATAGAAAGCTGCAATCCATTCCGCGCTGTTCTCGCCCCAGATCACCACCCGGTCGCCGGGGCCAATGCCGCGCTGTTCGAGCAGCGAGGCGAACCGCCCCGCCAGCCGCGCCAGTTCACCATAGGTCGTTACGCGCCGCCGGTTCCCCTGATACCGGACAACGGCTATCTCCCGGTCGTAGCGCCGGAAGTCTTCAAGCAATGTGGCCAAATGATCGCGCATGATTAGGGAAGCAAAGATCATGGTAGCAGCGTTGATGGATGGCGCTTTGCCACAAATATCTTTCCTCGGCGTTCGTAACCTGACCACCCGGTACTGGTGCTCAGGAAACTGTTTTGCTCTCGCTTGTTCTCGGGCTGTTCGCTTGTTGTTCGCCATGCGCTATCCTCAGATCAGCATGTCCGTTACTTCGCCCAAGCCCGATATCTACTCCGATCCCTTTGCCTGCTTTCATCCCGTGACAGCAGCATGGTTTCAAGCTGTATTCGACGCGCCCACCGCGCCACAGCGTCAGGGCTGGCCGGCAATTGCGCGCCGCGAAAATACATTGATCCTTGCGCCCACGGGAACGGGCAAAACCCTTGCCGCATTCCTCTGGTGCCTTGACCGGCTGATGCTCGGCGACAGAGATCAGGGGCCACGGATCAGGGATCAGAAGACTGTCGGCCGCAGTGCTGGGCAAGGCTGCCGGATCGTCTACATTTCGCCGCTGAAGGCGCTCGCGGTGGACGTGGAACGCAATCTGCGTTCGCCACTGGCCGGAATGGCCAACATGGCTCGCCGCATGGGCGTTGCCATCCACGAGCCTACCATCAGCGTTCGCACCGGCGACACGCCCCAACGGGAGCGCGCCCGTTTCGCCCGCCACCCGGCAGACATTCTCATCACCACGCCCGAGTCGCTCTACCTGCTGCTCACCTCGCAAGCTGCTGATGCTCTACGCACCGTCGACACGGTCATCATCGACGAGATTCACGCATTGGTCCCCACCAAGCGCGGCGCACATCTTGCACTGACTCTTGAGAGGCTCCAAGCCCTCACCGGAAAGCCGCTCCAGCGCATCGGCCTCTCCGCCACGCAGCGCCCGCTTGATGAGGTAGCGCGCTTTCTCGGCGGAGTGGAAGTGAAGGGAACGAGGGAACGAGGGACAGAAGTAACAGGGGACGAGGCAACAGGGAACGAGGGAACAAGCACATATGAGCAGCATTCCGCAGAGCAGGCCCCTTTGGTATTGTCCAAGTTGGCTCCGGAGGATGATGAGTTTCAAAATCCTCCCTCGTTCCCTTGTTCCCTCGTTCCCTCGTTCCCTGAACCCGCGGAAGCGGGTTCGCTGCGCTACCGCCCCGTCACCATCGTCAACGCAGCCGCGCCCAAGCAGCTCAAGCTGCGCATTGAGGTTCCGGTAGAAGACATGGCCCGCTTGGGCGAGATGGAAGAGATTCCCTCCGGCCCCGCCTCGCAAACTCCGCGCCGCGTTTCCCTCTGGAATGCGATCCATCCACGGCTGCTTGAAATCATCCGCCAGCGAAACTCAACCATTCTCTTCGTGAACAGCCGTCAGGTGGCTGAGCGATTGGCCGGCGCACTGAACGACCTGGCCGGCGAGCCCATTGCCCGCGCTCATCACGGCTCGCTTGCCGCCGCGCAGCGTTCCGTGATCGAAGAGCAGTTGAAGGCAGGCCAGATTCGCGCCCTCTGCGCCACATCCACACTCGAACTCGGCATCGACATGGGTGCCGTCGATCTCGTCATCCAAATCGAAGCGCCGCCCTCGGTCGCCAGCGGCATGCAGCGCATCGGCCGCGCCGGCCACGACGTCGATGCAATCAGTGAAGGCATTCTCTTTCCCAAATACCGCGCCGACCTCGTTGCCTGCGCCGCCGTCACCCGCGCCATGCACGAGGGCCACATCGAGTCCACGCGCTTTCCCCGCAATCCTCTCGACGTGCTGGCGCAGCAGTTGGTTGCCATCGTCGCTCATCCGCCGAGCAAAGCGGGGAATAGGGAACGAGGAACAGGGAATAGGGAACATGGAATAGGGAATAGGAAAAAGCCGATACCGAAATCGGGACAGCAAATTCTTCTTCCTGAGGAAAAGCTGCTGGGTGCTCCTGGTCTCGATTTTGAGACCAGGGAGACCAACACACTTGAACCAATCACTCCCGAAGTATCTGTAGATTTTCTCTTCAACCTCGTCCGCCGCGCCGCGCCCTTCGGCTCGCTCACGCGTTCCGCATTCGAAGGCGTACTCGATCTGCTCAGCGGCCGCTACCCTTCTGACGAATTCGCCGAGCTGCGCCCGCGCCTCACCTGGGACCGCATCCGCAACGTCGTAACCGCGCGCCAGGGCGCGGCCCGGCTTGCCATTCTCAACGCAGGCACCATCCCCGACCGTGGCCTCTACGGCGTCTTCCTCGCCTACAGCGAAGGCAAATCCATCCGCGTCGGCGAACTCGATGAAGAGATGGTCTTCGAGTCCCACCCCGGCGAGACATTCATCCTCGGCGCGTCTACTTGGCGCATTGTGGACATCACGCACGATCGCGTTCTCGTTACGCCCGCACCCGGCGAGCCCGGCAAAATGCCCTTCTGGAAAGGCGACGGCCCTGGCCGCCCGCTGGAGTTCGGCCGCCGCATCGGCGCCATGGTGCGCGAGCTGAGAGCTTTGCCCGCGCCCGCCGCGCTCACGCGCCTCATCACCGAGCACGATCTCGATCCCGTCGCCGCGGAAAATCTGCTGCGCTTCCTCGCCGATCAGGCGCAAGCCACGGGCCAGGTGCCCGACGACCGCACCATAGTCATCGAGCGTTGCCGCGACGAACTCGGCGACTGGCGCGTCTGCGTACTGACGCCCTTCGGCAGCCGCATTCACATTCCCTGGGCCATGGCCGTCGCCGCGCGCATTCGAGCCGCCGGCGGAGCTGAAGTGGAAACGCTGTGGAGCGATGACGGCTTCGTGCTCCGCTTCCCTGACACCGCGGAACCGCCGGACTCCGACTGGATACTCGTCGAGGCCGCCGAAGCCATGCAGCTTGTTCTGCGCCAGCTCGGCTCAACCGCGCTCTTCGCAGGCCGCTTTCGTGAAGCAGCGGGCCGCGCCTTGCTGTTGCCCCGCCGCCGTGCCGATCAGCGCATGCCACTATGGCAACTCCGCAAGCGCTCTTACGACCTGCTCAGCGTCGCTTCGCGTTACCCATCCTTCCCGCTGCTGCTGGAAGCCTACCGCGAGTGCCTCCGCGATGTATTCGACATGTCTTCCCTGATCGAAATCCTTAAGGAATTAGAGGAACGCAAGCTCCGCGTTCACGTCGTTGACACACGCAAACCATCCCCATTCGCCGCGTCGCTGCTGTTCAGCTATGTTGCCAATTTTCTTTACGACGGCGATGCGCCGCTGGCCGAGCGTCGCGCACAGGCCCTCACTATCGATCAGGATCAGTTGCGCGAACTGCTTGGGGAGGCTGACCTGCGCGAACTCCTCGATCCCGCCGCCATCGCCGAAGTTGAAGAAGCAGCGCAGTGCCTTGCGGAAAACTATCGCGCCCGATCAACCGACGGCATTCACGATCTCTGCCTGCGCCTGGGCGACCTTTCCCATGCCGAGCTTGCGCTGCGCATTGCCGACCCGCTGCTGCTCGAATCCCTGCCGCGCCTCATCCGCGCGCGCCGTTTGCTTGAGCTGCGCATCGCCGGAGAAAAGCGCCTCGTGGCCGCCGAAGATGCCGCGCGGTATCGCGATGCTCTCGGCATCCCGCTTCCACCCGGACTTGCAGTGGCCCTCCTTGAGCCGGTCGCTCATCCGGTGCTCGAACTCGTCCGCCGCTTCGCACGCACGCATGGGCCTTTTACGCTCCGTGAACCCGCAGAGCGTTTTGCGCTTGACCCGCCAGCCGTGGAAGAAGCGCTACGCCAGCTAACGCATGAGGGCCGCATTCTCGAAGGCGGCTTCCGTCCCGGCGGCCTTCACCGCGAGTGGTGCGATGCGGAGATCCTTCGCAAAATCCGCAGTAAGTCGCTCGCAAAACTTCGCCGTGAAGTAGAACCAGTCGAGCAGCACACGCTGGCGCGCTTTCTTACGCATTGGCAGGGCCTGCTTGCGCCGCGTCGAGGCGGCCCCGCGCATCTCGATGCGCTGCTCGATGCCGTCGAAAATCTGCAATCTGCGCCTCTGCCGGCCTCGCTGCTTGAATCCTCCATCCTGTCCGCGCGCATTGCGGATTACGCTCCTGCCGGACTCGACACGCTGATCGCCGCCGGCGAAGTAACCTGGGCCGGCGTTGACCCTATCGGTGAGCGGGACGGTCGCATTGCTCTCTTCCTCGCCGACAAGCTGCCACTGCTGGCGCAAACTCGTCCACAGACCGAGCCGTTGACCGAGCGAGAAGAAAAACTACTGGCCATACTCGAATCCACCGGCGCCAGCTTCTTCGACCACCTCCATCAGGCCGCGGGCAGCGGTTATCCCGGCGAAACCATCGATGCTCTTTGGAGCCTGGTGTGGCGCGGTCTCATCACCAACGACTCTCTTCACGCCCTCCGCGCCTACATCGCGCGCCCCGAGAGCGCCCGCACTCCGCGCCGCGCGCAAACCGGAATGGTCTTCCGCTCCCGCCGCACAACGCCGCCCACAGCGCAAGGCCGCTGGTCGCTCTTGCCTTTACGATCCGTGACGCAGGGAAGGGAAGCGTCCATATCGAATCCGCTGGGTGCCCCATCCTTTGGCGCTCTCGGCGAAAGGGTGGGAGACCACAACTCTCAATCGGCCCAAACTAATCTACCCACAAATCTCCGTCCCACAG
>Ga0302319_10021919_pt1 | contig 11491 bp, 14 predicted proteins | sample Bog_T0_2_FD_203319 | JGI IMG/M metagenome (GOLD analysis project Ga0302319, IMG submission 203319) | Peat permafrost microbial communities from Stordalen Mire near Abisko, Sweden - Bog_T0_2 | ecosystem: Environmental > Terrestrial > Soil > Wetlands > Peat | place: Sweden: Abisko, Stordalen Mire...
TCTATGCGCGTAAGGCGCGCGGCAAGCATAAGAAGTAGCCGTCGGCCTCAATAGAAAAACGACCGGTCATGACGCGGACCGGGTGAGGAGTTCAAGACGGGGACGGTACTTTCGAGACGGCCCCGTCCCACTTTGTGGGCCGTTTTCCTCAAAAAACTATGGACCAAGCGGGGGTTTTCGCGTCTTATATCAATACCGGCGGCTGATCCCCTCATCCGTCGCATCCCCGAAAGACCCAAAGAAAGAAGGCGCCTGTGGCCCAGTACAAAGGGAAGGTCAAGTGGTTCAACAACGCCAAGGGCTATGGATTCATCGGACGTGAAGATGGTCCGGATGTGTTCGTCCACTATTCATCGATACAGTTGGACGGGTACAAGACGCTGAAAGAGGGCGATGAGGTCGAGTTCGATATCGTCCAGGGCCAGAAAGGTCCCCAGGCGGACGCAGTGATCCGCCACCGAGACGCGGCGCAAACGGCAAGCACCGCGGCCTAAGGGCGCGGCTCCCGGCGTGATCGCAACGCCATCGCCAGATGGCGCAGTTGAAGTGTGCCTGCCCACGATCGGTATGTCACACGGCATGGGTTCATGCCGCCAAGAGACCTTTTGCCGTTGGCCTGGCAGGGGGCATCCGTTCATCCCTCCAGTATGCTGAGATCTTGATTCGCTGACCTGCGATACCCCGGAGGCTTCCGATGGACAATCCCACGATGGCGCGGCTTTTGGCCGAGACCGCCGATCTTTTGGAGATCGACGGCGGCGATAGCTTTCGCATCCGCAGCTACCGCCGGGCGGCCGAAGCCGCCGAACAAACCACCATCGACCTGGTCGCCGCTGCGCCCGATCTTGCCCGCCTGCTGGAGATTCCCGGCATCGGCAAAGGCATGGCTTCCAATTTGCAGGCGATTGCCGCCGGCGGCACGCTGCCCTTGCGGGAGGAGTTGCTGGCGAAGTACGGCGCGGGGCTGCTGGAGCTGCTGAAGCTGCCGGGGATGGGACCGAAGACCGTGGCGCTGTTGTGGGACGCGGCGAAGATTGCGAGTATCGACCAGTTAGCCCAGGCCATCGACGAGGGGCGGCTGGCCGGCCTGCCGCGCATGGGCGCCAAACAGATTGAGAAGCTGAAGAAAGGCATCGAGGACTACCGGCGCAGCGCAGGGCGCTTCCGCATCGACGTGGCCGAGGAAGCTGCCGAGCGGCTGTCGGCCTACCTGATGTCGTTTGAGGGGATAGAGCGGGTGACGCCGGCGGGGTCGCTGCGCCGAGGCCGCGAAACGGCCGGCGACCTGGACCTGCTGGTGACCGGGCCGGCCTGCGCGCCGGAGCAGACCGCGGCAGCCGTGGAGTACGTGGCAGCCTATCCGGGCATCCACGACATCATCGCCAAGGGCGAGAACAAGGTGAGCTTCCACCTGTTGGATGGGTTGCAGGTGGACGTGCGGCTGTTGCCCTCGGCCAGCTACGGCGCGGCGCTGCAATACTTCACCGGATCGAAGGCGCACAACGTGGCATTGCGGCAGCGGGCGCTGAAGATGGGCTGCACACTGAGCGAGTGGGCTCTTGCGCGGCTGCCCCAAAACCCGTCGGAAGCGGAATCTGTGGTGGCCGCCGCTACGGAGGAAGAGATTTATGCGGCGCTGGGCATGGACTGGATTCCTCCGGAGCTGCGCGAGAACCTCGGAGAGATTGAATGCGCGGCGCGGCACGATCTGCCGCGATTGATTGAGCAGGCTGACATCCGCGGCGACCTGCACATGCACACGACGGCGACAGATGGGCACAACTCGATCCGCGAGATGGCGGACGCGGCGCTGGCCTGCGGGTATAGCTACATCGCCATCACCGACCACTCCAAGAACCTGGCCATGACCAACGGGCTGGACGAGAAGCGGGCGCTGGAGCATGTGCGGCGCATCCGGGAGGTGGACCGCGAGATGGAGGGGCGGATTCGGGTGTTCACCGGGATCGAGGTGGATATCCTGGCCGACGGCGCGCTGGACCTGGACGACGCGGTGCTGGCCGAGATGGATGTGGTGATCGCCAGTATCCACACGCGGTTTGACCAAAGCCGGGAGGAGATGACGGCGCGTGTGCTGCGCGCTATCGAGAATCCCTACGTGCGCATTCTGGGGCATCCCACGGGACGGCTGCTGTTGCGCCGCGAGCCGTTTGCGCTGGACCTGGGAGTGGTGCTTCGGCGGGCGGCGGAGCTGGGTGTTGCCGTGGAACACAATGCGGCCCCGGAGCGGCTGGACCTTTGCGATCGCGACCTGCGCCTGGCCAAGGAGTTGGGATGCAAGATCGTGATCAACTCGGACTCGCACGATGCGCGGAACCTGGGGAAGATGGGCTACGGCATCAGCCAGTTGAAGCGGGCGTGGCTGGGGCCGGGGGATGTGCAGAACACGCTGGGGGCGGAGGAGATATTGCAGGCGCTGAGGCCGACGGCGTAGGGTGCTTGCCCATTACCAGACTGTAGTCAGCCCTGAAGCAAGAATGCGTCTATCACGGGTGAGAACCGGGACGCCAAAGTAGACAGCGGTGGCCGCGATCATCCTATCCGGCATGTCAGGAACCTCAGCGCGCGACACATGCCGCATGGATTCTACAATCGCGGCGGTAAAGACGGCTTCTGTGAAGACGTGCTCGGGGTCGGCCAGCGCCTGCGCCAGTTCGTCATATGCCGCAACCGGAAGGCGGCCAGATAAACCACTTCTGCAAGGCTAATGGACGAGATCGCAATCTTGCGTCTTCTTGCGGCCGCGCCCTCGATAAAGTTTCCCGCGGCCGAAGATAGTCTGGCATCGTTGAATAGATGCCAAAGTGCCGTATGAGTGTCGGCAACCGCGGCAATCATCAGAGGGTCTCGCCAAAGCCCCGGAACATCTCAGCCCGGTTAGCGGCGATCTCTTCGGCGGAAGGGGCCTGGCCAAACTTGGCGAAGGCGCCACGCCCCGTTTTGAAGGGAGCGCCCGATGGCTGGGAGCTGGGTGTGTATGCGAGGTCGCGTTCAAGAACCTCGCGAAGATAGCCAGCCGCGGAAACGCCGCGCGCGTTGGCCTGCGCCTTCAACGCCGCTTCAAGGTTTTCTGGCAAATCAATCAACACGGGTGGCTCCCTTCTCTACGACCAATTGTAGCGATTTGCCACGCCCGGTCAAACCGACGGACGTCGCCACCAGTATTTGTGACCTTCGGGGATGAGGTCCTTGATCTTCAGCCCGTCCACGGAATTGCCTTTGCGCAGTTCCCCGCTCCCGCTCGTGCTCCCAGCCTTCGCACTCAAAAAAGCACCACTCCCGGTGCAATTCTTCGCCTCTGTCAGAAAGAATCCGCGATTTCATGGCTTCTCGTGTGCAAGTCGAGCTAAGATTAGGGCGCCATGAGCCTACTCCATCAGGATTCACCGGAAGAGATTGACGACGCAGCGCGCGGTGAAGAACTCACCAAGGGCTCCAGCCATGTTGTTGTAGCCACTCTTGTCGCGGCTGTGCTGGTGACCATCGCCATTGCGGCCTATGTATTGGCCGGCGAGAAGCCGCCCGCGGCGACCGGGGAGATTGTGCAGGTGTGGTCGCACGCCATGCACACGCAGACGAGCGGGTACGATGCCAACGGCGCTCCGATTCCCAAGGAGAGCTACGACCACGTGCTGGTATTTGCCCACGTGAAGCTGCACAACCAGAGCGACAAGCCGCTGTTTCTGCATCAGGTGCTGACGAACGCGATGCTGGAGGACGGTTTGCACACCAGCTATGCGGCGTCGGCGACCGACTACGACCGGGTATTCATTGCCTATCCGGAACTGGCCGGCCGGCACGGCAAGGCTCTGCCGCTGGATTCAACCATCGAGGCCGGGAAGACCCAGGAGGGAGACATCGTCTCCAGCTTCAGGGTGACCAAACAGCAGTGGGACGCGCGCAAGGACCTGAACTACAGCTTCGGCTTCCGCTACCAGCCAAGCCTTGCGCTCGCCCCCAAGACCGCTGTTATTGAACAGTAGGCGCCGGCGCGCTCTTCGGCGTGGTGAGGTAGCCGGAGATGGCTCCATTCTTCGCGCCGACTGAGTTGACCACGATCTCAAAGAGCAGGGGCTCCTTGCCGCTGTAGAACTGCAACGGTTCGTTGAGGTTGCGGTCCTTTTTCTCGTAGGTCTTGTCGTCGGAGTAGACGGCCAGGGTGAACTTGCTCTTCTTCGCGTCAGCCTTCTTGAGCTCCAGGCTCACGGTGCCAACGGGCTTGCGCTGCCCCTTGACGATGGTGAACTCGTAGTAGTTGCGGTCACCCTTGTGCTTGAGGGTCTCGAGTTCGTCGTGATTGCGGGCGATGAGGCTCGAGTGGTCGCTGAGGTCGCCCTTGATGGAAGTCAACTGGCTGATGGCCGTGGCCAGCTCGCTCTGCGTCTTGCCCAGGTCGGTGCGCACGCCCCCTACGTCGGTCTTGACGGTGGAAACCTCACTGGAGACAGCGGTGACCTGCTGCGCGGTCTGCTTCTGCGCGGCATCGATACGCTGCGCATTGGCCTCGTTGGCCTGCTCGCGGCGGATGATCTCCTGGGCGCGCGCGTCCATCTGCTTCTGCGTGAGGCCCAGGGACTGACCCAGTTCCTCAGTGGCCACCTTGAGGCGGGCATCGGTCTCGCGCAACTCGGCGGCCAGCTTCACGTTCTGCTGCTTGGCCTCAGCCAGTTCCGCCTGCTGGGTCGTGAGCCGGCCGCTGAGGGCGTAGCTCCAGATGAGGCCGCCGAGCGCGCCCACAAGGGCCACGGCAATCGCCGCCAGCAATGCTCCGGAGTGGGATCGGGGGGTGTTGTCAACTTCACTCATGGTTTCTGCCTTTCTTCTCTCTGGCGGTCCGTCCTGCGGACCGCTCCTTTTTGCCTGGCACAACTGTGCAGGCGGGAGGGGGCGCTGTACTGTCCCATTCGACGCAACTGAAGAGAATCCCTCATCAAACGATCGATCTGTCTGACGGGCTTCGGCCGAGAATCTCGAATTCCGGAGGGTTGGCTCCTCGTCGCCGACCGAATCTACAGAATATAGAAAGAACCTGCCTCCGTGCAGAAAAACCTGCGCTTTTGCGGGTCTGGGCACCCCTGGCAAAAGTCGAACGGCCGCTCTCAGGGCCCTTTGGCTGCCCGCGCGTCCCACCTGCCGTGACAACCATGGAACGGCTACGTTATAAACATCTTTACTGCAAATTTGCGCGCCGGGCTCTTCTTTGTTGCTGAGGTGGAAGACCAGGACCATCGCTGCATCTGCCAGGAAATGAAAGCAAGGGGGACTCCGAGGGCTATGTCGACTGCTGTCCAAGGGAAGGGTCTGGAAGGAATTGTTGCGGCGAACTCGGGAATCTGTTGGATCGACGGGGACGCGGGCGTGCTGGCCTATCGCGGCATCGACATTCACGAACTGGCTGTGCATTCGAACTTCGAGGAGACCACCTACCTGCTTTGGAACGGCATTCTGCCGAACCAACTGGCCCTGCGCGAGTTTCAGTCGCAACTAGCCCTTGCCCGTTCGGTGGACCAGCGCATCATCGACATGCTGCGCACCTTTCCTGAAACGGCAACGCCCATGGAGGTATTGCGCACCGCGGTCTCCGCGCTCAGTTTCTACGACGCCGACGAGAAAGACAACTCCCACGACGCGAACGTGCGCAAGAGCTACAACCTGACCGCGCAGATCGCGATGATCGTGGCCCTCTACGACCGCATCCGCAAGGGCCTTGAGATTGTTCCGCCAGACCGCTCGCTGAACCACGCGGCCAACTTCCTGTGGATGCTGCGCGGCGAAAAGCCGTCAGAGACCGCGGTGAAGACAATGGATCTGGCGCTGGTGTTGCACGCCGACCACGAGCTGAACGCGTCGACGTTTGCGGCGCGCGTGATCGCCGCCACATTGGCCGACGTTCACTCCGCGGTGACCGGCGCGATTGGCGCGCTGAAGGGCCCGCTGCACGGCGGCGCCAACGAAGGCGTGATGCGGCTGCTGCTGACCATCGATAAGGCCGGCGAAGACCCGGTGGAATACGTGCGGAACATGCTGGCCGCCAAGCAGAAAATCTCCGGCTTTGGCCATCGCGTGTACAAGACCGAGGACCCGCGCGCCACGCACCTGCGCAAGATGAGCGAGCAGCTGGGAAGGGACTCCGGGATGCCGAAGTGGTATGAGATGTCGCGCGCCATCGAGCTCTACATCAATGCCGACAAGAAGCTGAACGCGAATGTGGATTTCTACTCCGCATCGACCTACGCGACGCTGGGCATCGATATCGATTTGTATACGCCGATCTTCGCCATCAGCCGCATCTCCGGCTGGGCGGCGCACATCATCGAGCAGTTGGACGACAACCGCCTGATCCGGCCGCGCGCGGAGTACATCGGCCCGGCCTATCCGTCGCCGTACATTCCGATGGAAGAGCGCGGGTAAGGCTTTCTCCGAAAGAGAGCCGGCCCGCATGTCCCTTATGCTCCAGCTTTCGCCGGAGTGAGCGTGTAGTATCGTTCCGTTCGGGATGCGAACCATCCGGGACTCGAAAGGACACACGCGATGATTCTCGGCCTGAGCGCGTCAACTTTTACCATGGTGCATCTTGTCCTGAGCCTGGTGGGCATCGGCTCGGGCTTCGTCGTGGTCTACGGTCTGCTGACCGCCCGGCTGCTTCCCTTCTGGACCGCGCTCTTCATTGGGTCAACGGCGCTGGCCAGCCTGACCGGTTTTCTCTATCCGTTTCACGGGATGACACTGAGCATTGAGTTGGGAATTCCGACGCTGGCGGTTCTGATGATCGCCTCGGCAGAGCGGTACACCGCCGTGTTCGCTGGCATGTGGCGTCATACCTACGTTGTGAGCGTAATGATCGCCCTCTACTGCAGCGTTGCAGCCCTGGTGGCGCAGATCTTCGCCAGGTACCTGGCACCGACGGCGCGCACTCCGTGGGAATACGGGAGGCTTTTCCAGATGGCGGAGGCAGCCGTGTTCGTGGTCTTCGCCGTGGTCACGTACTTTGCAATTAAGAGCTTCAGAAGCAGGCCGATCCGCAGGGCCTAGTCCCGAGGCGCATACCGTTCGCGCCAAGTACATTGCACCGGTTTGCGCGTCTTCGTACATGCAGATGGGAGAGCACGAATAGGGCCTCTGTAGCCAAATTTCTCGCTCTCAGAAGCCCGAAAAGCGGTATCATGGACTTGCTATGGCACGCTCCGTCCTCATCACGACCCCACGACTGACCTGGGATGAAACCGTCGAGCGTCTCGGCCTTTCCAAGGCTGAGCAGAAATTCGTGACCAGATTGTTTGAGGAGTCAAAGCCCCGCCGGTCAGCGAGTTATGCCTTTAAGACCCGGCCAGGGTCCTCCCGTCTGGTAAAAAGCGGCACAAGGAACGGGTCCGGTATAGCGAGAAAGACAAGGAACCGTGCGAGCAAAGCTGCCTGAGGTTTCTGAGAAATCTGTCTTCCTGAACATCCCGTACGACGACAGGTTTCGCCGCCTCTATCTCGCTTACATCTCAGGCCTGATCCATCTTGATCTCGACCCCCACGCAACCATTGAGATTCCGGGCGGCAAGAACCGGCTGGACAAGATCCTCGATCTCATCGTGAGTTGCCGCTATTCGATTCACGATCTGTCCAGAGTCGAGCTGGATCGAAATCCGCCCTTCACAGCGCCGCGATTCAACATGCCGTTTGAACTGGGCCTTGCCGTCGCCTCCACCAAACTCGGCTCCAGGCCCCACGACTGGTTCGTCTTCGAGACCGTCCATCGGCGAATATCGAAGTCACTCAGCGACTTGAGCGGGACCGACCCGAATATCCACCATGGCACCGTGGAAGGCGTGATGCGGGAGCTTTGCAACTCCTTCGAGCGCAAGTCGCCCGGTGGGCGAGTTTCCGTGGCTGAGATGCTGAAGACGTATCGCGCTGTCTCAAGACTGGCACCAGAGATACTGCGCAAAACCCGAGCGCGGAGCCTGTTTGAAGCCAGCGTATTCAGGTTGATCTACTCCGTGGCTCAACGAGCAGCCGACGCTCAAAAACGCCTCTGAACCGGCGTTACCCGCGTTCCTGCCGCGCCTTCCACAACATGTAGAGCCCCCACGCCGACACGGTGCAGTTGTCCCGCACCTCGCCGTCCAGAATCATGCGCTCAAACTCCTCCACCGGCACGCACCGCATCACCAGGTCGTGCTCCTCCGGGTCAGGCTCCTTGCCGGCCTCCGTCAGCCCCGTCGCCAGAAACACATGATGCTTCTGCCGCGTAAAGCCATACGCAATCCACAGCCAGCCCAGGTAGACCATCTTCTCGGCAAGCAAGCCCAGCTCTTCCTTCAGCTCGCCGCGCGCCAGCTCTTCGGGGTTCTCGACTTCCATCTCCCAGCCGCCCTGGGGCAACTCGATCGCGCGCTCCTGAATGGTGTAGCGGAACTGCTCGACCAGCCAGACGCGGCCCTTGTCGATGGGCAGGATGATGGCTGCGTCGTCTTTGTCGACGACGCCGAAGATGCCCTTTTTGCCGTTGGAGCGGAGGATCTCGTCTTCGCGGACGCGCATCCAGTGGTTGCGATAGACCTCGCGGCTGGAGAGGGTGGTGATCGAGGGGGCGGGGCCTTTCTTTGGGGCGTCCATGCGGTCTCCGACGGCGTACATCAGCGTTTTGGTGTGCGGCGCATCGCAACCAGGGAATCGGTCATGGCCTTCAGATCGGCGGCGCTACGCGCGTTGCAGCGGGCCACGACCAGGTAGCCGTCCAGAGTGACCACGATTGCTGAGGAGTACTCTCCGGCAATGACGTAATCGAACTCGTCGATCACCAAGCCGTCGGCGTTGGTCAGATGCCCTTCGGCCAGAGGCTTCCAATTCGCGGCGGGGTCGAAGCCGCGCTTAATGCGAGAAAGGAGATCGGCGGCATCCCGAAAGTCTTTGGGGTCAGCGGTGAGCGATCTCAGTTTTTCGGCAATCATCAGCACGCCAAATTGGTCGCTGCCCTGGCGGGCTGCAAAGAGATAGAACTCTACGTGGCGCGGTGAGGGATTGGGGAGATTGATTCCAGACCGCTGCTCGGGCTGCAGAATCGACGGCCATGCATAAGCAATGTGGAAGAAGGTATTGACGTAAGTTCTTCCCTCGAGGTGACCATCCGAAGGCGATTGCGCTCCGGCTGCGGCTGCGGAAAGGAAGAACAAGATGGCGAGGAGCTTCAAACGGGTGGACATGCACACTCCGGGATAAAACAGATAGCTCCCATTTGACCACGCCAGCCGGCGTGGTTCAATCTGCGGTTCCACGGAAGCGGCGCAACCGCCCCACCAGCGATGCGGGGCCGCTTACCTTGACGCGGACCAGGTTGCCCTCGTATTCCCGGCTGTGGATGACCATGCCGGCCTCAATCGCCGCCAGCACGGCGCCCTCCTGCTGCGGGACGCGCAGCTCCGCTTCAATGACGGGGTCGGTGTGGAGCGCGCGGTCGATGGCGGCGAGCAGCGCATCCATGCCTTCGCCGGTGCGGGCGGAGACGGCAACTTCACTGCCGACAGGCGCAGACGCGGCCAGGCGCTGGTCCAGGCCAAGGCGCTCATGCTCGCCCAGCAGGTCAATTTTGTTGAGGACTTCAATGCGCGGCTTGTCGAGGCAGTCGAGCTCGCCGAGAACCTTCTCGACCTGGGACTTCTGCTCTTCGCCGTAGGTTGAAGACGCATCCCGAATGTGGAGCAAGACCTCGGCCTGGGCAACCTCTTCCAGCGTGGCGCGGAAACTGGTGACCAGGGTATGGGGCAGGTTGCGGATAAATCCGACTGTGTCGGACAAGAGGACTTTTCTGCGGCTGGGCAGTTCGATGGCGCGGAGTTTGGGGTCGAGCGTGGCAAACATCCGGGACGATTGCAGCACCTGCGCGCCGGTGAGGCAGTTGAAGAGGGTGCTTTTGCCGGCGTTGGTGTAGCCGACGAGCGCGATGGTTGGGACCGGGACCGACTCGCGGCGCTGGCGCTGCTGCTTGCGGACGCGGCGGACGGACTCCAGTTCCTCCTTGAGATGGTCGATGCGGCGCTGAATCTGGCGGCGGTCGGTTTCAAGCTTGGTTTCGCCGGGACCGCGGGTGCCGATGCCGCCGCCGAGCTGGGACATGGATTTGCCCTTACCCATCAGGCGCGGCAGCATGTATTCGAGCTGCGCCAGCTCAACCTGCAACTGGCCCTCGCGGGTGCGCGCGTGGCGGGCAAAGATGTCGAGGATCAACTGGGTGCGATCGAGGACGCGGCAGGGCAACGCGGCCTCAAGGTTGCGCAACTGGGTGGGCGACAGGTCATGGTCAAAGAGGACGAGGTCTGCCTCGACCGAAGCGGCAAGGCCGGCGATCTCTTCCACCTTGCCAGCTCCGATAAGGGTGGCCGGATCGGGCCGTGCGCGCCGCTGCATGAGTTCGGCAGCAACCACACCGCCGGCACTTGAGACCAGCTCGCGAAACTCGGCAAGGGATTCGTCGGCATCGAGGCCGATGGAGCCATGGCCCTGAGGCGAACGGTCTGGTGCAGCTTCAGCAGCCGAGAGGCCGGATGGGGAGGATTCGGCAGGCTCCGGCGCGGCTTCCGGCTCCGAGCGCACCACCGCCTGTCGCGCACCGGCGGCGGCGGCGCGGTTGGTGCGCGCCCGGCCGTCCAGGTCCACGCCCACCAGAACCGCGCGCTCGGGACGCTGGCCGGTAGCGCTGGTCCTACTCTCCTCGACTGCCAATCGAAACTGCTTCTCGCGTGCTATCGCTGCTCCGCTATGGCCGGAGCCGCGGCCGGCATGCTGACCGGAGACGGGCCGAGGCCGCTCTGCGCCGCGGCAGGACGGTGCTCGCTATGCAGCACGCTGCGGTTGCTGACGACTGTCGAAATGGCGTGCTTGAAGATCAACTGCTCCTGACTGTTGTTTTCCAACAGCACCGAATACTTGTCAAAGGAACGAATCTTCCCGGTCAGCTTGACGCCGCTGACGAGGTAGATCGTAATGGGGGTTTTGTCCTTGCGGACGGTGTTCAGGAATGTGTCCTGAATATTTTGTGCCGGCTTGTTTTCCATTTGCCGATCTCCTACTTTCTTCTTGAGTGGTTTGATTGGATGGTTTCGAACACTTGCGCATGCAATGAAATCCGCGGGAACAGTTCCGGAATCCCCGAAACGGGTAATGCCCGCAATGTGACAACATTATATGTGTTTACCTTGCATTTCAACCTTCCGGGAGTCACCCTGGACCATCCGGTGCCGTAAACACACAGTTTTCCCAAAGCCGGCCTTCCTGCTCAAGACTCACTAACGTAACTCACCGGGGAAATCCTTCCGGGAGCATTGGGTCTGTTTGGGCAGGAGGCTTGCCTGGCTCCCCCGTGGGACGGCCTGCCTTGCCAGGCTGGTAACATGGACACGTGAAAAACTCCGCTGCACCCCTTGAAACTCCTGCTCAGACAGCCCACCCGGTTCCCATGCTCGACCTGAAGCGCCAGTACCTTCCG
>Ga0302319_10021921_pt1 | contig 11490 bp, 9 predicted proteins | sample Bog_T0_2_FD_203319 | JGI IMG/M metagenome (GOLD analysis project Ga0302319, IMG submission 203319) | Peat permafrost microbial communities from Stordalen Mire near Abisko, Sweden - Bog_T0_2 | ecosystem: Environmental > Terrestrial > Soil > Wetlands > Peat | place: Sweden: Abisko, Stordalen Mire...
GAGCCTGCTCAATCGCCTGGCGGGACGAGAGGCGGCGATCGTCACGGATCGGCCGGGCACCACCCGCGATGTGATCGAGGTTCCCGCGGTGATTTCCGGATTCAAGGTCTTGTACGCCGACATGGCTGGTATTCGCGACACGGATGATCCCATCGAGGTCGAGGGTGTGCGCCGGGCCATATATTGGGCAGAGGGCGCCGACTTGCGTCTATGGGTGGTGGACGGGTCGGGTGGTCCTGGGGCGAACCGGGAAACGGCCGAGCATGTTCGCGCCGGTGATCTCCTGGTGCTGAACAAGGCTGATTGCCGGGACGGGCCGGCGGTGGCCGCCGCGAGGCGGATCGCCGAGCACAAGGGACTGGGCATGGTCACTTCGGCGGCCCTGACCGATGGCGGGGTGGCGGCGCTCGAGGCGGTGATCCGCGCGAAGGTGGAGGGGCTGGCCGGCGGGGATTTTCCGGCGGTGACCCGCTTAAGGCACAGGCGACGCTTGCAGGAAGCCGCCGAGGCCCTTCGCCGCGGGGCCATGGCCCTCCAGACGGGACCGGAGCTCGCCGCCGAGGATCTGCGCCATGCGGCCGCGGCCCTTGGCCGGATTGCCGGACGGATCAACCCCGAGGAGGTGTTGGGGGAAGTGTTCGCCAGCTTCTGCATTGGCAAGTAGGGCCGGGTGTTTCACGTGAAACATGGTGGTGCGCCGTGCGGCGGCCCGACCGGGTTTCGCGGGCCGCGGTCTGCCTGATCCCTCGACCCTTGACCCGGCATACGCTATAGATGGGACCTCCGCCGCCCCCGACCTCGGGGGCGTTTGTGTTCGGGCGCTTGGATGGCTGAGGCCTCTTCCTGGGATGTGATCGTGATCGGCGGCGGCCACGCCGGATGTGAAGCCGCGTCCGCGTCCGCGCGTTACGGCGCACGCACCCTTTTGCTGACGCATCGCCTGGACACCATCGGGGAAATGTCCTGCAACCCGGCCATCGGCGGCCTGGGCAAGGGCCACCTCGTGCGCGAGATCGACGCCCTGGATGGTCTGATGGGACGGATGGCCGACGCGGCCGGCATTCAGTTTCGCATGCTGAATCGGTCGAAGGGTCCGGCCGTGCGCGGGCCGCGCGCCCAGATCGACCGGGCCCTCTACCGGGGCGCCATGCAGGCGGCGCTGGCCGAACAACCCAATCTGGACATCCGCGCGGACGCGGTTGAGGACTTGATGGTCGTCGACGGCCGCGTCGTCGGCGTCATTGGGGCGAGCGGGCGCCGCTATGGCGCGGGCGCCGTGGTGCTCACCACCGGGACCTTCCTTAAGGGGGTGATCCACCGCGGTGAGACGCGCACACCCGCGGGGCGCGTCGGCGAGGCCCCTTCAATCGGCCTGGCGGACAGGCTTTATGGTCTCGGTCTGAAAATGGGCCGGCTGAAGACTGGCACGCCGGCGCGGTTGGATGGCCGCACGATTGGCTGGGACCGGCTTGAAATGCAGCCGGGGGATGTCCCGCCGACACCCTTTTCTTTTCTGACCGGGGCCATCACGACCCCGCAAATCGCCTGTGGGGTGACCTACACCACGGCTGAGACCCACCGGATCATCGCCGAACGCCTCGGGGAATCGGCGGTCTATGGCGGCCGGGCCACCGGCGTGGGGCCGCGCTACTGTCCCTCCATCGAGGACAAGGTCGTTCGCTTCGCCGACAAGACCAGTCACCAGATCTTTCTGGAGCCCGAGGGCCTGGACGACGACACCGTCTATCCCAACGGTGTGTCCACATCCGTGTCGGAGGAAACCCAGACCCTATTCCTGCGCACCATCCCGGGGCTGGAGCGCGTGGCGATCAAGCGTTTCGGCTATGCGATCGAGTACGATTATGTGGATCCGCGCGAGCTGACGCCGGCCCTTGAGGTTAAGCGCGCTCCAGGCCTCTATTTGGCGGGCCAGATCAACGGCACCACCGGCTATGAAGAGGCTGGCGCCCAGGGATTGATGGCGGGGCTCAATGCGGCGCGCGCCAGTTCGGGCGCGCCGGCGGCGGTGTTCGGCCGGGACCAGGCCTATATCGGGGTGATGATTGATGATCTGGTGACGCGCGGCGTGAGCGAACCCTACCGCATGTTCACCAGCCGCGCCGAATTCCGTCTGACGCTGAGGGCGGATAATGCCGATCTGCGCCTGACCGGCGTGGGCGAAGACTTGGGTGTGGTGGGGTCGGCGCGCGCCTGCGCGTTTCACGTGAAACAATCGGCGCTCGAGCAAACGCGCGAGCAAGCTAGCCGACTGTCGCTCTCACCCGCCCAGGCGGCCAAGGTGGGCTTGAGAGTCAACGCCGATGGAGTTCGCCGGAATGTCGCTCAGCTACTGGCCTACCCGGACATCGGTTGGTCGCAGCTTGAAGAAGTCTGGCCGCAGATCGCCGCCTGGCCGGCCGCCGCGCGTGAACAGATCGAAATCGACGCCGCCTATGCCGGATATCTAGACCGCCAAACCGCGGAAGCGGAGTCCTTCCGCCGGGATGAGGCCCTCATGTTGGATCAAGAGTTGGACTATGCCGCCGTTCCTGGCCTTTCCAATGAGGCGCGCGAGAAGCTCGCGGCGGTGCGTCCCATGACCCTTGGCCAGGCTTCCCGCATCGAGGGGATCACCCCCGGCGCACTGACCGCCCTGCTCGCCCATGTCCGCCGCGCCGGCCCCCGCGCGGCCTGAGCCCCGGCCGGGGCCTGTGTCCGCGCCGACTTCCGTTCCCACGGACGCCGCCCAAGTGCGAACCGCGCTGGCCGCGAGCGACGCGCAAATGGCGGACCTCGAGGCGTATCGCGCGCTTCTGACCGAGTGGAACGCGACGATGAACCTCGTGGGGCCGTCAGCGCTTGCCCAGTTCTGGCCGCGCCACGTTTATGATAGCGCGCAACTTCTCGCCCTGGCGCCAGAGGCGCGCGCCTGGGCCGATGTGGGCGCCGGCGCCGGCTTTCCGGGCGTGGTATTGGCGATCCTGTTGAAGGATCGGCCCGGCGCGCGCGTGCATCTGGTGGAAAGCATGGCCAAGCGGTGCCGTTTCCTGCAGACAGTGGTAGACACCCTGGCCCTACCGGCGGAGGTCCACAACGCCCGGGCGGAAGACCTGAAACTCAAGGTCGATGTGGTCGCCGCCAGGGCCTGCGCCCCCCTCGTTCGGCTTCTGGGTTATACCCGGCCATACCTGACCGCGGGCGCGACGGGTCTGTTCTTGAAGGGACAAGATGTTGTATCTGAGTTGACCGAGGCCGCTAAATATTGGAAGTTTGAGGCGCATCTGACGGCCAGCCTCAGCCATACCGAAGGCCGAATCCTGCAGGTGAAGGGACTCAAACGTGTCCATCAAGTCTGACCAGCCGCTACGGGTGCTGTCGATCTCCAACCAGAAGGGCGGGGTGGGCAAGACCACCACGGCGATTAATCTGGCCACCGCCCTGGCCGCCATCGGCGAGCGCGTGCTGATCCTTGACCTTGATCCCCAGGGCAACGCTTCCACCGGCCTGGGCGTGCCGCGGCAAAGGCGCTCGACGACCGTCTATGACGTGCTCATGAACGAAGCGCCCTTGGCCGAGGCGATCATGCCCACAGCCCTGCCGGGCCTGAGCCTGGCGCCGGCTGACCCCGACCTATCCGGCATTGAACTTGAGCTGGGCCATGCGACCGGCCGTTCGTTCCGCCTGCGCGAGGCGTTGGTTCCGCTGCGGGAGGATACGAGCAAGGACCGGTTCACCTATGTGCTGATCGATTGCCCGCCGTCGCTTAACCTTTTGACGGTCAACGCGATGTCCGCCGCGGATGCGGTGTTGGTGCCGCTGCAATGCGAGTTCTTCGCCCTGGAGGGCCTGACCCAGCTCATGCGCACGGTGGAGCTGGTGCGTGGCAGCCTGAACCCCGCCCTGGAGATCCAGGGCGTGGTGCTGACCATGTATGACCGACGCAACGCCCTGTCCGAACAGGTCGCCAAGGATGTGCGCAGCCATTTCGGAGACAAGGTCTATCAGACCGTGATCCCGCGCAATGTACGGGTGTCCGAGGCGCCGTCCTTCGGCAAGCCCGTGCTGATCTATGATCTGAAGTGCGCTGGCAGTCAGGCCTATCTGAAGCTGGCGCGCGAACTGGTCGGCCGCGAACGCGCGCGTCGCCAAGCCGCTTAGGGACGACGAAAATGGCCGCAGAGGGCAGACGAGGGTTGGGCAGGGGACTTTCCGCCCTGCTGGACGAGCAGGCCGCCGAGGTCGCGGTCGACGAGGCCGCGGTCGCGGCCAGCCACGTGGCGCAGACGCCGGGCGGGCCAAACATGGTCCCGATCGAGCTGCTTCATCCCAATCCGGACCAGCCGCGCAAAACCTTCGACCAAAGCGAATTGGAGGAGCTGGCGCAGTCGATCCGCAGCCGTGGCGTGATCCAGCCCCTGTTGGTGCGTCCCGCGCCGGGCCGGCCCGGCGAATACGAGATCGTGGCCGGCGAACGCCGTTGGCGCGCGGCGCAGCGCGCGGGCCTGCGTGAACTGCCGGTCGTCTTGCGTGACTTGGACGACACCGAGGTCTTGCAGATCGCCATCGTCGAGAATGTTCAGCGGGCGGACCTCAACGCGGTGGAGGAGGCTTTGGCCTACCGGTCCCTGATTGACCAGTACGGACACACCCAGGAAGCGGTCGCCGAGGCCGTGGGCAAGAGCCGCAGCCATGTGGCCAACACCCTGCGTCTGCTGGGCTTGCCGGCCGACGTGCAGGGCCATGTCCTTCACGGCCGCCTGTCAGCGGGCCACGCCCGGGCGCTGGCCACGGCGTCCGAGCCTTCGGTCCTGGCCCGCCGCGTGATCGCGGGCGGACTGAATGTGCGTGACACGGAGGCCTTGGCGCGCAAGGCGGCCGGCGGCGAAGGCCGTGCGCGCGCCGCCGCGCCCAAGCGCGGCAAGGATGTCGACACCTTGGCCCTGGAGACAGACCTGGCGGAGATGCTCGGGTTGGAGGTTCAGATTCTTGATAAGGGCGGCGTCGGCGAACTGCGCGTACGGTATGCGACCCTGGAGCAGCTGGACGAAGTGTGCCGGCGGCTCAGCCGGAGCTGAGGTCGTGGCGCGGGCCTGGGCGCTGGCGGCGATCATCGTGGCGATTGCGGCGCCCGCCCTAGCGGTTTGCCGAGACCCTCACGGCCATTTCACGCGGTGTGGTCCCGGCGCGGCCTACGCCTCGGCGGTAAACCAGCCCCGGCTGGCGTCGCCGCGCGAGCCGCGCTTGCGCCGACCACGCGCGCCCAGGTCAGCCCGCCGATTCGGGCGCCGCGGGCGAGGGCGGCCTTTTTAGACCCGCCGGCTGGAGCCCCCCGACTCAAGGCCAGAAAACCGCCGAAATCCAAAAATAACACCCTTATAAATCAGTGAGTTAGCGGCGCCCTGCCCAAAATCGCCCCTGTCGCGAAATTGGGCTGCAAACCCGTGCCGTAGTCGGGCCGTTTGCGTCTGAGGGGCCCCTCCGCAAGCTCCGGCGTTGAACCTAAAGACCCAGTCGCCGGGCCCGCCCGGCTATGGTCAAGGCCAGCCGCTCCGCGATCAGCCGGTCGGGCGACCCGGCGGCCTTGCACGCCCGATCCGCGCCGAGGATGTCCGGCTGCACCTCATCGAGCAGGGGCAAGGTCCAAGCGCGGGCTTGGCGCATGAATTCGCGCTCATTCTTCCAGAACACGCCCGACGCCTTGACCGCCTCCTGAACCCCTGCCCCGGAGCTGACCAGGGTGAGCGTTCGGCGCAACCGCCCCAGATGCAGTCCCATGGCCCGCACGGCGGCAGGGCCGCTTTCGCCCTCCGCCGCCGCGCGCCTCAGGCCGGCCTGGGCCGCGGCGAGCTTGCCGCCGAACGCGTCCGAGGCCGCATCCGCGAGGGACGCTTCCGGTTCCACCCCCAGGAAGTCCTCCAGATCGGACGGACCGGCGGTGGTTCCGCTGCCGGGGCCCAAGAACAGCGCCAGCCGTTCGATCTCGCGGCGCGCCACCCCCCGCTCATGAGGCAGACGACGCACAAACAGATCAAGCGCGTCTCCGGTGAGGCCGACCTTGTCCTTGGCCAGACCCTCACGCACCAGGCGGGCCACATCGCCGGTCTCGTCCTCGTAGCAGGGGATGGCCACCGCCCCGCCGCCCTTGTCGGCCTCGGCCGCCTTGCGCAAAACCGAGTCTCGGCCCAGGGCGCCGGCCTCGATCAGAAGAAAGGCGTCGGGGTTAAGCTCCCCGGCCAGGTGGGCCTTGAGCGCCTCAGCCGCCGTCTTGTCCACCGAGGCCTTATCTTCCAACCTCAGGCGAACCAGACGCCGGCCGCCCATGAGAGACTGGGCGCAAAGCTCGTCGTACAGCCGGCCGGGCGCGGCGTCGACGTCGCGTTCGGTGACCAGGGCCACATCAAAGGGATCGTCCGGCCTCGCGGCGATCTTGGCGGCCAGTTGATCGGCGCGTTCGTGAACAATGGCCCTGTCACGTCCGTAAATGAGAGCCGCGCGCGTCTGCGGGCCAGGCGCCGTGAGGAAGTGCTCGACCTCTGCGCGCTTGGACAGAATCAAGGCGAGATCAGGCTGCCCGTCGCGGCGCCGACCCCGTAGGGGTCCGGCAGGTCCCCCGCGCCAGGATCAGCCGCCCCGATGGCGCGTTGACGCGGCGTCTGCAGGGGTTCGGCCGTGGTCACGCCGACAAACGGCGAAGTCGTCGGGCCGGCGGCCGGCGTCATGGTGGCGGCGGGATGGGGGCTGGCGAAGTAGGTCGCCAGCTCGAGACGAATGCGTTGGGCGGCGGCTTCGGCGGCGCGACTTTCCGCGTCCAGCGAGTCGGCCACGTTCGCATAAGGCTGAGTGGCGGTGTTGTAGGTGGCGTTGACCGACACAATGCCCTTGGTCACCTGACGATTCGTTTGAATGTCGGCCAGCTCGTAATGGGCCACCAGATCCACTTCGTATTCCGTGGCGACATTGTTGATGTTGATGCCGCGCCCGACGCGCACTTCATTCAGCTGCACCGTCAGGCGGTATTTTGTCTCCGCGCCCGTGTGACTGCCCAGCTCGGAATCGAGAAACTGCCCGATCAAAAAGCCCGTGCGGCCATCGGGGCGCGAAACCTGGATCGCGCCGAGTTGGGGCGTGACCCCCGACACCGCGTAAAGAGGCGTGAAGCCGCATCCGCCGAGGCCAAGAAGACCCAGGGTGGCGACGCCGAGTCGGAGGTGGCGATGGGTGAGCTTCATCCTGCGACGATATTGACGATGCGGTCCTTGACCACAATGACCTTTCGCACGGTAAGGCCTTCCAGCCGCCGCGTCACCTCTTCGTCGGCAAGCACGAGTCTTTGCACGTCCTCCGGCTCCATCCCCGCCGGAGCCCGGATTTCACAGCGCCGCTTGCCATTCACCTGCACCGGCAACACCACTTCGTCATCCGCCGCCAAGGCGGCATCGTAAACGGGCCAAGGCGCCTGGACCACCAAGCCTTCACCCTTGATGCGCGCCCAGCCCTCCTCAGCCAAGTGGGGGGTAAACGGGGCAATCAACCGGGCCAGCACGCTTAACGCCTCGTGGCGGGCGGCCAGTCCGGAGGGGGAGGCCGAGGCTGCGGGCACTCCTTTGATTATATTCAGGAACTCGTAAAGCCGCGCGATGCCGCTATTGAACCGAAAGCCCTCGATACTTTCGGTAACGCTCTTGATCAGTCGGTGGGTGGCCTGACGCAGGGCCAGGGCGGCCGCGTCCCACTCCCCAACGGCCGGCGGCGCCCCACCGGGCTGGGCGTCGAATTCGTTCCACACCCGATGCACGAAGCGGAAGGCGCCCTCGACGCCGCCGGTGCTCCACTGCACGTCGCGCTCAGGCGGAGAGTCGCTCATCACAAACAGTCGGGCCGCATCCACCCCGTATTGATCGAAGATATCCTCCGGCGCGACGGTGTTCTTCTTTGACTTGGACATCTTTTCCACGCCGCCGACCTCGACGGGCTGTCCAAGCTCAGCGTCCACCCACCGGCCGTCGCGCATCTCCACGTCCGAGGGCTGCAGCCATTGGCCGTTACGCCCCTTGAAGGTCTCGTGGGTCACCATCCCCTGGGTGAAAAGGCCCGCGAAGGGCTCCTTCACCGACATCAGGCCCTCGTCCGCCAGGGCGCGGGTGACGAAACGGGCGTAGAGCAGGTGCAGCACCGCGTGCTCTATGCCGCCAACATACTGATCCACCGGAAGCCAGGCGTCGGCGGCGGCCTTGTCGACAGGGATCGCGGCCGTGGGATCCGCGAACCGCGCGAAGTACCAGGAACTGTCCACGAAGGTATCGAGCGTGTCCGTTTCACGCTCCGCCCTGCCCCCGCACTCGGGACAGGCCACGTGGCGCCAGGTCGGGTGCCGCGCCAGGGGGTTGCCGGGGCGATCGAAGGTCACGTCCTCCGGCAAGATGACCGGCAACTGGTCGTCCGGTACGGGTTGCGGGCCGCACGTGTCGCAATGGATGACCGGGATGGGGCAGCCCCAGTAGCGCTGGCGCGAAACCCCCCAGTCTCTCAGGCGATAGACCGTGGCGCCTTGGCCCAGACCCAAGGTCTCGATACGCTTGATGGCGGCCGCCTTGCCGGCCTCGATGTCCAGGCCGTCGAGGAAATCCGAATTGTAAAGCTTCCCGGGACCAGTGTAGGCCTCCGCCCCGATGGCGTTTGCGGCCGGATCGACGCCGGGCGGCAGGACCACCGGCAGGACCGGCAGTCCATATTTACGGACGAAATCAAGATCGCGCTGGTCATGGGCCGGACAGCCGAAAATAGCGCCCGTGCCATAGTCCATCAGGATGAAATTGGCGATCCAGACCCGAAGGCGCGAGCCCTCAACGAATGGGTGATCCACCTCGAGCCCCGTGTCGAACCCAAGCTTGTCGGCGGATTCGATATCGGCTTCCGACGTTCCGCCGCGGGCGCATTCAGCGACGAAGGCCGCGATTTTGGGATTGGCCGCGGCAAGGCGTTCGGCCAGGGGATGGCCCGGGGCAATGCCGACGAAACTGGCCCCGAACAGCGTGTCGGGCCGGGTGGTGTAGACTTCCAGGCCATCCTCGAAGCCAGCGGGCGCCAAATCCGAGAACTTAAAGCGGAATCTGAGTCCTCGGGAGCGACCGATCCAGTTCTCCTGCATCAGGCGGACCTTTTCGGGCCAACGGTCCAGGGCGCTCAATCCCTCGATCAGGTCATCGGCGTAGTCGGTGATGCGCAAGAACCACTGGGTCAGTTTGCGCTTTTCCACGGGCGCGCCCGACCGCCAGCCGCGCCCGTCGATCACCTGTTCGTTGGCCAGAACGGTATTGTCCACCGGATCCCAATTGACCACGCCCTCCTTGCGGTAGGCCAATCGGCGCTTCCAAAGCTTGAGGAACCAGCGTTGCTGCTGGCCATAATAGGCCGGATCGCAGGTGGCCAACTCACGCGACCAGTCGATCGACAGGCCCAGCCGCTTCAGCTCCGCGCGCATGTTGGCGATGTTGTCGTAGGTCCAAGCCCTGGGGTGGACGCCACGCTCCATGGCCGCGTTCTCGGCCGGCATGCCAAAGGCGTCCCAGCCCATCGGATGCAGGACATTGAAACCGCGGGCGCGCTTGTAGCGGGCCACCACGTCGCCGAGGGCATAGTTGCGCACATGGCCCATGTGGATGCGCCCCGAAGGATAGGGGAACATCTCCAGCACATAGTAGCGTTCACGCGGATCCTCCGCGCCGCCGGCGGCGAAGGCGTTCGCCTTGTCCCAGGCGGCGCGCCACCGGGGCTCGGTTTCCTTCGGATTATAGCGGGCCATACGAATTCGGGACCCCTTGAGCAGGCTGACCCGGGCCGGGTCAGAGGGCGCCCGATCCCTGCTCTTGTTGCAAGACTATTAGAGCCGAGGCGGGCTCCGTTTAGCGGATGTTGGACAGACGTAGCTGACGCGCGCGGGTGAGGATCGCGTTCTCGATGTCGGTTTCGGTTTGCGCCGCGGTCGTTGCATCCTTCCAACCGCCGCTGGCGTCGCGCACCTGTTTGAAAACCGTGACGTTCAGGCCATCAGCGCGAAGGCGCGTGTCCAGGATGTAGACGGTGGCCTTGAACCGTTCGTCGGGCTTTTCAGGATTGGCGTACCAATCGGTGATGACCACGCCGCCGTAGGGATCGGCCGACGCCAAGGGCATGAAGGCCAAGGTGTCTAGCGTCGCCCGCCACAGATAGGCGTTCACCCCGATCGCCACCTTGGGATCGTCCGGCTGCGGAGCGCTCTTGCCGATGCCGAACGGATGGAATCCGCCTTGCGAATAGGGGGCAACCCCGCTCTTGGGTCCGCCGCCCAGACATCCGCCGAGGGCCAAAAGCCCCACAGCCGCAAGCGCCGCCATTGATCCGCGCACCAACGCCATAGTTGTTCGCTCCGCTCAGTTTACACGCTTGGACGTCGTCGGACGTTGTGTCACGCGCTGGACGCCGCCCCGGCGCCGGAAGGGGCTCTATAGCACGCGGGGCGGTCCTCAAAAGAGGAATCGCGTTGCCTTAGCGCCACAGGCGCCCCGTAAAGCCTTATTTTATCAGTCAGGATGGACACTCCCATTGACCTGCACCCCCATGCGACTTTAATCGCCTGTGGAAAGATGTGGGTGCGGAGGCTGACTCCGCGCCTGATTGAGGTTGGAGAGCGTAGTCGGGCTATGAGAATGGGCAAGCCGCTCATTGCTGTACTTTCGGCGCTGGTTCTTTCGGGAACCTTGGCGACGATGGCCCGCGCCCAGGAAATCAAGCCCGATCCTGGCGTGACCCTCACGGATCGCAATCTCTGGGGCCCTGAACAGTCTCACAAATCCTTCCAGTGGGACGCCGGCAAGAGCCGGTGGGGCCTGAAGTTCGATGTGGACCAATCGGCTGCCCGCAATGGCGCCTGGCAGGACGTGCAAGCCGGGGCCTACTTCAAGCTGACGCCCTCCTTGAGCATCGGCGGCGGCGTGGCCCTGCACGATCAGTCATTGACCACGGCCAATCCCAATCAGGCCAACCCGCAAGGCCCTCCGGGCGTGCCGGCCACTGTGCCGCGCGTCCGTCTGGAAACCGCGTTTAAGTTCTAATCCGCAAAGGCGCCCACCGCCGCCAATCCCGCCGCGCCCGACGCGAGCAGGCGCCGAGCGGTCTTCGCGTTGATCCCGCCCAAGGCGTAGACCGGCAGACCGGCCCTGCGAACCAGGGCGGCGAATCGGACCGCCCCCATGGGTTTGCCCGCCGAGGGGCTCGCACTTTCAAACACCGTGGAGACCAGGACTGCGTCACAGCCGGCCAGGCGGGCCCGGCGTATGGCGGCCTCGCTGTGGGCGGCAGCCGTCAGCAACGCGCCCCGCCGTCTGAACCGGCGCGCCTGCGAGGCCAATCGTTCAGGAAGGTGCGCGCCCGCGCCGCGCATCCGCGGCTCACCCGAACCGATCAGCAAGACCGTTCGGCCGCTCTTTGCGACGCGCCCAAGCTTTTCCGCGG
>Ga0302319_10021922_pt1 | contig 11489 bp, 13 predicted proteins | sample Bog_T0_2_FD_203319 | JGI IMG/M metagenome (GOLD analysis project Ga0302319, IMG submission 203319) | Peat permafrost microbial communities from Stordalen Mire near Abisko, Sweden - Bog_T0_2 | ecosystem: Environmental > Terrestrial > Soil > Wetlands > Peat | place: Sweden: Abisko, Stordalen Mire...
TGAGCATCGCCGACATGAAGACGATGACGGCGACGCCTATGGCGATGCCGCTGACGATGAACAGCGTCTGCATTCGGCCTTCGCGCAAGAAGCGCATCGCCGCGATGGCCTCGAAGGGAAGCAGGCTGTTCATCATGGCGCGGCCGCGCGCACACGCTGCCCCAGGACCACGGTCGAGGCCACCGGAATCGCGACGTCGCCTTCCGCGAGCCCGCTCTTGATTTCGCTGGCGGCGATGCCGAGCAGCCCGAGCGCCACCGGGATCTTGACGGCGCGCCCGTCGCGAATTCCCATCACCCAGGGCGCAGTCGATGTCGCGTCGTGGACGGCGCGGGCGGGCAGTGCGAGCGCCTTGTCGCTGCGGCCGACTTCGATATCGACCGACACCGTCATGTCCTGGCGCAGATAGCTCGGCGGATTGTCGACGTCCAACTTCACCTCGACCGATCCGCGGGTCAGATCGACTCCCGGATTGATGTAGGAGACGACGGCCGGAAACTTCTGGTCGGCATAGGCGTCGGCGGAGGCGACCGCCGTCTGCCCGAGCGCGATCTTGCCGAGATTGCGCTCGTCGATCTCGAGCAGGAGCTGCGTCTGGCCGGCCGGGGCGAGAACGAGGAGCGCGGTTCCGGGCTGGACGACGTAGCCGTTTTCGACGTTGCGGGTGATGAGGACGCCGGCGCGCGGCGCCGTGATCTCCGCATAGCCCAGACGGGCGGCGGCAGTCTCGAGACTGGCGTTGGCTTGCTTCAGTTGCGTTTGCGCCGTCTGATAATCGCTGCCTCCCGGCGCCGCGGCCGCGACGGCCAGATCGAATGCTTTGGCCAGCGATCGGTCGACATCGAGGGTTTTTTGCGCGTCGTCGAGAGCTGAGAGCGTCGCGTAGCCTTTCTTGGTCAGGTCCGACGTGCGGTCGAAGGTTTTCTGTTCATCGAGAAGCGTCGCCTGCGCCTGGGTTTGCGACTCCTTCGCGGAGGGCAATGTCAACTTTGCCAGCGTGTCGATCCGCTCGTGAGCTTGAATCACGGCGTCTTTCGCCTGCGCGACGTCCGCGCGCAATTCGGTGTCGTCGAGCGCGATCAGCGGCTGACCCACGGTCACCGTCTGGCCCTCGGCGACTTGAACGCTCTTGACGGTTCCGACGATCTGACTGGCGATATTGGCGCGATAGGGCGTTTCGACATTGCCACTGGCGACGACGGTCTCGACGATGAGGCCGCGCGCGACCTTGTCGACGACCACTGTGGGGCCGGCCAGCGCTTCGAACGCATACCAACCGCCGACGCCGATGAGCGCAACGCCGACGAGAACGAGCCAGCGATGCGTCCGCAGCGCGCTGGCGATTGGGTTCAAAGGCGAGATGGGGGCAGCGGGGGCAACCGGGGCGGCTGATATTTCGACGGTCATGCTGAGAACAACCTCGTCGCAATGACGCGCAGGCCCGACAGGCGCATGCAGCGTCCGGCGTTGCCCGAGCGAATACGGGAGTTTCGAAAACGGCCCAGGCAACGACGGCTACGCTTCGAGCAGCAACCGCGAAAGGACCGGAATCTACTCAATCGCCGCACGCGACCCGAGCCTGCAGGAGACTTCTCGCCGCCGTCAACGGCGCGCCTGGGTATTTCCCGAGTCTGCTCGAACAGCCACGGTTTGCTAACGTTGCGGCTTCAAAGCGCACGCGAGGTTCGCGGCTACAGGAGACTTCGACGATGACTGAACCGACGAGCTACGACGCCGACATCTCCGCATTGCGCGACGATCTGGGCGCACTGAGGCGCGACGTGGCCGCACTCCTCGATCATCTGAAGACGGGCGCGGCGACGGGCGCCCGGGACGCCGCGGATCGATTCGACGTCAGCGCCAAACAACTCTGCGGCGACCTATCCGCGCAAGGCGCCCAAGCGGCGAAGCTGATCGGACGACAGGTGGAAACGCAGCCGCTCGCCACTTTCCTGATTGCGGTGGGCATCGGCTACCTCGGCGCCCGCATCCTATCACGATGACCGTGATCCTGTGGCCGGCGGCAGCCCTGGCGGGGGCCGACCGGCTGTCGAATCTCGATCCGATCCGTCGGCCTGAGTAGTTTCCGAGTCTCGCCTGCACGACCTCCTGTTGGTTATCCTCGCGCCCCATCGCCGGTCTCCCGATCCTGGCTGCGCGCAGATCGTAACAGTGCGCGCGGCGCGAGAAAACAAGCGCCGGATCTCGACTTTCTTCGAACCAGAGGCTTCGCCATGCATCAGACCCACAACACCTTGTCCGAGAATATTCGCGCCCAGTCCGTGGAGTTGCTGAACAAACATCTGGCCGGAGCGATCGATCTCTACGGCCAGTTGAAGCAGGCTCACTGGAACGTCCGCGGCCCCTCGTTCATCGCCGTCCACGAATTGTTCGATAAGGTCGCCACAGAGGTCGACGGATATTCGGATATGATCGCCGAGCGGGCGGGCGGCCTCGGCGGCGTAGCGGAAGGCACGGTGCAACTGGCGGCGGAGCGCTCTTTCCTGGTTCCCTATCCCCTGCGCATCGCCGACGTCAACGAACACATATTCGCGGTTTCGGCGACATTGGCGGCGTACGGTCAGAGCGCGCGCGAAGCGATCGGCCTGGCCGCCGTGTTGGGAGACGCCGACACCTCCGACCTGTTCACAGAAATCTCGCGGGGCGTCGACCATCAATTGTGGTTCGTCGAGTCGCATCGCGCGCCGAATTGAGCAGCGCATCCCGCTTTCGCTCGGGCCGCCGCCTGACGCGATTTGAGTCTGAGTGAGCAACTACGCTCTGGAGCGGTAGGGCGCCATGAAATCGCTGCGTATCTTGATTGTCGAGGACGATCTGGTGAACGGCGGGTTGCTGGCGGAGACGCTCGAGGACCTCGGCTTCACCGTCTGTCCCGTGGTAATCGACGCCGCCAACGCCCAGGCCGCGGCGATCCGATGGCGCCCGGATCTGATTGTCATCGATGTCGGCCTCACCGTAGCCAGCAGCGTCGCTGTCGTTGACGAAATCGTGCGATCACGCTTGGTCCCGCACGTCTTCGTCATCGGCGACAATTTGCGCGCCCTGTCGTTTCCGCCCAGCGCGGTGCTGATCCAAAAACCCTTTCGAGGCGCAGACATCCAATGGGCCATTCAACGCGCCCTCGGCGACGCTGTCGGTCCACGGTCGTTTGATTGCTGACGCTGACGATTGCGTTGGTTAGCAACCAGACCATATGCGAACTGTCTGAGTTGTGAGTAGTTTCCGAGTCTGGCGCGCAGCCGGGGAGAGCTTAGGACTGGTTATGGAATTTCCTCCCTGAACAGTCTGGAGTCGATATCATGACCAAGCACATCAATCGCTTCGGCGCGATCGCGTTGGCGTTGGCGATCGGCGGCTTAGTGCTGCCTTCCCTCGCAGACGCAGCGGTGCGTCCCTCGACCGGCAGCCGCGGGGCGAGCCATTCCATGTCCGGCGGACGCGGCGTTGGCGCCCGAGCCTACGCGGGCCACGGCGCCTATCGCGGCGGGTATGGCGGAGGCTATGGCGGCGGTTATGGCGGCGGCGTCTACTATGGTGGTTTCTGCGGGCCGATTCAAATCGCTCTCGGTCTTTGCAGTCCCTACGGATTCTGATTACGGGGCCATCGCATTGCGATGCGTCTCCGTCCTTCGACGACCCGCATCTTCCGGCGGTCGTGATCGTCGAACGGGGATCGGGCGACATTCGCCCGATCCCCGTTCGACGACCGCACACGCGTGGCGGATGCGTAAGTCGCTGCGAAGTTCGGCGAGTTCCGAGGCTTCCAACCCATGAGGTGTTCCATGCGCAAGTTTCTTCTAGTTTCCGCTGCAGTGGCCGGTCTGACGGCCGCGAGCTTCGCGCCCTTCGCGCTCGCGGCTTCCGGCGACGCGCCGAAACTTCCGAGCGCCGCCGAGATCCAGACTATACAGCAGCGTCAATCCGTGTTGCTCGATGCGCATTTGGCCGACATGAAGGCCGGGCTCAAGCTGACCGCGGATCAGACCACGAAGTGGCCGCCGTTCGAGACCGCAATTCGTGACGCGGCCAAGGCGCGCGCGGGCCGTGCGCTCGAGGCAAGAGAACGGATGAGCGCAGCGTCGCCTCCGAGCCCGCTCGAGCGAATGTCGTTCACGGCCGATCATCTCGACAAGCATGCGACAGAGCTGAGAGCGGTCGTGGAGGCGGCAAGGCCGCTCTATGACAGCCTCACCGATGCGCAAAAACACGATTTTGGCCCGCTGCTGCGGGAGTTCAAGCCGAAGCGGAGCATGTAGGCTTCTGCACGGGAGCGCGGATGTCAATTGGCGGCTCGGCCATTTACCGACTTTGCGACAGTGCCGACGGTCAGCTTCGAGCGACTGTCGGCAAGTGTTTGCTGCGGCCCCCTTCGCCACGCAAACCAACGACCTGCGCGACGCGCGCGCTTTGAGAGACCCGCCTCAATTGATGCGCCCGAACTCTGAGCCTTCAGGCGCGCTCGCGCGTGGTTGAACCCGACGCGGATTTCGGCCGTCGTTCGCAAGTCCGCGCTCAGACGAAGTCGCAATTGCGTACATTCCGAGTCTATCGCTCTCGCCTCGCCGGCGTAACGTTGTGGGATCGAAGCCTCCGAAGCGGCCAAGAATGGAACCGCCTCGGTCTAACTTTCAGGAGCTGGCGTCATGGACAAGAACAGAGTTGAGGGATCGATCCGAGAAGGCAAAGGAGTCGCCAAAGAGGCCATCGGCAAGATTGTCGGCGACGCCAAGCTGCAGAGTGACGGCAAGGCCGACCGAGCCATCGGCAAGTTGCAGAACGCAGTTGGCGGGGCAACCGATGCTCTGCGAGACGCAAACAGGAAGTCATAAGGCGGGACCATCCCTGACTTTATGGCGTTCGCCCAACCGGAGGACACGTCATGGGTTTGATCGTCATCATCATCATCCTGGTCCTGCTCTTCGGCGGCGGTGGCGGCTACTATGCGCACAGCAACTACGGCATGCCCGGACTCGGCGGTGTTCTAGGCACGGTTCTGGTCATACTCCTGATACTGTGGCTGGTGGGTCGATAGTCCGTTCGGCGGCGCCGACCGTCAACCCGGCCTTCTGTCGAGTCCCTTGACTGAAAGACGCCGCCGATGCCGTCAGCGCCGTTGGACGACACGATGCGGGCCATCGAAAGCCTGCACGCCGATCATCACGCGAATGCGACTCGCCACCAACGCATCGTCGACACTTTCACGTCGCAACTGAATAGTCCTCTGTTCATCGCCGCTTTGTCGATCTTGGTTGTGGGCTGGATGGGCTTCAACACTGTCGCCTTCGCCGTTGGTTGGCGCGCGTACGATCCTCCGCCGTTTGCCGGGATGGCGTCCGTCGTCTCTCTGACGTCGTTGTTCCTCGTCGTGCTGCTTCTGACGACCCAGCGACGCGACGAGAGCTTGAGTCGACGCCGGGAGTTGCTGACCCTCGAACTCGCGATTCTCACGGACCAGAAGACGACGAAGCTCGTCGGTCTGCTCGAGGAATTGCGCCGCGACAGTCCCGCGGTGCCTGATCGCGTCGACGCGGTGGCCAACGCCATGGCGCGACCTGCCGACACACAACCGGTAATCGAGGCGATCCGGGAAGCCCGATCCAACCCTGACGAGAGTTCCCCGCGACCTCGATGATCGGTGGTCCGAGGCGAAATCGCCTGGCCTCGGCGCTCAGGTCTCCGGCTGTGCGTTATCGGATGGCTCAGCCGTCCCGCCAGCCGCAACGAGCGCCAATCGGGCCAGCGCCGGCAGGGATTTCGAGCCCGTCCTTTTCATGATCGAGGCGCGATGGTTCTCGACCGTGCGTTGGCTGATGCCGAGATCGGCGGCGATGTTCTTGCTCGGATGCCCGGCCAGAACCCGTTCCATCACGTCGCGTTGGCGCGGCGTGAGCCCGGCCAAATGGTTGACAGCCGCCTCCCGCCACTGCGCCGCCTTGCTCGAATCGGCTGACAGTTCCAACGCCAGATTTATGCTGCGGATCAACTCGTCGCGGCCGACGGGCTTCTCGATGAAGTCCGACGCGCCCGCCTTCATGGCTTGGACCGCCATAGTCACATCGCTGTTGCCCGTGATCATGATTGCAGGCAAACGGTGGCCGTCGTGGCGCAGTTTCTCCAACAACTCCAGCCCGCTCATCCCTGGGAGATAGGCGTCGATCAGCAGCAGAGCCGGCTTTTCGGGGTCGAACGCGACAAGAAACTCTTCGCAACTCGCAAAGGTATCGACGAGGCGCCCGTCATCTTCCAGCACGGCGCGCAGCACCGCGCGAATCCGATCGTCATCGTCCACGACCAAGATCGTAGGGCCGGTGAAGTCCGCGGGCGCGCCGACGGTGGGACCATGTTCCGCTTTCGCCGACGACGGCGGCTGTTTCAGCAACTTCTCGATTGCGCGGATCAACTCGCGCAACTTGACCGGCTTGTTGAACAACACGCAATCGTGGGTCGCGATATTGCGCAGCGCCTCGATCGTCGTGTCGCCGGTCAGAATGATAAAGGGAATCTGCCGATCGAGATCATGGCGCAATTTTTGCGCCACCTCGACCCCGTTCATGCCGTTTGGCAAATTGTAGTCGGCCAGCACGAGATCGAGCGGTCCGCGCAAATCTTCCGCCCATTTCAGCGCCGACGCCCCGTCGCTCGCCGTGGCTGCGAAATATCCTTCATCGTTGAGAAAGAGCTCGAGGTGATCGCGAACGTCGACGTCGTCCTCGATGATCAGCACCGTCCCTCGGCTTGGGCGCGCCGTTTCCGGGGCGCTCAGGAGCTCCGCCAAGGGAACTGCCTGCGGCGTCCGCGCCTTGGCTGTCGTTGGAACTTGAATCGAAAACACCGATCCTTTGCCCGGCAACGAGCGCACATGGATGGGATGGTCCAATAATGCGCCAAGACTCTTGACGATCGAAAGGCCGAGGCCCAGGCCGTGGCTGCGCTGACGGGCGGCATTGTCGACTTGGTAATATTCCTCGAAAACCGCTGCGAGTTCGGCCTTCGGAATGCCCACGCCAGTGTCCCAGACCTCGATGCGCAATGACGTTCCTCGACGACGACAGCCGACGAGTACGCGACCGCGTCGAGTGTATTTGAACGCGTTGGAAAGGAGGTTGCGGATCATCTGCTCGAGAAGCCGCGGATCGCTGCGGATAGACAGTTCGCAAGACATCACTTTCAGGTTCAGTCCGGCCTCTTCCGCGTGATAGGTCAATTCGCTGCGCAACCGGTCGAGCAGGTCATTCACTGGGAACTCGACAAGCGTCGCCTTTATCGCGCCGACTTCTATCTGATTGATATTCAGCAGCGTGTTCAACATCTCGGTCATCGCGCCGAGGGCTTCGTCTATGCCGTCGATGAGCTTCTTGGCTTTCTCGCCCTCGACCCGTTTGGCCAGCAGGCCTTGAAGCAAAGCCAGGGTTTGCAAGGGCTGGCGGAGATCATGGCTCGCCGCCGCGAGGAACCGAGATTTAGCGGCGCTCGCCGATTCCGCTTGCGCCTTGGCGCGCGACAGCGCCTCGGCGGTTTTCCTTCTTTCGGTAATGTTCTCGAACGTGACGACGACGCCCTCGATCTTCTTGTCGCCGGTGCGATAAGGCAGGATTCGGCGAATGAACCAAACGCCAGACTGCCCCTCGATCTCGCGTTCGATTGTTGCGCGGTCCTGTAAGACGCTGAGGGCGTCGGGCAGGAGATCGCCGTCGATAGCCAACGACTTGAGATCCGTCAACGGTCGTCCGATATCGCTGGGAATGACATTGAAGAAGGCCTTGGTCGCTGGCGTAAAGAAGCGAATATTGAAGTCGGTGTCGAGGAAAATTGTCGCCGTGTCGGTGCTGTAGAGCACGTTCTGAAGATCGTCCGATGTCGTGCGCTGCCGCTCCAACGTCTCCTGCAACTGGCTGTTGAGCGCGTTCAATTCCTCGTTCAGAGACTGCAGCTCCTCCTTCGAGGCCAACAGCTCCTCATTGGTGGATTGATATTCCTCGTTGACCGAGAGAGCCTCCTCGTTGATCGCCATTTGCTCTTCGTTCGAGACCTCGAGGTTGTGCAGAGCCTTCTGCAGGTCGCCCTTCGTGGCTTCCAGTTCGCGTTCGAGCTCGGCGACCCTGGGAAGCGCCTCGGCCGGGACCGCGCCGGACTCGACACGCGTAGACGGCCGCGCCTCCAGGAAGCAGACGAGAAACAGGGGCTCGCCGTCGTTGGACACGGGCGTCACGGCGACGCTGAACAATCGGGACTCGGCGCCATCTTTAACCTGTCCGCCGGTTATGACGACACGTTCGCCGCTCTGTTGCGCGCCTTGAAGGGCGGCTCTCAATTTTGTTCGCACGCCCTCCCGCGCCTGGGCGACGACGTCGAACGTCGGCCGTCCCGACGCGACCTTCAGGTAGCGATCCGTAGGCCCTTGTAAGTGGAGGCACTCGAGCTTGGCGTTGACCAGCACCGCAGCCGGCCCATAAGTCTCCACGACGTGTTTGTTGCACAGATCGGCCAGCGCCCGCTGCCGCGACGGCGAGGACGGCAGACCAAGCCGCACCCGCGTGCGTGGGCCATCGCCGAGGTTCGGCATGAAGGCGAGTTCGCTGGCGCGATTTCCGCCGATCCGCCGATAGAGCCGATCGGGCTTTGAGACCACTTCAAATTGGCCGTCGTTCACGCCCACAGCTTCCGCATTGCCGACCAACAGCAGGCCGCCCGAACGCAAGGCGAAATGAAAGATCCCGAAGGCTTTGGATTGCGCTTCCGGGTTCAGATAGATCAACAGGTTTCGACAGGAAATGAAGTCGAGGCGCGCAAACGGCGGGTCGGCGAGAATGTCCTGTACGGTAAACACAACATGGGCGCGCAGGTCCGGCGACACGCGATAGGAGTGACCTTCCCGCGAGAAATACTCAGCCAGCCGGGGCGCAGTGACCATGCCTTCTATCGATCGGGGATAGAGCCCCTCTCTTGCTCTCGCCACTGCGTCGGCATCGACGTCGCTGGCGAAGATCTGCAACTTGACGTCACTCTTTGAGGCGGCAATCTGCTCGCTGAATAGAATCGCGAGCGAGTAGGTTTCCTCGCCGGAGCTGCACCCGGCGACCCAGACCCGCAACGGGCGTCCGGGCGTGTGCCCATTCACGAGATCGGGAATGACCCGGTTGGCCAGATATTCAAATACGCTGGCGTCGCGAAAGAATGAGGTGACGTTTATCAGCAAATCTCGGGAAAGTTCCTCGAGTTCGCCGCCGTCGCTTCGCAGGACGTCCAGATAGGCGCCCGCATCCGGCGTCCCCGACATGGCCATCCGGCGTTCGATCCGCCGCTCGATCGTGCCATGTTTGTAAAGCGTGAAATCATGAACCGTCTTCGTGCGCAATAGCGTGATGACTTCGGCAAGGATGTGGGCGACGCTGCTCGGCGCAGCCGCCCTGTCCGACCCGGGAGGCCGGTTCTCGCCGCGCTCACGCGTCACCAGCGCGGCGGCGATCTGATCCGTTGTGGCCACGAGATCGACGCCGCCCGTCGCGATGGCGGCCCTCGGCATACTATCGAAGCCGGCCTCGGCCGGGTCCTGGGCGATCACGAACCCGCCCTTGGCCTTGATCGCCTTGAGGCCTATGCTACCGTCGGCGCCGGCGCCGGACAGGATCACGGCGACGGCGCGCGGCGCGAAAGCGTCGGCGAGCGAATTGAGCAGAAAATCGAACGGCAGGCGCGCGCCATGTTTCTGCGCTGGCGCGGAAAGGCGCAACAGCCCTTTGCCGTCGACCGAGAGAAAGAACCCAGGCGGAATCAGATAGACGCTGTCACGTTCGAGCGACGCGCCATCGGTCGCCTGAGCAACATTCATAGCTGTCTGTGCGCTGAGGAGCTCGGTCAGCAGACTTTCGTGGTTGGGATCGAGATGCTGTACGATCACAAAAGCCATGCCGGTCGGCGATGGCAGAGCATGCAACAGCTTCTTGCACGCTTCGAGGCCGCCGGCCGAAGCGCCGATCGCCACCACGGGAAATGCGCTGCGATCACGTGCAGATAGCGGCCACCGAATCCACCGTCGTGATTCCGCAGCTGGAGAATGCGGACCACTCTTGGGCATGTCGATATGTTTCTCAAATACTGTCGGCGCTCACCGACCGACGTCTATTAGCACGAAACACACAAAATGACCATCAAATTAAGTGCGTCTCGCGACAACAGTTGGCGGACCGCCCGCGCGTCATCGACTCGTTGCAATACCCAATTTAAGGGCTGTCTCGGCGGAAACGCCGTAGATCAACTGCGGCGGCGCCTGAGCGACCAATCCTCCGGCGGCTGGGACTCCAAGCTCGCCATAGAGGGAGATCATCAGCGCGGTAGCTGCGCTGCTGACGTTTCCGGTTCCCGACTGCCCGGGATATGTCGCTTCATGGAAGCCCAGGCCTTTGAACCCACGTCCGGTCGAAAGACCGCCAACGCGATCCGCGTTGAGATAAATACGCTTGACGCCGCCGACAAAAATGATCGTACAGGAACTCGCGCATACTTGACGAGAAGCGTCTACAACGGTGCTCAGACCCGCCAATCTGATCTGGCGCGCGATTTCGCCGGCCGAATAGATGTCGCCACCCGGACTATCGAGATGGACGGTCGAGATGCTCCTGGCGCTCGCGATCAGGTCACGGAACCGATCTTGATCTCCAGCGACAATATGTCCTCTGAGCCAGATGGACTTGCCGGCAACTGACATTTCACTGGCCTGAGAGTCCCAACTGCAGAGCGAGACCACGGCGAGAGCCGCGACTGAGCTGACGGTCAACAACGATATGCGCAGGCATCGCTTCATATCACAAAACTTTCCGGGCCAAAGATCAGTCGGTCGAACGCTGTGAGCAGTGTGCCGCTGGACCGAGTCTCCACCGGGCCGTCTGTGCGCGATATAGGCACGGATCAGCCGAGCGCAAGCGCCTGCGTGGGTATATTCCGTCCGTAGAAGCGCTACGAGCCAAGGGCACCAATGGGGCCCTTGCGATTCCGGGCGCAGCGGCGGCCGCAAAGCTCGGCGGGGTTTGCAACCGGAACGGTCGTCCTGTCAGACACGAGGCCGCCCTACCGGTGGGGGACCGCCGACCGCGCGCTGTGGACAGGCGGCGAAACGCAACGGCGCCATATCGAACGCTTGCGAGTTCAGTGTCAGGGCGAACGACTAAGCGCGCGGCGCTGCGTCGATCTGGCGCCTGACGGTTGCCGCCAGTTCCTCCGCGAGACCAAGGGCCGCAGCGAGCACGGCGCGCTCGTTGGCCCATGAAGATCCGCGATCGGCGACGTCGAGCGAAAAGTCCAGCACCCCGACTTCCGCATTCAACCGCGTATTGAACAGCAATCGATTGTCGAGCCGTTCTTCGATCTTTCGGATCTCGACGCGCCCCATCCTCAATCTTCTCCTTGTGACCGTTTAGAAGCTACGGGGCGTAGCCCAAGGCACGCGGCGTCCGCGCCCGGGTCGCATCCGC
>Ga0302319_10021923_pt1 | contig 11488 bp, 13 predicted proteins | sample Bog_T0_2_FD_203319 | JGI IMG/M metagenome (GOLD analysis project Ga0302319, IMG submission 203319) | Peat permafrost microbial communities from Stordalen Mire near Abisko, Sweden - Bog_T0_2 | ecosystem: Environmental > Terrestrial > Soil > Wetlands > Peat | place: Sweden: Abisko, Stordalen Mire...
CCGGCGTGGTAGCCTATCGGCGGCAGGATCAGCGGCCTCCCACAGAGGTCACTTTCCCTGCATCCTAAAGTAACCCTTATGCCCGAGCCCGCCAGGCCGCTTCCGCCCCTTGCCTCCCCCTCACCGGCGGGCACTTCCGGGCCATCCCCAGGCAACGAAAATGAGCAACTTTCTGGCCGCGAGCGGGTTTCAACCAGTGTGAGCACTGCCGCCATGGACGGGGGCGTTCTGATGGCTTCGCTGGCTCCTCGTCCGGCTGATGCGCTGCAGCCTGCGCTAGCCAGTGCCGAGAGCTACACCGACGCCGAAGTCATGCTGCGGGTGAAGGCGGGGGATCAATCGGCTTTCGACTTCCTGGTGCAGAAATATCGCAGGCCGCTGGTCAGCTTCATGTACCGCATGGCTCGCAATACGGCTGCGGCCGAAGACTTGGCGCAGGAAGTGTTTTTAAGGGTTTACCGCTCGCGCCAGACTTACGAAGCCAGCGCTAAGTTCACCACGTGGCTTTACCGGATCGCAACTAATTTGGCGGTTAACCACGCGCGTGACACTCGCAAGGATCGTCCCGAGGTTACGGTCAGCCTGGACGAGCCGGATGAGGACACTGGTACGACCATGGATGTGGCCGACGGTACCATCTCGGCCGAGGAAGCTTTGGTCCGGCGCGAGCGGATGCTCGCGATCCGCAGCAAAGTAGAAGCGCTTCCGGAACGGCAGCGCCTCGCGGTCATCATGCACAAGTATCAGCAGATGGATTACAAGCAAATATCCGATGTATTGAAGTTGAGCGAGTCCGCGACCAAGTCCTTGCTGTTTCGGGCTTACGAGACCTTGCGGGAACAGTTAAAAGAATTTGTATAGGAAGTTAAGAAGTTGAGGGGAGCAGGTTATGAGATGTGAAGAGATTCGCGAAATATTGCCCGACGTCGCATCCGGTCAGACGGGAATTTCGTCGGAGGTTGGCGGGCACCTGGCGGGCTGTAGCCCCTGCGCCGGGAAGTTGGAAGAGTTCCGCCAGACCATGGCGTTGCTGGATGAATGGAAGGCGCCGGAGCCTTCCCCGTATTTCGACGTGCGTATGCAGGCTCGCCTGCGGGAAGAAATGGCTAAGCCGCGATCGACCTGGCTGGCTTGGCTCCGGCGTCCAGTCTTGGCAGCCGCTATGACCCTCCTGTTCGCTGTGGGGATCGGTCTTTTCTTCACCCACAACACTGGAATTTACAACCGGAACAATGACGAAGTCGCGGTAGTCGAGCCGCAAGTGTCGCCCGAGCCGGGTACAGCAGTGAGCGATCTTCAGGCCTTGGAAAAGAATCACGATCTGTATTCCGACTTCGATTTGCTGGACGATCTGGAAGTGCAGCACGATGTGCAGGCGAATCCGTAAACAGTAGCAATCCGAACACAGTAATCGGAAAACCAGGGTGGGGAAAATGCGGCGGGGAAAAATCATGACGGAGGCGATGGCGGCGGCAGTGCTGTCGGTTGCTGTCCTCATGGCTTCGCTTGCGCCTTGTCTGGCTCAGCGCAGCGAATTCCGTCCTCCGCCACAACAAAATCATCCCCAGCAAAGTCGTCCGTCACAGAATCGTCCACCCGCCGGGCGCGGCCACGCCGGAGACTGGCTTCGCCGCTACAAAAATATGCCTCCCGGCGAACAGGAGCGCGCCTTACAGAGCGATCCTACGTTCCGTCGCCTCCCGCCCCAGCAACAGCAGATATTGCGGCAAAGGCTGCAACATTTCTCCGGCCTCCCACCTCAGCAGCAACAACGCATGCTGAGCCGGATGGAGACCTGGGAGCACCTGACTCCCGCGCAAAAACAGCAGGCGCGCCAGATCCACGAAAACTTGCAACAACTTCCCCCTGATCGCCGCCGTATGGTGACCACTGCGGTGCGTGATTTGAGCGCCATGCCGCCTGCCCAGCGCGAGCAGATCATCGATTCCAACCGCTTTCGTACGATGTTTTCGCCGCAGGAGCGTGACATCATGCGCGGCGCTTCACGACTGCCACTTGCGCCCCCGGATAGCCGCCGCGAAGAAGGCGCGCCGGAAGAGTGAGCGTTTGGGGGTTTAACTGCCCACTGATCACTGCCCACTACTCACTGACCTTCGATACCATTCGCGCCACGCCGCCGAGTCATCCGCCAAAGGCTGCTTCGTAATTTCCTTCAGCGCCTCGAACGCCAGGCCGCGTGTCTGTCCGTCGAGCGCCGAATCGTCCGAATAGTCGATAAGCCGCGGCACGGAACTCATCCGCTGCTCGTGGCTCAGCATGCCGGATTCGGCCAGGCTGCACGCCGCTCTTTCGCGCACCACCGGCGATGGATCGTTGTGCATCGCCTCCAGCAAGGGTTCGATAGTGGAAGTAGTTCCTACCAGAGCCAAACCTTCTACCGCCCATCGCCGCGCATCTTCGTCGGATTGATTCTGGTCGGATTGATTCTGGTCGGATCGATTCTGGCCAGATTGATTTGCCGATCCCTTTAATTGCGCCGACAACACTTGCACGACGCGCTCAGACTCGATCCCCCGGTTGCCCAGCAAGCCCAGGCCCCACAAAGCCCAAATTTTTTGCGCATGTTCGCTCGATTGCGCCTGACTCACCAGTCGGTCGAAGGTAGACTCGCTTTTTGCGAGCCCATAGGCCGCGAGTTGCACTTCAATCGCGGAGGCCCGCACGCCTTGGTCGCTCGAGTTCAGCGCGACCGTAGTCAGATCGCCGAGTTGTGAATCCCATTGCAGCTTGCCCTGCCATGCATTCACCCGAGCTTCAATCTGAGCGGTCGCACCGCTACTGTGGCTGACTGCGCGTTCCAAAAGGATCTCAGCCTGCTTCTGCGGTTTCTGCCGGTCCAATTCACCGTCGGTCAGTTCGCCGCCGGCCAATTCGCGATTGGCCAGCACCCCATGGGAAATACTCGCGGAGCCCGCCGAACTCTTCTTCGCGATCGTGCCCGTAATTTTTTGCCATACCGCGGAGCCTCCGGCGCCTGAGACCACAACCGCCAGCACAGCCCCCGCCACCACCGCGGCAAACTGCGGCCACAATCTGAGCCAGGCGCTGCCCTGTTCCGAATCAGCGCGCCTTGGCGTGAATTGCGTTGGCTCCCCCATCCCCTGAGTTTAGGGAGCGAGAACAATAGGGTAAAGTTACTTCAGGGTCCCCCGGCTCACCGAGACGCAGGATCGCGGCTACCCGTAGCTGCGAATTGGCATCGGAGTATAGGCGGCGGGCCTCGAAAACCTTGCGGAGGAAAGAATGCTCGTGAAAACCAAGTTCACCCGGCGTTGGCTGGCGGCAGCACTCACTGTTATTTCCTTGGTCGGATTCGCTGCGGCTGCTCCTATTGCAAACCCGGGATACAAAGTTGTGAACACCTACAAAATCGGCGGCGACGGTGGCTGGGACTATTTGATCGCCGAGGCCTCCGCCCGCCGTCTCTATATCTCTCGCGCCACGCACGTCATCGTCCTCGATCTCGATTCCGGCAAAACCGTCGGCGACATCGCGGACACGCCCGGAGTTCACGGCATCGCACTGGCTCCTGAACTCGGCCGCGGCTTTACCAGCAACGGCCGCGAAGGCACGGTCAGTATCTTCGATCTCAAGACGCTGGCTGTCAGCAGCAAAGTCAAAGTCGGCGATAATCCCGACGCGATCCTTTACGATCCGGCTACCAAGCGCGTCTTCACCTTCAACGGCCGCAGCCAGGACTCCACGGCCATCGACGCCACCAACGGCAAAGTCTTGGGCACAATCAAGCTCGACGGCAAACCCGAATTCGCCGCCAGCGATGGCCAGGGCGGTGTCTTCGTCAACATCGAAGACAAAAGCGAGTTGACCTCCATCGATGCCAACAAATTGGCCGTCAAAAACAGTTGGCCGCTCGCCCCCTGCACCGAACCCAGCGGACTTTCCATCGACCGCAAAAACCGCCGCCTCTTCGTGGGCTGCGACAATAAGATGATGGCCGTAGTCAACGCGGACTCGGGCAAGGTCTTGGCCACCCCCGCCATCGGCGACGGCGTGGATGCAACCGCATTTGACGAAGATACAGGTCTGGCGTTCGCCTCCTGCGGTGAAGGCGTGCTCACTGTAGTGCACGAGGACTCGCCCGATAAATTCAGCGTGGCGCAGAATGTTTCCACCCAACAGGGCGCTCGAACCCTGGCTCTTGATTCAAAAACCCACAACGTCCTCGTTGTCACTGCAAAGTTCGGTCCACCTCCGGCTGCCACAGCGGATAACCCGCATCCCCGGCGCTCGATTTTGCCCGATAGCTTTGTGGTTCTTGTGATCGGAAGATAATGGTGAACAGATAGTAATGAAGCGGCTACTGCATTCCTGGCGATCCTTGGTTTGTTTCGTTGTAGCAGCCATGCTGCTGCAGGTCTGCGACGTGCAGACCTGCGCCGCTTATTCCGTTCTCACGCACGAAGAAGTCGTCGATGTCGTCTGGAAAGACAACATTATTCCCATCCTGAAAAAGCGTTTTCCCCACGCCACCGATGACGACTTGAAGAAAGCCCACGCCTTTGCCTACGGCGGTTCGCTGGTGCAGGATATGGGCTACTATCCATTCGGCAGTAAATATTTCAGCGATCTCACCCACTACGTACGCACCGGCGACTTCATCGTGAACATGATCAACGAAGCCTCCGATCTGAACGAATATGCCTTCGCGCTCGGTGCGCTGGCCCATTATTCCGCCGATAACTGCGGGCATCCCACGATCAACCGCGCCGTCGCCATTGAGTTTCCCAAGCTTGGGAAAAAGTACGGGAAAGAAGTAACCTACGAAGAGAACCCGAAAGCTCACATCCGCGTCGAGTTCGGCTTCGACGTGACCCAGGTCGCGAAAAACCGCTACACTTCCGACCGCTATCACGATTTCATCGGTTTCGAAATCTCGAAACCCGTACTTGAACGTGCCTTTCAGGATACCTACGGCGTTCCTCTAATCGATGTGCTTACTAAAGAAGATCTCGCTTTCGGAACTTTCCGGCGCGCCATCAGCCACATCTTGCCGGAAATGACGCGCGTAGCATTGCTCACACGAAAAAGCGAAATTGTGCAGGAGACTCCCAATTTCAAGGCCCGGCAATTTCGCTACTATCTCTCGCGGACCAATTATCAAAAAGAATGGGGCAAGGGATATCGCAGTCCGGGATTCGGGACCCGCTTCCTGGCTGTCCTTTTGAGATTTGTGCCCAAGGTAGGCCCCTTCAAGGCTTTGGATTTCAAAATCCCCACGCACAAAACGGAAGACCTTTACGTTGCCAGCGTGGATCTCACGGTGCAAAATTACAAACAACTGCTCGCCAAAACTGCGGACGGCAAACTGGAACTGACCAATACGGATTTCGACACCGGCCGTGACACGCGCGCCGGCGAATATCCTCTCACCGATGAGACCTATGCCCACCTGCTGGATCAGCTGGCCCGCCACAACTTCGACAAGATTCCTCCGGAATTGAAGGGCAATATTCTGGCATTTTATTCCGACCCGGCTGCGCCGATCGCTACCAAGAAAAATCCTGCGGATTGGGCCAAGACTCAAGACGAACTAACCAAATTGCGCGCCATGCCTGAGACCCCAGCAACCGTCGATAAGCCGACTTCGCACAACGATGTCGACCAAGACCGCTTGGCAGATGAACAATTCCCAGCCCTTCCAGGTTCACAAAGGTAGCCGCATTTCGTGTGTCGCACTTGCCCTTTTCCTTCGTGTGACCTAGTGTCCTTCGTGGTTTATCCTGTTGTTTTGTTCAGCAATCTGAACGACCGTTCGGTTGCCAAAGTTCAGGTCCGCATTTATCATCTCAAAATCCCTAAGCCGATCCGGCTTCATCTTTGATTGATCTTTCCAGTTATGCTTGGAGGCTGGATTCTTACCTATGACGACTGCGGACGACAAGTTTTATCACGCTCACATCACCCAACGCGTCGACTTCGCCCCCGACCTTTGGATGATCCGCGTTCAAGCCGGGGAACATTTCAACTTCCAGCCGGGCCAATACGCCACGCTCGGCGTGGAAGAAGGTGGCAAACGCATCGAGCGCCCTTACTCCATCGCCTCTTCGCCGTCGGAAGATGAGGTCGAGTTCTTTTTCGAATTGGTACCGGAAGGCGCTCTCACTCCGAGGCTCCACAAGCTTCAAGCGGGCGATGAAGTTCTCATGCGCAAAGCCCCCAAGGGTCGCTTCGTGCTCGAGATGACAAATGGCCGCACCAATCATCTTCTCGTTTCCACGGTCACCGGGGTCGCGCCCTTCGTCAGCTTCGTGCGCACGCTTTCGAAAGATTGGAAAGAAGGCCGCTTCGACGGGAGCCACAGACTCTACATACTGAACGGCGCCAGCCGTCCGTGGGAATTCGGCTATAAAGATGAGTTGATCAAATTCGCCGAAGAACTTCCCTTTTTAAAATACATTCCCACGGTCAGCCGTCCCTGGGACCACTCCGATTGGCCGGGCGAGACCGGACGCGCCGACGACATCCTGCGCAAATACGCCGACTCCTGGGGCCTCGATGCCAGTAATACTCACGCATATTTGTGCGGCCATCCCGATATGATCGCAAACAGCAAAGCGATCCTGAAGCGCCGCGGATTTCTCGACAAGACCGCAATCAAAGAAGAGATTTACTGGATTCCCCCGAAGTAGTTTCGCCGATCTCTGATGTGCTCATGTGGAGACAGCCGCCCTCGGCTGTCCCGCCTGGGCGAAGCCCGGCGGCTAGTATTAAACTCCGACTAGCCGGCTACGTCGTTCCAGCAAGAGAACGTCTCTCCAGGCTTCGCCCAATTTGCCGATGCGCTGCCGCATTCCAACTTCGCGGAAGCCGCAAGACTGGTGCAGCGCGATACTCGCGACATTGTCGGGAAAGATTCCCGATTGCAAAGTCCAGATGCCGGTGCGCTCAGACTCCTTCACCAACGCGCTCAGAAGCGTTTTCCCGATTCCTCCACCCCGCGCAGCAGCGGCCACATAGACGGAAACTTCCGCCACTCCGGCATAAACGCGGCGCTTGGAAATCGGGCTGAGCGCCGCCCATCCTAGGATACGATCTTCTCTCCGTGCGATCACGCGGCAATCCGGGCGGTGATTGCGGTCCCACCTTTCCCACGCCGGAAGTTCCGTTTCAAAGGTGGCGTTTCCTGTGGCAATGCCTTCGCGATAAATCTCGCGCACAGCGGCCCAGTCTTCCAAACGCATGATGGTGATCGTGCAGTCCATGGCGAGCCGTGCAGACTAACTTTCAGCGGGGGCGAAGAAAACCAACACTGCCAGTTCTTCGGTAATGTCGTAGAACCGGTGGCCAACTTGCGCCGCAACAAATATCACGCTTCCGGCGGAAACCTCGCGATCTTCCGACCCAGCTTTAAAGCGCGCCTGTCCGCGAATTACATAATAAATTTCGTCTTCGCGATGCGGCTTCTGATGATCCGTCCCTCCCGCGGGCAGGACATACAAACCCGCGCTCAGAGCAGGCACACGCAGAAACTCGCGGTATGGCCTCCCGCTTTTATCGCGCTGTTCTTCGATCTCCGCCAGGCTGTCGAAGAATGTCTTCACGAGAAGATGCCCCCGAAAATTAGGTCAGTAAACTGCGGGATCAAATTCTGCGCCTGCAGTTTTCCCTCCGGCTTGTACCATTGGTAAATCCAGTTGATCATGCCCAGCAGAGCGAAAGCGGCGGCATGCGGACCCACTTTGCCTTTGGCATGACGCGCCCGCTGCACCTCCTCCATCAGATTCTCGAGAAAGTGAATGTAATCTTTTTTCCGCGCATTGATGCGCTTGCGCAACGCCGGCGGCAGCGGATGGTTCTCGTGCAGCATCACCGTAATCTCCCGGTCGCGCGGGCTCAGCACGACTTCAATGTGCAGCCGGATCAGCGCCCGCAGCCGCTCCTCCGGATCCGAAATCCCGCGCACCGGATCGAGCACGCGCTGCTGTGTGATCTCCATGGCATGGTCCATGATCTCGAAGAGAATTTCGTCTTTACTTTGAAAGTGATGGTAGAGTCCGCCCTTGCTCAGCTTGAGCGCGGCGGCCACGTCGTTCATGGAAGTCGCATCATAGCCGCGCTGCTGAAACAGGCGCGCGGCGGTGCGCAAAATTTCCTGCCGGGAATCGACCACGGTCTCGCGAGCCATCGGCTGACATGGTAAACAGTTGCGGCCGGGAATGCCAGCAACAGGTTTAATTGCGCGCCTGCGTCTCTACAGGCATTCGCCCCCGTCGAAGTCCCGCCACTGCTTCCGCTGCATGCATTGTGACGGAGACAGGATGCGTCGTTTCGATGATGTCCTTCGCCTTGGCCACCTCTGCAGCCGTTCCGTGCGCGACCTCCACGAACTGGTCTGTCTTGATTGCCGTTTCGCACTTCACAATGCTGTTCTTAGGGATGCCTATGCTAAACAGGCCAGCTCCCAGAGCGCCCAATGCTCCTGCCTCCACCGCGCCTTCCAAACCTGCCACGATCCACGCCACCAGAGGTCCAGCCACTAAAATTGGGCCGAGGCCCGAATCATAAAGAGAGCAGATCCGACCAAAAGCCCCCAAAAGCCTTGAAGGCGATGAGTTGCCCGCTTCTAGTTTCCCGGTGCTCCTCGTGAACCAACTGGTGATCTCTGCATACAGGCGCGAGCTTCCCTCCTGCACGGTCTCGTTCACGCGGATACCGGCACCCACGTGTAGCAACCAGGTTTCCAGAAACGACGTTCGCGAGAAATAACCTTAAAACCCGTACGAAACCTGCACGCCAATCTGGTGGCGCGCCTTGAGATTAATACCGCTCGCGCCGGAGCCATAAACCTGGCCGGCGATCTGCGCTACGCCGAGGTCGAAGTTCAGTTTGTACTTCGACGTCGGAACGAAGCGCGCTGCGTAGGTTAATGTGGTTGGAATGTTCAACGGAGTCGTACCATTCTGGCCGTCGAACCCATAGGGATGGTGAGGCTGCTGCGATGCTTCCGAGGCAAGGGTGAGCGTGCTTCTGGCCGGAAGCTTGAAAGTAAATGCCACTGCGCCAAAAGCGCGTTCTTGCCAATCGGGCGCGCTTCCACCCATGCCCCAAAGCTCGGCATCGGTGCCGCGAACTCCGGCGCTCAGCAGGATAGGAATCAGCCTGGTCGGAACAGCCTTGGAGGCAACCAAATATACGCTGCCATTCGTATGTCCGCCGAAGGTAGGCCGACCCACACCCGTCGGTTGGTAGTCGCCGACATTGCGAACCCCAACGCGGGCAATCCCTCCCAACGACAGTGCCGGAACCCACTTGGTCTTGAAGGAATTCTCCGGCACCAGCATGAATTTGGCATTGAAAATATCGAACCCGCTTTGCCACAAATAGCTGAGGTCCGGATCGTTGCCGAAGGTGTGGAACTCATGGGTGTAGCCAATCTCCATGCGCTTGCCGATGCCGAGTTCGAGAGAGGTCTCATGGAAATCGCCGATGACCGGGCCGGCGCTCAGGAAGTGATACGCCAGGACGGGATGGAACCTCTCTGTTTCGGACGATGCAGTATAGGCCAATGGAGTCACGAAGACACCGGTCTCTCCCTCCCACCCCAGCGCCTGTGCGTGAGAAGGTGCGGCCGAACCGAACGTGAAGACTACGCCGACAAAGAGCGCAGCCAAAGCGGGCCAGCCGCAACCGTTTCTGAGTTTTCTTGCATACAACGAGTTCATATTGAAGGCCCTTCCCAGTTAAGCGTGAACCAGTTCTTTTGCTGCGGCGGAACGTGTGGTCGATTGCCCGGTCTTGCTGTAATCGATGACAACGCGCGCGGGCACGTCCCCGTGTTCGAGCCGTTTGAAAATGTCGTTGATCGCCGAGAGCGGCTGCAGCTCGATGTCGGCCTTGACTTTGCCTTTAACTGCGAATTCGAGCGATTCGGCCATGTCCTCGCGCGTTCCAACGAACGAACCGCGAACGGTGATGCAGTTGGCTACCACATCGAACAGCGGCACCGGAAAATCACCCGGCGGCAGACCGACCAGGACGCACGTGCCGCGCCTCCGGACCATGCCGATCCCCTGCTTAAATGCGATGAGCGACGGTGCCGTAATCAAAACTCCATGGGCGCCACCGCCAGTGCCTTTCTTCACCGCAGGCCCCGGATCCTCGTGCTTGGCGTTGACCGTCAGATCGGCGCCTAACTGTTTTGCCAGGGCCAATTTGCCGTCGTCGATGTCGACTGCGCAGACCATCAGACCCATGGCCTTGGCGTATTGAATGCCCAGATGTCCGAGCCCGCCGCAACCGGAGATCGCGATCCACTGGCCGGGCTTCGCCTCCGTTTGTTTGATTCCCTTATAGGTGGTGATGCCGGCACAAATGAGCGGCGCCGCTTCCGTGGACGCAAGACCATTCGGGATATGTGCGACATAATCCGGATCGGCGAGAATGTATTCCGCGAAGCCGCCGTTCTTGGTGTAGCCTCCAAACTGCGCATCGGGACAAACTGTTTCCCAAGCCGACAAGCAATATTCGCAATGACCGCAGGCGGAGTAGAGCCAGGGCACGCCAACGCGGTCGCCCTCTTTCACAATGGTGACTCCCGCCCCAACCGCGGAGACCAGACCGATCGCTTCATGGCCAGGAATAAACGGAAGCGTAGGCTTGAGCGGCCAATCGCCGTCAGCCGCGTGCAGATCGGTGTGGCAAACGCCGCACGCTTCAGTCTTCACCACGATCTGCCCAACCCCCGGTGTGGGGATGTCCCACTCGCGAAGCACAAGCGGTTTTCCGAATTGCTCAACTACTGCTGCATGCATCTTTTTTGTTGACATGATGTTCCTCTTTTCAAGTTTCGCAAATTCGTTGGTGGTTGGGCGCCAGCCATTTAGGCAGCGGCCGCACCGAGTCCTCTCACTGCTTCGATCATTTGCACCAGCACGGCCTGAGCATCGCCGTAAACCATGTTGCAGTTGTCGGCATAGAACAGCGCGTTGACGATGCCAGCGTAACCTTTGCCCTGGCCGCGCTTGACGACGTAGACCTTCTTCGCCTTGTCGGCGTTCAGGATAGGCATTCCGTAAATCGGAGAGCTCTTGTCGTCGCGCGCCGCCGGATTAACCACATCGTTGGCTCCGATAACGAGCGCAACGTCGGTGGTGGCAAAGTCGGGATTGATGTCGGCGAGTTGGAAAATAAGGTCATAGGGCACTCCGGCTTCCGCCAGCAGAACGTCCATCTGTCCCGGCATACGCCCGGCCACCGGATGAATGGCAAATCTGACCAGAACGCCAGCCGCTTGCAGCAGCTTCACAAATTCGTAAAGCTTCTGCTGCGCCTGAGCGACCGCCAGACCGTAGCCCGGCACAATAATCACGCTCTTGGCGTAGCGCATGAAGATCCCGGCGTCCGACGCCTCAACCGGTTTCAGGCTGCCTTTGATCGCGCCCTGTTTGTGCTTGGTTGCGTCGCCGAAGTCGGAGAAAAGAATATTGCTGACCGAACGGTTCATGGC
>Ga0302319_10021924_pt1 | contig 11488 bp, 11 predicted proteins | sample Bog_T0_2_FD_203319 | JGI IMG/M metagenome (GOLD analysis project Ga0302319, IMG submission 203319) | Peat permafrost microbial communities from Stordalen Mire near Abisko, Sweden - Bog_T0_2 | ecosystem: Environmental > Terrestrial > Soil > Wetlands > Peat | place: Sweden: Abisko, Stordalen Mire...
GAACAGCAGGATCGAGTCCTTCGAGAAGAAGCCGCTGAACGGCGGCACGCCGGTCAGCGCGAGGCCGCCGATCAGGAAGCAGCCGAAGGTGAACGGCAGCGCGCGGCGCAGCCCCGACATCCGGTCGAGCGACTGGCTGCCGCCCATCGCCGAGATCACCGAGCCGGCGGCCATGAACAGCAGCGCCTTGAAGAAGGCGTGGGTCATCAGATGGAACAGCCCCGCGGCGTAGGCGCCGACCGAGACGCCCATGATCATGTAGCCGATCTGCGACATCGTCGAGTAGGCGATGACGCGCTTGAGGTCGGTTGCGGCCAGGCCGATCGTGCCGGCGATCAGCAGCGTCAGCGCGCCGATGATCGCGCCCACGTCGCCGGCCGCCGGGGCGAGCTGGAAGAGCGGGTGCATGCGCGCGATCAGGTACACGCCCGCGGTGACCATCGTGGCGGCATGGATCAGCGCGCTGACCGGGGTGGGGCCCTCCATCGCGTCCGCGAGCCAGGTGTGCAGCGGGATCTGGGCGGACTTGGCGAACGCGCCGACCAGGAGCAGCAGGCAGCCCGCGGTCAGATCGCCGTTGCCGGAGGCGAACACGTGCGGCGCCGCATGGAAGCTCCCGAGCAGGTCGAAGGTGCGGGTGTGGCGGAAGATGAAGAAGCTGCCGAGCACCAGGCCGATGTCGCCGAGCACGTTGATCACGAACGCCTTGATCCCCGCGCTCGTCGCGGTCGTGCGCCGGTACCAGAAGCTGATCAGCATGTAGGAGGCGGCGCCGACGAACGCCCAGCCGACGATCAGCAGCACGAAGTTCCCAGCCAGGACCAGCAGCAGCATCGAGAAGACGAAGAAGTTGAGGTAGGCGAAGAAGCGCGAATAGCCGCGGTCGCCCTGCAGGTAGCTGACCGAGTAGAGATGGATCAGCGTCGAGACGCCGGCGACGACGCAGATCATCAGCACCGAGAGCGGGTCGACGAGGATCGTCGCGCGGGCATCGACGCCGGTCGTTGAGGCGATCGTCCACAGGGTCGAGGTCAGCTCGCGGTGGCCGGGAGCCTGCTGCTGGAGCTTCAGCAGCGTGATCAGCGCGAAGACGAAGGAGATCGCGATCGCGGCGGTGCCGATCCAGCCCGCCGTGCGGCCGGGCAGGCGGTTGAAGAGCGCGGCGACGATCAGCATGCCGGCCAGCGGCGCCGCGAGCACCAGCCACGCGGCGGTGGTGGCGCTCATCCCTGCAGCTCCCGCATCGCGTCCACGTCGATCGGCAGGCGGCGGCGGTGCATCGCGACGATCAGGCCGAGTCCGACCGTGACCTCGCAGGCCGCGACGACCATCACGATCAGCGCGAACACCTGGCCGTCGCCGTTGCCCCACATGCGCGAGAAGCCGATCAGCGCGAGGTTCGCGGCGTTCAGCATCAGCTCGAGGCAGAGCAGGATCACAAGCGGGTTGCGGCGCACCAGAACGCCGCCGGCGCCGATCGCGAAGATCAGCGCGCTGACCGCCAGATACCAGCCGATCGTCATGGCTCGCCGACCTCCACGCGCCCGCCCGCCTCGGCCATCGTGCCGGTCCCGAGCGGGCGCGGGCGCAACAGGTCCATCACGCTGATCGTCGGCGGATCGCCCTCGACACCCTCGTCGAGGCCGTGGCGGCGGCGTGCGAGCGTGACCGCGCCGACCGCGGCCACCAGCAGCAGGTAGGAGGCGATCTCGAACGGGGCGAGGAAGCGCGTCAGCAGCAGCTTGCCGATCGCCTCGGGTGTGCCGAAGCCGGCGACATAGGGCGCCCCGTCGTGCCCGATCGCCTGCAGGCCCGAGCCGAGCACGGCGATGAACAGCTCGATCACCAGCGCGATGCCGCAGGCGAAGGCGCCGAGCGTGGCGGCGCGGGTCGGGCTCTGGCCGACCGGCGTCGCGTCGTTGCCGACGTAGGAGACGACGAACACGTAGAGCACCATCACCGCGCCGGCGTAGACGACGACCTGAGCGGCGGCGACGAACTCGGCGCGCAACAGCAGAAACAGCGCCGCCAGCGAGATCAGATGGCCGACCAGCGCGAGCACGCTGTAGAAGGGGTTCGCGAGCACGATCACGCCGATCGCTCCGGTGATCGCGCCGATCGCGGCGATGAAGAAGATGACGGCGGACATCAGTTCAGCTCCAGCTCACTCGCCCTCGGTGCGCAGCGGCGTAGCCTCGATCGGCTCGGCGAGCAGCATCTCCTTGGTGAAGATCAGATCCGAGCGGTTGTAGTCCGACATCTCGAAGTCGTGGCCCATCGTGATCGCGTCGAACGGGCAGGCGACCTCGCAGTAGCCGCAGAAGATGCAGCGGCTGATGTTTATCTCATAGACCGCGGCGTAGCGCTCGCCGGCCGAGACGCGCGCCTCGGGCGTGTTCTCGGCGGCGACGACGCGGATGCAGTCAGACGGGCAGGCGGCGGCGCACAGCGAGCAGCCGACGCACTTCTCAAGGCCCGTGTCCTCGAAGCGGTGCAGCTTGTGGCGGCCGCGGAAGCGCGGGTAGACCGGCACCTTCTCCTCGGGGTACTGGATCGTGTGGACTCCCTCGACGACGCGCGCGAGCGTAGTCTTCAGGCCTCGCAGCGTCTCGCCGAAGGCGCGGTAGGTGCCGCCCGCGGCGCCCGGCTCGGGCGCGCGCTGCACCGTGATCTGGTCCTCTCCCGGCGACCAGGTCATTTGTGCACCGCCACGACGATGATCGCGGTCACGAGCGTGTTGACCGTCGCGAGCGGCAGCAGGATCTTCCAGCCGAAGCTCATCAGCTGGTCGTAGCGCAGCCGCGGCAGCGTCGCGCGGATCCAGATGAAGAAGGTGATGAAGACCATCATCTTGGCGAGCACGACGAACGGATCTACCCAGGTCGGCTGGTGGATCCCGAACGGCAGCAGCCAGCCGCCGAGGAAGAGCGTCACCGCGATGCCGGAGACGACCATCATGTTCAGGTACTCGGCGAACAGGAACGCCACCATGCGCGTGCCGCCGTACTCGGTGAAGTAGCCGGCGACCAGTTCCGCGTCGGCTTCGACGAGATCGAACGGCGAGCGGTTGGTCTCGGCGAAGCTGGCGATCGTGAAGACCAGAAAGCCGACGAACTGGGGGATGAAGTACCACATGCCGCCCTGGGCGTGGACGATCGCGGTCAGCGACAGGCTGCCGGCGGTGATGATCACACCGATCAGCGCAAGGCCCTGGGAGACCTCGTAGGAGATCAGCTGGGCGGCGGCGCGCATGGCGCCGAGGAATGAGTACTTGGAGCCGGACGCCCAGCCGCCGAGCATCAGCCCGTAGAAGGCGATCGCGCCGAAGGCGAACACATACAGCGGGCCGATCGAGGGATCGACGCCGTAGAGGCCGACGCGCGTGCCGAAGATGTTGGTCACGTCGCCGAACGGCACGAGCGCGAAGGCGGCCACGGCGGTGAGGATCGAGATGACCGGGGCGACCAGATAGAGCGGCCCGATCGAGGTGACCGGCCGCGAGTCCTCCTTGGTCGCGAACTTGACGATCTCGGCGAGCGGCTGCAGCAGCCCGAACGGGCCGACACGATTAGGGCCGTAGCGGCCCTGGAAGCGGCCGAGCAGCTTTCGCTCGTAGACGATGATCAGCGGCAGGATCCCGAGCGCCACGCTGAAGATCAGCAGCGACTTGATGATCTGGATCCACCACGGCTCGTAGTAGCTGTCGAGCGCGAGGATCATCCGCGCGGCTCCCGGGCGCGGGCCGGCTTGCGCGCCGGCTCGGCGGGCGGGCTCATGCGAGGGCCTCCGCGACCGGCTCGGCGGGGTCGCCCGGGCTGCCGTCCGCCCGCTCGCCGTCGCCTGAGCCCTCGGCGTGAAGCGGTGGTGGCGGCGGCGGATCCGGGATCGCGACGATCTCGACCGTCGGTCCGCTCAGGCTCTCGGCGGAGTCGCCGGCGAGTGCGCGCTGCAGGAACGCGCTGCCCGCGGCAATGCCGTCGCGCACCGCCACACGCGCGCGGATCTGGGTCCCGCTCTCGTCGGCGACCGCCATCTCGGCACCGTCGCTGAGGCCGAGCCGGCGTGCGTCCGCCGCGCCGATCTCGATGCGCTGGCGCGGGTGCAGGAACGCGAGCGCCGGCGACGCGGCGACCTCGGGTCCCGCCCAGATCGAGCGGTATGAGCCGGCGATCAGCTTTGCGCCGCGGGCCTTCAGGGGCGCCCGCGGCTCACTGCCGGCCGTCGGCTCCCGCCCTGCGTCGGCGCGGGAGGAGGAGGGCGCGGGCAGGCCCGCCGCCTGCTCGCGCGCGGGCCAGCGCACGCCGGCGCCGCCGAGCTCCTCGAGTGTCATGCCGGCGTACATCGGGACCGCGGCGAACAGCTCGGCGCTGCACGCGGCGCCGCTGCGCGGGGCCGCGCCGGCACCGAGCCGGGCGCCAAGCTCGGCGAGGACCGACCACTCGGCGCGCACCGAGCCCTGGCGGGCGATCGCCGGGCGCAGCCGCTGCACGCGGCCGTCGGGATGCGTGACGGTTCCCTCCTTCTCGGCCGCGGCCTCGGCCGGGAACACGACCGTCGCGTGCTCGCGGATGCCGTCGGTGAGGAACGCGGCATGGGCGATCACGGTGCTCGCGTGCTCGAGTGCCTGCTGCCAGCCGGCGCGGCCGGGAAGGTCGCGCAACGGGTCCACGCCGAGCAGGTAGACGGCGACCAGCTCGCCGCTGCGCAGGCCCTCGGCGATCGCCGGCGTGTCGCGCCCGTCCGCGAGCGCAGGCTCGAGCAGGCCTGGCCCGCCGTTCGGCAGCACGCCGGCCTCGCGCAGCCCGCGCCCGTTTGCGGCGTCCGGGATGCCGATCAACCCGGCGCCCGCGTGCGCGCCGAGCGCGAGCGCGTCGGCAAGTTCGAGCAGCGCCTGGCTGCCACGGCCGTCCAGCAGGCGCTCGCCGTAGAGGACGACGACCTCCTCGCCGGCGTCGCGCAGCACTGTGGCCAGCGCCGCCACCTGCTCGGCGCTCGTCCCCGCGGCGTCCGCCGCCGCCTCGGCGTCCTCGCCGCGCAGCGCCGCTGCGAGCGCGCCGGCCAGCTCGGCGCCGCGCCCGGGCGCGAAGCGCACGTGGTGCCCGCTTGCGTCGAGCGCGCTCGGTCGCTCGCTCGCGATCGCGAGTGAGACGTTGTTGCGGCGCACGCCCTTGCGGATTCGCAGCTCGAGGATCGGCGCGTCGTCGACGGGCTCGCAGTCGAGCACGAGCACCGCGTGGGCGAATTCCAGGTCGGCCACGCTGGCGCTCAGCGCCGGGGCGCTGAGCGCGCGCCAAGCGTCGAGGCCGACAGCCCCGGTCGGGCGCGAGTCGAGGTGCGCGGAGTGCAGCCCCTCGCGCAGCAGGCGGCCGAGCAGCAGTCCCTCCTCGTTGCTCGCGCCGCCGGCGGCCAGCGCCGCGGTGCGCGCCCCCGCCCGGCGCAGGGAGCTGCTCGCCTCCTCCAGCGCGCGTTCCCAGCTGACCTCGCGCAGCTCGCCCCCGTCGCGGATCATCGGCGCGGTGATGCGCTCGTCGGCGTGCACGGCCTGATAGGCGAAGCGGCCCTTGTCGCAAAGCCAACCGTCGTCGACGTCGTGGTGCTGGCGCGCGAGCACCCGCAGCACGCGCTCGTCACGGACGGTGAGCGTCACGTTGCACTGCGCCGGGCACAGCGTGCACAGCGTGCCCGCCCCCTCGATCTCCCACGGGCGGGCGCGGAAGCGGTAGGCGCGGGAGGTCAGCGCACCGACCGGGCACAGCTCGATGATGTTGCCGCTGAACGGTGCGACGTAGGGGTGCCCGTCGAAGGTGCCGACGAACGAGTGGGCGCCGCGCTCGAGCAGGATCAGCTGGTAGTCCTCGGAGATCTCCTGCGCGAAGCGCACGCAGCGGTAGCAGAGGATGCAGCGCTCGCGGTCGATCGCGATCAGCGGTGAGAGCTCGAGCGGCTTGCGGAAGTGGCGCTTGGGCTCGATGAAGCGGGAGTGGCCGCCGCCCCAGCCGAAGGTGATGTCCTGCAGCGGGCACTCGCCGCCCTTGTCGCAGACGGGGCAGTCGAGCGGATGGTTGATCAGCAGGAACTCGACGACGGCCTGCTGGGCGACCCTGGCGCGCTCGGAGCGCGAGTGCACGACCATGCCGTCCTTGACGGCGGTCGAGCAGGCGGTCTGCAGCTTCGGGATGCCCTCGATCTCGACCAGGCACATGCGGCAGGCGCCGACCGGCGCGCCGAGCTTGGGCTCATAACAGAAGACCGGGATCTCGACGTCGGCGAGCTTCGCGGCGTCCGCGAGCATCGCGTTCTCCGGCGCCTGCACCTCGCGGCCGTCGACCGACAGCGTGATCATGTTGACCGCCGGGCGCGGCATCAGAGCGCCCCGGCGCCGGCGCCGGCCAGCTGGCGTGACTGCATGTGCGCCTCGAACTCGCCGCGGAACTTCGCGATCATCGAGCCGATCGGCATCGCCATCGCGTCGCCCAGCACGCACAGGCAGTTGCCGATGATGTGCTCCTGGACCGAGGACATGATGTCGAGGTCCATCGGCGTCGCCTCGCCGGCGTCGATGCGCTCGAGCATCCGCACCGTCCAGTTGGTGCCCTCGCGGCACGGGGTGCATTTCCCGCAGGACTCGTGGCGGTAGAACTTCGCGAGCTTCAGCGCGACGTCGAGCACGGGCGTCGAGTCGTCGACGACGATGATCGCGCCGGATCCGAGCATCGTGCCGGCCTTCGCGAGCGAGTCGAAGTCGTAGGGGACGTCGAGGTCGGCGGCGGTCAGCACCGGTGAGCTCGAGCCGCCGGGGAACCACAGTTTTACCGCTCGACCCTCCGGCGGGCCGCCGGCGAGGTCGAAGATGATCTCGCGCGAGGGGGTCCCGAGCTCGATCTCGTAGTTGCCGGGGCGCTGCACGTGACCCGAGACCGAGACGACCTTGGTGCCGGCCGAGCCGCTCACGCCGAGCTTGGCGTATTCGGCTCCGCCCATCGCGATGATGTGGGGCATCGTCGAGAGCGTCTCGACGTTGTTGATCAGCGTCGGGCCCTGGTAGAGGCCCTGGATGGCCGGGAACGGCGGCTTCAGCCGCGGGTTGCCGCGCTTGCCCTCGAGCGAGTCGAGCAGGCCGGTCTCCTCGCCGCAGATGTAGGCGCCGGCGCCGCGGTGGAGCACCAGCGAGCAGGAGAAGTCGCCGCCGAGCACGTGCTCGCCGGTGTAGCCGGCGGCGGCGGCCTCGGCGAGCGCCAGATCGAGGATCCGCGCCTGCGCCTCGTACTCGCCGCGGATGTAGATGAAGGCGTGGTTGGTCTGCGCCGCGTGCGCCGCGATCATGATCCCCTCGATCAGCATGTGCGGGCTCTTCTGCATCAGTTCGCGGTCCTTGAAGGTGCCCGGCTCGGACTCGTCGGCGTTGCACACCAGGTAGCGGTCCATGTCGCCCTGCGGCAGGAACGCGGCCTTGCGACCGGCCGGGAAGCCGGCGCCGCCGCGCCCGCGCAGGCCGGAGGCGTCAAGCTCCGCGAGCACCGCCGAGGGCTCCATCGCGAGCGCCTTGCGCAGCGACTGATAGCCGCCGCGGCGCTCATAGACCGCGAGTGAGGCGAGGCCCGGCTCGTCGATGTCGTGCAGGAGGATCGGGGCCGTGCGCATCAGGAGTTCGCGTCGGGGTCGGCGCTGCGCAGGCGCGCGAGCGCGAGGTCGGGGATCGGCTCGCGCCCGGCCTGGAGATCGTCGATCAGGCGCTGCGCGTCGGCGAGCTCGAGCGGCCCGTAATAGAGGTGGTCGACGGAGACCATTGGCGCGATGTCGCAGGCGCCGAGGCACTCGAAGTGGCGCAGGTTGATCTGGCGGTCCCCGGCGGCGGCCGTCTCGATCGCGTCGTAGAGAGCGTCCGCGCCGCGCAGCGAGCAGGAGATGTTCGTGCAGACATAGACCGAGTGGCGGCCGACGGGCTCGAGCTCGAACATGTCGTAGAAGCTCGCGACGGAGCTGAGGTAGGCCGGCGTCACGCGCATCACGCAGGCCACCTGCTCGATCGCCTCGGGCGAGCACCAGCCGTGCAGGCGCTGGGCGGCTGCCAACGCCGGCAGCGCGGCGGAGTGGCGCTCCGGGTAGCGCGCCATCGCCTCCTCGATCTCGGCGCGCAGCGCCGCCGGCACCTCGACGAGCGCCGGGTCGGGAACGCCCGCCGGGTCCTTGTCGAGGTCGGCGGCCTGGTCCCAGCCGGGCACGCGGGAGCCGTGCTGGTAGCGCTTTACGGCGCTCATCGGTCGATGCCGCCGAGGATCGGGTCGAGCATCGCGAGCGTGGCGATGAGGTCGGCGATGTAGGCGCCGCGGACCATCGGCGCGGTCGCCTGCAGGTTGACGAAGCTCGGGTCGCGCATGTGCACGCGGGCGGGCTTGGAGGATCCGTCGGAGCGGATGAAGCAGCCAAGCTCCCCGCGCGGGCTCTCGATCGGGTAGTAGATCTCGCCCGGCGGCACGCGGAAACCCTCGGTCACGAGCTTGAAGTGATGGATCAGCGCCTCCATCGAGGTCGCCAGCTCGTGGCGCGGCGGCAGCGCGATCTTGCGGTCCTCGGTGATGTGGGGTCCCTCGGGCAGGCCGTCGAGCGCCTGTTCGATGATCTTCACCGACTCGTAGATCTCGGCCAGGCGGACCGCGAAGCGGTCGTAGTTGTCGCCGACCGTCCCAACCGGGATCTTGAACTCGAAGTCCTCGTAGCTCGTGTACGGCGCGGCCTTGCGCAGATCCCACGGATTGCCCGCCGCCCTCAGCAGCGGCCCGCTGACGCCGAGACCCAGCAGCGTCTCCTCGTCGAGCGGGCAGACGCCGCGCAGGCGCTGCAGAAGGATCTCGTTGCGCCGCAACAGGTCCGCGTACTGGTCGGCGCGGCCCGGCATGATCGCGATGAACTCCCGCAGCTTGGCCTCGAAGCCGGCCGGGATGTCCTCCATCACGCCGCCGACCTGGAAGTAGCGGGTGTGCATCCGCTGGCCGGAGGAGAACTCGAACAGATCGAGGATCGTCTCGCGCTCGCGGAAGCAGTACCAGAACATCGAGATCGCGCCGAGGTCGAGGGCGCTTGTGCCGAGCCAGACCAGGTGGGACATGATCCGGTTCAGCTCGAGGTGGATCACGCGCAGATACTGCGCGCGCTTGGGGACCTCGCACTCCAGCAGCGTCTCGACGGCGCCGCAGAAGGCCATCGCGTTGAAGTAGTAGGAGAGGTAGTCCATCCGCTCGATCACGGGGATCACCTTCCAGTAGGCCTTCTGCTCCGCGGTCTTCTCGATGCCGGTGTGGACGTAGCCGACGATCGGCTTCAGCTCACGCACGATCTCGCCCTCGAGCGTCACGAGCAGCCGCAGCACGCCGTGTGTCGCCGGATGGTGGGGGCCGATGTTGAGCGTCAACAGCTCGGTCGTCTCGCCGCCGCGCTGGGCGGCGATCTGCTCCTCGAGCGGCGAGAGCGTGATCGACTCCTCCTGCGTGCGGTAGCGCGAGCGCGTGCTCATCGGGTCCAGCCCGGACTGGTCGCGTCGTTGTGGGTGAACAGCACCGGCTCGCCGCCGATCGGGAAGTCGCGCCGCTGGGGGTGGCCCTCGTAGTCCTCGGGCATCAGGATCCGCCGCAGGTCCGGGTGCCCTTCGAAGATCACGCCGAACATGTCGTAGACCTCGCGCTCCTGATGGTCGGCGGTCGGCCAGTCGGGCGTCACCGACTCGACGCTGGGCTCCGCGAGCGGCACGCGGAGCTTGACGGTGAGGCGATCCACGCGCTCCATGTCGAGCAGTTCGTAATGCACGCCGAGGCGGGGCTCCTGCGGGTAGTAGTCGACGCCGTGCACGCTCATCAGCGCGCGGTAGCCGTGATCGGCGCGCAGGCTCGCCAGCACGCCACGCACGGTGGCGGGGGCGATCTCCACGCTGCCCCGGCCGCGGAAGAAGGTCGTCTCGCGGACCGCGCCGGGGATCTGGGAGGCGAGCTGGCCGGCGATCAGCTCGAGTCCGACCTGGTCAGGCACCGGCCGGCTCCGCGCCTTCGAGGACCTCCTCGGTCCCCTCGGCGTCGTAGCGCTCGCGCCAGCCCATATCGGGGTCGTCCTGGATCATCTTGCGCAGCTTGAGGATGCCGTGCATCAGGGCTTCGGGACGCGGCGGGCAGCCCGGGACGTGGACGTCGATCGGCATGAACTTGTCGGCTGGCACGATCGCGTAGTTGTTGAAGACCCCCATCGAGGAGGAGCAGGCGCCCATCGCGATCGCCCATTTGGGCTCGAGCATCTGGTCGTAGATGCGCCGCACGACCGGCGCCATCTTGATTGAGACGCGGCCGGAGAGGATCAGCAGGTCGGCCTGGCGCGGTGAGGCCCGGAAGGCCTCCCAGCCGAAGCGCGCGATGTCCACGCGCGCCGCGACGACCGACATCATCTCGATCGCGCAGCAGGCGAGACCGAAGGTCGCCGGGTAGATCGAGTTGGAGCGCCCCCAGGCGACCGCCTTGTCGAGCGTGGTCAGAAGCAGCGACTGCTCCACGTGCTGCTCGAGCTCGAATCCCTCGAGATCCCCGCGCAGCATGTCGCGCGCGAGCAGTTGGCGGGCGCGCAGGCTGCCCGGTTCGATCGGTTCGCGCGTCAGCGCCATTCGAGTGCTCCGCGGCGCCAGACATAGGCGAAGGCGACGGCCAGCAGCACCACGAAGGTGATCAGCTCGCCGAGCGCGAAGGTGCCGTAGGCCCGCAGCTCGGCGGCGATCGGGTAGAGGAAGATCGTCTCGATGTCGAAGAGGATGAACAGCATCGCGATCAGGTAGAAGCTGATCCCGAAGCGGAAGCCGCGCTTGATCTCCGACGGCAGCCCGCATTCATAGGGCTGCGTCTTGGCGGGGATGCGCCGTCGCGGGCCGAACGCGGCGTTCAGCACGGCGAAGGTGGTGCCTACGATCGCCCCGAGCGCAAGGAAGACGATCGCGGGCAGATAGGTTCGGATCACAGCGGGCTGTTATATCACTACCCCCGATGTTTGTGACGGAGTGTTACTTAGTGGCAAATCGCTCGATATCGAGGCGCGCCGAGGTCCATGGGCTGGCGTGAGCTCGCGATCTGGGGCGCGGTGGCCGTCGCCGTCGCCAACGGCCTGGTCGGGTGCTACGGCGCGGCGCGCTGGTACCGCTTCGCGCCGAGCCGCGAATTCTGGCTCGGCGTGCGCGCCGGGCAGGGCCTCGCCCTCGCCTACGCGGTCCTCGTCGCCGTCCTGGTCCTCGAGCACCGCCACCCGTCGAGCAGCCTCTACTACCTCTACGCGCTGCTGCCGGTCGCGATCGGCTTCGTCGCCGAGCAGCTGCGGCTCGTCGCGGCCGACCAGGTGCTCGCGCGCGACGACCTCGACGACGCGCAGGCGGTCGCGACGCTGCCGGCGGCCGAGCAGCAGGCAATCGTGACGGCGATCCTGCGCCGTGAGATGGGCGTGATGGCGCTCGCCGCACTGGTCGTCT
>Ga0302319_10021925_pt1 | contig 11488 bp, 6 predicted proteins | sample Bog_T0_2_FD_203319 | JGI IMG/M metagenome (GOLD analysis project Ga0302319, IMG submission 203319) | Peat permafrost microbial communities from Stordalen Mire near Abisko, Sweden - Bog_T0_2 | ecosystem: Environmental > Terrestrial > Soil > Wetlands > Peat | place: Sweden: Abisko, Stordalen Mire...
CGGCGGTGGCGAGATTCCTAAGACAGCAGCGGCGCTCAGCCGGCTGCCTGGCGTGGGCGTTTACACGGCGGCGGCAGTGGCCAGCATCGCCTTTGGCGAGCCGGTGGCCGCTGTGGACGGCAATGTGGAACGCGTGCTCACACGTTTCTTCGGGCACGAGCCGGTTCCGGGTGTGGCGCGCAGCGGCGAATTGCGGCGAGCCGCAGAGCAACTGGTCGATCCGGAGCGGCCTGGGGATTTCAATCAGGCGATGATGGAACTGGGAGCCACGGTGTGCCTGCCAAGGGGACCGCTTTGCCTGACGTGCCCGGTACGCGAGGGATGCGCGACGCGGGGAGAGAACACGCAGCCGCGAACGAAGAAGATGCTGAGTAAAAAGACCGCGCTGGCGCTGGTGCAACGGAGGCAGTGGCCGAAGGCTGAGGTGCTGCTGGAGCGCCGTCCGCCGGACGCCGCGCAAATGCCCAACATGTGGGAGTTGCCCCTGATCAAAGAGGGTCAGGAGAGCGAAGACATGCTGCTGCTGACGGTGCGGCATTCGATCACCACGACCAACTATTACGTGACGGTGTATGGGTTGACGGTGAATGAACAGAAGTTGCTGGCGCGGCCGGTGGGCGAGCGTGCCTGGGTGCCGGTGATGGATCTGCTGGAGCAACCCCTGACCGGGCTGACGCGGAAGATTCTGAAACGCCTGAGAGTGATGCCGGGTTACAGCGGATCTCGTCCGACGCTGGACTTGAACGAACTGACGGCCGATTCGGCGAGGGAATTTGCTGCGGCCACAACGCAGCGCTGATCGAACGTCGAGACTGTCGGTCGGGGTTTCCCCGAACTGGCCTCCTTAAGAAAAGTAAGCACACGCGTGTGCCGTTCGGGCGTTGTATCCACGCGCGCCCAAACGAAAAGTACACGGGGATGGCGCAAGGTAATGCAGCCAGGATAGGCTCAGGTTTTGGCGAGCCAGCCGATCCTCCATGGCTGCGCTGCCAGGAGTTTGAATGCCTGAGACCCAACCAGCCAACGAAAGCATTCCGCCGCTGACCTCATTGACCGAAGAAGAAACGATGTTGCGTGATACGGTGCGGCAGTTTGCCCAGCAGGAGATTGCGCCGCGTGTCCGCGAAATGGATGAAGCGCAGAAGCTCGACCCAGGCATCCTCGCGCAGCTGTTCGATCTGGGGCTGATGGCGATTGAGGCGCCGCTAGAGCTGGGCGGCGCGGGAGCATCGTTCTTCAGCGCGGTGCTGGCGGTAGAGGAAATCTCACGCGTCGATCCAGCGGTCGCTGTGATTGTCGATGTGCAGAACACGCTGGCGGTGAATGCTCTGCTGCGTTGGGGCAGCCAGGAACAAAAGCGCCGGTGGATTCCGCGCATGGCGGAGAAGACGGTATGCGCTTATGCATTGAGCGAGGCCGGATCGGGATCGGACGCATTCTCGCTGGCAACGCAGGCGCGGAATGATGGCGGAAGTTTCGTTCTCAACGGACGCAAGCTCTGGATCTCGAATGCGATGGAGGCGGATCTTTTTCTGGTGTTCGCAAATGCGAATCCGCAGGCCGGCTATCGGGGTATCACGGCTTTCCTGGTGGAGCGGGGGACGGATGGGTTTGCGATAGGACACAAGGAAGACAAGATGGGAATTCGGGCATCGTCCACGTGCGAACTGCTGTTCGACGATTGCCGCGTGCCTGCGGAGAACGTGCTCGGCGAGGTGGGAAAGGGCTACAAGATTGCGATTGAGACGCTGAACGAAGGGCGGATCGGCATTGCCGCGCAGATGCTGGGGTTGGCCGAGGGGGCCTGGTCTCTGGCAGTGAAATACAGCAAAGAGCGCAAACAGTTCGGCAAGGCCATTGCGGAGTTTCAGGCGGTGCAGTTTACGCTGGCGGAGATGGCGACGCAGATCGAAGCGGCGCAGGTGCTCGTTTATAACGCGGCGCGGATGAAGGGGGCGGGCTTGCCCTTTGTGAAGGAAGCCGCGATGGCGAAGCTGTTTGCATCCAGGGTGGCGGAGGAGGTCGCGAGCAAAGCGGTGGAGATTTATGGCGGGTATGGTTTCGTCAGGGACTATCCGATGGAGAAGTTCTATCGGGATGCGAAGATCGGGTCGATCTATGAGGGCACGTCTAATATGCAGCTGGCGACCATCGGCAAGCTGATTCTAGGTTGATTTGGGCGCAAGTTGTTGGCGACAGACTGAGTCTGTCTGAGTCGCTTTCCCGGCCATCCGCTCGGCGGTTGGGAGAAGAAGACAAGAGGGCATAGCCACCTCTGACTCCCCCTGGCATGCAGGGTGCCTCAACCGCGGTGGCTTGCTGCGGAGAGGCCCCTGAGCGGGATAGGATAAGCAGCAGTCGTGTGTATGTCGCTTGATGAATTCCAGAGATCGCTCGCTTTCGATCAGCCCGCGCCTGGCTGCTCACCTCCGCTGGCGGCGCTATGGTGGGAAGCAAAAGGCGACTGGTTGCGCGCTCACGCGCTGGTGGATGAGCTCGGCAGCACCGAGGGTATGGCCGTTCACGCTTACCTGCATCGCAGAGAGGGATCTTTGTCGAACGCCGACTACTGGTATAGCCGGGCGGGACGAATATACTATCACCCTGCTCTCAAGGATGAGTGGCTGGCGCTGGTTGGCGGACTGCTTGAGAATTCTCGAACTTGATCTCCGTCAATGAAGGCAACTCCCATCTCGCTGGCTCTCCTCTTGGCCGCTGTGGCGGTTACCATCCCGGTCCTTGCTCAGGATGCGCCCGCGAAGCCGTGTCCTGAAGCGCACAAACTCGACTATCTGGCCGGTAAATGGCGTCTCGAAGGCGATTTGGTGGCGGGCGTGATGGGCCCTGGCGGTAAGTTCACCGGTATCTCGCAGCTTGAATGGATGGAGGGCGGCTGCTACCTTGTGGAGCACGAAAAGTATGGCGGAGCGCTGGGCGATGACGCGACGTTATCGATTCTGGGCTTCGACCGTGAACGCGGGGTCTATACGTACTACGGCTTCAACAGCGACGGCAGCAAGGAAATCTCCACAGGGAATCCGACGGTAACCGGCTGGGTCTGGACTCATCCGGCGAAGCTTAATGGCAAACCTGCAACCGTGCGCTATACAATGACCATTGTCTCGAGGACGGAATACTCCGTGCGATCTGAGATTTCGCAGGATGGCCAGAACTGGACGCTGTTTCTCTCCGGGACCGCCCACAGACTGCAATAACCCTGAAGCCCGCTACAGGACGTAGCGTTCCGCAGCGACGATTTCTTCAGCGACAGACCGGCCAATCGCCACCGTATTGATGGGGTCGTGCTTCGCCAGGCGGCGGAAGATCGCCATCTGCGTGCGCAGCATGTCGCCTTCAGCGATGGCGCCGAGGATGCGCTCGGCTGAATCCTGAATGATGCGGAAGGACCGTGCGGCGGTGAGCCTTGCCAGACCGATGGCGAGAGGACTGCGGCCGGAGAATTTCTCTGCACGCAGGATCGCCGATTCCATCACCAGGACCTCGATGAGGATGTCGGCAAGCGCGCCCATGATTTCCTGCTGATCCTGGAGGGTGGTCGGGTATTTCTGGCTGGCGGCCCCGGAGCAGAAGAGGGCGAGCTTTTTGGCGCTGGCGAGAAGTGCCTTTTCCGCAGCCAGCGGACCAGAGGCTTCTTCGCGTTGCGAAGGGCCGGCCATGACTTCATCCATGACTTTCGCGATGGCGGGCAGCAAGGCAAGGCGCCCCTGCATGGCCCGCTTCATCATGAATCCGGTGATGATGAGGCGGTTGATTTCGTTCGTGCCCTCGAAGATGCGGTTGATGCGGGAGTCGCGGTAGAAGCGCTCAGCGGGATATTCCTCGACGTAACCGTAGCCGCCGTAGATCTGCACGGAGTGGTCGACCGCGCGCTCCAGCATCTCCGAGCACCAGACCTTCACAATGGAGCACTCGACGGCGTAGTCCTCGATGCGTTTCTGCACTTCGGCTGCAGGTGCTTCGGAGGAGAGAGTGGCAAGGGCGGCGTCGATGGCGCCGACGACGCGATAGACCAGCGCCTCGCCGGCGAAGATGCCGGCAGCGGTCTCGGCGATCTTCTCCCGCACGAGGCCGAAGGAGGTGATGGGCTTGCCGAACGCCATGCGTTGCTTTCCGTAGCGAACGGTGCTGCGCAGGGTCTGGCGCGCTCCGCCGAGGGTCGCGGCGCCCAATTTGTAACGGCCGACGTTCAGAATGTTGAAGGCGATGTGATGGCCCTTGCCGTCTTGACCGAGGAGGTTTTCGGCGGGAATGGCGCAGTCGGAGAGCACCAGGGGGCAGGTGGAGGAGCCACGGATGCCGAGCTTGTGTTCTTCCGCGCCGACGGTGAGGCCGGGGTTGCTGCGCTCGATGATGAAGGCTGAGAACTGGTCGGGCTGGCCATTTTCACCAACGATTTTGGCAAAGACGATGAAGAGGTCGGCGAAGCCGGCGTTGGAGATCCACATCTTCTCGCCATTGAGGATGTACTGTTTTCCGTCCGGCGAAAGACGGGCCTGGGTGCGGATGTTCATGGCGTCCGACCCGGATGAGGATTCCGAGAGAGCGTAGGCGGCAATCCATTCACCGGACGCAAGGCGGGGCAGGTACATCTCTTTCTGCGCAGCGGTGCCATACCAGATAATCGGCAGGGTGCCGATGCCGGTATGCGCGCTGATGCTGACGGAAAAGCTGGCGGAGACGGCGATCCGGTCGGCCACCAGTGCGGACGTGACTTTGTCGAGCGCGAGGCCGCCGTACTGTTCCGGAATGTCGACAGCGAGGAGCCCGAGCCGGCCTGCTTCGAGCAGAAGTTCGCGGGTCACGGCGAAGTTTTTCGCTTCGATTTCGGCGACACGAGGCAGGATCGATTTCTCGGCGAATTCCGCAGTGGAGCGGGCGATCTCCTGCTGCTCCTCGGAAAAATCTTCAGGGGTGAAGATGTCCTCGGGCACGGCGTTTTCGATCAGGAAGCTGCCGCCGGGAATGATTTTAGGAAGGGAAGCTGTAGCCATGGCAGGGACTCCGAAACCATCCTACGCCGGGCTCATGTGTTTTCGTTGAATCAGCAGAGTCCCGCGAATGTGGCCTCCAGCGGACAAGGACCGCGTTCCGCGCAGCGGGTTTTTGGGTGTGATGTTTACCGCCCATGCTCTTCGAGATACTTCTCCACCTCGAGAGCCGCCATGCACCCTGTTCCGGCCGCTGTGATTGCCTGCCGGTAGCGCCGATCCTGGACATCGCCGCAGGCAAAGACCCCCGGAGCCCGCGTGAAAACGTAGTTATGGGTTTTGATGTAGCCGTCCTCGTCGAGATCGAGCTGCCCGGCAAACATCGCCGCATTCGGAATATGGCCGATGCCGAGAAAGAGGCCGCTGATATCGAGCACCGACTCGATGCCCGTGGTCGTGTCCAGAAGCCGGACCCCGGTCACTTCCTTCGACTCGACGCCCAGAACTTCCTTGATAACGGTATTGGTCAGGAACTCAATCTTAGGGTGGGCGATGGCGCGATCCAGCATGATCCGCGAAGCGCGAAAATGCTCGCGCCGATGGATGAGCGTGACTTTGGCGGCGAAGCGGGTCAGAAACAACGCTTCTTCCATGGCCGAGTCGCCGCCGCCCACCACGGCGATCTCCCGCCCTGAGAAGAAGAAGCCATCGCAGGTCGCGCAGGAGCTGACGCCATGGCCGATCAGGGCCTGCTCCGATGGCAAGCCGAGCCAGCGCGCCGATGCTCCGCTGGCAATGATCAGCGTCCTCGCGTGGATGGTTTCATGGCCGAGGTTTAAGGCAAAGGGATGCTTGCTCAGATCGGCGGTCGCCAGGTGTCCGAGACGAAAATCGGCGCCGAAGCGCGAGGCCTGCCTGCGCATGTTTTCTATCAGTTCCGGCCCCTGAATGCCCTCCGGCCAGCCCGGGAAATTCTCGACGAGGGTGGTGATGGACAACTGGCCGCCCGGCTCGTGACCCTCCAGCAGGAGCGGATTCAGATTGGCGCGGGCCGTGTAGATGGCTGCCGTCAGTCCGGCGCAGCCGGACCCGAGGATGACTGTATCGCGGATGTTTTCTGCCATTTGCGTGAACTTTCAAATTGTACCTGCGACGGCCAAGCGAGTTGGTTGAGTGTCGCAGACGGGTTCCGCTTGATCCCGGATTGGAACGGCGCGACCCGTTGTGCCGAACTGACATGATGCCGCTCACTCCGCATTCGATTCTTTCGCCGCCAGCGGTGGGATTGTGGCGAAATGAAGCCGGATGCAGCCGATATGCGCATGAGTGGCTGTTTCCGGGGGCCCCGCGATGCGGCATCCATCTCGAACCGAAGACCCCGACCATCCGGGGAACAGAATGTCCGAACTGCTTGTTCTCGTCGCCATGATCCTGATCTTCGCGGTCGAGGTTGCCCATGCGGGAGGGCCGCGGTGGGTGGCAGGTTCCAGCTACTTCAATTCTTCGGTGAAGGGTCAGCCGATCGTCTGGAGTGGCGGTCAGGTGACCTATTACACAGATCTCGGCGATCTGAGTGTGCCGGTCACGCAGGACCAGGCGAACACGATGGTCGCGACGGCCGCAGCTGTCTGGAGCAACGTGAACACCGCCGCTGTCTCGATTCAATGGGGGGGCAGCCTCGCCGAAGACGTGAACGGATCGAGTGTTATTTCGGGGGCAAATGGGGTTACTCTTCCCGCAGACATTCAGCCCACAGCGACCAATACGCCGGTGGCAGTGGTTTACGACGCGGACGGCTCGGTAATAGATGCCATCGACGGACCGGGTGCCAGCTCAACCCTGGCCTGCCAGAACAACGGCGTCCTGGTGAACGTCGATAATTTTTCTGTAGCAGGAAATATTGCTCACGCCCTGGTTCTGGTGAATGGGTTATGCGCAACCAGCGCGGAGCAGATTGCCAATCTGCAATATCAGCTGATCCGCGGCTTCGGTCGCGTGCTGGGCCTCGACTGGTCGCAGACCAATGAAGAGATGTTCGCGAACGATCAGATCACGGACGATGGTGTCGCGGGCTGGCCGATCATGCATCCGGTGGAATTGCTTTGTAACGGGAGCGGTGGGCCGTGCATGCCGGATTCGCAGCTTCGGACAGACGATGTCGCTGCCCTGAACCGGCTTTATCCAGTGACCGCCGCCAACGCCGCCAGCTATCCGGGCAAGACGATCACGGCGGCAGCGACGATTTCAGTGCAGGGCACGATCCAGTTCGGCCGTGGTCAGGGAATGCAGGGCGTCAACGTTGTCTTGCAACCGCTCGCCAACGGCGTGCCGGATATCCGGTATACGGCAACGGCCGTGAGCGGGGTCTATTTCGTGGGCGACGCCGGAAATCCGGTTACCGGCGCAACCGACGGCGGCGGCACCCCGCTGAAACGCTTCGGAAGCGACAATTCTCTGCTAGAAGGTTTCTTCGACCTCAGCGGAGTTCCGTTGCCCCCGGGCGTCACCAGTGCGCGGTACCAGCTGAGCTTCGAGGCGGCGAATCCTTTATATACGGGGGCGGCTTCGGTTGGGCCCTATACGACGGGTCAGGTGAAGCCGTCGGGAACCATGCCGGTGATCATCCTGGGCACGCTCAGTGCGGGAGCCGCGACAGCCCAGGATGTCGTCATCGATGACGCCGCAGATGAAGCGCAGAGCGGGAGCGACGGCGCGGAGGGTTCGCCTGCGAACCTGCCCACCACCGGTGAATGGAGCGGACGGATCACCGGGTATGGCCACTCCGGCTGGTTTGAGTTGTGGGCCCGGGGCGGGCGCGAATTCACCGTGGAAGCTCAGGCTCTCGATGAGACCGGCGCGAATTCCGAAAACAAAGCGCAGCTGGTTGTCGGCGCGTGGAATGGGACGGATGCTGTTGGCGTTCTACCCGTCACCGGAACGACGCAGCCCTTTGACGGCGATGTGCCGGGGCTTACAACGCTGCCCGTCCTGACCGCGGCCGACAGCGAGGTCCGGATTGGGATCGCCGATCTACGCGGAGACGGGCGTCCTGACTATGGGTATCGCGGGCGCGTTCTCTACGCAGACAGCGTGTCGCCTGCGCGCCTTCCCGTGGCCGGAGGGCCGATGGTGATTCAGGGGATGGGCTTCGAGCCGGCGGTTGCCGTCACCGTGAACGGCGTCTCTGCGCCGGTGATCAGCGTGACTCCAACGGCGATCATTGCGATGGCTCCTCCGTCGGGAGGTGTTACTGGCAGTGTCGTGCTGCAAATCGAGGACACGCAAACGCTCGGCGTGGCGGCGATCGGCGACGGGGTGAGCTACGATGCGGAGCCAGATGACGCGATCTCGCTGCTGACAGCGCCGATGGGCTCGGTGGCGATCGGAGTGCCGCAGGCGTTTACGGTTCGTGCGATCGACGTCACCGCCCAAACGCCCGCGGCAGGTGTGACCGTGACCTTTGCGCTCACAGAAGGAGCTGCCCAGCTCGGTTGCGGCCAAGCCACCTGCAGCGTGGTGACGGCCGGCGATGGCACCGCTACCTTGCCCATCATCGCGAATGCAACCGTATTCGCTCAGGTTAAAGCATCCCTCAGCAATGGAAGCAACGTGCTGACGGAATTCACCGGCACCACACCGCCGTCCATAGCGTCTCTGACTCCGAATCTTTACATCGCGATGGGGGCAACCGTGCAGTGGCCGGTCGAAGCGATGGTGCTCAACCAGGCCGGCGTGCCCTTGGCGGGGCAGACCGTGAACTGGGCGGCAGCCTCGGGTGTCGGCGTGTCTACCGGCCAGAGCATCAGCCTCACGAATGGGATGGTCTCGAATCAGCTGGCCGTGGGGCCTTTCACAGCGAGCGTGGATACGTCGGTCAATGCGTGTATTGCCGGGACCACGAACTGTGCGGCTTCTACGATCACTCCCGTGCACCCGTTAAACGCCGCTCTGGCGCCTTGGAGCGGAACGGTGCAGTACATTAGCGCGAGCCAGAACTTTGCGCCGTTGGTCCTGCGCGTCACCGACGCCTTCGGACATTCGCTGGCAGGCGCAACGGTCACGTTTGCAGAAACGCTAGATGGGTGGACCGAACCATGCCCCACCCAGGGAGACTGTCCTTCCCCGCCGGTTCTGGCTCAACAAGTGTTCGAGACAACCTCAGCGGTTGATGGTTCTGTGACACTGACGCCGCTTTCACCGAATGGTCAGGCGAGCCGTCTGTTAGTGGGGGCCACGACCGGCAACGCTACGCTTAATTTCGAACTGGACGCTCACCCGTGAGCTCGGAGATCAGGCCACCCAGGACCCTGATCACCCGCTTGACGTCTCCATGCTTTACTGCGTCCGGGAAGCCCGATAATCTCAGGGCATCTTCTATCGAGGTTTGTCTATTTCCGACCGTCCCTTCTTTTATCCTGATGCGGGAACCTCGCTGCGCTGCGACGGCGCGAGCGTGGAGCATTTGGCACATCGGTTCGGAACACCGCTTTACGTGTACTCGGCCAACCACATCGCAGAACGGCTCAGACTGTTCCAGAGCGCGTTCAGCGCGATTCCACACCTGGTGTGCTACGCGGTCAAGGCGAACCCGGCGCTCGCGATCCTGCAACTGATGACGCGGCTCGGCGCCGGTTTCGACGTTGTTTCGGGCGGCGAACTGGAGCGTGTGCTCACCGTCGACCGAACCGCCGCTGACCGGGTCGTCTTCTCTGGCGTTGGCAAGACGGCTGCGGAGATGGACCTGGCGCTGCGTACCGGCATATTGCTTTTCAATGTGGAGAGCGAGGGCGAGCTCGCACTGCTGTCCGAACGGGCTGCTAAGCTGCGCAAGCGAGCGCGCATCGCTTTGCGGGTGAACCCGGATGTCTTCGCGGAGACGCATCCCTACATTTCGACGGGGATGCGGGAACACAAATTCGGCATCGACATTCGCCGCGCGCGGGCGGTCTATCGCAACGCGGGGAAGTATCTGGACCCCAGCGGCGTCAGCGTTCACATCGGCTCGCAAATTCGCAGTGCGGAGCCCTTTGGGGCGGCCGCGCAACGCGTTGTGAAGTTGATCCTCGACCTGCGGAGCGACGGCCATGCAATCCGATTCATGGACACCGGCGGAGGCCTGGGCATCGAATATCACGCCGAGCACGCCTTCGACGCCGAAGAGCAAGTTCGCGAGTATGCTGCCGCGCTGATCCCGGCGGCACAGTCCGTCGGGGACCTGAAACTTCTGCTCGAGCCAGGGCGCTTCCTGGTGGCGCAGGCGGGCGCGCTGGTCGCGCGGGTGCTTTACGTGAAGAAGAATGGCAGCAAGACGTTCGTCATCGTCGATGCGGCCATGAACGATCTCATCCGGCCGGCGCTTTACCAGGCGCATCACGAGATCGTTGCGGTTGCGCCATCACGCTCATCGAAGAAAATCGTAGCTGACATGGTGGGGCCGGTTTGCGAAACAGGCGACTTTTTCGCCCGCGATCGCAAGTTGCCGCTGTTAACGCCCAGCGATTTGGTAGCGATTCTCGACGCCGGCGCCTACGGCATGTCGCTCGCCTCCAATTACAACTCGCGCCCGCGCGCGGCCGAAGTCCTGGTCGAGGGTCGTCGCGCGCGATTGATCCGCCGCCGTGAGACTGTCGAAGATATGCTCGCGCAGGAGCGCAAAGAGCTCAGCCTCTGATATTTTGGTGAGTTTGCTGATTGCGACTAGCCGGAACTATGGAGGCAAGAGATGCGGGTTCCCGGAAAGTATGTATGGTTGGCGGCATGCGTGTGCCTGGTTTTCGCGCTAACGGCCAGGGCTGCCGACGATCTGACTGTCAAGACCGATAAGGGAAAAGTCCACGGCAAGATGAGTGCCGACGGGCAGATCCGCACCTTCCTAGGAGTTCCTTACGCGGCGCCGCCCATTGGACCGCTGCGCTGGAAGCCGCCGCAGCCAGCCGAGAAGTGGCCCGGCGTTCGCGAAACCACGGGCTTTGGATTTCACTGCGTGCAATCCGCCGTATACGCGGACATGCACTTTCGCGATCCGGGACAAAGCGAAGATTGTCTCACGTTAAACGTCTGGACGGGCGCGAAGAACAAGCGCGCCCGGCTTCCGGTGATGGTCTGGATTTACGGGGGCGGCTTCAGCGCGGGCACAACCTCGGAGCCGCGCCAGGACGGGGAACATCTGGCGCACAAAGGTGTGATCGTAGTTTCGATGAACTACCGGCTCGGGCTGTTGGGATTCTTCGTACACCCCGATCTTGCCGCCGAGTCGCCCCAGCACGCGGCAGGGAACTATGGCCTGATGGACCAGACGGCCGCTCTGGCCTGGGTGAAGCACAACATTGCCGCTTTCGGCGGCGATCCAGGCAACGTGACAATTTTCGGCGAGTCGGCGGGATCGTTCTCGGTGAGCGCGCAAATGGCTTCGCCTTTGGCGCGGGGTTTGTTCGCGCACGCCATTGGGGAGAGCGGCGCCGCCTTTTACAGCCGCGGTCTTTCGTTCGCCCCGCTGGCAAAAAGAATGACGAGCGATCCTGGCTTCGCCATGGCGGCGT
>Ga0302319_10021926_pt1 | contig 11488 bp, 9 predicted proteins | sample Bog_T0_2_FD_203319 | JGI IMG/M metagenome (GOLD analysis project Ga0302319, IMG submission 203319) | Peat permafrost microbial communities from Stordalen Mire near Abisko, Sweden - Bog_T0_2 | ecosystem: Environmental > Terrestrial > Soil > Wetlands > Peat | place: Sweden: Abisko, Stordalen Mire...
TGGGATGGCAAAAACTGGCACGACCTCAACGTCGAGAGCGACTCCGACAGCAAGTTCTCCGAAACCATCAGCAACGGATGGTTGGCTTCGCTGCAACATCAGTTCGTTTCGGCGATCGTGCCGCCCGCCGGGCAGCCCTACAAGTACCAACTGAAAGTGCGCGACCAGGAATACTTGCTGAGCGCCAGCGGCCCGACGAGCGAAGTGGCTGCGGGCGGCAACGCGCAGTTCCGCGAGAAATTGTTCGTCGGACCCAAGCTGCAATCGCAGCTCGCGGCAACCGCTCCGAATTTGGAGCGCACCGTCGATTTCGGAAAGCTGACCGTGCTGGCGCAACCCCTGTTCCAGGGCCTGAATTGGGTCCACGGGCTGATCGGCAATTGGGGCTGGTCGATCATCATCGTCACCGCCATCATCAAGTTGATTTTCTATCCCTTGAGCCAGGCGAGCGGCCGTTCGATGGCGAAGATGCGCACCGTCGCGCCGCGCATGAAGCAGATCCAGGACACGTTCAAGGACGACCGCGAGAAACTGGGTCGCGCCATGATGGAACTGTACAAAAAGGAAAAAATCAATCCGCTCGCCGGTTGCCTGCCGATGCTGGTGCAGATTCCGTTTTTCATCTCCTTCTACCGGGTGCTGCTCGAGAGCGTGGAGATGCGCCAGGCGCCGTTTCTGTTGTGGGTCAACGATCTTTCTTCGCGCGACCCCTACTTCGTGCTGCCGCTGCTGATGGGCGGTGCGATGTTCGCGCAGTTCAAATTGAATCCGGCGCCGCCCGATCCCATGCAGGCGAAAATCATGCAATTCATGCCGCTGGTGATGACCGGCATGATGGCGTGGTTCCCGGCCGGCCTGGTGCTTTACTGGTTGACCAATACGCTGCTCACCATCCTGCAGCAGTGGCGTGTCAATCAAGTGGTGGAAGCCGAGGCCGCAAAGCCCCGCAGTTAGAGATCGCGTGAGCTCTCCGGATACCATCGCCGCCATCGCCACGGCTCCCGGGCGTGGCGCGGTCGGCATCATCCGAGTGTCGGGAGCCCGAGTGCCGGAGATTGCCGCCGCAATTCTCGGCGAGCTGCCGCCTGCGCGGCGAGCGCGTCTCGCGAAATTCTTAGACGCGCATGGCGCGAGCATCGATGAAGGCGTGGCGCTGTATTTTCCGGCGCCGGCGTCTTACACCGGCGAACCCGTGCTCGAAATCCAAGGCCACGGCGGTGTGCTGGTTCTCGATTTGGTATTGCAGCGCCTGCTCGAGCTTGGCTGCCGCATGGCCCGTCCCGGCGAGTTCAGCGAACGCGCCTTCTTGAACGGAAAAATCGACGTCGCCCAGGCCGAAGCCATTGCCGATTTGATCGAGGCGGGCACGGCGGCGGCGGCACGCGCCGCGGTGCGCTCCATGCAGGGAGAGTTCTCGGCGCGGGTCGCCGCACTCAATGCGGGGATCGTCGCGCTGCGCTCGTATGTGGAAGCGGCCATCGATTTTCCAGATGAGGAAATCGATTTTTTGTCGGACGCGGCGCTCTCCGAGCGGCTCGCCGCGGTATTCGCGGGATTCGAGTCGATCGGCGCCGCGGCGGCCCAGGGCGCGCTGCTGCGCGAGGGCTTGAACGTGGTGATCGCCGGGAAGCCCAACGTCGGAAAATCCAGTTTGATGAACAGGCTCGCGGGCGATGCGGTCGCGATCGTGGCCGATGTGCCGGGTACGACCCGCGATGTCTTGCGCCAACAGGTGCATCTCGATGGCCTGCCGGTGAACTTGATCGATACGGCGGGCCTCAGATCCGTCGACGATGTGGTCGAGGCCGAGGGAGTGCGGCGCGCGCAGAGTGAAATCGCGCGCGCCGATCACGTGCTGTACATCGTCGATGTCGCCGAGCACGCGCAACCCTCGGGCATCAGTGCGGATCTTGAGAATTTGCCGGCCGGCATCCCGGTCACGGTGGTCTACAACAAAATCGACCTTGCGGATCTGCCGGCGCGGTTGGATGACGTGGTCCCGCCGCGAGTCTTCTTGAGCGCCCGCACCGGTTCCGGTGTCGAACTGCTGTGCGCCCATTTGCAGGCGAGTGCCGGATACGCGAAGTCGGAATCAGGCGCGCTCGCCGCGCGGCGCCGGCATCTCGATGCCTTGCAGCGCGCGCGTCAGCATGTGCAAAACGCAGCGCTCACCTTGAGCAGCACGCGCGCCTTCGAGCTATTTGCCGAGGATTTGCGGCTGGCTCAGCACGCCTTGGGCGAAATCACCGGCGAATTCACCAGCGAGGATTTGCTCGGCGAGATATTCGGCAGCTTCTGTATCGGCAAGTGAGACGCTTGGGATCAGACGCCTTGCTTGGTCTGCAGTTCCTTGGTCTCTGCGTCGGTCGAGCGCGCGAGACGCGCCGCGACGCCCAAGCTCGTGAGTATGGCGAGAGTCGCTACCGCCGTGATCACCGGGAAATGCCAGAACAACCAAACCATGGTCGCGGCCGACAAAGCCCAGATTGCCAAAAGTGCAGCTATGTTGCTGCGCGCGTGTATCGCGTCGGTCATGCCTGTCCCCCCGGATATGCAGTCCTTGGGTCACTATACAGGTCTTGTTGTTAAACGACCATATAGTAATCCGCCCGGACCCTATGGAAATTTATCCGAGCATGGTCTCGCGCCGCCAATGGCGCGCGGTCAACACGATCAGCACGAGCGCCAGGGCGAGCGACGCGCCGGCTGACACCACCACGTCGAGTGCCGCCACGGGCTCATCTTTCAGCACGCTGGTCATCAGCAAATGCTGGCTCAGCGATGGAATGAACATAAGCGAGCCGCGGGTTTTGAGCGAATAAATGCTGGCAAAGGCGATCGGCAAGGTGGGGACCAACAGCACGCTGGCGAGATAGGTCTGGGCTTCGCGATAGCTGCGGGTGAAAGAGGCGACGAAGGTCATGAGAGCCGCCCCCAACGGCACGAACGGTAGACATATCGCAAACAGCACCAAGGCTGTAGCCACGCCCAAGTTGGTGCTCATCCCCAGACTTTCGAGGGGCACGAAATGAAACACGCACACGAATGCCATGAGGCTCAAAGCGAGCGACATGCACATGTAGGCGCAGGTGGCCAGGATCTTGCCGCCCACCAGGCTCGAGCGCGCGACCGGCAGGCTCAACAGCGCCTCGAGCGAACCGCGTTCCCGCTCGCCCGCGGTCGAATCAATCGCGAGATATAGGCCGCCCATCAACACCGCGAACAATACGAAATAGGTCATGAAGCCGAGCACCACCAAGGCGCGGCCGGTGGGTGTGGCGACGTCGAGTTCGTTGACCGGCACCGCCTCCGCCAGCAGCGGGTCCACACCGCGGATCTGCAGCCTGAGCTGCGATATCTCGCTCGCGTACGCGCCGAGGAAAAGTCGCGCACGATCTGCGGTCTTGCGGGTCTGCGAATCCGCGCTGTCGGCGACCAGCAGCACCGGTGCCGGCGCCGCCGCCGCGAACCGCGCGGCGTATTCCTGCGGGATGATGAGCACGACTTTGGCGCTGCCGCGATGCACGGCAGCACGCGCCTCGGCTTCCGAGAAGTGTGCGAACGTCAGTTTGACGCCTTGCGCTTCGAGGTAATGCGTGAGCCCTGGCGCATGATCACTGCCGGATATCGTGAGCCGCAACGGCTCGTTCGACTCGACCACGTTCTGATTGAGCATGCGCGACACCATGAAACCGAAAATCAGGGGTCCGAACAGAGGCCCGAACAACAACGCAGAAAACAACGTGCGCCGATCACGCAAGTTTTCCAAGAACTCCTTGCCGAACACCGTGAGCAGTGCGCGCATCAACCCAGGTCCTCGGCTCTGCTCAGTACCTTGAGGAACGCCTCTTCGAGCGAGGCCGCACCGCTCGCCTCGCGGATCGAATGCACCGTTGCATCCGCGAGAACTCTGCCGTGGCCGATGATCACCGCCCGATCGCAGAGCGCCGCCACCTCCTGCATGACGTGCGAGGAGAACAACACGCAGCGGCCTTGCGCCTTCAATGCCAGCAGCATCTCGCGCAAGTTGCGAATTGCCATCACATCGAGGCCGTTGGTGGGTTCATCGAGCACAATATTGCCGGGGTCGTGAACCAAGGCGCGGGCCAGCGCCGTCTTGATACGCTGGCCTTGCGAGAAGCCTTTGGCGCGCCGATCGATGAATTCTTCCATGCCGAGCACGCGCGCGAGTTCCGCGGTGCGCGCGCGCAGCACGCCTCGCCCAAGTCCGTGCAGCGATCCGAAGTAGTGAATGTTCTCGCGGGCCGTGAGATTGCCGTACAGACCCGAGGCGTGCGGCAACACGCCCAAGTGCGCGCGCGCGCCGGAGGTCTCGCCGCGAACATCGATGCCGTTGATCCTCGCATGCCCACCGTCCGGCGTGACGACGCCGTACAGCATGCGCAGGCAGGTCGACTTGCCCGCGCCGTTGGCGCCCAAGATGCCGGTGATTTCGCCGTCGCGCGCGCAGAACGACACATCGCGCACCGCTTCGATGCTGCCGAAACGTTTGCTCAAGTGCGAGGCTTCGATCAAGGCGCCGGGCCCGTCATGCTGACGAAGAACGGCGCGGGGCGATGGGCATCGAGGCAGCTCGCGTCGAGCTTCTCGGGCGCCGCCGAGTCGAAGAACTCCGCCATCAATCGCGGTACGCAGCCGGTGCCGACCTGACCGTGCCCTTCGCCGCTCAATATCAAGTGACGATGATGCGCGAGCCCGCGCGCCGCGCGTTCCGCATCCGCCGGCGGCGTGACCGGATCCGCTTCGCCCGACAACAGCAAGGTCGGAATGTCGCTCAGCAAGGGGCTGTGAAGATCGGCATCGATTGCGGCCCGCGGCCACAATTTACAGATCTCCTCAAGGTCGTCCAGCTGATCCGCGCCCTGGTAAGTCCGCGAAATCGCCGCGCGCTCGGTATCCGAGACTGCGAAGAAGGGCACGTCTTCGCTGCACACCACGCTGTTCTGCATGCCGATCGCCAGCTGCGCCGACGCCTGACGCGCCGTCATGACGGTTTGCGCCGCCAGCGGGCCGAGCGCCCCTTGAGCGCCGCGATGGATGAGCGTCGGCAGCAGCGACGCCTGGGTCGCGCTGTACGAGAGAAATCGCAAGCTGGCGTTCAAGACACTGCGATTGAATTCCAACTTGAGCGGCAGGCCGCTGTCCGGATCGTCCAGGGTGATCGTGGATTTCTGCGACCCATATTGCCGGCGCAGGTCATTCAGGTCGTGCTGCAGCTCGGGATAGGCTGCGGCGCAATCGACCGAGCTCGCGCAACGGCCGACGATCAGATCGAGGGCGCGCTGCCCGTCGAGCGGCGTGTCGGGTCCGATGACTTGCTCGGGTGCGACCACGCCGTCCAAGATCACCGCGTGGATGGCACGCGGGTAACGCCGCATATAAAGCTGCGCGACGCGCGTGCCGTAGGACACGCCGTAGACATCCACCGTCGGGTAGCCGAGTGCCGTGCGTACCGCGTCGAGATCGGCCACCGCCGCGCCGCTGGTGTAGAAACGCACGCGTGGCCCAAACTTTTGCAAACAGGCCTTGGTCGCCTGGCGCAGCGCCGGCAGCACGTCATCGAGTGCCTGCCAATCTTCGGGATAGTCGCAGGACAGCGGCGCCGAGTCCCCGGTGCCGCGTTGATCGACGAGGACGATGTCGTGATTGCGATTCACTCGCGCAAAGGCGCCGGCGAGACCGGCGTACATGGCCTTCGCCCCTTGGCCGGGACCGCCGGCGAGCAGAAACAACGGCGCCGCGGTGGCGCGCCGGTTGAGTGCAGGTACCAGCGCCACGCTCAGTTCGATGCTGGCGCCGCCGGGCTCTGAGCGATCCAAAGGAACGCGCAGGGTTCCGCAGCGCGCCGCAATCGACGCCAGGCGCAGCGGATGTTCGAGGCGGCAGTCGTGCAATGCCAATGGCGCGGCGGCCGCCAAACTCAATCCCGGCCACAACCCGACGACCAGAAGTCCCCCCAACGCTCTCCACACCCGCATTCAATTCTCCGATTTTTCCCGATTGTAGGGGATTCGCTACCAAACCCCTTGCGCGAGTTGGTAGATTTGCGGCCCAGTTCGTCATTAGCGCCAAGGGTGTGCCATGAGTGTGATCCGCGAAGCCGATGTGATTGCGAGCGTCGCCGACGCCCTGCAATACATTTCCTACTATCACACGCCGGATTTCATCGCCGCCATGGGGCGCGCCTACGAGCGGGAGCAGAGTCCCGCGGCGCGCGACGCGATCGCGCAGATACTCACGAATTCGCGCCTGTGCGCCGAAGGTCATCGGCCCATTTGCCAGGACACCGGCATCGTGGTGGTGTTCGTCAAGGTCGGCATGGGCGTGCGATGGGAGGCCACTCAGGATCTCGACTCCATGATCAACGAAGGCGTGCGCCGCGCCTACCTCAATCCCGAGAACAAGCTGCGCGCATCGATCGTGGCGGACCCGGCATTCAAGCGCAACAACACGCGCGACAATACGCCCGCCGTGATCCACGTGGAATTCGTGCCGGGCGATACGCTCGAGATCACCGTTGCCGCCAAGGGCGGCGGCTCGGAAAACAAATCCATGTTCGCCATGTTGAATCCATCGGACTCGGTCGCCGACTGGGTGCTCGAGATGGTGCCCGAGATGGGCGCGGGTTGGTGTCCGCCCGGCATGCTCGGCGTCGGCATCGGCGGCAGCGCCGAAAAGGCCATGCTGCTGGCGAAGAAATCTCTGATGGAGCCCATTGACATCGCTGAACTCAAAGCGCGGGGAACGAGGAGCAAATTGGAGGAGCTGCGCCTCGAGATTTTCGATCGCGTCAACGCGCTCGGCATCGGCGCGCAGGGCCTCGGCGGTTTGACCACGGTGCTCGACGTGAAGGTGCTGGACTATCCGACGCATGCGGCCTCGTTGCCCGTGGCGGTCATTCCGAACTGCGCCGCCACGCGCCACATCCATTTCACGCTCGATGGCTCGGGTCCGGCGCGCCTCGAGCCGCCGAATCTCGACCTGTGGCCGAAAGTCACCTGGAGCGCGGATGCCAGCGCACGCCGCGTTTCCCTCGATGGCTTGAGCCGCGCAGAGATCGCCAGCTGGAAACCCGGCGAACGATTGCTGTTGACGGGAAAGCTCCTGACCGGCCGCGACGCCGCGCACAAGCGCATTTGCGCGCTGCTCGATGCCGGAAAGCCGCTCCCCGAGGGCCTCGATTTCCATGGGCGCGTGATCTACTACGTGGGTCCGGTGGACCCGGTGGGCACGGAAGTCGTCGGCCCCGCGGGTCCCACCACCGCGAATCGCATGGACCGGTTCACCGACACCATGCTCGGCAAGTCGGGGCTGCTGGCGATGGTGGGCAAGGCGGAGCGCGGCCCGGAAACGGTCGCCGCCATTGCCAAGCACGGATCCGCCTATTTGATTGCCGTCGGCGGCGCCGCCTTTCTCGTCTCGAACGCCATTCGCAGCAGCCGCGTGGTCGCCTTCGCCGAACTCGGCATGGAGGCGGTGTACGAATTCGAGGTGCGCGACATGCCGGTGACAGTGGCGGTGAGTTCGGAGGGCATTTCCGTGCACGACACGGGACCCAAGGCCTGGGCAGGAAAATTCGCCGGCATCCCGGTGTCGCTGGCGTAGCGTAGCGCGCGGCTAGTACTTGATCGAGCACCCATAGGGCTGAGTCACCGGGTGCGCGACCGGATTGCCTTGCTGTACCGCCAGCATGGCCTCTTTGAGGTAGGGCTCGGCGTTCGCGATATCGCCGACGTCGGCCGTGGCGATGCTGTCGATACCGCCCATGTACTCAAGCGCGCCGTTCTTGTCGATCACGAACATATGCGGCGTCGTCTTCGCATTGTAGAGGCGCCCCACGGTTCCCGTGGGGTCCAGCAGCACCGCAGTCGGCGCGGCATTGCGCGAGCGCGTCAGCGCATCCGCCGCCGGGCCATTGACGAAGCCCTGCTTACCCGGTGCCGAAGACACCACCGTCAACCACACGACGCCGCTTTTTTGCGCCAGCGCCTGGATGCTTTGCATGTTGCCGCTCACGTAATGCTTGCGCGTGTACGGGCAGTCGGCATTGGTCCATTCCAACACCACGGTCCTGCCTCGATATTGGCTCAAGCGCAGCGCCTCGCCCTTGCTGTCGAGGGCGGTAAAATCTGGCGCGGGTTGACCGATTTGCAGGCTCGCGCTCGAGGCTTGGGCCGACCAACCGGCGAGGCTTAAGCAGAGCGCGAGCATGAGCCATGTTTGGTTGCGCGCGGTGCACGGTTTTACTATCGATGTATAAGTGCTCATTTTCAAACCACACTGAATGACTGGAGTAAGGCCGGATCGACATGTTAGTCGCGTCCGGGCGTCAATAGGTTCCCCGCCGGCGGGCTTCCCTGGCACTTTGGCGATCCTGCGCTTAGAGTACCGCCTCTCGGAAAACCGAGTGGATTTACGATGCGTTTAGGGGCCTAAGTGATGAGTTTCGGTAACGAGTACGGCGTGATCGTGATCGGCGGCGGGCACGCCGGATCCGAGGCCGCGCTCGCGGCTGCGCGCATGGGACTGCGGACGCTGCTGCTCACCCACAACATCGAGACTCTGGGCCAGATGAGCTGCAATCCGGCCATCGGCGGCATCGGCAAAGGCCACCTGGTCAAGGAAATCGACGCCCTGGGGGGCGCCATGGCTCTGGCCGCCGATCACGCCGGCATCCAGTTTCGCACCTTGAACTCGAGCAAGGGACCCGCGGTACGTGCCACGCGCGCGCAAGCCGATCGGCAACTCTACAAGCGTGCCATCCGGCACATGCTCGAGACCCAGCCGAATCTGACGTTGTTCCAGCAAGAGGCGGCCGACCTCATCGTCGAGGGGGAGCGCGCGGTGGGCGTCGTCACCCAGAGCGGCATCGAATTCCGCGCGCGCGCCATCGTGCTGACCGTCGGCACCTTCTTGGGCGGCAGAATTCACGTCGGGCTCGAGAACCATCCCGGCGGCCGCGCCGGCGATCCGCCCTCCTTGAGCTTGGCGGCACGCCTGCGCGAACTGAAACTTCGGGTGGGCCGCTTGAAGACCGGCACGCCGCCGCGCATCGATGGCCGCAGCATCGATTTTTCGGTGATGCGTGAACAGCACAGCGACGATCCGCGGCCGGTTTTCTCTTACTTGGGCGGGCGCCATCTGCACCCGCGCCAGATGCCCTGCCATATCACGGCGACCAACCAGCGCACGCACGACATCATTCGCGCCGCGACCGCGCGTTCGCCGCTGTTTACCGGTTTGATCGAGGGGGTGGGCCCGCGCTACTGCCCGTCGGTTGAAGACAAGGTGGTGCGCTTCGCGGACAAGCACGCGCACCAGATTTTCGTCGAACCGGAGGGGCTCGACACCCACGAAATTTATCCGAACGGCATTTCCACGAGCCTCCCCTTCGACGTGCAGCTTAAGTTTGTGCGCAGCATCGCCGGATTCGAGAACGCGCACATCACGCGGCCGGGCTATGCCATCGAGTACGATTTCTTCGACCCGCGCGACCTCAAATTCAGCCTGGAGAGCAAACTCCTGCACGGCGTGTTCTTCGCCGGCCAAATCAACGGCACCACCGGCTATGAAGAGGCGGCGGCGCAGGGTCTGCTCGCCGGCGTCAATGCCGCGCGCCTCGCCACGGGGCGCGAGCCGTGGTGCCCGAAGCGCAGCGAAGCCTACTTGGGCGTGCTGGTCGATGACCTCATCACGCGCGGGGCTCCCGAGCCCTATCGCATGTTCACCAGCCGCGCCGAATATCGTTTGAGCCTGCGCGAGGACAACGCGGATCTGCGTCTCACCGCGCAGGGCCGCGAGCTCGGCTTGGTCGATGACCGCCGCTGGTGCTTCTTCGAGCGCAAGCGCTCGGCGGTTGCCGATGAGCTGTCGCGCCTCGCCGCGACCGTGGTGCATCCGGCCGACGTCGACGCGCGGTTGCTGGAAAAACTCGGCGCGCCGCTCACGCGCGAAACCCATGCCTTGGATTTGCTGCGCCGTCCGCAGTTGGCTTACGACGATATTCAGAGCGTGGCATCGGGTTCCGCGGCGTGGCGCGACGATGAGGCTCTGGCCGAACAGGTCAAGGGGCAAGTCGACGTGCAGGCGAAGTACTCCGGCTACCTGAAGCGCCAAAGCGAAGAAATCGAGCGCCAGCGCCGGCACGAGGAATTTCGGCTGCCGCGCGATATCGACTATGGCGACGTCGGCGGATTGTCGAACGAAGCGCGCCAATCTTTGCGCGACGTTCGGCCCGAAACCTTGGGTCAGGCCGCGCGCATCCCGGGACTCACTCCGGCCGCCGTGTCGCTGCTGCTGGTCCATCTGAAAAAGCGCGACTGCGCCGCCTAGGACTCGCCATGAGCAACTTCTACGACTTTGCGGTACAGGGACTCGACGGCCGCCAGGATATCCTGACGCCGCTGCGCGGTGAGGTGACCTTGGCGGTGAACGTCGCCAGCAAGTGCGGCTTCACGCCGCAATATACGGGGCTCGAGGAGCTCTACCAGGAGCTGCGGGACAAGAAATTCAGCATCGTGGGATTTCCCTGCAATCAGTTCGGCGGGCAGGAGCCTGGAACGGCCGCGGAAATTCACAGCTTCTGCTCGCTCACCTACGGCGTGAGTTTCCCGTTGGCGGAAAAAATCGACGTCAACGGCCCGCGCCGGCATCCGCTGTACGCCTGGTTGACCGCCAAGGACAATGGCTTTCCGGGCGACATCGGCTGGAATTTCGAGAAATTCCTGATCGCGCGCGATGGTCGGCTGGTTTGCCGCTACCCGTCGGCCACGAAGCCCACGGACCCCACGTTTTTGCAAGACCTGGCCGACGTTTTATAGAGGACGCGCCGGCGCTGCGCCCGATGCACGCGCGCAAGTGGCATTTTGTGCGTCCACTCTTTAACATCAGCGCTCCATTTGAACCCCGCGGCTCGGAGAATTAGATGCTGTCTCGATTGAATGGCATGGCGTGGCTGGCAACGGCGTTGAGCTTGAGTTGGTCGCTCGGTGCCTATGCCGGAGGAAATCCCGCGGAAGGCGAGAAGAAGTTCTATACCTGTTTCGGATGCCATGGCATCGAGAACTACCGCAATGCCTATCCGGACTACAGCGTGCCGAAGCTGCGCCATCAGAACGCGTCGTATATCGTCGCGGCGCTGCAAGAGTACCGTAGCGGCGAGCGCCCGCATCCGACCATGCACGCGCAAGCCGCGTCCTTGTCCGATGAAGACATGGAAGACATCGCCGCCTACCTGCAGGGCGCGGAACCCGTGAAAGCCAACAGCGTCGTCAAGGGTTCGGTTCCGAAGCAAGTGGCCGCGTGTGTTGCCTGTCACGGCGACAACGGTCTCGGCGTCGAGGCCCCGCTCACGCCGAAGCCGGCCGTGATCGCCGGTCAACACGTCGATTACCTCGAACAGGCGCTGACCGCCTACCGCAATGGCCGCCGCAAGAACGTGGTGATGGACGGCATGGCGCGGCTTTTG
>Ga0302319_10021932_pt1 | contig 11485 bp, 7 predicted proteins | sample Bog_T0_2_FD_203319 | JGI IMG/M metagenome (GOLD analysis project Ga0302319, IMG submission 203319) | Peat permafrost microbial communities from Stordalen Mire near Abisko, Sweden - Bog_T0_2 | ecosystem: Environmental > Terrestrial > Soil > Wetlands > Peat | place: Sweden: Abisko, Stordalen Mire...
GGTGCTCGCTTTCAATGGCAACCCTGAGCGCGCCGTTCAACTGGCGCAGAGTCTTGCCCAGCGCCAGCCCTACTTCGACCTTGCCACATCGGTCCTGGCCAACGCCCTGGCCTGTGACGGCCGCGGTGCTGAGGCGCTCAGTCTGCTCGAGAGGTTGCAATGGCTGAGCCGCGAACGCTTCGTCATGGGCGCCTTCAACGCGCCAGCCTATGTCGCTCTCGGCGCACACGAAGCAGCACTGAGCGAGTTGCAGGCCTCCAACGACAGCAGATGCCCGTGGTTCTTCCAGCTCCTTGCCGACCCTCGTCTCAAGCCGCTCCATGGCATTCCAGGCTTTCAGCAGTTGCAGGCCATTCTGCCCCGCATGGAAGAATCAGTGGCCGCCGATCTCGCAGACTCCGGACCTGGCTCCCCCAGCATTGATCGACAAGCCTGATCCGGTCGCGTGCCAGCATATGCAAAATCTCCAAAAGTAAACCGATAAACCTAGCCAACACCGCCTCTCACCCTGTACATTTTGAAACGGTTGCCCTTTCTGCTCTCAATCCCCGGCAGGCGCACTTCGCGCCGGCCGGGTAGTCGCTGTGACAGCAGCACATCCGCGCGTTTATCCTGTCGCTCGCACCCCGGAGGACACTTTTCATGCCGTCTCGTTCCTGGCTCTCATTCCTTCTCGCCTCTGCCGCACTGGCTTTCTGCGCCACCGCTCCCGCCCAGCAGGAACCGTATCTCGATACCAAGCTGCCCGCTGCGGAACGCGCTCACGACCTGGTTGGGCGCATGACGCTTGACGAGAAGGTCACCCAGTTGGAAGACTGGGCCACCGCCATTCCCCGCCTCGGCATTCCCGACTACCAGACCTGGAACGAGTCCCTCCACGGCGTTGCGCGCGCCGGCTACTCCACCGTGTTCCCCCAGGCTATCGGCATGGGCGCCACCTGGGACCCGACTATCGTCCACGCCATGGGAAATGTCATCTCCACCGAAGCGCGCGCCAAATACAATGAGGCCCAGCGTCAGGGTAACCACCGCATCTTCTATGGGCTGACTTTCTGGTCGCCCAACATCAACATCTTTCGCGATCCCCGCTGGGGCCGCGGCCAGGAAACCTACGGCGAAGACCCCTTCCTCACTTCAAAGCTCGGCGTCGCCTTCATCTCCGGCGTCCAGGGCGGTGACCCGGACCACCTCCGCGCCGTTGCCACCAGCAAACATTTCGCTGTCCATTCGGGCCCCGAGTCCATGCGTCACGGATTCAACGTCGACCCCTCCCCGCGCGATCTCGAAGAGACCTACCTGCCCGCCTTTCGCGCCACCGTCACCGAAGGCCATGTCCAGTCCGTCATGTGCGCCTACAACTCCATCGACGAGTGGCCGGCCTGCACCAACAAAATGCTGCTCAAGGACCATCTGCGCGACGCCTGGGGATTCAAAGGGTTCGTCGTCTCCGATTGCGGCGCCATCGTGGACGTCAATCAGGGCCACAAGAAAACCGCCGACATCACCCATTCCGCCGCGCTTTCCATTCAGGCCGGCACCGACCTCTCCTGCAGCATGTGGACGCCCGGTTTCAACACGCTGGCCGACGCCGTCCACCAGGGCCTCGTGACCGAAGACCTGATCACCCAGGCCGCCGAACGGCTCTATACCGCTCGTTTCAAGCTGGGACTCTTCGATCCCCAGGGCGCCAACCCTCTGGACCGCACTCCCTTCACGACGGTCGCTTCCATCCCCAACCGTCAGACTTCGCTCCAGGCTGCGGACGAAAGCATCGTCCTGCTAAAGAACACCGGCATCCTCCCCATCAAGGCCGCTCCCGGACACATCGCCGTCATCGGCCCCACCGCCGACCTTTTGCCTTCCATCCTCGGAAACTATGTCGGAACTCCGCTCTTCCCCGTCACTCCCCTCGACGGCATGATGCATCAGTTCCGCAGCTCGCCTATCCTTTACGCGCAAGGCTCTACGCTCGCTGAGGGATTCAGCGTTCCCGTCCCGCGCACCGTTTTCGGTCTCGGTAAAGGCCTCAAAACCGAATTCTTCGCCACGCCTGACTGGACTGGCCGTCCCGTGGCCACAGCCACCCAGCCCGAAATCCAAACCGACTGGGAAAACGCCCACCCGGTGCCCCAGATCGAGACCCCCAATTACTCCGTACGTTGGTCGGGCACGCTCACCCCGCCTGCCGCGGGCCACTACGTCTTCTCGCTCGAAGCCGGGGACAGTTTCCCCTATTCCCCAGCCGAATCCTACCGCTTGATCCTCGACGGCAAGGTCGTGTCCGAAGGTAGTCTGCGTCAAAAGACCGATCTCTCCGCCATGGGCAACTTCCGTTCCGGCCCCGGAGCATCACCCACCGCGCCCCCTCTCATGGAATTCGGCAAGATCCCCTCCATCCCCATCGACTTCACTGACACCAACCCCCATGACTTCAAGTTGGAGTACTCCCACTCCGGCGACCAAGCCGGCGGCGGCATTACGCTCAAGTGGCAAGCTCCCGCGCAGGCACTGATCGACGAAGCCGTCTCCCAGGCCAAACAATCCGCCGTGGTCGTCGCGTTCGTCGGCCTCTCGCCCCAACTCGAAGGCGAGGAGATGAACATCAAGATCGATGGCTTTTCCGGCGGCGACCGCACCAGCATCAATCTGCCCGCACCCCAGCAGAAGCTGCTTGAAGCTCTGGGCGCAACCGGCAAGCCGCTGATCGTCGTTTTGCAAAGCGGAAGCGCCGTCGCCCTGACCTGGGCCAACGAGCATGCGGCGGCAATTCTTGAGGCGTGGTACCCCGGCGTAGACGGCGGCAACGCCATCGCCCGCACCCTTGCCGGACTCAACAACCCCGCCGGCCGCCTCCCCGTCACCTTCTACTCCACCCTCGACGGCCTGCCTGCCTTCACCGACTACAGCTTCAAGGATTCCACCGGCGGCCGCACCTATCGCTACTACCCCGGCAAGCCGCTATGGGGATTTGGCTACGGACTCAGCTACAGCAAATTCACCTACGGCCCGGTGAAGCTCTCCACCGATTCCCTCAAAGCAGGCGATCCCATCACAGCGACCGTCACCGTCGCCAATGCCGGCGCAGTGAATGGCGACGAGGTGGTCGAGGCCTATCTCAAGACCCCGCAGGCTGGTGGCCCCATCCAAAGCCTCGCCGGCTTTAGTCGCGTCAACATCCCCGCCGGCCAGAGCCGCGAAGTGACCATCTCCATCGACCCGCGCACCCTCTCCAGCGTCGACGACCAGGGCAACCACGCCATCCTGGCCGGCAAATATACCCTCACCTTTGGCGGAGCCCAGCCCCAGGAGGCCCAGTCCAAATCCGAAGCCAGCTTCATTGTCACCGGAACTCAATCTCTGCCCAAATAGAGGACGAAGGCACCAAAAAAGGGCAGACTCGAATCGAGTCTGCCCTTTTTTCCCTGCACCGTAGAGATTTTACCTTGCCGGTTCCTGCACTACATTCGCGGAACCGACCGGTTCATCCGCTCCTGCCGCGCCAGCAGAATTTCCTCGCGTTCCAGGCGCTTCTCCTCACGCTCGATGCGCTTCTGCTCCTGCCGTTCCAGGCGGGCGGTGCGGCCACGGTCCGTACCAAAACCAACAAACAGCCCAACAACCGCTGCTGCCAGAGCCCAGATCATCACCAGAACACCCAATGCCAGCAACACCATACCGCCCACAGCGGCCGGACCGGCGGTTGTGACCGACATCTGAAGGTTTGCCGCGGAAAACGGGTAAGCCGCATTAAAACTGCCGGTTCCCACGCCATATCCAAAAATCGTCGTCAACCCTGCTGCCAGAAATAAAACAGCAAGAATCAAAGGGCCATCGGATTTCATAGGTCTCACCTCTCTCGATTTTTTGCGCCCAGGTTGCGCTTTGCTGATCCGCCGCTCTTCCAGCGGTTGTCGGATGTACGTCTAGATGCAATCGCCTTGCCAAAAGCCGCCCGGTGCAAAACGCTCCGTGACTCGCGTCACACAACTCCTTCGGTCATTCCTTGAATAATTCTGAAAGAAGTCTGGACCATCCTGTTGCACGAGTGGTATTCATCGCAGCATCCCCATTGCCCCACGAATCCGCCCTGCGAATCCGCCCTACCAGGCAAGGAGTCAAAGTGCTTTTAGGAATTCTCAAGGAAACCGCCCCCGGCGAAACCCGTGTCGCCCTGCTGCCAGAGAGCCTCAAGTCCCTTCTCGCCCAAGGCATCACCATCGCCGTCGAATCGGGAGCCGGCATGTCCGCAGGCGCCTCTGACAGCGCCTACTCTGAAGCCGGTGCCGCCATTGCTGCCAGCCGCGCAACCCTGCTCGCGGAAGCCGACGTCCTGCCCATGGTCAACGCCCCGAACCCAGCCGATCAGGCCCACCTCAAGCCCGGCGCGGTCGTCATCGGCTTCCTCAAGCCGCTTGACGCACCGCAGGCTCTCGCCGCCGCCATCGCCCGATCCGCCACGCTCTTCAGCATGGAGCTGGTTCCCCGCATCAGCCGCGCCCAATCCATGGACGCGCTCTCCTCCATGGCCACCGTCGCCGGCTACAAAGCCGTCATCCTCGCCGCCGATCGCCTGCCCCGCCTCTTTCCCATGCTCATGACCGCCGCCGGCACCATCCCTCCCGCTCGCGTCTTCGTCATCGGAGCCGGTGTCGCCGGTCTCCAGGCCATCGCCACCGCCCGCCGCCTGGGTGCGGTCGTCGAGGCCTACGACGTTCGCGCCGCCGCCGGAGAGCAGGTCCGCTCCCTCGGCGCAAAATTCCTCGACGTCGATCTCGGCGGCATCAGCGCCGAAGGCGGAGGAGGCTACGCCGCTGAGCTCAGCGAAGAAGCCCTCGACCGCGGCCGCGATCTGATCACCAAAACCGCAGCCCATTCCGATGTCATCATCACCACCGCCCAGGTCCCCGGCCGTCCCGCTCCGCGCCTCATTCGCAAAGCCGCCATTGAAGCCATGCGCCCAGGTTCCGTCCTCGTCGACCTGGCCGCACCCGCCGGTGGAAACTGCGAACTCACCCAGCCCGGCATCGAGCAAATCCTCAACGGTGTCACCCTCCTCGCGCCCCTCAACCTCCCCGCCGAAGTCCCCATCCACGCCAGCCAGCTCTACGCCCGCAACATCCTCAACTTCCTCGCCCTGATCCTGAAAAAAGGCGAACTCACCATCGACCTCGCCGACGAAGTCCTGGCCGGTGCCTGCATGGCCCACAACGGCGCCCCCGTAAACCCAAGAGTAGCCAAGCTCCTCCAAACAGACAATGCACCCGCTGGCTCGCTGGCTTGCTGACTCGCTAACTCCGCCAACACCGCTAACGCCGCTCTCGAGGAAACCATGAACCCCGCCGTCCTCATCGCTTCCGTCTACGTCTTCGCCCTCGCCGCCTTCCTCGGCTACCAGGTCATCAGCCGTGTGCCGCCGCTGCTCCACACGCCCCTCATGTCGGCCACCAACGCGATCTCCGGCATCTCGCTGATCGGCTCAATCGTCCTCGCCGGCGCCAAAGGCTATCCGCTCCCCGCGCATATTCTCGGCTTCGTCGCCGTCACCACCGCCACCATCAACGTGGTCGGCGGATTCGGCATCACCGACCGCATGCTCAAGATGTTCGGCAAGCGAAAGCCCGACGCCAAGAAGGAGGCCGCCAAGTGAGCCTGACCTCCTACTTCATGGAAGCCACCTACCTCGTCGCTTCCATCCTCTTCATTCTCTCGCTGCGCATGATGTCCCACCCCGAGACGGCCCGCAAAGGCATGTTCCTCGCGGAAGGCGGGATGTTTGCCGCCATCATCGGCACACTGGTCGGCGCACACATCGTCACCTGGGTCTGGATCATCGCAGGCCTCGCCGTCGGCTCCATCATCGGCGCATGGATGGCCATCACCGTCCCCATGACCGCAATGCCCCAGCGAACCGCGCTCTCCCACGCTTTCGGAGCACTCGCCGCGGCCCTCGTCGGCATCGGCGAATTCGTCACGAAGGCCAACGAAATGGGTGTCATCACCCGCGGCGCGCTAGGCTTTGAAGTCATGCTCGGCGCACTCACCACCACCGGCTCCCTCATCGCCGCCGGCAAGCTCCAGGGAGTCATCGCCGGCAAGCCAGTGCAGTTCCGCGGCCAGAACGCCATCAACCTCATCATCGGCCTCGGCATGGTCTCCAGCTTCCTCTTTTTCTGGATTCACCCTGAAACCGTCGTCGCCTTCTACCTCATGCTCGGCCTGGCCTTCGTCTTCGGCGTGATGCTGGTCATCCCCATCGGCTCGGCAGACATGCCCGTCGTCATGTCCCTGCTCAACTCCTATGCCGGCCTCGCCGCCGCTGCCACCGGCTTCGTCCTCGGAAACAACGTGCTTATCATCGCCGGAACCCTCGACGGCTTCAGCGGCTTCATCCTCTCCGTCCTCATGTGCAAAGCCATGAACCGCTCCATCACCAACGTCCTCTTCGGTGGATTCGGGGCCATCATCGCCGAAGCTTCCACCGCCAACTCCGGCGGCATCATGCGCGAAATCTCTCTCGACGACGCAGCCATGCAACTGGCTTTCGCCAACCGAGTCGTCTTTGTCCCCGGCTACGGACTGGCCACCGCCCAGGCCCAGCACGCCTGCCGCGAGCTCGGAGAACTCCTCGAAGCCCGCGGCGTCACCGTCAAATACGCCATTCACCCCGTCGCCGGCCGCATGCCCGGCCACATGAACGTCCTCCTCGCCGAAGCCAATGTCCCCTATTCCTCGCTTTACGAAATGGAGCAGATCAATCCTGAGTTCCCCTCCACCGACGTAGCCGTAGTCATCGGCGCAAACGACGTGGTCAACCCCGACGCCCGCGACAATCCCAAATCCCTCATCGCCGGCATGCCCATCCTCGAAGTCGATCGCGCCAAGTCGGTCATCGTCCTCAAGCGCGGACAGGGCCGCGGATTCAGCGGCCTCGAAAACCCGCTCTTTTTCAAGCCCTGCACCAGCATGCTTTACGGCGACGCAAAATCGAGCCTGAGTCACCTAGCGCAGGCGGTCCAACACGTCTGAGTCATCGATACAATATCCGTAAGGAAAATCGACCGATGATCCGAACAGAGTTGTTTCGATTGGACGGAACCGTCGAACGCGATCCCGCCGTGGATTCGTGGTTCGAAAGCCATCCTGGTGAATTGGGAAGCATCGCGCATCAGTGGTTTGAAATCATGCGGCACTGCGGAGACGAAGTCCGCGAACTCTTGCATGACGGCTGTCCCACTGCCTGTCTCGGCGACGCCGCCTTTGGTTACGTCAACGTTTTCAAGGCGCACATAAACGTCGGATTCTTCCAGGCCTCCGAGCTACCCGATCCCGCACTACTATTGCAGGGCTCCGGAAGATTCATGCGCCACGTAAAACTGAAACCCGGCTCCTCCACCGACGAACCATCGCTAAGAAGGCTAATCGAATCCGCCTACGCCGACATAAAATCCCGCATTGAAAACGGTTAGCCCCACCCAGCCTGTCCAAAGCAGCCAACCAATGTTCACTTACTCACTTCTTCACTCCTTTACTAATTCACTCCTTCAAAAAATGCGGCAAGAACCGAAGCCCTTGCCGCTACCCTTCCATGGGGTTTACTTCAAGTTACTGCAACACAACCTCGGCATAAGATCCCTTTCATAGCCCGACCCTCACGCCTACTGCAACAGCTTGGTCACTTCCTGCTGCACCGTGTTGGCCTGTGCCAACGCCGCAATGCCCGTCTGGCTCAGAATCTCGTACTTCGACATGTTCGAAGTCGCCGATGCGTAATCCGTCGCCTGAATCGCATTCTGCGCCGAAAGCACGTTCTCCTGCTGCGTATTCATCACTTGGCTGACCGAATTGAGCGTATTGATCTGTGCGCCAAGGTAGCCGTCCTGCGCCGCTACATCGGTGATCGCCACATTCAGATCGTTCAGCGCAATCGAAGCGTCGCTCTGGTTCAGCAGATCTGTTGTGTTCAGCGCCTGGCCCGCACCATCCGAGTAGCTCACTGTCGCCACGCCGCTCGATCCACGTGTGTCCAGAACAAATGTTGAAGGTGCGCCCATGGTCTGTCCCGTTGTTGAATCATAGACCGCATTGCCGGCGCTCACTGCGCTCGATAATCCGACTTTGTAGGCATCTGCAGCTGTGTAGGTCAAACTCGCCGTGGCCGTTGTATCCGTCACGGTTGACGATGCGCCGCTAATCTGTCCCGCAGTGCCTTCCGTGTTCGACGTGATCTCCACGCTGCCGAAGCCGTTGGCGCCCGCCACCCACTTGGCTGTTACACCCAGCGTCGAGGTGTTCAGGTCGATCTGGCTGATCAGCCCTCCCACCGTCTCGCCGTTAGTAGCCGTCACCGTCTGCCCGGAGCCGCCAACCGTGAAAATCAGCGATCCCGACGCAGTATCGCTCTCGCTTGCAAACCCGCCCAGCGTCTCGGTGGAAAAGCTCCCCTGTGTCGCATCCTGAATACTGCTCGAGTTCACCGTGATCGGCGTCCCCTGCGGGCTGCTTGAACTCAGCGCCAAGCCAGTAGTGTTCGCCACTGCATTCAAGCCGAGCGCGCTGAATCCGCTAATTGCCTGTGCCAGCTGTGCCAGTGTGCTGCCCGGTGCCAGGTAGGTGGTGTTCGCCGCTGAGCCCGTGCCCACCGTGAAGCTTTCCGTCACTGTGCCGTTGGTGATCGAAATGCTCCCGCCCGTGGCCAGCGTATCGCTGGTGCTCAGGCCGCCAGCCGCCACGCCCACAGTAATCGATGAGTCCTGGCCCGCCGCTGCCGTCACCCCATTCACGGTTGCGCCGGCCGCCATGGCAACTGTGCTTGCCAGAGTAGTCACTCCCGGCGTAGTGATCGCGTGTCCCGTTCCGCTGGTGGTCGATTGCAGGTAGATGCCGCCCGTCCCTGTCCCCGGCGCGCTCGCCGTGATCCCCAGAGCCGCATCCGAATTGATCGCCGTCACCAGGCTGGCCACCGTGCCCGCGCCCGTGTAGAACGTGTTGGCGGTATCCACGCCGGTGCCCATGATGAACGTCTGCGTCGTCCCCGATCCATTCTGTATCTGGATTTGGCCGGCGAGATTTGCTGTGCCATCGTTCAAATTCTGTCCGTTGTTCAGTTGCAACACCGCTGTACTGAATGTCGCAGGCGCTCCCGCTGTGCCGGTCTGCGCCCCGGCATTGGCCGCGTCCACCCCCACGGCATGAGTCAGTGTCGAATCGGTCAAAGTGTTGTTGCTCGCCGTAATCGCGTTCGGCCCGTTGGTGGTCGATGTCAGCAGCAGCGCATGGTCGGTCGAACTGAACGAAGCAGTAACTCCCAGATTGCTGTTATTAATCGCGAGCGCCAAGTCTGCATAGGTCTGCCCCGCAGTTGCTGTAAATGTCACGCTCCCGCCCGTCGCGTTGGCCAGCGTAATGTGCCCGCCCGTGGCCAGCACATCGTCCTGTGTCGAGCCAGCTCCTGCATCGATTGCGGTGATCTGCGGCGTTCCCACGCTGGCCGCGCCACCGTCCGTCGGCAGGTAAAGCCCCATGCTCGCATTCACGTTCGCCAGCCCGCTCAGGCTCGCCGTGATGTTCTCGCCCGTTGCTGCGGCAGCCGTTGTCATCGTGATTCCCGCGTTGCCCGCGGCCAGCGTCGCGCTTGCCCCCAGCGTAGACGCTTCCGCGTTGATTGTCGTCATCAGGTTTGACAATGTGTTCAAGTCCGTCCCGTGATTGCCGGTATAGAACGTGGTTGCCGTATCCGTTCCCGAGCCTACGATAAACGTCAAAGCCTGGGTTCCGGCCGGCAACGTATTCGTCAACGTCACACTTCCACCGGCCGCCAGCACGTCCGTGCCTGAGTTGGTCCCGGCAATTCCGAAGGTCACCGTACTCTGCTGCGCTGCCGTCGCCGCCGTCCCTGTTATGGAACTGGACCCGATCGCCGCCAGTGTCGGTGCATTGCCCGCAGCCGCTCCGGCCACAAATGTAGGAACCGCCGCACCCGCGCCAGCCGTGGTTGCAACAGTCAGCGCGCCCCCTCCCGCCGTGTCGGCAAGAGACAGACTCTGCGTGCCGTTTCCATTTGTCACCACCGAGGCCGTCACCGGGCTGTTGCCACCATTCCACCCATTGATGGTCGCCGCCAGTTCGCTCAACGTGTTCACGGTAGGGCTGATCGTTATCGGCGAACCCACCGTCGTGCCGCCCATCTTGATCGTGATTGTCTGCCCCTGCGTAAGCAACTCGCCCGCCGGAATCCCCGTCACATTCAGCATCCCGCTGGTGCTCGAGGCGCTCGGATCGACGCCGGCCGAAACCATCCCGCCGGAAATCTCAATCCCCGTCTGTGTTCCAAGCCCCGTGACTCCGGCCTGCGCCTGAGTGGAGAAGTTCGCTGTCAGTCCCAGACCCGCATTGTTGATCGCGCTGATCAACCCGCTCGCGGTGTTTGCATAGTTGGTTGTCCCGCCCACCGAAATCGACGTCATCGCCGTGCTCGACGAGCCGCTCGCTCCCGGCACCAGGTACGTCACGTCGATCGTCGTCGAGCCGCTTGCGTTCAGCGTGTCGTTGATGGTTGCGTTCTGCGTCCCCGTTGACAGGTTCAGGAACACATTATTCGTCCCATCGCTATACGACATCGTGCCGCCCGTGTCACCCACGCTCGACTCGGAAAGCGTGCGAATGTTCAGATCGTCGATCGAAGACCCCGCCGCCGATGAGTCGCCAGTGTAGATCGCAACCGTGTTCCCCGTGAATACCTGCTGCTGGTTATAGGTCGTCGTCGAGCCAATGTTATTCACTTCGGCGAGAATCGACTGATACTCCTGGTTCGCCGCGGCTTCCTGCGTGCTGTTCAGCGTGCCGTTCGATGCCTCGGTAGCCAGCGTGATAGCACGATCGAGCATGCTCGTCACCTGCGACAGCGCGCCATCCGCCACATCCAGCAGTCCCACGCCTTCCGTCGCGTTCGTCTCCGACTGCATCAGCGCCGTCTGGTTCGCTTCCAGCCCGTTCACCAGCGAGAGCCCCGCCGCGTCGTCGGCTCCGGAATTGATCTTCGACCCGGAAGACAACTGCTGCAGAACCGTCTGCAGGCTGTTGCTTGTGTTGTTCAGATTGTTCTCTGCATACATCGCCGAAAGATTGTTCAAAACTCCGAGGGCCATGGAAGTAACTCCTTTTCAGGATGCTTGCTGCCCGCCTTTGCCTGCGGCGATTGGTTCCATCCGCCAGGCCCTCCGCAACTTCCGGATAAGCGTTTCTGCATCCACCCATCTCATCGGAGCACCGCAAAATAACTTTAGTCATTATTTTCAGGAGCACCCAAATGCTCACCTGTCCAGCTTCCGCACAAGCTGTCCAGCTTCACTCCATCCCTGTATCACTTCGCTGCACTCGCTGTCCCAATTCGCTTCATCCGCTGCCTCATTTCGCGCCAGCCGCTTGCCCCGAATCGATGCAGCCGGACTGCGTTTCGGCCCCTCAGCCTCTTCCTTACATACCGCCC
>Ga0302319_10021936_pt1 | contig 11484 bp, 11 predicted proteins | sample Bog_T0_2_FD_203319 | JGI IMG/M metagenome (GOLD analysis project Ga0302319, IMG submission 203319) | Peat permafrost microbial communities from Stordalen Mire near Abisko, Sweden - Bog_T0_2 | ecosystem: Environmental > Terrestrial > Soil > Wetlands > Peat | place: Sweden: Abisko, Stordalen Mire...
TCCGCCCAGCACGACAACGGTAATTTGTTCCATCACAAAAAAGCTACCACGCCGCATGGCGATTCGGCGAAATCCCGCGAACCCCGCACCCGGCCCCCGCGTATTACGCGTATTGCCGGAAAGGAGGCGTCCGTATGTGGTATCCGGATTCCCGCCGCGGCGCCATCGTTTCAGGTCTGCTGTTCACCGGGGATGTTTGTGTTCCTGGCATTGTGGGTTGCGGGGGTGATCGTCACGAAAACCGTTTCGCGTGAGAACCATCGACGGCGCCAGCGGCACGGACGTCGCCATCGACACACCCGGCGGCCGCCTCAACATCCGCGCGCGACCACATGAATCCCGCGCTCACCGGCGTCCCCGTGTACCCCGGCGCTTACCGGACAAAGGACGGCGGCGCCAACATCGAATGGAGTTCCAAAGACGGCGGGTCGGACAAGAACCTGTACGTCATCGGCGGCGAAAGAAGACGACAGATCCACGCGGCTCGAATACAAGGAAGCGCAAGAGCCGCCGGACACGGCGCCGGACATCGGAGGAACCACCCGTTCAGCCGGGTCCGGCGGCGTAACTTGCGCGTGTTCCTCAAGAAAGCGGCATGCGGCGGATCATCTCGGTCCACGAGACGCGCATCGCAGTTGCCTCCATCGGAGCGCGTGAGTCAAACTAAAAATGTGCCCGTTTCCTGACGGGCGCATCTCATGCCTGAAACACCCGAAAGATGTACCTGCGGCACGGTTCTCGTCGAGGACGCGCGCTTCTGTCACCGCTGCGGTCGTCCGGCGAACGACCTGACCGCGGCTGAGCAGGAACAGTTCTCGCCCGCGCCTCCTCCTCCGCCTCCCCCGGTTGTCGCGCCGCCTCAGCCGCTGCCGATCGGTTTCGGCAATCCCGTCGCCCTGCGCGTCGCGGTCCTCATGTCGATGGGGATCATGATGACCGAAATACTGCCCTTCGTAAACTATCTGTTCTTCGCGTGGTGGCTTCTGGCCGGGTGGGGCGGCGTGCGCCTCTACCGGCGGATCACCGGACTGCGGCTGAGTGTGGCGGCGGGCGCGCGGCTGGGTTTCCTGGTGGGCCTGTTCGCGTTCCTCGGCATGGCCGTACTCTTCTCGTTCCTCATGGCTTCTTCCGCCGGACACGATTTGCTGGATCAGATGGTGAAGCAGGACCCGCGCACGGCCGAGGTGGTGAACAGTCCGGCCATGCTGGGCACGGTGCTGCTCATGATGCTGTTCATGGTGTTCGCGATGGTGGCGGGGATTTGCGCCGCGGGCGGCGCGCTGGGGGCGAAGTTTGCCGCACCCGAGCGCAGGGCTTAGCGTCGCCGCTTTCTGCCGCAAGAAATGCCAACGGCTGTTGAGGATTCCATGCGCTGGGTCAGCGCAGCCAAAGGCGGCCCACCTGGGAGAAGCTGGGGAAAATCTTCGATCAATGGCTACCTCGTGCCAAGGTTGTTCATGAATTTCCAGACGCGCGTTTTCACGCCAGCCACCGTGTGGTGGCATATCCAAAGAAGAAACGTGTGCGGTAGCGCCGCATATTCGTCGCGCACCCAACTCCGGTTTTCCGGCTCCGGACGTGATAAGATTCCGGTACTCTCCGGAGAGCCAGCCCATGAAGCCTGTCATCTACCAACTCGTCGTCCGTTACTTCGGCAATACAAACCTGACCAATGAAACCAACGGCTCCATCCGGACCAATGGTTGCGGAAAATTCGACGATATCAACGTCGACGCGCTCCGCGAATTGAAAAACCTGGGCGCGACCCATTTGTGGCTCACCGGCGTGATCCGCCAGGCGACGCTCACCGATTATTCCGATATCGGCCTGCCCGCCGACCACCCCGACATCGTCAAGGGCATCGCCGGATCTTTCTACGCGGTCCGCGACTACTACGACGTCAGCCCGGACTACGCCACGAACCCCGCGAACCGCATGCAGGAATTCGAAGCGCTGGTGCAGCGTATCCATGACGCCGGGTTGCAGGCGATTATCGACCTGGTCCCCAACCACGTATCGCGCGGCTACGACTCGGTGGTAAGGCCCGACGAAAACCTGGGCAACAACGACGACACGAGCCTGTTCTTTTCCACCGCAAACCACTTCTTCTATCTGGTTTCTCCGCCGAATCAGGTGCTGCGCCTTTCGAAACCGGACACCTGGAATCCGCCCGATGTCGCGTTCGACGGGCTGTTCGCCAAAGAAGACGGCTCGCCCGGCCGTCCGCCCAAGGCCACGGGCAACAACGTTACTTCGCCCCATCCCTCGGTCACCGACTGGTATGAAACCATCAAACTGAACTACGGTTTCAACTTCGTCTATCAGGACGCATCTTACGTTCCGCAACCCCGTACCTGGGGCAGTGTCGACGCTATTCTCGCTTACTGGCAGGTCAAGGGAATCGATGGATTTCGCTGCGACTTCGCGCATTACGTTCCCGCGGAAGCCTGGGCTTTTCTGATCTCACAGGCCAGGTCGCGCCGGCCGGCTTATTTCTTCGCCGAAGCCTATCCATTTCCCGGCAGCGGCGACCCCGTCCAAAGCCACGAAGACCTGATCCATGCGGGCTTCGACGCCGTCTATCATTACCAGTCCTACAACGCGTTGAAGGGTATCTACACCAATGGCAGCCTGGACGACTATGACAGGGAACTGCTCGGTCCGACTGCCGACATGCGCCGTCATTATGTCAATTACATCGAGAACCACGATGAGCGGCGAGTCGCTTCTCCCATCGTTAACGGCAGTGGTCCCGGAGACAGCGGATTCGGGTCCGCGGAAGCCGGCTATCAGTTGGCTCCCCTGCAGTTTCTCTACGGAAGCGGCCCCGCCATGCTTTTCAACGGACAGGAGGTCGGCGAACCAGGCGGAGGCGTGGCCGGATTCGGCGGCGACAACGGACGGACGACCATATTCGACTACTGGGCGATGCCCGAATTCGTCCGGTGGGTGAATGGACATCGGTACGACGGCGCGGGCCTTTCCGCTTCGCAGCAGGCGCTGCGCCATTTCTACGCGGCGCTGTGTCGCCTGTGCCGGCACCCCGCCGTGTCCGGCGACGGGTTCTGGGGACTCCGCTACTTCAACAATCCCGAACGGTTTGGCGATTGCCCCGGCGATCTGTACTCCTATGCGCGATTCGCGCCGGGCTCGGGCGAGGCGCTGCTGGTGGTAGCGAATTTCCGTGGCGGCGCCGGCATCGATGCGCGAGTGCGGATTCCCGGCGAACTCAGTGCGGCGATCGGCCTCACGCAAAACGCGGCCGTCGAGCTGGTTCTCGATCGCAATGGTGAGGCGAACGCTTCGGTCGGGACGTGGAGTGTGAGCGATTTGGCCACCGCCGGATTCCCGGTTTCCATCCCGAATCAGACGAGCCAGGTCTACTCGGTCAGGGTCATTCCCTGATCCGCAATTTGTCCAGAAAGTGGAACAGCGCCACTCCGATGAGCGCATTCACCGCGGCGAGAATCGCCTCGCCCCGCAGATCGAACACCACCGTCTGGTCGAGCACCGCGCGCTGCAGCACCCAGTACAGAAACTGGTGGAACATATAGAACAACAGACACAGCAGAATGCGCACGAACGGGTGGTCCACGTCGAACTGTAGTCCCACCGACGCGGAAAAGTAGCCCACCATCGTCTTGCACATTCCGTACATGCCGATGTAAAAGCGCGAAAAGGAATCCTGCGCCACTCCGAGCAGCAGCCCGATCGTCAGTCCGCGCAGCTGCGACCGGCTCATCAGAGCGAAGTAGATCGTCACCAGCAGCGGCAGATCGATCCTCGCCAGGAAGCGCAGCGTCTGAAACAGCGGCAGGTAAATCTGGATCAGCAGCGCCATCAGCGGCACGACGAAAAAGACCCAGACGGGATAGCGCGCCCGCCGCACCTGGCGGGCATCGTCAACGAGAATACGGCCAGCGGACGATCCCATCAGGGTTGAGGCACTTTCTGGCTGGCTCCACCAGAAGCCGCGCCAGCCGGCCTCACCATGCCCGAAGCCGCGCGAGCCGGCCTCACCACCGCGCCCGAAGCCGCGCGAGCCAGCATCACGGTGCCCGATGCGCCCGACAACGGCACTCGGCGCAGTAGCCCCGACGCTCCCAATGGCGATAGCGCTCTGCGCGCGAGGCCGGACGCAGCGGACGCACCGGAGGCGGCTCTGGCGACCCTGCCCGTGGCCCCACTCGCTCCCGTACTTCCGCTCGCGCCAACTGCCAGCGCGGGCGCGTTCACGCCCGGAACCTTCAGATTGAAATTCGGCGGAGTGGAACCCGGGTTGCCTTCCCCGAACACGTGGCCCTGCGCCGCGCCGATCTTCCGGTACTGGTCCACCAGCTGATCGGCCTGCGTGCCGTTCGCCGCGGAGATACTCTGCGGAGAGGTGCCGTCGGCCGGCTGCGTGTCGGGTCCCAGGAAAACGTGCGTATCGGCGGGAGGCGCGTCGGGAATCTGCTGATGGATCGGATCCACAATCACGAAGACGTCCTCGGGAGCGGCCTCGGCTCCGAACGGTTCCACGAAAATCTCCTGGAACGTGGGGCCATCCGCGACGCTGGTGACTTTGCCGGCCGGCATGCCGCGCGGAAAGATGCGGTCCTCTCCCGAGGTAAAGAACGTCTCGCCCTTTTCCACCTTCTGGCCGCTCGGCACGTAGTCGACGCGGGCGGAACTGCTGCCCGTCCCCTTCATCACGCCGCGCGTATGGTTCTTCTGCGATTCCACGGCCGCCGCGAAGCCCGCATCGGCCACGGAAAGCACCTGGCTGGCAAACGGGTAAACCTCCACCACCTTACCCACAATTCCATCCGGCGTGACCACCGCCATGCCCTTCTGCACTCCCGCCGTGGTGCCGGTATCGATCAGCAACGTTCGCGAACCCATGCCCGTGGTCGCTCCAAACACGTGGGCGCCGAGCAGCGTCGACGGGCTGTGCGCCCTGAATCCCGCCATGGCCCCGGTCTTCTGCGCGGCGGCAAGTTCGTCCTCCAGCAGTTTATTCTGCAGGCGAAGCTTGTCGCGTTCCAGACGTAACGCGCGCGTCTCGTCGCGCGAGCCCCGGAAGGCGAAATAGTCGGTAAAGATACCGAACGTGCCCGACCGCAGGTTTTCGATGATGCTGGCAACGGGCGTCACCGCGCTCACGGCCCAGATTCGCAGCAGGGGAACGTCGCTGTCGCGCCTGACCTGCCAGGCGACGGCCGCCAGCTGGGCAATGATCGCCACAAACAGTACGGTGATGTTGCGGTACCGGTGAAGGAGCGATTCCATGGAGTAAGGGGTACGGACTCCCTGTTACCGATTGTCTCTCACCGGGATCTACTGGTCGATGGAGATTCTGCGCAGTAACTTGAAGTCGCTGAGCATTTTGCCGGTGCCGAGCACCACCGACGCCAGGGCGTCGTCGGCGATCGAAACCGGCAGGCCGGTCTCTTCGCGAATGCGCTTGTCGAGATTCTTGATGAGCGCGCCGCCTCCGGTGAGGACGATGCCGCGGTCGCTGATATCGGCGCTGAGTTCGGGCGGCGTGCGTTCCAGAGCCACGCGGATGGCGTTGACGATGGTCGCGATGCACTCCGCCAGCGCCTCGCGCACTTCCGAATCGTTGATCTCGATCGTCTTCGGCACGCCTTCGATCAGATTGCGGCCCTTCACTTCCATGGTGAGCGGGCGATCCAGAGCCCACGCCGAGCCGATCGTGATCTTGATCTGTTCGGCCGTGCGTTCGCCGATCAGCAGATTGTGTTTCCGCTTCATGTAGTTGATGACGGCGTCGTCCATCTCATTGCCTGCGATGCGCACCGACCGCGAATACACGATGCCGGAAAGCGAAATCACCGCGATATCCGTGGTGCCGCCGCCGATATCGACCACCATGTTGCCGCCCGGTTCGGTGATGGGCAAGCCCGCGCCGATCGCGGCCACCATCGCCTGTTCCACCAGATGCACTTCGCTCGCCTTGGCGCGATAAGCCGAATCCATGACGGCGCGCTTTTCCACCTGTGTAATCTCGCTGGGGACGCCGATCACAATGCGCGGATGCACCAGCATCTTGCGGTTGTGCGCCTTGTGGATGAAGTAATTCAGCATCTTCTCGGTGACTTTGAAATCCGCGATGACGCCGTCTTTCATCGGCTTGATCGCGACGATGTTGCCGGGCGTGCGGCCCAGCATCTCTTTTGCTTCCTTACCGACGGCCTCGATTTCGCCGGTCGTTTTGTTCAAGGCGACAATGGAAGGCTCGTTCACGACGATGCCCTTCCCCTTCGCAAATACGAGGGTATTCGCGGTGCCGAGGTCGATGGCGAGGTCAGACGAAAAAAGACTGAAAAGAGACCGGAGGTTCATGTAAGTTATTCAAAATGCAAGGCGGGACTTGCGTAAGGATGAACCCCATGGTAACACAGGACGGGTTGGCTCTCGGATCGCGGGCGCGTTACGCACCAGTGTGCGTGGTCACGTGGACTATAACGGGTCTTCACGAAATTCCGGTGCCGCGAATGAGAATTTGCGCGACCCGTCACAATGGAAGATAGACGATCCGGTTCTCAAACTCTGCCGCATCGTTGCAAAGCCAGGCAATCCTCAGTTCATCGACGGCGTAGCCTGTCGCCAGGGACTGCGGAATCAGAATGACTCCAGGCGAGTTCCGGGATTCAACGAAGCGATAGAAATGTCCCGGCATCGATTTGAGGTCGTGCGACACGAGCACGCGCCCCAGGTTTGCCGCCAGCGCCAGCACGTTCGGGTCGGAAGTCGAGTCAGGTATCTGCCCCTGCGACGCGAGGAAATCAAGCTGCGGTTCCGATCGCCGGAGTCCGCGGACGATCGCGATTCGGAGATCGGCGTCCGCGAGCAGGCGCGCTCTCACGCAGACTTCGGAGCGCGGCCTTCGCGAAACCTGCGAGCCCTTTCCACAAACTCCCGGGGGTTTAGCTTCCGCGCTTCTTCCCAGGCCCGTGCGCCCGCCGCGAGCCAGGCTTCGACCTCCCGAGGGTGGGAGTTGACAAACGCGATAGCGGCTTCCAGTCTCTGCCGCGACCCGATGGCCGGAAAATCGGCGAGTATCTCGTCCGCCGTTTCGCCGCGCATGAGGGCACAGGCTACGCTATCCAGCGAAATCGTCGTGCCCGCGACGTAATAACCCAGGTTTCGCTGCTCGACGGCGGCATCTGTGGGCATCCCGATCATTACATCCTGAGTTTACCCTGGCCGGGGGCGGCCCTCGTACGGTTTTCGGCCGCCCATAGGGCTTCGAGGCACCCGGCGCTAACGGGCAAGGCAGCCATGCCTGACGAATGCCTCACGAGCCTGAGAGCCGACAGGTGGAAGTACCTTCCGAGGCGCGATCACATAACCGGTCGCGGCCGTCAGGCCCTCGTCGAGGTGTGTCGCAATCTCGCTGCACGTTGGCCATTGTGATGCAGGGCGATACACCCGAAGCATCCGATTTGGCTACACTTGATGCCGGATGCCCCCCCGCTACTGCCTCGCGCTGCTGACCGCCGCCGCACTCTTCGGGCAAGCCACCATCACGCCCCGCCCGAAGCAACCGTCGCCCCAACAAGATGGGCCTCCGCGCCTGCCCCGCGCCGATATCCGGATCGACGCCAATCTGGCGCTCATACCGGTCACCGTCCTCGACCCGCGGGGACGCATGGTGACCGGCCTCGACGCGGATAATTTTCAAATCCTCGAAGACGGCATTCCGCAAAAAATCACCTCGTTCGGCAGCGAAGATGCGCCGCTGTCGATCGGCATCGTGCTCGATACCAGCGGCAGCATGGGTGAAAAACTGTCGGATTCAAAGAAGGCCGTGGCGGAGTTTTTCAAATTGGCGAATCCCGAAGACGAAGCCTTCCTCGTCGAATTCAGCGACCGGCCAGAATTGGTTCTTCCGTTCACGCACGACCTCGGAAACATTGAGGGCCAGATCCTCTTCGCACGCTCGAAAGGCCTCACCGCGCTGCTCGATGGCGTTACTCTGGCAGTCACCGAGATGAGAAAGGCGACCCACCCGCGCAAAGCGTTGCTCCTGCTCACCGATGGTGGCGAAAATCACAGCCGCTATTCCGAGGCCGAGGTGAGGAAGCGCGTGAAGGAATCCGACGTGCAGATTTACTGCCTGGCAATCGGCGCAGGCGACGACGGCGACATCAACTTCGGTCAGGGCCTGCTAACTACCCTTTCCGTGTTGACCGGCGGCAGGGCCTTTGCAGTCAATCTGCAGGACATGGTCGACGTCGCGCAGAAAATCGGGATTGAGTTGCGAAGCACGTACTTATTGGGTTACGTCCCCAAAAATGCGGCGCGGGATGGTAAGTACCGCTCCGTTGTAGTGAATGTGATACCGCCGCGGGGCATGCCGAAGCTGACGGCATCCTGGCGCACGAGTTGCTCGCCTGCAGAGTTCACCCGGCTAAACCCGCGCTCAATTTCGGCTTCCGGTTTCAGACGGGATACACCTTCGAAACGTCGCTCGATCCGTACCTCGACGGCCCGCACCACTGGTATATCGTGTTCCGCGTGACGCCGGAAAACAACGCCGGCCCGCCGGTTTATTTTCTCGATTCGATCGATCTGCCGGCTCCGCGCCAGACAGGCCGTACCGGTTTTGTCGCGGAGAACAGCGGCACATTTCAGACAGGGGAAGGGCGCTACGACGTCAAATGGAGCCTGGTCGACGACCTGGGCCGTGTTTGCCGCCAGGAGTGGACCGTAGATGCGCATCTGGCCGCCAGTGAGCGATCCGAAAAGGCAGTGGCAGGCTCACAGGGGCAGTGGCAGGCTCACAGGTCGCGATGCCCCCGGCCACGGCGGGCGATTTCTCGTGGCGGCCCGGCGCGACGGCGAATACCGTCACAAAGTCGCGGCACGTGACGTTACTGTTGAACGCAGCGCTGCCCGCGATCGCGGTCACGAAGGATGGGGTGCCTGTCGACCAAGGGGGAATGCTTCTCAGCATGCTGGCGTCGCTGGTGGAACGAATGCCGGAAGCGAGCCTGCGCGTCGTAGCGTTCGATACCGAGCAGCAGCGGGAACTTTTTCGAAAAGACGACTTCACCGCGGAAGACATGAACGACGTGGAGCACGTGTTAAACGCACGAGAGCGTTGGGCTGTGGATTACCATGCGTTGCAGGACCCTGCCGGCGGATGGGATCTTCTCCGCGACCTGGAGAACAACGAGATCAACGCGCCATCGCCGGCAGACACCCTGGTCTTTCTGGGCGTTCCCCAGAGCCGTTTCGACAAAATGCCGCCGGGAATGCCGGGGCCGCAAGCCGGGCCCCGCATCTTTTATCTGAAATACGGACCTACGCGGGCGATTCCCAGATCATTGCTGGGGTCGCCGGAAGGCTTGCGACACGGGCCAACAGAATATGGGCGTGGGAGGGGGGCCACGACGACGGGCGCTACGGGACCGTGGTCGCTGGCGCCACCGGGCCCCAGCGCTTCGGATCAGCCGGATCTTGTCGAGCAGGGTGTCCACCATCTGAATGGGAAGATTTTCGTCGTCTCCTCACCCGCAGACTTCAGCAAGGCCCTCGCGACCGTCGGGCGGTGATCCCGATCGCGGTCACTTCGCGCCACAATCGAACGTGACGCTGGTGTCGGCTCCGAACTTCTTGTAGTCCTGGAAAACGTTTTCGTTCCTGAAGCACAAAGTATTCGCGGCGCTCAGGAGTGGCACGACGAGATCGGCGCGGCGTTGAAGCGTTACCCGACTACATCGTGAAACGCACCACGACGCGCTACAGAGGTTCTCGGCCGACGCCGATTTCCGCCGCGAGTATTTGCCTTGCTCACAAAGCTCTTGACCTTGTGCTTCGTCAAGACGCCGTTCAGACGAGATATAAAGCTCGCGTTACTGCTCGAATGAGAAATGAAAACTTCAGAGGGCGCGGCTTTTGGCGTCCGGGGCATGGGGGGCCTGGGCTAAGAGTTCGATAATTTGCCGGCCCGTCTTACCGGGGCTCTTGTACTGCACCGACTGAAGGGAATCCAGTATCCAGGGAGCGTCTTTCGTCGGCCGGATCGTTACTGGAATGAGACGGCCCCGAAGATGTTTCGCCCCCAGCGCGTACTCGATTTCATGAGACACCGAACGCGAAGCCATGGCTTCAGGCGAAATGAAGACCACAAGAGCGCTGGCGGAATCCAGGGCGGCTTTCAGCTCACCTGTCCAGTCCGAGCCGGGAAGAATGTCGTGGTCGGGATCCCAAACCTCCAAACCTGCTTCGCTCAACTCGTGGCCGATCTTTTTGACAAGATCGCGGTCGCTCCTGGCATAGCTCAGGAAAACACGGCCGGCCTTTTGTGGCATGGTGACTCGTCCACCAGTCTATACCGTCAGCATTTCCTCGTCGAGGTATGTCGCCCCGGTTGCAGAACGTTATGGCGTCAAGACCGCCTCGGGTTGCAGCCATAAGCGCTATGTCCCGTGCGAACGCACCCGGTTTTCTACCGCGAGAATGAACGTGTTCGCGGCGGTAGCGACAACGAACAACAGCAACGTGAGCGCCATAATGTCCGGCACGTTGTGGATGTCCATGGCGCGGATCAGCATGAAGCCGATCCCCTCGCTCGACGCGAACAGTTCACCCATCAAAGTGCCCAGCAAGGTGGTCGAGAATCCCATGCGCAGGCCTGTGACGATTTCCGGCAGGGCGGCCGGCAACAGGATAAAGCGCACCGTGTCCAGCCGCGACAGACCCATCACCCGGCCCGTACGCAACAGCACCGGCGGGATGTTGCGAATCGCGCCGATGGCGAACAAGGCCACCGGAAAGAAGCCGTGCATCGCGCCGAATGCGACCTTCGCCGACAGGCCCAGGCCGAACACCAGCAGGATCACGGGGTAGAGCATAATCTTCGGGATCGAGTAGAGCGTGCTGAGAATCGGCATCAGGATCTCGTGCGCGGCGTCGCTTGCGCCGATCGCAATTCCCAGCACCAGTCCGCCCACCAGCGCCAGTGCGCCCGCCCAGGCGAACGCGACCCCTGTCGCCCTGGCATGTTCCCAGAACCGCGCTCCGGCCATCAGCACGCCCAGGCGCCGCACCGTTTCGAGTGGCGGCGAGATCGCTTCCGAGCCGGCCAGATACCAGGCCACCTGCCACAACACGATGGTGGCGGAGATCAGGATGGCGTAGTCCGTCCAGCGTTGTTTTATGCCCGGCGTTGTCATGATCTGTAAGACCGCCGACCGTACCAGATCCGGTGGATACGCGTTTCCCAGTGTTGCAGCGCGCCGTTGACGATCGCCACGGCGATAAAAATGAGCAGGATGAGCCCGTACATCGTCGGCGTGTCGAAGTCGTTATAGGCCAGCTTCAGCCGGCGTCCGAGGCCCGCAGTGGCGATGATGAACTCCCCGGCGATGACGCCGATGACCGAGTACGCCACGGCCAGCCTGATCCCGGTGATCAGGTGCGGCGTTGCCGCCGGCAGCTGGATCCGGAGCGCCGTCTGCCAGGGGTTCA
>Ga0302319_10021938_pt1 | contig 11484 bp, 9 predicted proteins | sample Bog_T0_2_FD_203319 | JGI IMG/M metagenome (GOLD analysis project Ga0302319, IMG submission 203319) | Peat permafrost microbial communities from Stordalen Mire near Abisko, Sweden - Bog_T0_2 | ecosystem: Environmental > Terrestrial > Soil > Wetlands > Peat | place: Sweden: Abisko, Stordalen Mire...
GAAGGGGTCGCCGAAGACGGTGCTGCGTGGCGGGTTTGGCATTTTCTATACGCGGTTTGGGCCGGTGGAGGTGTTGCAGACCGAGGCGGAGAACGGCGTGAACACGACCGCGTACACGGTGGAGAATCCGTCGGTGGCGTGTAATCCGAGCTCGACGAATTTCATTGTTGACTGCGGCGCTACCGCTACAGCTCAGACTACGTATACGGCGGCGGGCAATTTGCGAACGCAGTATATTACCGAGGCTGCGGTGGGCGCGGATCAGCAGGTGGGCAAGAGGGCAACGATCTCTGTGAACTATATTCACTCGCAGGGCGTACACCAGTTGGCTACGCAGAATATTGGGTATAACTTTACGGATCCGGCGGCGAGCACTGCGCAGTATCAGTATTTCAGCGAGGGCGTGTTCAATCAGAATCAGCTAATTATTAACGGGCGGATTCAGACCTCGAAGGCGATCTCGTTGTTTGGGTATTACACGCTGAACTCCGCGCATGGGGATACTTCGGGTGCGGGCGCGGACATTACGACTCCGGGAAATATTGCGGCGGACTATGGGCGGACCACGTTCGATGTGAAGAGCCGGATATTCCTGGCGGGGTCGATTACGCTGCCGAAGTTTATTCAGCTTAGCCCGTTCATGATTCAGCAGAGTGGCTCGCCGTACAACATTACGACGGGCAGCGATAACAACTTTGATACGTTCTTCAACTCGCGTCCGGATTTGGTGACGGGACTGGCGACTGCGAATGGGAGCACGATCAAGACGATTCCGGGATGCGGTACGTTTGCTCAGCCGGGCGTGGTGAGCGGTGCTCCGGTGGTGCCGATCAACTATTGCACGGGGCCGAAGGAGTTCACGTTTAATTTGCGGGTTACGAAGACGTTTGGGTTTGGTCCTTCTACGCGCGCGGCTGCTGGTGGGCCGGGCGGTGGTCCTGGTGGACCGGGCGGACCTGGCGGGCCTGGCGGTCACGATCACGGCGGACGCGGCGGCGGCGGTGGCGGCTTTGGTGGCGGCGGAACGAGCACGGGCAAGCGCTACAACCTGGCGTTTGGCGCGCAGGTACAGAATTTGTTCAACAACAAGGATCTGTCCGTGCCGCAGGGTGTGCTGTCGTCTTCAAACTTTGGGGTGTCGACCCAGATTTATGGCGGGCCGTATACGACCACGAGTGCGCTGCGACGGATTTCGCTGCAGGCTTCGTTCAACTTTTAGCGCTGGGTGGGTGCTGGGTGGGCGTGAGGAGCCGTGGAAACCCAGGTCTCAAAAGCGAGACCTGGGGCACCCGGTTGTTGGGATCGCTGCTTAGCGCAGGCCTAGGACGGAGCCGTTGCGGGTTGGTGCGTCTGGTGCGGTGGGTTCCAGGTGGATGGGATTCGCGTCGGGGCGGATGGCTTCGGGCCTGGGCGGCTCGTGGGTTGGAGACGTTTTGCGGGGCTCAAACTTTCGCATCTGGTCGGCGATGTGCTGGAACTCGCTGGGTTTGGACTTAGCCTGGGACTTTTCTGGAGGAGCGGGGTGGCTTGCGGCTGTGTGTTCGGCTACGACGATGGTCTTGGCGTTGAGGAATTCGCGCATGCCGGCGGCGCCTAACTCGCGGCCGTAGCCGGACCGCTTGGTGCCTCCGAAGGGGAGGCGCGGGTCGCTGGCTACGGGGGCGTTGAAGAAGACGGCTCCGGCCTGGAGTTCGATGGAGAGGCGGTGGCGGTCGGCGTCGTCGTTGGTCCAGGCGCTGGCGCCGAGGCCGAAGGGCGTATCGTTGGCGAGCGCGATGGCCTCGTCGAGGGAAGAGACGCGGAAGAGCAGGGCGACGGGGCCGAAGAGTTCTTCCTGAGCGATGGCGGCGTTGCGCATGACGCCGGCGATGACGGTGGGCTGGAAGTAGTTGCCGAAGCGACCGTGCTCGACGAAGGCGCGGGAGCCTCCGGTGAGGACGCGGCCTCCGGATTCGCGGGCGCGGGTGACCTGCTCGAGGAGGTCGTCGAGGATTTGTGGCGTGGCGAGGGGGCCGATGTCGGTGGACTCGAGCATGGGGTCGCCGACGTGGAGGTCGGCCATGCCGGCTACGAAACGCTTTTCGAACTCGGGATAGATGCTGTCGTGGACGATGAAGCGCTTGGCGGCGATGCAGCTTTGGCCGTTGTTGAGGGTGCGGGCCTTGATGGCGTTGGTGATGGCGGCGTCGAGGTCGGCGGAGGGCATGACGATGAAGGCGTCGGAGCCACCTAGCTCGAGGACGGACTTCTTGATGAGCCAGCCGGCCTGGGCGGCGATGGCGCGGCCTGCGGCTTCGGAGCCGGTGACGGTGACGGCTACGATGCGAGGGTCGGAGAGGATGTGCTCGACTTGGCGGGCTTCGACGAGGAGGCTCTGGAACGCTCCGCGGGGGAAGCCGGCGCGGCGCACGAGGGCCTCGATGGCGAGGGCGCATTGCGGGACGTTGGAGGCGTGCTTGAGCAGGCCGATGTTGCCGGCCATGAGCGCGGGCGCAAGGAAGCGGAAGACCTGCCAGAGGGGGAAGTTCCACGGCATGACGGCCAGGATGATCCCGATGGGGTCGTAGCGGACGTAGGACTCTGAGTGCTCCGTGGCGATGCGCTCGGGGGTGAGGAAGCGGACGGCGTTGTCGGCGTAGTAGCGGCAGACGGAGGCGCACTTGGAGACTTCGTCGCGGGCGGAGACCAGGGTCTTGCCCATCTCGGAGGTCATGGTGACGGCCAGCTCTTCGCGGTCGGCTTCGAGGAGCGCGGCGAGGCGGCGCATCCAGAAGATGCGCTGGTCGATGGACTCCTTGGGGTAGGTCTTGGCGGCGCTCGACGCGATGGCTAACTTGGCGTTGAGGGCTTCAGGGGTTAGGGGATCGAAGCTGCGGAGGAGCTTTCCATTGGCCGGATTCTGAGATTGGATCATAGGGGCAGGGGATAGGGAGTAGAGGGTAGGGGATAGAACGTACGGGTTGATGGGTTGAGGTCGATGTTTTCTTGTGTGAGTAGTGTAGCTGGATGGGAGCGCTGGGGCTAGGTGGCGGGATTCTCGTTGGCTAACTGGGCCAGGGTTAGGGCGAGGACTTGGGTGCCTACTGCGATGGATTCGGGGGTGGCATATTCGTCGGGGCGGTGGGAGACTCCTGCGCGGCAGGGGATGAAGATCATGGCGACCGGGGCGATGCGGGCGATGAAGCTGGTGTCGTGGTAGGCGCGGGAGACCATTTTTTTGTGGGGGATAGCGTTGGTGGTGCAGATGGTTTCGAGGGTTCGGACGATGTGGGGGTCGCTGGTGGCGGGGGCGTCGGCGTTGATCTGGCGCTCGGTGATGGTGACGCCGCGGCGGGTTTGGATTTCTTTGATGTCGGTGCGGAGGGCTTGCATGGTTTGGTTGCGGCGGTTGGTGTCGGTGTCGCGGATGTCCAGCATGAGGGTGACGCGGGAGGGGACGGAGTTGACGGCTCCGGGGTGGACGGCTACGGTGCCGATGGTGGCTACCGAGTCGGACGTGCCTGATGCGGCGTTGGCGGCGAGGGTGTGGCGTTCGACCGAGAGGATGAGTTCGGCGGCGGCGGTGAGGGCGTCGCGGCGGTCGGGCATCAGGAGGGCTCCGGCGTGGCCGCCGAGGCCGGTGATCTCGTAGCGGTAGCTGGCCGGGGCGGCTATGTTCGTGACGATCCCGATCGGGATGTTTTCGCGTTCGAGGAGGGGGCCTTGCTCGATGTGGAGCTCTACCCAGGCGGCGTAATAGTTGGGCGGGAGCGGGACGGTGGTTAGGGGGGCGGTGAAGCCGGCGGCGGTGCGGACGTCGTGGAGGGTTCGGACTTCGGCGGTGGAGGTGTCTTGCGATCCCACCCGTTCCGGCGATGAAGCCACCGGCACGGATGGGGCACCCGATGAAGTTGGAGTTCCCGATGGGGTGCCCAGATTTGTTTCGTCGAGGAGGTCGGGGAGGTTGTCGGCGGTTTGGGGCGAGAGGACTCCGCCGAGGAGGCGGGAGCCGATGCAGCCGATGCCGAAGCGAGTGGGCTCTTCGGAGGTGAAGACGAGGAGTTCGATGGAGCGACGCGGTTGGAAGCCGGACTCTTTGAGGGAACGCAGGGCTTCGAGGCCTCCGAGGACGCCGACGGTGCCGTCGTACATGCCCGCGTGGGGGATCGCGTCGGTGTGGGAGCCGGTGCCGATGGCGGGAAGCGTAGGGTCGGTGCCGAGGAAGCGGATGAAGGTGTTGCCGATCGCGTCGGTGCGGATTTCGAAGCCTGCGGCCTCCGCGAGGGCGCGGACGTAGGCGCGGGCTTCGACGTCTCGGGGGGTGAAGAGGATGCGGGTTACGGCGGTGGTGTTGGGGGCGGGGGGGGGGGGGGGGCCGCCGCGGGGGGGGGGGGGCCGGCGGGGCGGGGCCCGGCGGGGGGGGGGGGGGCCGGGGCCGGGGGGGCAGTCGGTTAGCGTGGCCAGGTGGTGGAGTTCGTGTTGGAGGCGGGTGGTGTTGATGGTGGGGGTCATGATCAACTTTTCTTTAGCTGTTGGCTGATGCTTTGGACGAGATCCCAGAAGGCTTTGTCGGCGCTGAGTTTCTTGAGGGAGTCGTCTGCGGTGGGATCAGGGAAGGGTTCGCCCTTGAGCATGTTGGCGCGGCGATCGAAGGCCTGCTGTAAGTGGGTGCGCGCAGAGGAGGCGTCGCCTGACTCTGCGTCGGCGCAGGCTAGATTGTAATAGTAGAGCGGATAGGTGGGATCTTTCTCGATAGCGGCCTGATTGACGGCGTGGGATTCTTTCAGGTCGCCGGATATTCCCAGCGCCATGGAAAGCTGGTCAGTGGTAACGCGGCGCCACTTGATGGGATCGTCGCTCGAATCGACCAGCTTGAGCGCGGATGCGTAGGCTTTGGAAGCGCCTTGCACGTTTTGCTTGTCCCATTCGACGGTAGCGTAGGCAAAGGCTTCTATGAAGATTGGCTTCGCGTCGGGATCGAAGGCGAGCGTGTTGAGTATGAGCTTGGTGCGGTCCATCGGGAAGACGGCGGTGGTTGGTGGCTGCGCGTAGGTGAAGGTGAGGTCCGCGCAAAGGTCTTCGTGCGCTACGAAGACGCGGAGGGCGGAGGACTTTCCGCTTGGAGGAATGAGTAGAACCATCGCGGTGTGAACGCCGCTGGGCGTGGTGTAATCCAAACGGCCTTGATCGGCGGCGATGGTTTGAGGACCTTCGGCTTTGAGCATCTCGTCGCGGCAGGAGTCGGAGGTGAGGTGCGGTTTCTCTGGCCATAGAAATAGGAAGCCGAGAAACTTGAGGTCGCCATCGCTTGCGCGTACTCCGAACTCGGTGTTGTTCGGCTTGGCGGAGAGCTCGTCGATCTTGAAATTGCCTTGGTCGAACGACAAGCTGCCGGGGTGGTCAGGTAGTGCAAACGAGATCTTTCCGGGCGTGATCTGGGCGGCGCCGGTGGCGGTGAGAAGTAAGAGCGAGGCTGTAAGAAGAGTTTTCATTTATCCCAATGGGTGGCGGTTGAAGTCTTTGTAGATTAGGTATTTTGCGGGGACTTTACCGATGGCTCCGAACCATTGGGGGCAGTAGGCCGACATCCAGATGAAGTCGCCGGCGGTGGTGGGGTACCAGCTGTCGCTTAGGCGGTAGATGCCTCCGCCTTCGAGCATGAGGAGGCCGTGTTCCATGTAGTGGATTTCTACTTGCGAAAGGGCCGCGCCGGGGTTGTAGGTCATCGTGTTTACCGCGAAGTCGAAGACGTGGGAGTCGGGGAGGAGGCTGCGGACCTGGAGGTCGGGGTCTCCGTTGAGGGCGACGGGGGGAACGTCGGGCTCGCGGCCGAGGAGGAACCAGGGGTCAGGGCTGGCGGAGGGGTCGTTGAGGTAAATCGGGTCGAGGGGGAGGAAGGGCCTGTCGATTACCGCGATGCGGGAGGCGGTTAGCGCTGTGAGCGTGTGCTCATAGCCGGTGGGGAAGTAGGCGTAGCTGCCGGGGGAGAGGTCGTGGGGGATTTGCTTGCCGGGTTCGTCTAGTTTGAGATTGCCTTCGAGGACGTAGAGGAAGCGCTGCGTGGGGCCTTGGATTAGCTTGCCGGTGGCGGCGATTTCTAGCGTCATCATGGTGAAGGCTGCCCCGGTGGGAGGGGCTATGTGGACGATGGCGAGGCCGTTGGTGAGGCCGGGGAGGGGCGTGCGGATGAAGGTGTCGGGGGTTTGGAGCAGGTGGTCGCGGTGGTTGGCGCTGCGGCTGTGGCCGAGGTTGTGCATACAGCAGAGTGTAGAGGATAGGGGATAGAGTGTAGAGGAAAACAATGGTGCGACGAGTTCGTTAAGAGGCATTGAATGACAAAGACGACGATCGTGTTGATTGAGCTCGGCATGCTTGGCGGAATCGTTACTGCGGGTTACCTTCTTCCGGGAAATACTCCGCTGCGAACGTTTCTTCTCGTCAGTGCGGTGTTGTTCGTCGTGGGCAATATTTACTTGATCAGTGTTGCCAGGACGGCAAGCGCGAAGAGTGCCTCGACGTCAGGTGAGACTGGCCCGTGGCCCCACATTCGCCGAGCGTTTGGGATATTGGCAATCGGGGGGCTGGTGACCTTGCTCTTTCTATCCCTTAGAAAGTGATCGCGTAGCGCAGGTACGCGGGGCACTACTGAGCGCGTGCCGAAACTTTTCTGCGAGGTCTGAGACCTGAGACGGAGCCTTTTGGCTGCCCAATTTGTTCACGAGCTATTTGTGAGGGTGGAGGTGGAGTAGGAGGTTTAGGACCGTGGCCAGGGCGGCTTCTACGTCTTCGGGGCGGACGGTTTCGTCGGGGTGGTGGGAGAGGCCGTTGGGGGAGCGGAGGAAGAGCATCGTCGTGGGGACGATGGGGGCGAGGATCATGGCGTCGTGGCCGGCTCCGGAGAAGAGGGGTTGGGCGTCGAAGCCTGCTCGCTCGGCGGCCTGGTGGAGCTTTAGGGTCAGGGCGCGGTCCATGGGGACGGCTCGCTGCTCGGACTGGACGGTGGCGCGGACTCGGACGCCGCGGAGGGCTCCTGCGGCTTCGGCCTTGGTGAGGAGATGGGCTATCGCGGCGTGGCGGGATTCGTCTTTGGGGTGGCGGATGTCGAGGGAGGTTCGGACCGTGCCGGGGATTACGTTGATGGCTCCGGGTTCGGTGGAGAGGCGGCCTACGGTGGCGAGGAGTTGGGTGTAGTTGGAGGCGTAGCGCTCGACTTCGACGATCCATTGGGCGGCAGCGGCGAGCGCGTCATGGCGGAGGGACATGGGGGTGGTGCCGGCGTGGTTGGCGTGGCCTTCGAAGGTGAGCTCGAGACGGGATTGGCCGACGATGGCTTCGACTACGGCTAGCGGGGTGTCGCTCTTGTCGAGGACTGGGCCTTGCTCGATGTGGACTTCGAGGGCTCCGAAGGTGTTGGGGGAGAGCGGGCAGGTGAGGTAGATGCGGTCGGGGTCTAAGCCGAAGTTGCGGATGGCTTCGGCTAGGGTGATGCCGTTGGCGTCGGTGCGGGCTAGGTGGTCGGGGGTTAGCTGGCCGGTGGTCGCTAGCGAGGAGAGGAAGGGGAAGCCGAAGCGGACTCCTTCTTCTTCGGCGAAGGCGATGAGTTCGATGTGGAAGGGGAGGGTCGTGGCTCCTAGTTCTTCGATGGCGGCAAGGGCAAGGAGGACGCCGAGCGGGCCGTCGAAGGCTCCGGCGTTGGTGACCGTGTCGATGTGGGAGAAGAGGACGAAGGTGGGGGCGTCGTCTTGCGGGGAAAGGCGGGTGGCGCGGATGTTGCCGGCGTCGTCGGTGCGGGCGGTTAGGTTGGCCTGGCGAATCCACCAGGTGAGGAGCGTGTGGGCGTCGCGCGCGGCGGGGGAGAGGTAGAGGCGGGTGGTCTCGCCTGGTGTGTCCGTGATGCGGGCTAGCTCGCGGCAGCGGGAGATGATGGTGGCGGCGCGGGTTGCTAGGGATTCGGCGGTGTTGGTGTGGGGCATCGAGATCATTCTACGGTCGAGAGCGGGACGATGGGTTCCGTCGCACCCCACTCATCACGATGGAGCCGTCAAGCATGGGGCACCCGACTTTGTGGCGGCTAGAAGCTAGGCGCGGTGGAGGGTGGCTTCTATGGTGCCGTGGGGTTCGTCGGTGGGGACGAAGATGTGGTTGGCGTTGGTTTGGTTGAAGCGGGCGAGGTCGACGAGGAGGTTGTGCTTGTTGGGCATGAGGAGGTAGATCTGGTCGATGAGGGTGGTGTGGTCGAGCGCGGCTTCGCCCATGGCGTAGAGGGTTTGCTGGACTGAGAGGGAGTCGTGCTTGGCGAAGGCGGAGAGCATGACTTCGCGGATGTGACGGCGGACTTTGTTGAAGTCGATGGCTTGATCCGAAGAGGCCGCGGCGCTGGCGATGGCTTCGGGGGCGTAGGGCCACTCTGCTTTTAGGGCGGTGCCGAAGAGGCGGTCAGTGGTTTCGGGGAGCGTGGTGAGGTTGTCCTTGATGAAGCCGGTGAAGGCGGAGTTCGCCGTCTTCAGGATGGTGAGGCGGTCGAGGCCGGAGGTGATGGTGAAGGGTTGATTTTGAGTGCGGGAGACGGTGGTGGTCTGGCGCTCGTCGGAGCCTCGCATGAAGGCTGTGGGGAAGGGTTGGCCGTCAACGGTGAGGCGCTTCCATAGGGTGGATTCGATGACGACTTCGGCGGAGGAGACTTGCGGGTTGCGGGTGAGGATGTAGTCGATGAGTTCCTGGGCGTAGGTCTCCATGCTGGTGGCTTTGGACTGGTGCGCGACGAAGTAGACGGTGTTCTTCATCGTGTCCGTGGGGAGGATTTGAGAGTTGTCGCCCAGGGTGTGCGCGGTGGTGAAGTCTCCGGTGAGGAGGATTTGGACGGTCCACTCGTCTAGATCGTGGTGGGCTTCATGCTTGGTTAGGCGCATGAGGCGGACGCGGGATTTTCCGTAACGGTTGGCTTGGAGTTTTGCGGGCATGGGGTTCCTGGTTGTCAGTTCTCAGTTGTTAGTGCTCAGTTGCAAAACTTTCAACTGCCTCTGTAGGTGGTGTAGCCGTTGGCGGTGAGGAGCAGGGGTATGTGGTGGTGCTGGGTGGGGTCGCGGACGGTGAAGATGATGGCGACGTGGGGGTAGAGGGGTTCAATGTTTTGGGCTTCGTACCAGGCGCCGGTCTCGAAGCGGATGGAGTATTCGCCGGCTTGCAGGGGAGCGTCGCCGAGGAGAGTTTTGCAGCGGCCGTCGGCGTCGGTGAGGCCTTTCCCGATTTCTTTCCAGCCTGCTGCTTGGAGCTGCCATAGCGCGAGCGCGACGTTGGCGGCGGGCCGGCCGTTCGCGGTGTCGAGGATGTGTGTGGAGACGCTCATACAGCAGAGTGTAGAGGATAGAGCGTAGAGCGTAGAGAAAATGGCTAAGCTGCCAGCCATTTGCGGAGGCGGAGTTGGGTGATCTGGCGCTGCTGCTCGGCGGCTTCGCGGAGTTCGGTGGCGGGGTCGTTGCGGAGGCGGTGGTGGAGGATGGCTAGGATTTCGTCGGCGGATTTGCCGGTGGCGCAGATGATGAAGATGCGGTTGAACTTTTCTTCGTAGAGGCGGTTGGCGGCGGCTAGTTCGGTTTGGGTGGTGGGCGTTAGTTGGGCAGTTGATTGCTCGGTGGCGGAGAGGGCGAGGCTTGCGGCGGTGGCGGATTTGGCTTGGTGTTCGCCGATGCGGGGGTGGCTGTCGAAGGCTTGTTGCTGAGCGTCGACGGGGAGAGCGCGCCAGATGATGTCGGCTGTGCAGGTTAGGTCGAAGGGGGTGGCGAAGGGACGCAGGGCGGCGAGCTGCGATGCCCAGGCGGGGGAGCCGTTGCAGGGGAGGATGGCCGCGGCTGCGGCTTCGGGGGTCAGGGTGTTCCAGTGGGCTAGGGTCGGATTGGTTGGCAAGGTGTGGGTCCATCTCTTTCGCTTCTAAGCAGAAAGATGAGCAGAGGCCAGGGCTAGAAGCAGATTCCCAAAGGGAATGACAGAAAGAAAAGCAAGAGCAAAGGCACGGTCTCCTGAGCGGGTAGGGAGATGTTAGCCGGTTAGGAGGAGGATAGCTGGTGTTCGCGGCCGGTGGGTGGTTGTGGGAATTCGTCTTTGTTGTTTTGGCGGGTGAAGACTGGTTGGCCTCGTAGCCAGGTGGTGTGGACGCGGCCTCGGAGAGTTTCGCCTAGATAGGGGGAGATTTTGTGGCGGTAGTGGAGCATGTCTTCCGTTAGGGTGAAGGTGGCTTCTGGATCGAAGGCGATCAGGTTGGCTTGGTTGCCGGGTTCGATACTGCCGATGTGCGTGCTGAGGCCGACTAGTTTTGCGGGGGCGGCGGAGGTCCAGTGGGCTAGCTGCGAGAGGGTGAGCTCGCGGCGGGTGCATTCGGTCCAGAGGACGGAGAGTGCGGTGGATAGGCTGGGGATGCCTCCCCAGGCTAGATCGAAGCGGCCGAGGGCTTCGCCGGGGGAGACGTGGTCGGGGTTCATGCGTTTCATATGCGGGGGGCAGGGGGAGTGGTCGGTGGCGATCAGGTCGATCGTACCGTCGAGGAGGGCTTGCCAGAGTTGCTCGCGGTTGGCTGCGCTGCGGATGGCGGGGGCGGATTTGCAGAGGGTGGGGCCGTTGGGATTGTTGTCGATAGTTTCGGCCGTCAGGTGGAGGAAGTGAGGGCAGGTTTCTACGGTGACAGGCAGGCCTTCGCGCTTGGCTGCGGCGATGAGGGGGAGGGCGCGGGCTGTCGACAGGTGGACGATGTGGAGGCGGAAGCGGTGCTCGCGGCAGAGTTCGAGGAGCATCTCGATGGCGTCCAGCTCGGCTTCGTCGGGGCGGGAGGCTAGATAGGTGGCGTACTTCGTCCAGTCGGCGTTGGTGGCGTTCAGGTGGGCTACGGCGGCGTTGATGGAGGGGTCGAGCTCGGCGTGGACGAGGAGAGGGAGGCCGGTGCGGACGATGTGGGGGATGGCTCGGACTAGATTGGCGCGATCGATGGCGGTGAAGCCGTCGCAGCCGGGGTAGATGAGGAAGCTTTTGAAGCCGGCGACTCCGGCGGCGGCCAGGGGTTCGAGGTCGCGCTGGTTGTTGTCGACGGCGCCTCCCCAGAACGCGTAGTCGATCATGCATTGCGAGGTTCCGTTGGGACCTCCGGTGGCGGCGGCTTCTCGCTTGAGCTCGAGGGCGGCTACGTTGGTGGTCTCGGGGAGGCAGTTGAGCGGCATGTCGATGACGGTGGTGAAGCCTCCGGCGGCGGCGGCTCGGGTGGCGGTGGCGAAGCCTTCCCAGTCGGTGCGGCCGGGCTCGTTGATGTGGGTGTGAGCGTCGATGAGGCCGGGGAGGAGAGCGAGGTTGCCGAGGTCTTGCGTGGGGTGGGAGTGGCTTGCGGGGAGGGCAGAATTTTCGTGGATTGCGGTGATGATGCCGTCGTCAATGACGACCGTGGCGTCTAGTTCGCCATGGGGCGTGATGACGCGGCGGGAGCGGAGAGCGTGTACCATGATGCTGATTACAACAGAGTGTAGA
>Ga0302319_10021939_pt1 | contig 11483 bp, 11 predicted proteins | sample Bog_T0_2_FD_203319 | JGI IMG/M metagenome (GOLD analysis project Ga0302319, IMG submission 203319) | Peat permafrost microbial communities from Stordalen Mire near Abisko, Sweden - Bog_T0_2 | ecosystem: Environmental > Terrestrial > Soil > Wetlands > Peat | place: Sweden: Abisko, Stordalen Mire...
CGGGTCCTGGCAACCCGCGAACCTGAAAATCTTTTTCCAGAAGCCTTACGCAAAGTCACCGTTGTCGCCCGTGGTCCGAAGCCTATGGCCGTGCTGCGCGAGTGGCAAGTTCCCGTGGCGGTTGCAGTTCCCGAACCCAACACCTGGCGAGAGCTGCTCGAAGCTGTGAAGTCGCGCCCGGAAAAGTCAGTAGCCGTACAAGAATACGGCCGCCCGAATTTGGATCTTCTTGACGGACTCTCGGCGCAAGGCAGGCATTACACCCGAGTGCCGGTCTATCAGTGGGCTCTGCCGGAAGACACCGCGCCGCTCGCAGCCGCGCTGGAACAACTTCTCGCTGGCCAAATCAAAGTGGCCATATTCACCACTGGCGTGCAGATTGACCATGTCATTGAATTCGCTGAGCAGAAGGGCAAACGCGCTGAAGCGCTCAGCGCGCTCGCGAATACCTTCATCGCCTCGATTGGGCCAACCTGTAGCGAAGCTCTGCACACTCACGGCCTGAAGCCGGCGCTTGAGCCAAGCCACCCCAAAATGGGCTTGCTTGTGCGGGAAGCAGCGCTAGCCTTCCAGCAGCTTGCTCACCGTCTCAAACCGATAACCTAGATCCTTTAACCGAGGTACGATCTCTTTCACCGCCGCGATCGTATTCCTGATCTCCGGCCGAACACTCGCCCCACGTCCGTCGTGCAGGCAAATAATGCCGCCGGGTGAACTGTGGCCCAAGACATACTTGCTAATTTTCTCCTCAGGCCAACGCCAATCGTTACCAATCACCGTCCACATCACGCCCAGCAGCAGCAACTTCTCTTGCACCGCGCGCAACCCCAGCCAGCGAAAGCCATATGGAGCGCGCAACAGCGTAGGCGTCACGCCGGTTTCTCCTTGAATCACGCGCTGTGCTTCACTGAATTCGATATCGATAAATTCGTGCGATTTAAAGGGCAGCCTGGGATGCGAATACGAATGATTCCCAATCTCATGCCCGGCTGCCGCAACCTGTCCTGCGATATGAGGCAACCTCTTCACATGCATGCCACACTCAAAAAAAGTGGCTGCGACGCCCTCTTTGTCCAGATAGTCCAGCAAATCAGGCGTACCCTCACTGGGGCCATCGTCAAAAGTGAGCGCTATCGCTTTTCTTGTACTGGGCCCGCAGTACACTGACGGGCCGAACAACTGCGAATTTCTTGATACGGTTCCATATGCTGCTGCCGCCGATAATCCGCCTACCACCGCCCCTGCGGTGAACCCTAACGCTCTTGAAACAGTCATCTATTCTCCCGGCTTATCACGTGGTGGTGCAGAGGCATGAAAATCTCTGCGCACACGCTCGGTATATAACTTTAGAAGTTCTGCGACTCTTTCTCTTTGAGGTGATTTTACTATGAAACCGACGTGGTGTTTTTTCTTCAACTGCCAAACCAACTCAGGCTCGTTGAAGCCGCCTGTATCGGGCCACTCTTGCCTGGCCAGCGACACGAGCAAGCCCGCTTGCTGCCGTGGCTCTTCTATTGGCTTGTAATCGCCGCCGGTCGCCGTGGCCGTTTCTACCTTCGCCCATTCCGCCCACATATTCAATCCGCTTGCGGTTTCAATCAAATCCGCAATGTTCGCTCCACCCACACGCGCCGACGTCTCCAGGAAATAAACGGCGCCATCCGATTTCGCCTTTATGAACTCAGTGTGTGACACGCCATCGCGCAAGCCAAAAGCGCTTAAGACAGTCTTGTTCATCTCGCGCAAACTTACGTCCACACTGCTCCCCGCTTCGAGCGTCTCCGTTGTAAAGATTCCACCGTCGTTGGCCACTTCCAGCGGCGGTGTTCCATAAGCGCTCGATATCGCAAAAACGACTTCGCCTTTAAACCAGATTGAATCCACGTGAAAAATATCGCCCGGTACGAACTGCTCCAACACGAAGTACGATTGCTCGTCCCCCAACCTGTGAATTCTGTCCCAGACGTCTTCTTTGTTATCGCACTTGCGAATGCCCATCGCGCCCGCCATCATTCTAGGCTTTATCACCCACGGCGGCGGCACTTTCTCAAGAAAATCGGTAATGTCCTGGTAATGAGACGTGCTTGTGAACGGCGGCACATTAATTCCGCTTTCCGCCGCCCGCATACGCATGGCCAGCTTGTCACGGAAATATCTTGTGGCGGTTTCGCCAAATCCGGGCACGCGCAGATGTTCCCTCAGTAGCGCGGCCTTTTCTAAATCGAAATCGTCCAACGGTACGATCCGCTGAACTTTTTCCGTTCGGCACAGATGGTTGACTCCTGCCAGCATGTGCTGCAAGTTCCATTCAAACTCTTTGTCGGGCAGGTAGAAAATCTCATCATAAATTCCAACCGGCCATTTCCCTTCCAAACTTTGCGACGTCAGGAGCAGCACCCGACAGCCCTGCTGCTTTGCTTCTTCCAGGAATCGCTGGCCTTTTTCATAGCTTGCCAGGCACAACATGGTCAATGGCTGCATTTCACTGCCTATTCTCTCTTGTTACCATTGTCAGACGTTACCGTAACTGTTTGGTTCCGTCAACCGAAAGAACAAATGGCATGTCGAAACTGGTTCTGAAGCACCTGCTGGCCATCCGTTGGTTCCACTGGATTAATTTCCCGATTCTGTTTCTGATGATTTGGAGCGGTATGCTCATTTATTGGGCCTACCCTGCGTATCATCTAGGCCCCATAGCGTTGTTTCCGCAGTGGCTTTTTGGCTTGTTCGGCTTGAAATTCCGTTTGGCCGAAGGCATGGGTCTGCATTTCGTCTTTATGTGGATTTTCATAGTCAACGGCATCGCCTACGTTGGCTATACGCTGTTCTCGGGGGAATGGCGCTATCTCGTTCCCACTTCACTTTCGGCTTTTCGCGATGCGTGGCAAGTCGTCCTGCATGATCTTCACCTAGTCAAAGAAATGCCGCCCCAGGAAAAATACAATGCCGCCCAACAAATTGCTTATACCGGCATCATCGTCATGGGGCTTGGGTCGTTCATCACCGGTCTTGCTATTTACAAGCCTGCCAATCTTTCGTGGCTGGCTGCTCTCTGCGGCGGTTATGAGTTTGCGCGGCTCATCCATTTCGCCCTCACCATGGGCTACATCGGTTTCTTTGTTGTCCATATCGGCCAAGTGATGCTGGCCGGCTGGAATAATTTCCGCAGCATGGTGATTGGTTGGGAATTAGTGAAGGGCGGAGAGAGCAAATGACAAACCGTCACCCCGAAATTGTCCTGCCCGAAGCCGACCTCAACCGCGAACTGCGGAAGAAATCACGCCGAGGATTTATTCTAGGTGGTTTGGCGGCTGCCGGAGCTCTAGGTGCCTACGAGAGCGTGCGCCTTGCTCACAAAGAGAACGAAGTTCCTTGGCCGCAGCGCCGTGTTCTCGATTTCAACGGCAAACTTTGGAAGAGTTATCTTGACGATTCGCACCTCATGCCGACCTATCCGGAGAGCGCGATTCGCTATCTGAAACCGAACGGCGACCACGGCCTCGATGAAGAAGCCGACGATCAAGGTAATCCTCCGGCATGGGATGGTCTTCAACTCGAATCGCCCGGCGCGTCACCCGTCACTCTGCAGCTCGCCGACATCCAGTCCCTGCCCGTACAAAAAATCACCACCAAGTTCTGTTGCATCGAGGGCTGGAGCGTCGTGCAAAAGTGGACCGGCGCCCGCTTTTCCGATTTCACCAAGAAATTTCTCCCGCCCGGCTCCCACCTTACCGATTACATTTACATGGCAACGGACGGAGAGGATTATTTCGTGGGCCTCGATACTAAAAGCGCGCTCCATCCGCAAACCCTTTTAGTTTGGGAGCAAAACGATAAGCCACTTGTCTACGAGCATGGCGCCCCGCTGCGTCTCATTATTCCGGTGAAATACGGCATTAAGAATATCAAGCGCATTGGTTTGATTCGCTTTACGAACCAACGCCCCCGCGATTTCTGGTATGAACAGGGATATGATTGGTTCTCAGGTTTGTAACGATTGGCTGAAATAAAACTTTACTGCGGTACATCTGGATTCTCTTACCCAACCTGGAAGCCCGGGTTCTATCCCGAAAAACTCCCCAGCGCCAAGTTTCTGTCCTACTACTCCACGCGCTTGAACGCGGTGGAAATCAATTACACCTACCGCCGTCTGGCCTCCGCCGCTACGTTTGCAAAGTGGATCGCCGCCACTGAACCGGGCTTCGTGTTCCTTCCCAAGGCGCACATGAAGATTACGCACCAGTTCAAGCTGAAAGACGCGGAAGAGTTTACGCGTGTCTTTCTCGAATCGCTGGAACCGCTGCGCCACGCCTGCCGTCTCGGTCCGATTCTATTTCAATTGGCGCCTTCGTTCAAAGCCGATCTCGAACGTCTGGCGGAATTTGTTCGTTTGCTTCCAAAAACAAGCAAATACGTATTCGAATTCCGTAATGCCAGTTGGTTTAGCGAAGACGTTTACAAGATTATGCGCGACGCCAACGTCGGCCTCTGCCTGGCCGAAAACGAAACCTTGGAAACGCCGCACGTACTCACCGCCGATTTCGTTTACCTGCGTTTGCGCAAGCCGGACTATACGGAATCTGAACTCCTCGAAATCCAGCACCGGGTCAAGCAGTATGTTCAGAACGGCTACGTAACCTATGCCATCTTTAAGCACGAAGATACGCCCGCCGGTGCGCTCTACGCCGAACGCTTGCTTGTCTGAAGTTCCGTTAAAAACTCCGGAGACACGATTCGCATGACCCGCGCATGCACGTTTTCCGGCAATTCCTCAAACGCTTCGACATCTGCCGCTACCCATTGACACGCGCTGAGCCCGCGCTTCCACTGTGGCGTGCCCGGCGACCGCAATAGCACTGAGTCAGGCGGAAATCCCAAGGCCGATAACAGTGTTGACGACCAGCGCCGGATTGATTCCGACCGCGATACCAAGCCAATCAATACCGAAGCTTCAGGCCGTTGATATCCGGCCAGCAGATCCTCCATGGAGCGAACAATAATCGGCACATATGAGCCCGCCTTGAGTTCCTTTTTCGCGCGCACCAGGTGAGCAGGTAGCGCAAGAACACTCGTCGCCTTCGTGGTGGGTGCGGCCGACTCCTCGAAACCCGCGGAGGGCACCGCGTAACCGAGCGCTTCAGAGATTTCTAGCGCCAAAATACGCGCCAGATCGGCGTCCGGATCAACCACCAAGAACTCCTTGGCTGGCGGTTCCCGAGCGATCCGTGCCAGCGCAGACTCAATTTGCGTCACCGTGAATCCCTGGGCGGCTCCCGCCTGAAGCCATGCATGCACAAATCCGTCAATGCCTTCCTCGCGCGCAGCTAGTCCGGTGTCGCGCACAAAAACGCCACTGCCTTTGCGCTGCTTCACCCAGCCGCGCGCGGCCAAATCTCGATAGGCCGCACTCACCGTATTGGCATGGATGTGGAGCCGCCGCGCCAGCTCACGCACACTCGGCAAACGCTCGCCCGGTGGCAATCGCCGGCTCACAATTCCCAGCAGCAACTGTGTGCTCAGTTGCTCTCTCATGGGGATGGATTGCTCGCGAGATAACCAAAGCCTTATCATTGTCAATCAAATCACGCCTATTAAAACATGGCATATTAAACAAAGCTATGAATCGCAGAGAAATGCTCGCCACCCTCGCCGCCGGGGCCACCTTGCCTACCGCCTCCAAAGCAATGGCAGCCAAGCCACGCAACGTTATCTTCATCCTCAGCGACGATCACCGTTATGACGCGCTCGGCTTCATGAAGGCTCAACCTTGGCTGGAAACTCCGCAACTCGACCGTCTCGCCCACGAAGGAATCCATTTCAAGAACGCTTTCGTCACCACCGCTCTCTGCAGTCCCAGCCGTGCCTCCATTCTCACCGGCGTCTACGCGCACAAACACCGCATTGTGGACAACAATACGGCTATTCCCGCCGGCACCGTCTTCTTCCCTTCCTATTTGCAAAAGGTTGGCTACAAAACCGGCTTCTTCGGCAAATGGCACATGGGCGCCGAGGTTGATGATCCTAAGCCAGGCTTCGATCAATGGGTCAGCTTTAAAGGCCAAGGTACTTATTTGCCCAATCCAAATGGCCTGAACGTGAACGGCAAACACGTGCCGCAAAAGGGATACATCACCGATGAGCTCACTGACTACGCCCTTAACTGGCTCCGCACCCTTCCGAAAGAGCAGCCCTACTTCCTCTATCTCTCGCACAAAGCCGTGCATGCCGAGTTCATTCCGGCCGAACGACATAAAGGCAAATACAAAGATGCCAAATTCATCTACCCTCCCACCATGGCGGCCGACGGCGAGATGGCGCAGCACCGCCCCATGTGGGTTCAGAATCAACGCAATTCCTGGCATGGCGTCGAGTTCGCCTATCACTCTAACTTGGATATTGCCGAATATTACAAGCGCTATTGCGAAACTCTCATGGCCGTTGATGAAAGCCTTGGCCGAGTCTTCAAAGAATTGGAAACGCGAGGAGAATTGGATTCCACTCTCGTTATCTACATGGGCGACAACGGTTTCGCCTTCGGTGAGCATGGTCTGATTGACAAGCGGACGTCCTACGAAGAGTCGATGCGCGTCCCGATGCTTGCCCGTTGCCCCGAACTCTTTCACGGCGGTCAGACAGTGAAAGAGCAGGTGGCCGGTCTTGATATCATGCCAACTGTCCTTGAAGTCGCGGGTGCACAGATTCCTTCGGGTCTCGACGGCAAATGCTGGTTACCGCTCGCGCAAGGAAAACCCACTAATTGGCGCAAGGAACTGCTGTACGAATATTATTGGGAGCGTAACTTTCCGCAAACTCCCACTCAGCATGCGATCCGCACCGACCGCTATAAGTTCATTCGCTACCAAGGCATCTGGGATATCGATGAACTTTACGATCTTCAGGAAGACCCGCTCGAAAGCCGCAACCTCATCTTCGATGAAAAACACCAAGAGCTGATCAAACAAATGCGCGAACGCTTGTTCGATCTACTTGAAGAGACAAACGGCATGAATATTCCTCTCCAGCGTGACCGCGGCGGCCAGTCGAACAAGCGCAATCCGGATAAGTCCAAACCTGCTCAATTCCCGGTGGAATTAGAAGCGAAGCCTCATTGACAATTGCTGCCCTGAAGATATAAAACAGTCATTCGGCTGAGGGCCGAATTATGTCGTCCATCGAAATCGTCAACTACGACGGTGGCATCGCCACGTCACCCCAGCAACTCGTCTATCCCGAAACAGTTGAGCAAATCCAAGCCGTCTTGCGCGATTCGGCTCAATATCCCAGCCCCGTGCGCGGCATGGGCAGTTATCACTCATTAACTCCGTGCGCCTCGTCCGACGGCACTGTCATTCGCATGTCGAAAATGGACAAGGTCATTTCCATCGACGCGCAAAATCAAACCTTCACCGCCCAAGCCGGTCTGCAAATGATTGATGCCAATCATGCCCTACGCGCTCAAAATTTGCAATTCATGCTGAACATCGAAATCGGCAACATGACTCTCGGCGCCGCCGCTTGTTGTCACACGAAAGATGCCCTAGATGGGGTCGAGTTTGGCCAGGTTGGGTCGTACATCACCAAAATCAAGTGGGTCACACCCACGGGCGATCTTGCCGAAGCTTCGGAAACCGACAATCCCGATTTGCTGCGCCGCATGCGCACCAGCTATGGTCTTTGTGGCGTCATCTATGAAGTCACTTTTCGCGTAAAGCCGATTGAAGAGGTTCACTTCACCTATATACCTCGTCCGATCAAAGATTTGACCGAGAGCGAAGTCGCCGATTTCCTCGATAACTCGCAAGGTCTGGTCTGCTGGACAATCGACGACACCGCCATTTTCCAGCGCCGCGAAAAAACCGCGCATGGCAACTTGCTGCAAGATGCCGAGGCCGCCACGCGCCGTTTGCTCTGGAACAATGTGGAAGCGGGAATAGGCAGAATGATAGCGGAGGGAAGTCCCGCGCCCGGAGTGGTCAATGCCGCCCAAGACGCCTGGTTCGCCGCCAACCGCCTGCTGTATGACACTCTTCATTTGACCGGCGGTATCACCATCAAAGATCCAGACAAGACGGTGGACTATCGCCAAACACCCCAATCTGACCGTTACGCCTTTACCTTCTGGGCTTTTCCGCGAGACCAATGGCTGGCCAACATTCGCGCCTATGTGGAATTCCGAGACGACTACTTCAAGCGCACGGGTTTCCGCCCCAATATGCCTTGCGGCGCGTATCACATCCGCAAAGACCAAAACGCTCTACTCTCCTACAGCTACGATGGCGAGATCTTCTCCATTGACCCCATCCACGCTCCAACCAACCTTGACCAGTGGCATGACTTCCTGAAAGCCTTCAACGATTTCGCTTTTCAGCGCAACGGCATCCCCTTGCTCAACCAGAGCCCGTTTGTGGAGCGCAAACACGTCGAAAACGCGTTTGGCCCACGCTGGACCGAATTCTCCGATTGGGTCAGAGAAGTTGACCAGCAAGGCCGCATGCTCAATCCGTACTTCGCTTCGTTGCTTTCGGAAAAGAGCGACGCGGTTACTGCGTAGCCGCTATTGTCCCTCGAAAATCCAGTGGACTTCGGGGACGTCTTCATCGCGCACGACGAGTTTCGCCGGACCGAGGGATTTCTCCAGAACGGCTGACTCAAATATCGAATCGTTGATCCGGTAAATCACGTTCTTGCCGGTAAAACCCAAGACCTCGCTGTCTTCGGCTCCGGTTTCCAGCGTGATCTGATTGCCGTTTGTTAGATCCGTGAGCGTCAGCCGGCCAGCGATATAGCGTTGACCTCCGATGGACTCGGCGAATGCTTCTTGGACATTCGGAAGATCGTATGTCCCCTCTTTGCGTTCTCGATCATGCCCTGGATTGCTTCTGATCGGGGTGTGCGGACGGTTCGACATCTCTGATGTGACAAACCAACTGCCGAACAATCTCTCTATAGGCTCGTTACCGGGAACCTTAATCGTCCGCCAAACATTGTGCTCTTTGTCGTGGGCGGTATAGACCGTTACTTTCGGAGTCTCTTCGAGGTGCTTGGGATCCCAGTTGACTACTCCCGTTACGAGAAATCGAGGAGACGCGGCGATAACCACGAAGCGGGTACCGGTGGATAGAGGAGCTTTCGGCTGCTGCCCGTCGATTCGAACTCGCGCCTTGCCCACCCTACGTATAGACCGTCCGGCCGCGACACTCCAAAAACGTACGACGGGTTTCCCGGCCCGCCTGGATTTCCATCTATGTAAACCGAACGGTAGATCTCCGGCGAGCATTCTTCCAGTGGACTCGTAGCGGGGCCGATCAATATTTGATAGGTTACAATTCCCCCCGGCATCTGTGTTTCGGGCAGAATTTGGTAATAGCTGTGATTTTGTGCCGCCAGGCGCAGAAGCGGGGTCGAAAGAAAACGCCACAGCTCGAAGGTCCGGACCCGAGCGCGGCGCGGCGAGGCTTTATCGATCACCGTGAGCTTGGTAGGAGTGAGTGCGGGCGAGAGGATCGAAATGTAGGGACCGGCGTCCAGGACGGACTCCACGCCCTCGCGTGGAGCGGCCATTTCCTGAAGCTGCTCAAGCGTCTTTTGAGGGCTCACACGGTAGAGACGCGATGGCCATTCTTGGTTGGGGGTGCCCGTTATCAGGTACAGTTGATAGGGCTGTTGGCAAAGGATGCAGATTGGGATGAACCCAACAACCGTCGCGAGTAACGCCAGGCGTTGTTTCTTCATGGCTCCATCTCTTAGTTTGCGAGGGCTCGGGGACGTGCGCCGATAGGAGTGGCCGGATCAACTTTACGCGCTTTTGATTCGGCGTAAGCCTGCTGCACGGGTTCCGGAAAACCGGCCAGCAGTTTCTCAATGCGCTTTTGCATTTCAATGACGATGTCAGGATGGCTTGGCGCCACATCGTAACTCTCTTCCGGATCAGCCGCCAAATCGTAAAGTTCGGGTCTGGGCAGCACATAATTATGCCGGCCTCCCGCAGGTGCAGCGCTGTAGCTGCTGGAATTGTGGCGAGCTACATGCAGTTTCCAGTTGTTCCAGCGCGCGCACTGTAGATCCCAAGTATCGAAATACAGCAGCAAGTCGCGGTCGGACGCTTTCTTCTGGCCTGTCAGAATGGGCCAGATGTCAATGCCATCGAGCGGTTTGGCGGGAAGGTCTCCGCCCATCAGCTTGGTCACAGTGGGAAAAATATCAAGCATCGAAAGGACCGCGTCGGACACTCTTCCGGACGGTATCTTTCCTGGCCAGCGCGCGATAAACGGCTCGCGCACACCGCCTTCGTAGGTGGTGGTCTTGCGGCCGCGCAATTTGCCGGGACTGCCTTGATACCAAGGTCCGTTATCGCTGGAAAAAAACACCAGCGTGTCACGCTCTAATCCGTTGCGCTTCAATTCACGCAGTACTTCTCCCACGCTCCAATCCAATTCCTCCACCACATCGCCATACAATCCCTGCGCCGATTTGCCGCGGAACCGATCTGACGCGGCCAGCGGGATGTGCGGAAAGGTGTGCGGTAAATACAGAAAGAACGGAGCGCCCCCCGATTCGCGTATGAACCGCACGGCATGTTCGGTGTAGCGTTGCGTCAGTGTTTCCAGGGTGGCCGTCTCTTCGACAACCTTCGTATCTTCCAGCAGCGGACGCGGGTTCATGTCGTTGCTGTAAGGAATGCCGAAGTAATGATCGAAGCCTCGGCTCGTCGGAAGGTATTGTTCGGGACGGCCCAGATGCCATTTGCCAAAACACGCGGTCCTATATCCCTGCGCTTTGGCGACATTCGCGAGAGTGGTTTCATCCAGCGCCAGCCCATCTTTATCTTGCGGAAAGAATACGCGCGGTACGCCTACCCTGGTAGGATAACGGCCAGTGAGCAAGGCCGCGCGCGAAGGGGAACAAACCGGGTCGGCCGAATCGAAGTTTGTGCAACGCATTCCCTCGCCGGCGAGTCCATCCAAATTGGGAGTCCGGATGGAAGAACCGTAGCAGCCAAGGTCACCATACCCCAAATCGTCACAGAGAATAAACACAATGTTAGGCTTTTTTGGATTCGCAGGTGCTGCCATGGCAGCGGATGTTGCCGAAGCAAGGAACGTTCGTCGGGTCATCATGATTTTGCGGTGAATGGAAAGAATAGCAAAAAACTGTTCGCTTCCAGCCGTTCTTTATAATTTGAAAATGTTTTCCCGTCGCGATTTTCTATCCTCCACCGTGGGTTCCGCCACGTTGTTGGCGTCGGCAAATTCCGCCGGCGCAAGGCAGGCCAAGCGCCCGAATATCGTTTTGTTTGTGAGTGACGACCAGGGTTTCGGAGACCTATCGCTGCACGGCAACCCGAATCTGCGAACGGCGAATCTGGACCGTATCGCGCATGAAGGCGCCGAGTTTACCCAATTTCTGGTGAATCCGGTTTGTTCGCCCACGCGCGCCAGTCTTTTGACTGGCCGCTACTACTATCGAACCGGCGTGGTGGATAC
>Ga0302319_10021941_pt1 | contig 11482 bp, 9 predicted proteins | sample Bog_T0_2_FD_203319 | JGI IMG/M metagenome (GOLD analysis project Ga0302319, IMG submission 203319) | Peat permafrost microbial communities from Stordalen Mire near Abisko, Sweden - Bog_T0_2 | ecosystem: Environmental > Terrestrial > Soil > Wetlands > Peat | place: Sweden: Abisko, Stordalen Mire...
TCTGCGGCCAGCGCGGTCACCGTCGTGAGCCATCATACCAGCCTCAAGCTTTTTTTCCGCCCGGAGCGGGTTTCTCCACCGCCTTCGGGGGCGCGGCGGCCGGTGGATTTCCCGCTGGCTTGGGCTGCTCCCCTTCCTTGGCCTTTTCCGGCGCTGAACTCTTCGATTCGCCCTTCGCTTCGCCTTCCTTTTCGGCTCCCTCCTTACCCTTTTCGTCGGATTTACTCATCGACGGCTCGCGCGTCGCGTTAATGCCGACGTATTGCACGATCACCGATATCCGCCGATTCCCTGGATCCATCGCGTCCTTGGGATTCCGCAGTTGCTGATCCGCGAATCCTCGCACCGAACTCACCTGATCGGCACGCAGCCCGCCCTCTTGCATTATGCGCCGGGCGGTGTTAGCCCGATCGGCCGATAATTCCCAGTTCGAGTACTCACTCTGGCTTGTAAACGGCTTAGAATCGGTGTGACCCTCGATCAGCACTCGATTCGGAAGTGTCCCCAGTTCCTTGGCCAGCCGCTGCAGAAGATCTTCGCCGAACTCGCTGGGCTTGGCGTTCCCCGATTCGAAAAACATCCCCTTTTGAGTCTCCAGCAACTCGATTCTCAAACCCTCCCCGGTGACGGTCACCATAATGTGATCCTTCAGGGAGTTGAAATTCGGGGCTTGTTTGAGCGCTTGCTCAATCTTGGTCTTGATCTGGCTCATATCGTCTTTGGACAGCGTCAGTCCTTCCCCGTTTCCGGCCAGCGTAGACCCCATTTGCTTGCCGTATCCCTTGGGATCGTTGAAGTATCCGCCCACAGCTTTCTTGGTCGACTCGCTACTGCTCAACAGCCACAGCACGATGAACAGCGCCATCATCGCGGTTACGAAGTCGGCATAGGCCACCTTCCAGGCGCCGCCATGGTGTCCGCCATGACCGCCCTTCTTCTTAATAACGATAATTGGCGGGCCGGTCTCGTCTCCCATTCAATCTCCTTTACGCTGCCGCGGCAGCGCCGCCGCCCTTGCAAGCCGCTTCCATTTCCTTGAAGCTGGGCCGAAGATCGTGGGGAATCGAACGCCGCGCGAACTCCACCGCCAGCGAAGGAGCGTTGCCGCGCGCGAATGCCAGCGTCGCCACGCGGATACAGTTGTAATACTGCCCTTCGGCTTCCACCTGCTTGGTCATATAGTTGCCCAACGGACCGCAAAATCCGTAGCACAGCAAAATTCCCAGAAACGTTCCCACTAGCGCCGCCGCCACCTTATGTCCAATCTCTTCCGGCGGCCCGCCCAGCGCCCCCATGGTAATCACCACTCCCAACACAGCCGCGACGATCCCCAAACCAGGTAAAGCATCCGCCATAGTGCTCAGCGCACCGATCGGCTGCAAGGCCTCATGGTGATGTACCTCGATATCCAACTCCATCATCGTATCCAGCTCGAATGGTCCGACACCTCCGCTAATCGACATGCGCAGCGTGTCGCACAAAAAATGCACCGCGTGATGATTCTTGAGAAAGCTCGGATGCTTCGAAAACACCGGACTCTTCTCCGGTTCTTCGACGTCAGCCTCCAGCTTTACCAGGCCGTTCTTGCGGGCATATTGAAAAAGACTGCTCAGCATTTTGATCGTGTCCAGATAAAATGCTTTCGAATACGGGCTCGGCTTCAGCACGCCCAGCACGCATTTGATAATTTTGATAACCACCGGAAGCGGGTTGCCGACCAGCAAGGTTCCCAGCGCCGATCCGCCAATGATGACCAATTCCGCCGGCTGCATCAGCACCAGCAGCTTGCCGTGCTCCATCAGGAAACCGCCGATCACGGCCCCTATGACGACCAACATTCCGATAATTGCAAACATGGTGTAGATAGGCCGCTAAAGGTGGCCGTAAAACCTTATCGGCTTCCTTAGCCGCTCTCTTAGAAACCACCTTCCATAGCCTCTCGCAACAGAACCGCTACAATGTGTTTAGAAATGGCCAACCCGCAGCCGGTCGAGCCCCGTCCTCTCACCCTCGACGAATCGTTGTCCGAAGCCAAAGCTACCGCGCGCGAGCAACTCGAAGCCGCACTCCAAATCCAGATCGGACGCCTCATAGAACAGTTCAGCTCCGGTTGGCAGGCACAAGTGCAACAGATCCTCGAAGAGCGCCTGGCCGACCTCGATGCCACCATCCAGGCGCACTATCTGACGGCCCACGATCGGCGCCGCCGGGAATTGTTCGACCGCCTCAGCCAGTCCGCCCGCCGTCTACGCCAGTTTGAAAACGAAGACCAATGGAGCCGTGCGCTGATCGAATCCACCGCCGGTCTGTGCGATCGCGCCATTCTGTTCGCCGTGAACGGCCCAATGTTGGAATTTCGCGCCGCCCGCGGTGTGGAGGCAGCGGCGCCACCACCCCCTGTTCCCATCGCTTTCGCGCCCGCGTTTGCCAGCGCTATTGAAACAAAGGATACGGTGGTCGCCCTGCGGACTCGCGGCGAGCTTTCCAACGTCGTAAGTCTCACCGGTGAATCCGCCGATCGCCGCTGTTCTCTTTTCCCTTTCCTTGCCCGCGATCGCGTGGCGGCAATCCTCTATGCCGACGCCGAAGACGGTAACCTCGAAACCAGCGCCCTCGATTTGATTGCCACCCTCGGCGCCGCCGTCCTCGACGGGCTCCGGGACAATACATCGCGCCAATCCGGAACTCTGCTAACGATTTTTGGCGCTCCTCCCGCCCCCGCGCGTCAAACTACGTGGGCTTCCCTGAACAAAAACGAACAAGAACTACACCTCCGCGCGCAGCGCTTCGCGCGCGTACAGGTGGCCGAAATGCGGCTCTACAAATCACAGGCGGTTAAGAATGGCCGGGTCAATGCCGATCTGTATTCGTATCTGAAGTACGAAATCGATACCGGACGGGAAGCGTTCCGCCGGGATTTTCTGTCGGCCTCCCCTTCGATGGCCGATTATTTTCACCTCGAGCTGGTCCAGACTCTAGCGAATGACGATGCAGCTTTGCTTGGTAAAGAATATCCCGGTCCCATGGTCGCCGTTGGCTAAAACCTTTGCGCTGGTCGTCGCTCTCGAAGTGCTCTGCTCCGCGACGAGTTTAACGACGCCTCTAGCCGATCTCGCGCGAGCTTATCGCCAGCAGCCAAATCCGCAAACTCGATCCGCTGTCCTGCAGTTCGCCTCCTTACATAAGGATTCTTCTGGTGCGCTTGCCTATCTCGTGCTGGGGTCGGAAGAGATCGAGGAAAAGAAATATAAGGACGCTCTCAAGCATCTCGAAACGGCCTCGCGCGGTTTGCCCGGACTCGCCGACTACACCGCTTACCTGATTTCGGCCTGCCATTTCGAAATGGGGAACTACTCTGAGGCAGACCGCAGTCTGAAGCCGGTTTCGGAGCAGTATCCGCCTTCCCCGCTGGTCGAAAAGTCCGTGATTCTCGCCGCTAACGCTTTCTTGAGAGACCAGAAAGCAAAGAAGGCGGTCGCGCTGGTGCAGCACCATCAGGCGGACTTGACCACTCCCGAGTTTGAGTCTCTTCTGGCGCACGCGTTCGAGTTGGATGGCGATAACAACTCGGCCCGGCCACATTTTGAAGAGATCCTCACTGAATTCCCGCTTTCCACCGAAGCGGTGCGCTTGGATCCGGCCCGAATCGAAGCTCTGCCCCTCAAATTGCGCCTGACCCGTTGCCTTCGTCTGATCGACGGCGGCGACTTGGTTCGCGCCCGCCGTGAGTTGGAGCTGCTGATTCCAAGATTGTCCGGCCCGGACGCGGATCTGGCCCAGGTGCGGCTGGGATCGGCGCGTCTGCTGGCGCGCGACAACCAGGGTGCTTACGATTATCTGCTTAAGCTGGATATCCGCTCGCCGGACGCCGACGCCGAACGCCTGTACTGGTTGGTAAGGGCGTCACGGCGGCTCGACCGGCCCGCCGATTTTCAGCAGCCCCTGGATCGCTTGGCGGCTACCTACCCCCGCTCGCCGTGGCGACTCCAGGCATTGCGATCCGCCGGCGACTATTTTTGGGTCCAAAATCTACCGTCCGCCTACGAGCCCGTGTACCGCGCTTGCGCTGAGTCTTTCTCATCGGACCCCTTGGCAGCCGATTGCCAGTGGCGCGTGACGTTCAGTGCTTACCGCCGTCACGATGCCGCCGCCCCGGCAGCGTTCGAAGCGCTCCTCCAACGTTATCCCGATTCCGATAAGACCCCCAATACACTCTATTTCCTCGGGCGGCTGGCGGAAACTCGGCACGACTGGCACGCTGCCCACGCCTGGTACAGCGAACTCGCATCTTTTTATCCGAACTATTTCTACACCACACTCGCCCAGGAAAAACTCAGGTCGCCGGAAATCGCCCGCGCTTCCCCTGCCCCTGCAGCCATCGCTCTATTACGATCAATAGTGTTTAAATCCCGTTCCCATACCGAAAACTTCAATCCGGCGCCAGTGAACCGCCTGCGCTACGAACGCGCTCGCCTGCTGGCATCTGCCGGCTTGGACGAGTTGGCGGAGAGCGAATTGCGGTTTGGCGCGAAAAAGGACGGCCAACCGGAAGTCGCCGCCATGGAACTGGCCGAACTTGCCACCCAGCGCGACGCGCCCGACCTCGGGATCCGCTACATCAAGCAACTCGCTCCCGACTATCTGCGCGTGCCGCTCAACGCCGCTCCCGAAAAATTCTGGAAACTGGCCTTCCCGCTGCCGTTCCGCGAACCGCTCAATCAATATTCACGGGAGCACGACCTCGATCCTTTCCTCGTCGCCGCCCTCATCCGCCAGGAATCCGAGTTCAACCCCAAGGTGGTCTCGCGCGCCAACGCCTTCGGCCTGGCGCAAGTACTGCCGTCGACTGGCCGAGAAGTGAGCCGCAAGCTCAGCCTGCATGGATTCCGCGCCAATATGCTCTTCACCCCCAGCATTAATCTTCAAATCGGCACATATTTCCTGCGTTCCCTGCTCGACCGGCTGCAGGGCAATTGGGAGGCCACTCTCGCCGCCTATAATGCTGGACCATCGCGAGTCGCCAAATGGCTGGCCTGGGGAGGCTTCGACGAACCAGCCGACTTCATCGAAACCATTCCTTTCGACGAAACCCGCAACTACGTCATGAGTGTTCTGCGCAATGCCAACCTTTATCGCCGCCTTTACGGACCCAAGACCGTTGCGTTAGCCTCAACAGATGGGGACAACAGCAGACAGAACGCCCGTCCAGCCGATTCCAACCACACACCGCCGACCGCGCTTCCGTAGCAATCGTACGGCCCACTTCACCGAATCCGTGATCCGCGAAATGACGCGCATCGCGATCCAAACTGGAGCCGTCAACCTGGCGCAAGGCTTCCCGGACTTCAGCGCGCCGGAGTGGATCAAACAGGCTGCCCAAAAGGCCATTGCGGACGACATAAATCAATACGCCATAACCTGGGGCTCGAAGCCATTTCGGAACGCCATTTCCGAAAAATACCGGAAATGCTACGGGCTGGATTACGACCCCGAGCGCGAGATCACCGTTTGCTGCGGCTCCACCGAAGGTATGATCGCAACGTTACTCGGCGTTACTAACGCCAACGATGAAGTAATCGTTTTCGAGCCCTATTATGAGAACTATGGCCCCGATACCTTGCTGTGCGAGGCTAAGCGAGTATTAGTCCAACTGCGTCCACCCGATTGGACTTTCGATCCCGATGAACTACGCGCCGCCTTTTCGGCTAAGACCAAGGCGATCATCGTAAATACCCCTCACAACCCGACTGGGAAAGTGTTTACAGCTCCCGAATTGGGTATTATTGCGCAGCTATGTGAGGAGTTTGACGCGTTAGCGATAACTGACGAGATCTACGAACACATCCTTTATGATGGCGCCGTGCATATTCCCATCGCTGCACTGCCCGGTATGCGCCAGCGCAGCGTCATTGTTAACAGCATGAGCAAGACCTATTCCGTCACCGGATGGCGGGTCGGCTGGGTATTGGCGCCTCCTGATTTGACCGAATCCATTCGCAAAGTCCACGACTTTCTGACGGTCGGAGCCGCTGCTCCCTTGCAACAGGCCGGTGTTCTAGCACTATCCCAGCCGGATTCTTATTACCAGCATCTTTCCGAAGACTATGGTAAGCGGCGCGATACTCTCTTAGGGATGTTAGAGCAAGCCGGCTTCCAGTGTTTTCCGCCGCAAGGCGCTTACTACATCATGACTAACATTCAATGTTTTGGATTTCTTGACGATGTGACGTTAGTGCGTCATCTGATCGAGAACGTTGGAATTGCCGCTGTCCCGGGTTCCAGCTTTTTTTTTGATCCAACGCGTGGTTCTAATTTAATTCGCTTTTGTTTTTGCAAAAAATATGAGACGCTGAATGAAGCAGGGAACAGATTAATGAACTTTAGTCGTACCCGCGTTAGGTAGCCTAGAACGCTGTCCCAGCCGCCCCGAAATTTCCGGAGGTATTATGCTGCCAATTTCTCTGCTGAAAGAGAAACTAATTCAATCTGATGGTGTTGGGCCATCGATTGACTTGAGCCGTTCAACCGGCAAACTGTTGGTCTTAACTCTTGGAATCACTCGCATCCTGGAACAGGAAAGCCTGGAGGTTTCTGTTTGGGGATCTCCCGAGGGAACCGTCTGGGGTCCGAAACCGTTGGCTTCGTTTCCCCCCAAGTCCTATTGCGGGCTGTACTCCATTCTCCTCAACCTCTCGACACGTCCCGAGACTCGGCACGTGCGCCTTCAGTGGAAGGTAAACCGGTGGAGCAAATCCCCCGGAAGCTCAGTGATGTGTACGTTTTACGTAGATGCCGAAGAGTCCGGCGCCCGCCTGCATACTAGAATGCCCGTCGAGCTCATCCAAACCGCAGCCGTCGCCTGACAAAGTCTATGGGGCTGGCTTCCGTCAGCCCCCTAAAAACCCACAACAGTAGCATTCCCGTACTCCAGCTCACATCATAGCCACCGGCGGCGCAGGCTCATCCGGACTTCCAGCGCTCGACAGCGGTACACGAACCATCAAAACTGCCAAAAGCACCATCACCACAACCCCCAGCAAATAAGAGGGATTTTCGAAAATCACGGGCGGCGCAGGCCCCAGTTTGAATCCGGCCCAGACTAGCCCCAGGATAGCTTCCCCTGCGATCAACCCCGAAGCCGTCAACACTCCGGCGTTCTCCACTCGGGCGTGCTGAGCATCGTTGTACCCGCGCCGTTTGGCCATCCAATCCCCCGCCGATCGGATCAAGCCGCCTATGAAGATGGCGAAGGTGGTCTCAATCGGTAGATACATTCCGACGGCGATCAGCATGGGGCTCTTCACCTGCATCATGATCATCGCCAGCCCCATCACAATGCCTACACCTACTAATGGCCAAGGCATATCGCCACCGACGATCCCTTGCGCTAGCAGCGCCATCAAACCAGCTTGCGGAGCGGACAATTGCCGGTCGCCAAAACCGGTGCCCCCGGACCGGATATTCCCTTGCTGTAGCAGCAGCAGCGGCCAATACATCACCGCGCTCGCCACCACCACCGCGATCAGTTCTGTAATCTGAATGTATTTCGGAGTTCCACCGAGGATGTAGCCGACTTTGAAATCCTGGAGCAGTTCTCCGGCCACTGCCGACGATACGCACACCACCGCCGCCACTCCGAGCACGGTGGCCACGCCGCCGATCCCCGAAACTCCCATCGACACCAACAGCAGCGCCGCGATCAGAAGCGTGGACAAAGTCAGTCCGGAAATCGGGTTGTTCGACGATCCGATCATGCCCACCAGATTTCCCGAGACGGTGGCAAAGAAGAATCCCATGATCAGCATCACGACGGCCGCGACCGCCGCCACCAGAATCTGGCCGGACAAATAGAAGTAAAGGGCCAGCATGAACAGGAACATCACGCCGATCAGGCTGAATACGGCTTTCGAACTCATGTAGCGCTCCGTTCGCTCGAGCGATTCGGCCGCCGGCGGATTGCGCAACTCTTTAACTGCCCGGCTGATGCCGCTCATCAGGTTCGCCCGCATTCGAAACAGCGTGTAAGCTGCCCCCACCAGCATTCCTCCGACCGCGATGGGACGCACAATGTACCGCCAAACGCTGGCCGCCATACCCGCCCAATCGCCGGGTGCGGCCCCTGCTCCGGCCGGAAGGAAATGCTGCAGATTCGGCCCCATCAGAAAAATGATCAATGGCACCATCAAGCCCCAGGCCAGAACTCCGCCCGAGAATTGGAGCGCCGCCAACTTCAGGCCGATGATGTAGCCGACACCCAAGTAGGCAGGACTGATACTTGGGCCCGCGACAGCGCTGCCCCCGCCCGCATTAATGATGTTCGCGGTGCCCGCTTGGCCGAGCCGCACGCGGCTCTGTCCCAAGGTGCCGATGCCAAAGCTGATGTCCTGGTCGGCCGCAAACAACTGGAATCGCCCCAAAAGAAAAATAATGCCGCCGATGCCGATATTCCAGAATAAGTACTTGGCCGCCTGAGCCCCGCGTTGTCCGGCTTTGTGGATCTCCGACGCGGCCACCGATTCGGGGAATGGCAATTCCGGATCTTCCACCATCACTCGCCGCACCAGCGATACGAACAACACGCCCAGTATGCCGCCCACCATCATCAGAGCGGTCGATTTCCAATAGGCCTGGCTCGGCTCGAACGATGGCCAAGCCTTGGCGATCAGGAAGGCCGGAATGGTGAACACCGCGCCCGCCGCCACCGACTCGCCGATCGAACCCGCGGTACGGGCGATGTTTTCCTCGAGAATCGTTCCTTTCCAGGCCCGCAGAACGGCCATCCCGATCACGGCCGCAGGATACGTCGCTGCAATCGTGACGCCCGCGCGAAGGCCCAAGTAAGCATTCGCAGCCCCGAGAATCACCGTCATAACCAGGCCTAAAAGGACTGCGCGCAGGGTAAACTCGCGCATTTGCGTACCTTGGGGCACAAATGGGCGAAAACGTTGTTCATTCATCGGAATAAACGTAACACACCAGCCTAGCCCCCGTCGCCCTCAACATCGTGCGCAAAAACCACGATACCGCCCGGTAACTGAGCCGCCCGTGTCAACAAGCGGTGCGCAACACCGCTACCGTCCGCACACTTCCTGAGTTCCCAGGGAGTGCTCCATGGGGCCGTGGCCCACCACTGGGTGGCAAGTCTTTTTCCGCAACCTGTTAGGTTAAAGAACGCCTAAATACTTCTCACGCCCATAGCAGTAATATCGTCCACCCGCATCGCCTCTTTGATCACGAACGGTTCGCCATACTTTACGCCGATCAAGTTGCCATAAAACCGCGCAATGGCCGCCAGCCTTTCCCGCACTTCGCTTTGCTGCGGAAACAGATCCGCCGCATCGGCGCTACCTCCATATTGCGATTCATAGGCAAACAATGCCTCCATGCGCCGCTCGAATTGCCCGCTAATGTCCACCACGAACGACGGCGCGACGTTAGCATACGACGAGGCATACAAAATCTTAGCCGGACGGTGCGGCTCCGACGAATCGTCCAGCTTCCGCAAGCCGGCCAGAAAGCAGGATTCGTACCCGATCTCCGAAGCGCGGTAATGATCGGGATGGCGGCCCTCCCAATAGGGCAGAACCACTACTCTCGGCCGCAGATTACGGATCTCACCGGCCAGACTCATCCGAACGCTGATCGTATTCTCCAGCCGCGCGTCCGGCAAGTGCGTATTGCCGCGCCAAGCCAGCAGCATCCGTTCCCCGGCCCGCTGCGATTCCTGTACTCGCAATTCGGGATTCCCGCGGCTGCCCATATCGCCCGCCGTTAGGTCCAGGACTCCCGTCCGGTAGCCCATCTCGGCCATCCGGATCAGTGTGCCGCCGCAGGTCTGCTCGACGTCGTCCGGATGCGCGGCGATCGCCAGAATATCGAGCGGACGATCGATGTCCGCCGAAGCATAATTCAGTTGCTGAAACATTTCAGGAGCTGTAATAGCGATTGCGCTCTCGGGACGGCAACACCATCACCAGCAGAATTCCCGCCAGAAAACCGCCCACGTGCGCGAACCATGCCACGTCGCCCTTCGAAACTTGCGAATATCCGATCGAACCGATCCCGCCGAAAAACTGGATGACGAACCAGTAAATCAGCAGCAAATAGGCTGGCAGCTCCAGCGTGGTGATAAAGATAACGATCGGCACCAGCGTATAGATTCGCGCCCGCGGATACTTCACCAGGTAGGCGCCCATCACGCCCGCAATCGCTCCGCTGGCGCCGACGGTCGGTACCGGCGAAAACGGATTCAGCATCACGTGGACAAAACCGGCAATCAGGCCGCAACTTAAGTAGAACAACAGGTAACGCATGTGGCCCAGCAGGTCCTCGATCCCGCGTCCAAAGATCCACAGGAACCACATGTTGCCCGCAATGTGCAAAAAACCGCCGTGGATAAACATCGAAGTCAGAATCGACGAGAAATGGAGCCGGTCCGGGACAATCCCATAGGTCCCGATAAAACGATTCAGCGTCATTCCCGCCACGCGATAACCGGGAGGAGAATCGGGCAACGTCAGTTCATACAAAAACACCAGCACATTCACCGCAATAATCAGCAGCGTTACAACCGGAGTGGTTTCGGTGCGCTCCGAGGATTTTAAAGGGATCATGCGGAGCGCCGCGTGTGAACGCGCGACTCAAAATCGCGATGCGATCGGCGCTCCGCCCGGCCCATCAGTGCCTTGGCTTCCTCGATCGTCGATATGCCTCCCCGGGCGCCCAAAGCGGTACAGTTCAGAGCGGCCATGGCGTTCGAAAATTCCAGGATGTCAGGCATCGACATGTTCTGCAAGACAGCATAACAGAACGCCCCATGAAAGACGTCTCCGGCGCCCGTAGTGTCAACGCAGTTCACCACAAACGCGGGCGAATAAACGAAAGCTCCGTCTACCCTCGCCAGCGCTCCATGCGCTCCCAGCGTCATCGCCGCCACCCGCATTCCATACTCCTCCTGGATCGTCTCCAGCGCCTTAAAGGGATCTGGCTCATTAGTCCACTGCACCGGGAATTCCGAACTAGCCACCAGATAGTCGATGTTCGGCAGCACCTGGTCGAACCCGTGATAAATCGTATCCACGTCCACCGAGACTGGGATGGAATGCCGGCGGGCGATCGCCGCCGCTTTCGAGACCGCCGCCGTGTCGTGCCCATCGATATGCAGCATGCGCGCGCAGGCGATCTTCTCTTCCCTGATAGCGCTGTCCGAAAGACGCAGGCAATCGTCGCGGCGCCACAGAACTGTGCGCTCTCCGGTACTCCGATCGATCAGAATATAGGCGGTCTGATTCGGGCAGTTCTCCCGGACCTCAATATCGTCCAGGTTGATTCCGCTGCCCCATAAGCTTTGCATCTGCACGCGGCCCCGCTGGTCGTCGCCCATGGTGCCGATGTACTTGGTCTTCATACCGAGTTTGGCGCAGGTCACCATGGCGCTGGCCACTTGGCCGCCCGGGCTGAGTATCTCTTCGTCGAACGCTAC